>WBZM01000166.1_pt1 | contig 107599 bp, 88 predicted proteins | sample 5204271 | NCBI WGS metagenome assembly WBZM01 (sample SAMN12344346, study PRJNA552823) | activated sludge metagenome | biome: Activated sludge suspended growth; feature: Nitrification reactor; material: Wastewater; isolation source: activated sludge from nitrification reactor of wastewater...
TGCCCACATTGCCGCTCAAGGCCGAAAACTGGTCAGTGCCGCTGGTCGTCCAGTTGGCATTGGGAAGGGCCGTGGGGCTTTCCCAGACGGCATTTCCGTTGGCGTCGCTTCGCAAAATATGGCCTGTTGCAGCGCCGCTGGTCATTTGAAAATTGGCAGATTTCACCTTGCCGTTCACCTCCAATTTTTCCGACGGGGCGTTCGTGCCGATGCCCACATTGCCGCTCATGGCCGAAAACTGGTCAGCGCCGCTGATCGTCCAGGTGCTATTTGTAACGGTTGGGAGGCTTACCCAAGTAGCGTTTCCACTGGCGTCGCTTTGCAAAACATGGCCATTTGCGGCACCATTGGTCATTTGAAAATTGGCAGATTTCACCTTGCCGTTCACCTCCAATTTTTCCGAAGGACTGCTTGTGCCGATGCCCACTTTCCCATCCGTGCCCACGAAAAACCTACCGCCAAAGACGTTGACGGCATCCACATTGAGAATATCGTCGGCGCCCATTGAAAGCCCCCCTTGCACTCGCAGCGCTCCCTCGACCCATAGCTTGTACTGGGAGCTGAAATCCATAGTCACCCCAATGCCGAATCCCCCGTTGGGGACGGCCCTGAAAAAGCTGTTGGAACTCGGATGGGACTTGAGAACCAACCCATCTACCCCTTCCAAAATGCCCAATCCGTTGATGGTGCCAGTGTCCAGGCGGATATCCCCGTCCTTGATTTTCAGGTTGCCCACCACCTCCAGTTTCTCCGACGGGGTGGTGGTGCCAATGCCCACATTTTGCGCCGAAAGCACACCTGAAAATACCGTAGCGAGCAGTAGGAGCAGTACACGCTGGTTTCCTAAAATGCCCTTGCGTAAAATCAAATCAATGAATGCCGTTTTCATCATCTTGGGTTTTGAATAAATGCTGGGATGACCGAACCCCAACCCTTTCCAGTTTGGAGAAGGGCTGGCGGTTTGGCCTTGTTTTCATTTGATTTAGAGTATGTTTTGAAATTTGGTGCTTGAGGCAAAAACGAGCAATTTTTCGTCAGATTCCTGGCTTTTTGAAGGCGGATAGCAGCGCTATCCAACTGAAAAAAGGCAGGGAGATGGCGGAAAAGGGCCGTTTTTGACCAAGTGACCAAATTCAAAACATACTCTTAGCTAACGGCACAAAGGTGGGGGCAGTCCGCACCACGGCAGGTGCAGCCATTGACAGAAAGGGTGGACTGACTGAAAATGCAGGTGGATTATTTAACCAAAAAAGTGGACTGGCTGAAAGGTTTGGAAGCTAATCAATTGATTGTCAGTTGTTTTTGCGCCATTCGCCCGGTGCCTTCCCAAATTCCTCTGAAAAGGCACGGCTGAAATATTTCGGGTCGTTGAAGCCTACTTCGTAGGCTATTTCTGCCACTGTTTTTTGCGTTGCAACGAGCAGGTCTTTCGCCCGGTTCAGCCGCAGCGCCCGCACGTAGAGGCTGATGGGCAACCCCGTCAGGGCGTTCATTTTCAGGTTCAGGTTGGTGTGGCTCATGCCCGCCTTGCGGCAAATCACCTCGGCGCTCAGGTTGGCGTCGCTGAGGTTTTCCTCCACATATTGGCGGATTTTCAGCAGAAACTCATCTTCCAAATCCGGCACGGCCACTGGCTGCCCAGCCCCAGCCAACTGCAATGCCGACGCCCGGTATTTCAATTGCAGCTTGCGCCGGACTTCGAGCAGGTTTTGCACTGTCACCAGCAGTTCTTCTTGTCGGAACGGCTTCGCCAAATAGGCATCGGCTCCCCTTTTCAGGCCCGTGATGCGGCTCTCCACATCGGCCTTTGCGGTGAGCAAAATAATGGGGATATGGCTCGTGCGCTCGTCGTTTTTCAAAAAATCGCAGACCTCAAAGCCGTCCTTCTCCGGCATCATCACATCGGAAATAATGAGGTCTGGCACGGTTTCCAGCGCTTTTTCGATGCCCGAACGGCCATTGTACGCAAAATCCAATTTGTATGGCCGCTCGTTTCGGTCGTCCCCCCTGCCCAAACAATCGGCGAGGTACTCCACCACATCGGCGTTGTCTTCGATTAAAAGGATTGAAGGATTGAAGGATTGAGGGATTGAAGGGGTGCCCTTGTGGCTTCGCCCCTCTGCCTCCCTAAGAGGAGAACCTACCCTGGGAAGCCCCGTACCAATATCCCCTTGAAATTCGGCAGCTTTGGATGGATTATCCAGATAGCGCTCAGTGGTTTTAGCGATCACGGGCTGCACTATCGGGAGGCTCACCGTAAACTTAGTCCCCTTCCCCATCTCGCTTTCCACCGAAATCTCGCCATGCATGGCCTTCACCAACTCCTTCGTCAACGCCAGCCCGATGCCCGTGCCACCAGCTTTCGCTTGTTCGAGGTTATTGGCTTGGTAAAAACGGTCGAATATTTTCGGCAAGTCTTCGGCGGGGATGCCAATGCCAGTGTCAATGACGGCCAAAACGAGGGATGAGGGATGAGGAATTAGGGATGAAGGGCTGTGCTGGTTCATCCCTAATTCCTCATCCCTCATCCCTACCAAAAGTGTTACCCTACCGCCGCTTGGCGTAAACTTGATGGCATTCGACAACAGGTTGTGTATGATTTGCAGCAGCCGCTCCGGGTCGTAGTCCATCACGATTTTCGGCTCGTTGCTTTCCACCCGCAGCATCACGTTTTGTGCATTGGCGAGCGAATGCAGGCTCTCCGCAACATAGCGCAGATAAGGCAGTACATCGCCTTGCACATAGTTCATTTTCAGGGACTTATCCTCCAGTTTCGCCAAGTCCAGCAATTGGTTGATGAGCCGGAGCAGGTTCTCACCGCTCCGTTTTATCAGCCCCAATTTATTTTTCGATTCATCCTCCGTCAGCCGTCCACCCGTTGCCGTAAGCCGTTCCGTCATCCCCAAAATCACCGTCAGCGGTGTACGAAATTCGTGGGTGATATTGGTGAAAAAGCGGCTCTTGAAACGGTCCATTTCCTCCAAATGGGCGGCGTGGGCATGTTCCAGTTTCAGCTTAGCTTCTAACTGCACCCGCTTCATCCGCTGGCGGTAAATGCCCAAACCGATGCCCACAGCCGCCAGCAAATACATCGCCCAAGCCCACCACGATTTGTACCAAGCCTGCCGCACCAGGATGGGCAGTGCCAGTTCTGTACTGCTCCAATTGCCATTGTGGTCGGCGGCCCGCACCAGCAGCGTATAGTTGCCGGGAGGCAGGGCCGGGTAGCGGGCATGGTTGTCGTGGCTGACGGGGTTCCAGTTTTTTTCAAAACCCTCCAAGCGGTACTGGTAGCGGTTTTGCGCCGGGTTTGCATAGGAAAGCAAGGCGAAGCGGACGGTGAAAAAGCGGTCAAAGTGGTTCAGCACTACGGGTTGCGCCGCTGGTTTTACCAAAGAAAAAAACAGCGTCGTGTCATGCTGCTGGTCGTATTTTTCAAATTCGGTGAAAACGAAGGGCGGGCTGGGGGGCGCCTTGATTTCAAGGTCGGTGGGCGAAAAAACGGTCATCCCGTTCAGGCCGCCAAGATAGATTTTGCCCGTGGTCGGGCTTTTGAAATAGGCCAGCGTGTTGAACTCCTCGTGCGGCAGGCCGTCGTCCACATGAAAGGTGCGGATTTCAGGCTGGCCGTTGCCATCGAGGATGGCGGCGAGGCTGATTCTGGCCAGCCCGAAGTCGGTGCCGCACCAGAGGTAGTCGCCGCCGGGTATGGCAAAATAGACCTTGTTGTTGGGAAGGCCATCGGCCACAGTAAAGGTACGGGCCGTGCTTGGCTGCCCATTGCGGAGCGGCAACTGTACCAGCCCAGCATCGCTGCCGAGCCAAAGGCAATCGCCCGCCTCGCTGATGGAGATGATTTTGTTGCTGGCAAAACCCGTCGTGTTGCCTTTGTGAAAACGCCTGCTGATGCGGTAGTTGCCATTTTTTGGCGACAGCCGAAAAAGCCCGTTCTCGGTGCCCGCCCATACGTCGCCGTTTTTTGCCAAAAACAAATGCCAAGCCGAGGTGATGCTGTCCCGCTGGATGGGCGTGGCGGTATTGGCGGCTGGGTCAATTTCAAGGATGCCATTGGCGCAGCCTGCCCAGATTTTACCAACGGGCATTTCGACGAAGCACCGGGTTTCGGGCAGGTCGAAGCCAACGGGCAGGTGGATAGAACGAACTTCCGACGGTACGTTGGGGCGGATTGGCGGCGTGGCTTTGGCGTTTACAAAGGCTATTTCCTTCGAAAACCGGCCTATCCAGAGCCAGCCTTGGCGGTCGGCCATCATTTGGTAGGTGCCACCGATGGTACCAGCCTCTAATATGGTCTCTGCCTTGCCGGGGTTGTTCAGCGGAGTGCGCAGCAGTTTTTTGTCGCCGACAAACCAGAGCCAGCCGCCCCATTCGGCCATGCCGTACACGCTCATGCCCGTCACGGGGCCGTTTTGCAGGTCAAAATCTTGGGAAAATGGGGTCTCAAAAAGGCGCTTGCGGGGCGTGATTTTGTACAGCCCCTCGAAGGCGGCGACCCAGATTTCACTGCCTGTTTCCAGCACATCGTAGATTAGGGTGGCGTCATTGAGGATAAAGGTCTCCTCACTTCCCTTCCGCACCATCCGGCGTGGATTTTCGAGTAGCTGCCATCTGCGCTCCCACGAGCGGTTTGGATGAAGGGCGGTGAAATCGTTGGGGAATTGTTTCGTTGCTTCGGCTTGATGGAGCAACTGGTAGCGGCCTGTGAGGGGGTCGAAACTGGCGGGCTTGTTTTGGATGTACAATTGGAAACTATCTCCTTTGCCAATATGCAGGTTCAGCACATTGCCGCCGCCAAACTGCTGTTTTTCAGCCTCGTTCAGCTCAAAATGTTGGAACCGAACCCCATCGAAACGAGCAATGGCGCCTTCCTTGAGCGCCACCCAAATAAAGCCTTGTTGGTCTTGCTGAACGGCAGTGACCCAGTGGTGCTGCAAACCATGCCGGGTGTCGTATTTTTCGAGGCGGTAGTCGGATTGGGCGGGGAGAACCGAGCTAAAAAAGCAAAAAGCTGCCCATAGAAATAGGCGGTCAAGGTAATGGGCTATGTCTGTGCTTCGCTGAATCAGGGTATTGGAGATTTTTTACCAAACATACATGGTTTCATCGCTTGAAGATTGTTTTGAGTAGAAAAATTGTTTTCAGCATCCTGTTTGTCGTTACGAACCCAACCGCTCCGAAATTTCCTCTACGCTCTTCCTGCTCCGTGGCGTGAGTTCCCTTGTTTTAAAAGGCTCGTCCAGCTTCTCCGGCTTGTCCAAATAACTGAGTGCAATAAAGGCCACAGGTTCCAAAATATCGGCATTGAGGCTGAATGTTTCAATGGTTTTCGCCTTGTCGAAGCCCGCCATCGGGTGGCCGTGGATGCCCATAGCCGTGGCTTGCAGCATGAGCGTGGCGTTGGCGGCACCGAGGTCGTGCATGGCCCAATTGTTGGGCTTGCCGCTTTCGTTCACTTTGTGGATGCAACTGACCATGAGCACGGCGGCATTGGCGCACCAAGGCTGGTTGCCGGGCAACAGGCACGACCATATTTTTTGAAAAGCCTCTGTGTCGGCGTGGTGGGCATAGATATAATGCCAAGGCTGGCTGTTGTTGGCGCTGAAGGCCCACGAGGCAGCTTCGAGGATGGTTTTTAAATCTGCTTGCGCAATGGCTTTTTCAGAAAAAGACCGGGCGCTCCAGCGGGAGCGGATTAGGTCGTGCACAGGGTGTTCGGGGTTGGCCAGTTTGATTGTTTCGCTTGTCATGTTACCAATGATGTTCTAATTCTCTTCCACTTCGGGGGCAGTCATGTTGTTGGGCTTACCTTTGGAAAGGGTCGTTTGCCAGCCGATTTGCAGGAAGCTGCGCCCAATCTCGTCGTCGAGGCGGTAGTCCAACTGCCGCACCCAGCCTACGTTCCAACTGTACTTGCCCTGCCGAAGAATGGTGCCCAGAAAAAATCGGTTGCGCTCGAAATAGGGCTGCCTATTGGTCAGGAACACCTCGTTCCAAGCGGAGGCAAACAACTCGTAGTCCTTTTTGCCGAAGGAAACGACCGGATAGGAGGCGCTCAATCGGTAGCGGAAACGATTTCGATAGCCCCGGCTGGTAAAACGCTGCTCGGCCCGGTAGCGGTGCTCGAAGTTGATATTGCCGAGGGTGTTCCTCATGCCAAGTTCCAGCCAAGTCCTCAGTTCCTCATTGGATTTTGGCGTTCGGAAACTGCTCCCTGCCATGTAGGTATCGTAGCGCCCGAGGCCGCCCGTCACTGAAAAATGGGGATTGAGCCTGTAACTCACCCCGCCCTTGAACTCGTGGTAGTGGAATTCGTCGTAAAACGAGAGGCTGCGCAATTGGGCCTCGCCGAAGAGGGTCAAATTGTCGTTTTGCTGCCAGCGCAGGTGCAGCACGTTCCAAGTGCCAAGTTGCGCCAGCAGCGCCGACTGGCAAGCAAAGGCAAAGAATAAAAAAGCGCCGTATTTTCGATTCATGCAAACGGTTGGTTGTCAATCCCTGAATTCGCCAACGAACAGGTGGGAGATTCGACCTTGGTTTGGCAGCAAGGAAACGCCAGGGGCTCGCTTTTGTTTTTGGCCACGCAAGCGCATTGCTGCGCATCAAAAATGGTCGGCAGGGTTCCAAAACAACTTATCGAACTCAACGATTTTGTCATTCTCGACCTTGATACCTTCTGCCTCCAACCGTTCCTGCATAAGGCTTGGCGGCCTGAAATGCGCCCGGCCCGATAGTTCGCCAAGTCGATTGACGACCCTGTGGGCTGGCACGTCGCCAGTGCCAAAGCAGTGGTTCAGCGCCCAGCCAACCATCCTCGCCGAGCCGAGCGAGAGGAAGCTGGCAATGGTGCCATAGGTGGTGACCCGGCCTGGCGGCACACAGCGCACCACATCATAAACTTGCTCGAAATAGGATTCTTTTGGCATACCGCTTTGGAGCTTGGAGGTTAGCTTTGCGAAAAAAATTGTTCAACCAAAAAATGGGAAAGACAAAGATAAAGGCCAGTGGCATCAACAACCTTACCGATGCCCGATATTTTGCCGCAAGGGAAGTGGAATGGCTGGGCTTTCGGATTGGCGACGATGCCTCCTCCATTTCTTTGGCAGCCGCCAAGGCCATTGCCGAGTGGGTGGATGGTGTTGAAATCGTTGGGGAGTTTGAGTTTGCTTCGGCCAATGAGATAATGGCAGCCCATGCCCAAATGAATTTTGATGCTGTGCAAGTGGGGATGTTCACGCCAATACACGAATTGGAAGCCTTAGAGGGTTTTTCCATCATACAGGAGGTCGTGGTAGAAATGGGCACGACCGAGGCCGAACTGCTCGATTTTTTCAAGGAGCGATCGCCGTATTGCAGTTATTTCTTGCTCGATTTTGAAAAGGCGGCTGTTGATTGGACTATGCTAAAATCAGGTGCAACGGTTTCCGTCGGCTTTTTGCAGGATATTTTCAAGAAACACCCAACCCTGCTTGCACTGGATTTCCCACCTGCCGAGGTTGAAAACTTGCTTGAATTATTGGGGCCAGCTGGTTTGAGCATCAGCGGGGGCGGAGAAGAGAAAGTGGGCTTCAAATCCTTCGATGATTTGGACGAGATACTTGATCGCTTGGAAACGCTGGTCTAAAGAATTCTTTCTGGGGGGCAAGCTGCACACGTTGGGTGTCTTACTTTGCAATTTCATCAATTACCAATCATATTTTCTTACCATGACCATTTCCGAAGCACAAAAAACGGTGGACGAGTGGATTAACACCATTGGTGTCCGGTATTTCAACGAACTCACCAACACGGCCCTGCTGATGGAGGAAGTTGGCGAGATGGCCCGACTAATTGCCAGGATTTACGGCGAGCAGTCGTTCAAGTCATCAGAGCAATCGGGAACGGCGAAGGACGATTTGGCAGACGAAATGGCAGATGTGCTTTTTGTGCTGATCTGCCTCGCCAACCAGACGGGTGTGAACCTGACGGAGGCACTGATGAAGAACTTGGAGAAAAAGACCAAACGGGATTTGACCCGCCATGCGACGAACGAGAAGCTGAGGTCGTAAAATGGAAAAGGGCCTCGGAGCTGTAGCTCCGAGGCCCTTTAAAAAAGAAAAAAAGTGAGTTTAAGACCAGCTCTACCCCCCAAACGAACTGGTCTCACTCACTGTCCCGAGGCACTTCTGCCCCGAAGACGTCTTTGGATTTCATTGCCGAAAATTTCGGACAACTCCAAGGAAGCCGGGGTGGGCTTCATCCATCTCTTTATGGCCTTTGACGGCCTTTGGGTTATAGTAATGAATTCAATTTGGGTGGTTTAAGGGAAGCGGGGTGTACATTCGGAAACGAAACTCAGTGTGGGAGGGTGACAGGCTGAATCCGAATTTAATTTTGAAACGTCTCCAATATTCCGAAAATCATGCCAAATTTTCTGTCAAGGCAATTTTATTCAATTTTTTTTTCGGAACACTGATGAGTATATTATTGAGCCTTGCCTGTTGCAATTCACTGAAAGCCTTCTTGTACTCCGCATAATCCGTAAACTCCCGGAAGAAAACTGTATCTCCTCCGTCCACCATCAATAGAATGTGAAAACACAAATGGCTGTTGCGGTAAAAAAACTTGGTTATCAAATCTTTTACCTTGTGACCGTGGATATCTTCCCCCAAATTCATGCCGAATTCAGGCTCTATAACTCCATTGATATGTCCTACAGCATTTACCATGATTTTTGATTTTTTTTATCAAAACAACGGCACAAGATTACAGGCAAAACCAGTGCCTATTCTCAGCGTCTTTCTCAAAACTGTGACATCAAAAAAGCACTTTGCATTAGATGTTTCTACATGTATGAAAAAAGGATGGTTCGGAGAATCCAGTAAAAACAGCCATTTTGTCAGTATTGGGCCAGTGGCATGTGCTTTGAACAGCGGATTTTTACCTACACGAAAGCCCATCAAAAAATAGGGTCGTGTCTCCTGTTTTTCGCAATTAAATTCATAAAACCATTAAAATAACAATTGACAGACATGCAAAAAGGCAATATCTCTGTTCAGTCAGAAAACATTTTCCCCATCATCAAGAAATTCTTGTACTCCGACCACGAGATTTTCTTGCGGGAACTCATCGCCAATGCCATTGATGCCACCACGAAGTTGAAATCCATTGCCTCCCGTGGCGAACTGAAAGGCGAAGTCGGCGACCTTACCGTTGAAGTCATCACTGACAAAGTAGCGGGCACGCTCACCATTCGAGACAAGGGCATTGGTATGAGCGAGGAGGAAGTCAACAAGTACCTGGGGCAGATCGCCATCTCCAGCGCACAGGAGTTCGTTGAGAAATACCAGGGCGAGCACAATATCATCGGCAAATTTGGCCTTGGCTTCTATTCTGCCTTCATGGTGGCCGACCGGGTAGAGGTCAGCACCAAGTCGTGGCGGGAAGGCGAGGCAGCCGTCAATTGGGCCTGCGACGGCAGCCCTGAGTTCCAACTGTCGCCCAGCGAAAAAACAAGCCGGGGCACCGACATCATCCTTTTCATCAATGAAGAGAACAAAGAGTTCCTCGAAGACCACCGCATCGAAGAACTGCTGAAAAAATACTGCAAGTTCCTACCGATAGCTATCAAATTCGGCACCCGCAAGGAAAACGTGGATGAGGGTGAAGGTGAAGAAAAGACCACCAAGGAAATTGAGGTGGACAATATCATCAACAACCCAAACCCAGCCTGGAAAAAGCAGCCCAACGACCTCACTGACGACGATTACAAGAACTTTTACGAGGAACTGTACCCGTTCAGCTACCAGACGCCCATGTTCTGGATACACCTCAATATTGACTACCCATTCAACCTGACGGGTATCCTCTACTTCCCCAAATTGGGCAATGCAATGGAGGTGCAGAAGAACAAAATCCAACTCTACTGCAACCAGGTATATGTCACCGATGAGGTGAAGGAAATCGTGCCCGACTTCCTCACGCTGCTTCACGGTGTCATTGATTCGCCGGACATCCCGCTGAACGTGAGCCGTAGCTACCTTCAGAGCGACAGCAATGTGCGAAAGATAACCGGCTACATCACCAAAAAAGTAGCGGAGAAGCTGAACGACCTGTTCAAGGCAGACCGCAAGTCGTTTGAGGATAAATGGAAAGACCTCGGTGTGTTCGTCAAGTACGGCATGTTGTCCGATGAAAAATTCCATGAACGGGCAACTGATTTTGTCCTATTGAAAAACGTGGATGGCGCGTTTTTCACCCTCGATGAGTACCAAGCCAAGGTAAAGGATGCCCAGACCGACAAGCATAACCGCACCGTGATGCTCTACACCCACAACGCCGAGGAGCACCACAGCCTCATTGAAGCGGCCAAGGAGCGCGGCTACGATGTGCTGGAGTTCGATACCATGATTGATGCCCACTTCATGCAGCACCTGGAGGGCAAACTGAAGGATGTGACCTTTGTGCGGGTGGACTCCGACACGGTGGACAATCTCGTGCAGAAGGACGAAAAGCAGGAAAGTGTGCTGAGCGAGAAGGAGCAGGAGACCGTGAAGGCCGTATTCGAGGAGTTGGTGAAGGATAAAAAAGGGCCTTCTGTATCCTTGAAGCCCCTTTCGCCCAACGACCAGCCAGTGCAGATTACCCGCCCAGAATTCATGCGACGCCTAAAGGAAATGCAGGCACTTCAAGGCGGTGGCTTCGGTGATTTCGGCGACATGTACAATGTGGTGGTGAACACCAACCACCCCTTCGTCGCCGACAAACTGCTCAAACTGCCGGAAGGGGAAGAGCGCACCAACCTCGGCAAACACCTGTTGGACCTCGCCCTCCTCAACCAAGGCATGCTGAAGGGGGCCGAGCTGAGCGCCTTCGTCAAAAAGAGCTTAGAGTTTCTAAAGTAAAAAAATGTTGTTGAGCCGCCTGTGGGCGGCTCAACCCTTTGCTTTTCCTTATACTTTCTACCTCAACACCATCCAATCCTACCTGAAGAGCATCCTTCCCTTTGATAGAAAAATCACCTACCTGACCAAGATTTTTCGCTAATTTTGCTCCGCAAAACAACCCCCAAAAGCACTGTTTGCAAGCATTTCTACCTAACCAAATCCTTTTCCACGCATGTTTTTTGAATTAACTGAAGAACAATTGGCCGTGCAACAAGCAGCACGGGATTTTGCGCAGAACGTACTGAAGCCTGGAGTCATCGAGCGTGACCGGGAAATGAAATTCCCCAAGGCCGAAATCCGCCAAATGGGCGAAATGGGTTTCCTCGGCATGATGGTTGGCCCCGAGTACGGCGGCGGCGGCATGGACACCCTCAGCTACGTGTTGGCAATGGAGGAAATATCGAAAGTGGATGCTTCCTGCGCCGTCATCATGTCCGTCAACAACTCCCTTGTTTGTTGGGGCATCCAGCAGTACGGCAACGAAGAGCAGAAAGCGAAATACCTCCCAAAGCTGGCGACAGGTGAATGGATAGGTTCCTTCTGCCTCTCAGAGCCTGAAGCAGGCAGCGATGCCACCAGCCAGCGCACCACCGCCGTTGACATGGGCGACCATTACCTCCTGAACGGCACGAAAAACTGGATTACCAATGGCGGCACTTCCAGTGTACATTTGGTAATGGCCCAGACCCATCCCGAAAAAGGCCACAAGGGCATCAACTGTCTCATTGTGGAAACGGATTGGCAAGGCGTGGTCATCGGGGCAAAGGAGGATAAGCTCGGCATCCGGGCATCCGACACCCACACCATTATGTACAATGATGTGAAAGTGCCCAAGGAGAACCGCATCGGCGAGGACGGCTTTGGCTTCAAGTTCGCCATGAAAACCTTGGAAGGTGGCCGAATCGGCATTGCCGCCCAAGCCTTGGGCATCGCTGGTGGTGCCTATGAGTTGGCACTGGCCTATTCAAAAGAACGGGCTGCATTCGGCAAGCCGATTTCACAGCACCAGGCCATTGCCTTCAAATTGGCAGATATGGCCACTGACATCGAAGCAGCAAAACTGCTCGTTTACCGGGCCGCATGGTTGAAAGACCAGCAAATGGACTACGGCACGGCCAGTGCCATGGCCAAGCTCTTCGCCTCCGAAACTGCCATGAAACATACCGTGGAAGCCGTGCAAGTACACGGTGGCTATGGCTATGTGAAGGAATACCATGTGGAGCGCCTAATGCGGGACGCTAAAATCACCCAGATATACGAAGGCACCTCGGAAGTACAGCGCATCGTGATTTCGAGGAACGTGTTGAATGGGCAGCTCTATATCCCTATTTGGAGCGGGAATGTAAGTGTGGAGGCTTGAGAAGTATGAAGTATAAACCTCAAGCCAGCAATAACTTGACTCAAGATTTATAGCACAAATAGTTGGGCGGGGGCTTTCGGGCTACCGCCTTTTTTGTTTTTGGTGCTGCGCAAAAGCAGGTGATTGATGTTGCCTTATTTTACAGAAAGGCTATTACAAATTGCCGTAAGCCGGGACCCTTTAAAGAGGCTGCAAATCGGTTTTTATTGAGGCAAAACATCTGTTTAGTGGTGCAGATGCTCCCTGGAAACTGTGGGACGAAAATTTTGCGAAGCAAAATTTTCGTCCCAAATAAAAAAATCTTCTCGGCGGCTGCAAGTTGCTATTTGCCTCAGTAAAAAACCAACTTGCTGCCCCAAAAATGACAAAGGCGGAGGCATCTTCGATGCCGCCGCCTTTGCTATTTTGAGCGATTCGTGGGAACTGTGCAATTATTGCATTCCCAACTTCGCTTTTACCAGCTTCGTCACGTCGCTATTCTCGTCAGCGTATAGGAGTATCCCCGACTGCGTGTCGAAGATGTACTGGTAGCCACCTTCCTTGGCAATATCCTGTATGGCCGTGTTCACCTTGTCAAGGATGGGCTGCATATCCTTTTGCTGCTTAGCAGCAAGGTCGGACTCCATTTTTTGGCCGTAGGCATAGAGGTCTTCCTGCATTTTTTGCAGTTCGGCGGTCACGGTCTCCTCTTCCTTGGGTGTCATTTCGCCGCGCTGTTTTTTGTTGGCGGCGTCCTGTTGCTTTTTCTGGAAAGCGGCCACCTTGGCCTCTCCATCCTTCTTCAGGATGTTTTCATAAGCCTCCAAGGAGGATTGCAACTGCTTCATCTCAGGCAGTTCGCTAAGAACTGCAGCCGAATTGACATATCCGAATTTCTGGGCCTGTGCCGAACCGAGGCAAAAAAGCATGGCGGCTAACAAACCAGTTTTTACAAAAGTCTTAATCATTGTCTGAAAAAAAGTTTTTCATGGCATGTCCCGCTTCCGGCGCTTTCGCCGTTGCAGCGGGTTTTCCGTTTTGTTAATAGAGCGCAAAATTAGGAAAAAGGTTGTAGGGATTGCTGTATTGTTGAATTGTTTGATTGTCGGTACTTTTCGGAAAGCAATCAAACAATTCAACAATCGAACAATATTTATTTTTTCTTCAGCCTATCCAGCACTTCGCCAGTTTTGTCGTAGCTGGGGCTGGCGAAGAGCATGCCTGCGGAAGAGCTTTTATCGAAGATGAAATCGTAGCCCTTGTCGCTGGCATAGTCCTCGATGGCGGCATAGACCCGGTCTTGGATGGGCTGCACCAATTCTTTGCGGCGCTGGAAAAGGGCGCCTTCTGGGCCGAATTTCTCTTTTTGGAGTTCACGCACCTTTTTCTCCATTTCCATAATTTCTTCTTCTTTCTTCTTGCGGGCCTCGTCGCTCATCAGCACCTGTTCGGCTTGATAGCGGTTGTACTGGCCTTTGATATTGTCGTATTCCTGGGCAATTTCCTGACGCCAAGTGGAGGCCACCCGGTCGAGTTCGTCCTGTGCCTTTTGGTATTCGTCAATGCTTTCGAGGATGGTCTTCACGTCCACGTAGGCAATGCGTTGGGCTTCGGCCTTGAAGGCGAAAGCAAGTGTGAGCAGCAATGCAAAGAATGTGTTCTTAATCATGATTTGGTTGATTTGATTTTTGATTTCGGTGAATATTCAGAACGCCGACAAAACTACGTCTTTCCATTCTCCCGTCGAAAGTAAAGACGCTTTTTGGGTGGCGATGTAACAACGGCCAAAATCCGGCTTCCCGGCGTTAACAGTTGCAACTTGCACATAATGAACGGATTGTGAGCGGGAGGGTTGGCTACAGGGGAGGGACTTTAACGCAGGTTTAACCAATAAGCAATATTAAGGTATGGAGGTATGAGGTGTGGAGGTATGTTGAGACCAGCTTCGATGCCACGTCATATTTCCACACCTCATACCTCCATACCTCAAAAACCCACCTCCGCATCCAACTCCCAATTCGCCCGCAATTCCTCCAATTTCTTCCGCACGAACCGTTCTGGCTGGCGGTGCAGGTCGTAATTGCCCGTCGTCCAACGGCCGTTGCGGTCGGTATCTTCGATGAGTTCGACGGTGTAATTACCGGGGGGCATCAACGGCAATTTTGTTTCAAAACGGGAGGCATTGATGACCGTCCAGACCTTGATAGGTGGCGAATCGGGCTTGTCGAGGAGTTGTATCACGTATGCTTTGGCAGAATCAAGGCCAACGGCTCGCAGGGTCAGTGAACCAAAATCCTTGCGGAGCGCCGCATTGGCTTTTTGCTGGATGGTGTCGGCATTAGCAATGCCATAAATGTCCGTCAAAGCGTCGGGCAACAATTGCAGCTCGTAAACGAGGCCCTCTTTCCAAGGATGGTCCACCAATAAATTGCGCCTCGCCAGGGAGTCAATGCGCAGGCGGGGCTGCACGAGCGTCTTGGAGGTATCCTCCAATAGCCTGATGTTGTCGGCATTGATGCTGGCAAGTGGGTGGTTGAATTGGATGGTGAGCGGCTGTTCTGGAGTGAGCTTAACGGGTTGGTTAGCCAACTTGGAGGCGTTCGCCAATTTTGCGCTAACAAGGAAGCCCGCCCGCAGGCCACTTTTCACAAGTACGGTGTCCACGCTCGTGTCACGCTGCACGAAGATTCGCCAAGTGGTGTCCTGCACGGGGTGGTGGTACCAGAGCCGCACCGAGTCCTTGTCATTTTCGAGGAAGACGACCTGCCCAACGCTGTCGAAACTGACCTTGGCCTCTTTTGGTAGTTGGTTGAAGCCGAGCGTCGCCCGGCCATATTTCGAGGTTTCTTTGCTCCGCAAAAACAGGGGCTTTTCTTGGGTGAAAAGCTGTAGGTTGACTCTGGGAGCGGGGGGCGGGGATGGGCGAAGGGCAGGATTCCTGCGCAGACTGTCCAAGGTCGTCGAGTCTTTGCCGAGGCTGTCTGTTTGTAGGGAATCATCCTTAACACCACCGTTAATCAAGCTATCCAAACCGAGGGAATCATTTTGCGGAGCAGCCACCACCTCACCGCTCAAGGTCAATAGGCTATCCAAAAAGCCAATCTGTTCCGATTCGCTGTCGAAGGTATAATTGAGGTTCAGGTCGTTGAGTGCGACAGCTTTGAACCTGCCCGATTTTATATTGCTGACCTTAAACTTGCCTTCCTTGTCCGTCAGGGCGAAGTAGAAGGGCCGCTCGGTGCGCACCACCGAGTCAGCGGTGTTTTCATAGAGCATGAACAGGGTCTTGTCCATCGGCTTTTCCGTCCAGGCATCCACGATAGTGCCCTCCACCGAGAGTGAGTCAATATAGTCGCCCGTGGAAAACACGAAGACGATGGGGGCCACATTGCCCTCGGTGAGGTCACGGATGGCTTGGCCAAAATTGATGACGTAGGTGGCACTGTCCCGCAGCACCTCGTCCTTGTCGAACAGCACTTGGATGGTTTTTTTGCGCCGGACGATTTCGGGGCGCTTGGCCAGCGGTGGCGAAACGATGACCTGCGTGAAAACATCCCGCAACTCTACCCATTCGTTGAATGCCAGTACGATATCCTGCTTTTTGAAGTGGGTCTGGTAGTTCCGGGTGGAGTGCAACGAGTCGAGCTTGGGCGGGTCTTCGTCCTTTGGGCCGCCTTCAAGGGGTACGATATTGGCACAGCCAATAAGGAAAGAACCAAGTACCAACAGCACCCAGCACCGGACGGAAAAGGTCATTGTATTCAAAAAGCCATTTTTCATAGAAACTCCGCAAAGCGGGGCCAAAGATGCCGCATTTGCCTAAGTTTAACAAAAAAACGGAAGACGGCAAACAGTGGACGGTGGACGGGGTGTTCGTCCCACCGTCAGCCGTCCACCGTTTGCCGCCTACCGGACGACCGCATCTCCACGTTCCTCGGATGGAAGTTCAGCACGGTTTCCTTTAAATAATCCGTGTCGAGGTGCGTATAAATCTCGGTGGTAGTGATGCTCTCGTGACCAAGCATGTCCTGCACCGCCTTGAGGTCTGCCCCGCCTTCGATGAGGTGCGTGGCAAAGCTGTGTCGGAAGGTGTGCGGACTAATGTTCTTCTCGATGCCCGCCAGTTTTGCGAGGTCTTTTATGATTAAAAACACCATTATACGGGTGAGCTTACTGCCCCGACGGTTGAGGAAAAGGATGTTTTCGCTCTCCTTTTTCACTTTCAAGTGCTGCCGAACCCCCTCCACATAGAAGCCGATATGTTTGATGGCCTCCTCGCCAATGGGCACAAGCCGCTCCTTGTTGTTCTTGCCCAGCACCTTGATGAAGCCCACGTCGAAGTGCAGGTTGGAGATGCGCAGGTTTATCAGCTCCGTCACCCGTAGCCCGCAGGCGTAGAGGGTTTCGAGCATGGCCCGGTTGCGCAGCCCGAGCGGGTCGCTGTGGTCAATGGCAGCCAGCATCCGTTGTATTTCATCGAAATGCAGCACTTCGGGGATTTTGCGGTTCAGCTTGGGCGTTTCGAGCATTTCGGTGGGGTCAGTTTGGAGGATGTCCTCCACGAGCAGGTAGCGGTAAAAAGCCTTGATGCCAGAGATGAGCCGGGCCTGTGAGCGCAGTTCGAGGCCGAGTTCGTTGAGCCATTTGAGCATGGCTTGGAAGTCGGGCAGTGCCAGTTCGCCGGGGCTGGGCAGCGGCGGGGTCGGTTGCCCTTCGGGCAATGCGGCCACCTGCTCCGAGCGGCGGATTTCGAGGTACTGCACCAGCTTGCCAATATCCCGCAAGTACGCCTCGATGGTATTGGCGGACATGGAACGCTCCAGCAGGAGGTACGCATGAAAGCCTTTTATGTAGGAGTTCCACATTTTATTGGTGCGTTGGGTGTTTGGCGTATTGGCGTGTTAGGTAGGCCCTACCCAACACGCCAATACGCTAATATGCCACCCTTGGGTCAGTCAATTTATACAGCACATCCGCCAGCAGCATGCCCAGCACCGTCAGTACGGCTCCCAGCATCAGCACCGTGAAAACGATGGGCCAGTCCTGTTGTGTGATGGCCTGCAGCGTCAGCCAGCCCATGCCCGGTATGTTGAAAATCCACTCGACGGCCACCGACCCCGCTATTGCCGAAGGCACCACCGAAGCCAACAGTGTGATGAGCGGAAACAGCGCATTGCGGAAGCCGTGCTTCCAAATGACGGTGCGCTCGGGCAGCCCCTTGGCCCGTGCGGTGCGGATGAAATCTTGCCCAAGCACTTTGGCCATGCCGCCCCTTGCCTGCCGGGCAATATAGGCGATGGACGGGAAGGCCACGCAGACGATGGGCAGCATCAGGTGCGGCGCTGCCAGCCCGATTTGCTTCCACCACGGGGCGGCAGTCGGCACATTGCCGAGGCCGCCGCTGGGAAAGAAATCCATGCCGTACTCCCTCGTCGTGAAGAAGATGAGCAATAGGGTGGCTATCCAAAACGAAGGCAGCGAATAGAGCATGAACAGTCCGGTCGTCGCCAATTTGTCGAAGGTTTTGCCCTGTTTCACCGCCGACCAAACGCCGATGGGCACGGCCAGCACAAAGGCCAATGCAATGGCCACAAGGTTGATGACCAAGGTCCAGAACAGGGCGGGTTTTACTTTTTCCGTAACGGCCATTCGGTGGCTGAGCGAGGTGCCGAAATTGCCCCGCAAAAAGGCGGAGAGCCATGTATGATATTGATTGTCAAGGCCGTACCAGTGGAAAGCAGGCAGCTGCAGCTTGCCCGGTGTTGCCTCGGCCTGTAGGGTTTGGTAATTTTTTTTCAGGCTTGAAAAATCGGTGCCGAGCGCTGTTGCCAGTTCAGGGCTTTTGCCGAAGGCAGCCTCCATCTCCTTCAAACGGGCGCTGATGGCTCCATCGGTGTATTGCACATAGAGTTCCCGAAAAGGAATTTTCAGGGGTGTTGCTGCCGCAACAATGGCGCTGTCCGTCAGGCTGAGCATCTTCAATTCAAAAGAGCGGATGCCATTGTACCAAGCCTGCACCTGCGGCCAGTTGCCATATTGCGCCAGCAGTTTTTCCATCGTTTGGCGGCGGTGACTGATGGCGATGCGGTGCAGCGTGTCGGGGTAGGCTTTTGATGCAATCGAAAAATAGAAAGGCGGCTTGTCCACGCCCAAATGGTGGGCGGCTTGGGCATAGCCCCGCTCGGCTTGCAGCAGGTCTTGCTGCGTGGCTATTTTCCCAAACACATCCTCCCCCAAGTACTGCGCCACGGGGTCGCCGGGCGAGAGCCTACTCAGGCCAAACGACAACAGGCTGATGAGCAGCAGCGTCGGGAGGAAAAGCAGGATGCGCTTTAGGAGGTAAAGTAACACTGTTCGGTTGTCATAATTGTTTGATTGTTAAATTGTTGTGATTGTTTGTGACTCACAACAATTTAACAATCAAACAATCACTCCTTCAGTTTAAAATGCTGCAAAGATGCCCCAATTCTACTCACCACTGGCTCGAAGCGTTTGTGGGCGGCAATGCGTTCTTGGGGGTTTATTTGAAAAATGACAGGCTGCTCGTCATATATCAGTTGCTGGAATTCTTCGTAAAGTTTATTGCGGGCAGCTTCATCGGTTGTATTTTGTATTTTGTCAATGAGTGCATCTGCCGTTGGGTTGCTGAACCGGGCGTAGTTGCTGCCACCGGGCTGGGCGCTGTCGGTATGCCAAAGCTGTTTGGGGTCGTCGGGCAATGGTAGTGCTTGTGATGCCCTTCCGCCAAGTTCATAGTCTCCATTCTTGAACTTTTCGGTCATCACCTTGCCGTCAACTCCATTCAGTTCTATTTCGATGCCTATTTTCTGTGCATTGCTTTTCATCAGCAAGGCGAAGTTTTCAGCGAATGCGCTGCCCGCAGGGAAGGTGTATTGAAGTTTCATTTCCACGAGTGTTCCATCAATGGTTTTGTCAACCGTGCCATTGCTGTTGCTGTCCTTCCAGCCAGCTTCCGCCAGCAGCTTCCGGGCTTCATCGAGGTTCATGGCAAGGGGCTTCATGGATTTAAGGTAATACTTCTGGTCGGGTAGGAATGGTCCGACAATACGCTCGGCGAGGCCATCGTAAAGGTCTTTTATGACCATGTCCATATCAATGGTGTGGGCAAGGGCACGGCGCACCCGCTTGTCCGAAAGCTTCGGGTTGCGGTTTTGGATAGTCGTCATGAAAAACTTAAAGGTCGGCGGCGTCTCGAAATTGTATATGTTTTTCACGAAATCCACTTGCCTAAGTTCGGTAAACAGCTTTGAGTCAAGTTCCGTGGCCAAGTCCACGCTCTCATCTTTTATTGCGGCGTCGGCTGCTACCACGTCTTTAATTGGTATAAAGACAATGGTGTCAGGATAAGCTTGCAACAAGCGGTATTGTCCGGCAAGTTTTTCGCCCCACCAGTTCTGCTTTTTGGCCAATACCACTCGCTGGTCGTCCACCCATTCCACTAATTTGTAAGGACCAGAACCTGAGACGGTTTCCCTTGCGATTTTTGGCGAATTGTAAAAATCTGCGAACTGCTGAAGGGCGGGGTCATTGGCGATATTAGCAGCTTTGGCCGGGTCGGTGAGTTCGTTCAACGAAAATTTCTTCAATAACCCTTGCGGGTCAAAGATATGCTCCGGCAATACGATAAAATTGGAGATGCCAGCGAAATTGAGCAGGTATTTATTGATGGTAACTACGGTGAACTTCTTGGGGTTGGCCTCATCCACCTTTATGTCACGAATGGCCTCCAAATAGGTTAGGAAGTGTTGCAGGTTCATCTTGGGATTGAAGACTGCTTTCAGTGCGAACTCAAAATCCCTCGCTGTTACAGGCTTGCCATCATCCCACACCGCTTCAGGATGTATTTCATACGTGAACGACTGTCCTCCGGCATAATCGCCCTCGGTGATGTCTTGCACAATAGGTGCAGCTTTGACCAATTGGGGCATCAGCTCTACTTTCTCATAGTCAAAGCCCATAGGGTATTGGTAAATTAGCTCAAAAGCTGCACTCTCGTACTTAGTGCGATACAATAGCGGGTTCAGCGTTGTAATTGCACTGGCCTGGCGCACCCGCAAAGTATTGTCGTTATGCTTCCAAGCAGGTGTTTCTTTGTCTGGACCGCAGGAACTACAAGCAAACAAGAACAGAGCGGCCGCCAAGGCCAAGGGTAGGTGGATTCGCAGTTTTTTCATTGAGATTTCTTTTTGAGCCAAGGACAACAAAAATCGCCCAAGGTTTGAACGCCCGAAGATATGCGAAAATTCCGAGAGGCAATTTGCCTCATCATGCCTTGTTCATTTCAATTTTTTCATTCATCACCCTCGACTGGTGTGCAATGCTCTCCTCATGTACCGCCTTCAAGAACACTTCGATAAATTCCCCGCTCAGGCCCAGCGCGGCGCCTTTCGCCACGGCATGTTCCAAAATCTCGTTCCAGCGGGTCGGCTGGTAGATGGAGATATTGTTCGATTTTTTGTACTCCCCAATCTGGTCGGCCAGCTTCATGCGGGAGCCGAGCAGTTGCAGCAGCCGCTCGTCAATATCGTCAATCTGGTGGCGCAGGAAGTCCAGTGATTTCAGGAAGTCGGCGTTGCTCGTCGTCAACTTGCGGGCCGTGAGGTGGCGGGTCATTTCACCGTAAACAAACGGCGTGATTTGCTGCTCGGCGTCGCTCCAAGCCTCGTCAGGGCGGGGGTGTACCTCCGTCATCAGGCCATCGTAGCCGAGGTCGAGGGCTTGCTGCGCAATGGGTGCCAGCGTGTCCCGCCTACCACAGATGTGGCTGTGGTCGCAGATGATTTGCAGGTCGGGCAACTGCCGTTTCAACTCAATCGGCAACTGCCAGAGCGGGGAGTTGCGGAACTTCGTCTCGCCATGTACCGAAAAGCCCCGATGTATCGCCGCTATCCGCTTGATGCCCGCCTTGTGTATGCGCTCGATGGCACCCATCCACAGCTTGAGGTCAGCATTTACTGGGTTTTTTATCAAAACCGGGATGTCCACGCCCGACAGCGCATCAGCTACTTCCTGCACAGAAAACGGGTTCACCGTCGTGCGGGCACCAATCCAAAGCACATCCACGCCGTACTTCAGCGCCTCGAAAACATGCTGCGTCGTGGCCACCTCGGTCGTCACGGGCAGCCCGGTTTCCTGCTTCACTTTGCGAAGCCAGCCTAGGCCCACCGTGCCAACGCCCTCGAAGCCGCCCGGCTTGGTGCGGGGCTTCCAGATGCCCGCCCTAAAGAGGTCAATGCCCTCGGCCTTCAGCCCGTGGGCGGTCTCCATCACTTGCGCCTCGGTCTCGGCGCTGCACGGCCCGGCAATCAGTATCGGGCGCTCGATTTTGTCGAAAACAGGTTGAAATTGCATGGTCAAAACGGTTGACGGTGAACGGTTGACGGTCAACGGTCAACGGTTTCCGGCCCACGGGTTTCCCGTCCACCGTAAGCTGTCCACCGTAGGCCGTTTCCCGTCCACCGGGATTAAGGTAATATTTTTCGGATTCCATTGGCCTCCACCATCAACTGCCGGATGGCCTCGAAATCCTTTTTTATCAATAAACTACGGAAGCGGGACAGCACGCTGATGTGCTCATCCAAAACGTCCAGCACGTTGTCCCGGTTTTGGCGAAAAATGGGCGTCCACATCTCCGGCGAGCTTTTCGCCAAGCGTACCGTGGAAGCAAAACCGCTGCTCGCCAGCTCGAAAATCGCCTGTTCGTCCCGCTCCTTTTCCAGCACCGTAAGCGCCAAAGCGAACGAACTGATGTGCGAGATGTGCGATACGTAGGCCGTATGCAGGTCGTGCGCCTGCCCATCGAGGTAGGCGATTTTCATGTTCAGCGCCCAGTAGGCCCGCTCCACCAGCGCCACGGCGTCCGGGTCGCTTTTATCTGCTTCGCAAATGACGGTGTACTTCCCATCGAAGAGCCTCGGAATGGCCGCCTCGATGCCGCTGTGCTCCGTGCCTGCCATCGGGTGCGTCGCCACGAATTGCGGGCGGTTGGGCAGCGAGTCAACGAGGTCGAGGAGGCGCTGCTTCGTCGAGCCGACGTCCATCACCACTTGTTTTTTTATTTGGGGCAAAATCTGGGGCAACAACTCCAGCGTCACGTCCATCGGCGTGGCCACGATGGCGAGGTCGGCCTTTGCCAAGCCCTCGTCCAGTTCGCAAGCCTCGTCAATGATGCGGCGGCGCAGCGCCTTGTCGAGGCTGGTGCGGCTGGCATCCACCCCGATGATGTGGTCGGCAAAGCCGTTCTCCTTCAGGGAGATGGCCATGCTGCCGCCGATGAGTCCGATGCCGATGATGGTTACTGTCATTTTACTGTTGCTGAATGAGGTGACATCTTTGCCCACCCCGTCACTTTGAATTATCCTTTTCGTTTGCTGGGCAAAGATGTCATCTCATGGCTCCTTTGCATCCGAGATGACACCATTTTCCGTCACAAGCCTGCTGGGATTGAAAGGCCGTCATCTCATGTCTCCTATGCATCCGAGATGACACCATTTTCCGTCACAAGCCTGCTGGAATCGAAAGGCCGTTCTTGGAAAATGATGTCACCTCAGATGTCCTCGAAATCGCCGTTTCAAACACACCCTCCTTGCTGCACAACGAAATCCGCACATACCCCTCCCCATTCGAGCCGAAAATGCCGCCGGGGGTGATGAAAACATGCGCCTCGTTGAGCAGCAGGTCGGTCAGCTCGTAGCCGCTCTGGTATTGCGTCGGCACTTTTGCCCAAACGAACATCCCCGTGGCCGTGGGGTCGTACTCGCAGCCGAGCAGGTCGAGCAGTTGGCAGGCCAGTTTGCGCCGTTGGCGGTAGGTGGCGTTCAGCTCGTTGTACCAGTCTTGCGAAGCACCTAGGGCCAAGGCCGCCGCCATTTGCACGGGCTTGAACATCCCGCTGTCCATGTTGCTCTTGAACCGGACAACGTGGCCGAGGTAATCCGCCCGACCAGCGAGGACACCGACCCGCCAGCCAGCCAAGTTGTGCGATTTGCTGAGGGAGTTCAGTTCCAGCGCCACGTCCTTTGCGCCAGCTACCGAAAGCAGGCTAAGGTGGTTGTCATTCAGTATGAAACTATATGGATTGTCGTTGACAATCAAGATGTTATGCTTTTTGCCGAAGGCAACGAGTTCTTCAAAAAAAGCAGGTTTGGCATGTGCGCCAGTGGGCATGTTGGGGTAGTTCACCCAAAGGATTTTCGCTCGGCTGAGGTCGGTTTGTTCCAAGGCTTCGAGGTTGGGCAGCCAGCCATTTTCGGCGGTCAGTGGCACTTCCACCACGGTCGCTCCAGCCAGTTCAGAGGCCGCCCGGTAGGTCGGGTAGCCGGGGTTGGGCACGAGGGCTACGTCGCCGGGTTCAAGGAAGGTCATGGCGATGTGCATGATGCCCTCCTTCGAGCCAATGAGCGGCAGCACCTCCGAAGCGGGGTCGAGTTTTACCCCAAAAAACCGCCCGTACCAGTCGGCAAAGGCATTGCGAAGCTCAGGTATGCCGACATAGCTCTGGTAGGCGTGGACGTCGGGCAGGCAGCTTTGCTCGCCAAGCAGCTTGCTCACCTCCGGCAGCGGCGGCAGGTCGGGGCTGCCGATGCCGAGGTTCAGCACGTCAATGCCTTGGCTGCGCATCACAGCTATCTCCTTGAGTTTCTTTGAAAAATAGTACTCTTGGATGTTGTCGAGCCGTTGGGCGGGAGATATAATCATTGCTTGATTGTTGAATTGTTTGATTGCTAGGGGTAGTGGTTCGTCGTCATGGTTGTCGTCATGCTGTGCGCCATTTTTGTTATCGCCGAAGGCGACCTGCGGCGTTACGAGGGACATCACATCAGACGTCGCAGTTTGCCTTCGGCAATGACAAACGAGGCGTGAACATCACTCAAAAAAACTTCCTTGTTTGTAAGCTCCCAGCACTTCCAAGCTATGTGTAAAAGGCCGAATCGCCTCTACCGCCAACTGCCAATCGGCACCTTCTTCATTGACGAAATCCACGAAAAAGAAGTATTCCCAAGGCCGTCCCTCGATAGGGGCGGACTGGATTTTCGTCAAGTTCGCTCCGTGGGCGGCGAGGGCGGCCAGTACCTTATGCAGACTGCCAACCTCGTGCGAGAGGGAGAAGAACAGGGAAACTTTGTCCGCTGCGACGATGGACTGAGCCTCCTCTTGTCGCTCCAGTATCAGGAAGCGGGTGAAGTTCTGCTTGTTGGTTTCGATGCTCTCGGCGAGGAGGTCGAGGCCGTACATGCTGGCGGCGAGGCTGCTGGCGATGGCGCCCACGCCCTTGATTTGTTGCTGCGCAATGCGCTGGGCGCTCAGGGCGGTGTCCTCCATTTCCACGAGGCGGATATGTGGGTGCTGCGCAAAAAACTCGTCGCATTGGGCGATGGCGATGGGGTGCGAATGCACCTCTTTCAAGTCCTCGATGCGCTGGCCGGGCAGCGCCATCAGGTTCTGTCGGATACGGAGATAGACCTCACCGACTGCCCGCAGCTTGCTGGCGGTGAGCAGCCTATAGTTGCTGATGATGCTGCCGTAGATGGTATTCTCGATGGCCATGAGGCCCGTGTCGGCAGCGCCGCTCTCCACCTGCTCGACGAGCTGGCGGAAGGTGTGCGCTGGCACGATGTCCACCCGGTCGGCACCGAAAAAGTGCCGGGCAGCGATGTCGTGGAAGGCACCGGGCACGCCTTGGATGGCTACTCTGAGCTTTGGCTGTGCTTCCGTTTCGGCAATGGCCCCGTTTTCGATACTTGTTTCTATTGAATTCATTTTCAATTATTTATAAAACAAAAAAGCCCCGACACTGCGGGGCTTTCGTTTTTCTTTTTCACAAAAAAGCAAACCAAAAGTCCCCTAAGGAGTACCCCAGAAAAAATAAAAACCCCAGAAAAAGTTAACTTGGTTAGGCGACATGGCTGCGGAAAAGTTATGAGTTTTGAGTTGCGAGTTTCGAGCAGGCTCGCATCATCGCTCATCACTTGTATTTTTGAATAAGGGCAAAAAAAAAGCCCCGCAAGCGGGACTCTTTGATTTTATTTTCAAACCTGATTGAAGAACAAAATGCTTTAGCCCCGTTACGGTTGACCGTAAAAGTAAAAGCTAAACCAAAAATTGTTCGGATACAGGTTCATCTTGATTTCGATTATGCGGCAAACATAAAGGCAAAAAAGACACGGCGCAAGTGGGGGAGGGAAATTGGAAATTTGGAAATTAGGAAATTGGGAAGTCGGGCATTTTTATAATTTTGCAAAAAGCATTGATTGTCAATAATTTGTGTCATTTTTTTGTCCTGTCTATTTATAAAAGACCGTATGAAATTAGTTTAAAAAATATGCTAAGCTGTCCCTTCACTCCACCAATTTTCCTTCCAGCACTTTGCGCTGCAGCAGTTCCGACTTGCCCCCGTGCTCCATTGCTTTTTGCCAGAACTGAAGGGCTTCGTTGGCTTTGCCGAGTTGGTACTGTACATCGCCGAGGCGTTCCAGCGCTGCGGGATCCTTTGGGTTTAGTTGAAGCGCATCGTTGAGCGATTTTTCGGCCTGTGGGTATTTTTTCAATTGATAGTTTGACTCGCCCATTTCCCGCAGCACGTTGAAGCGGAGCGGCGGGTTCTTCGTAGTCATGACGATGGCCTGTTGCAAGGAAGAAAGGGCATCGTTGGGTTTGTGGAGGCCGTTGTAGCCAAGTCCGTTGAAATAATAGGCAGAGGCTTGGTTCGGGAAGAGGTCAAGGGCTTCCTCAGAGGTCTTTACGAGGTTTTGGTAATCTTTATTATCAAAATAGATATAGAGCACCTGCTCCCAGACGGCCCAAACGTTCCTGTCCAACTCAAGGCACCGCTTGTATTCCTCCAAAGCTTTGTCAGGCATACCACTGTGGTAGTAAACATCGCCGAGCACCGAATGCGACTTGGCCACATTGGGGTGCACTGTGGCCAAAAGCGAGGTAAGTGCGAGCAGTGAGTTGCCAAGGCTTTTGTCGTTCGTCTCGGCGAGTTCGGTAACATAGGGTATGATTTCCTTGATTTTGGTGTCAATGTCTGTATTGGGGTTTTCGAAAACGGGCCGCAATGAGTTGAGGAACTTCAGGTCATCAATGCCTTTGGCATCGTCGGCGAGGGCAATTTTTGCACGGGCATCCTCTGGGTCGAGCTTTAAAATCTCGGAGTAAGTGGCCCTTGCTTTTTCCTTCTCACCTGTTTGGTCATAGAAAGTAGCCAACATATGGCGGTACTGCACGCTCTTCGGGAAGCGCTCTATCAGGTCTTGTACCTCTTTGCCCGCTTTTTTATAGTCGCCTATTCCAAGGTAAAGCGTCTGCTTGTGGCGGGTCGTCTCTTCGTTGATGCCGATTTTTTTTTCCAACATGTCATAGACCTTGATGGCCTCGGCTGGTTGGCTCGCACGTACGAGGTAGTAGGCCCATTTGAAATAATAGCCTTCGTTGTGAGGGTCTGCCTTAACGAGCTGTGCGTAGAGGTCGGCGGCTTCCTTGTCCTTGTCCAGTTTCTGGTAAAGTTCGGCGAGGTAATATTTGTACCAAGGGTTGGTGGGATTCCACTCCACAGCATTGCGGGCACTGGCCAGCGCCCTGTCAGTGTCTTTTAGGGCTTCATAGACCCGTGCAAGTTCATAGGCGGCGGCATCGTTCTTGGGGTCTTTGTCGAGCACTTCTTTGAACTTGGCGGCAGCTTTTTCCCAATTACCGAGCAGTTTTTCCCGGTTGCCGTCCATGAAAATCTCTTCAACTTTGGATGCCTCAGGTGTTTGCAATTCTTCCTGAGCTTGCAGCGAGAAGGCAAACAAGAAGAGAAATGGGAAAAGTAATCGCATTGACATTCGAGGATTTGAGAATTCGAAGGTATGAGGATTTGATGGAACCTGGTCAAATCTCCAAACATTCACTCTTTGAAACTGGTGTAGTCGCCGATGCTCACGTCTGAAACGTGGCCCTCGTAATTCACATGGTTGCCCACCATCGAATCGGTGAAAAGGGCATCGGAGACATTTGTATCGCCTTGTATAACGCTGTTTTTGATGATCGAGTTTGCAATGACCGAATTATTCCCAACGGACACATGCGGGCCGATGACAGAGTTTAAGATTTTTGCGCCAGCCCCCACGAAACAAGGCTCGATGATGACCGAATTTTCAACGACCGCCTGCGGCGAAACGAGTTGCTCCATCGGCTGCTTTATTTCCAGCATCCGGCGGTTGGTATCCACGATATTGGCCTTGTTGCCACAGTCGAGCCACTCGTCAATGCCGCTTGCCCTGAATTGGTAGCCGCCTGCCTTCATATTCTCCAGCACCGAGGTTATCTGGAACTCGCCCTTGTCCTTGATGTTGTTTTCAATCAAATGTTTGATTTGGTCACGAAGGTACTCGCCCTCCCGCACGTAGTACAGACCTACGATGGCGAGGTCGGAGACGAACACGGGCGACTTCTCCACAAAGTCGGTAATGATGTGCTGGCCGTCCGTTTTCACCACGCCGAAGGAAGAGGGGTCTTCCACTTTTTTTACCCAAATGATGCCTTCCTCGTTGGTGTCGAAATGGAAATCGGCCCGGAAGAGCGTATCGCTGAAGGCGATGAACACGTTGCCGTTGAGGCTTTCGCTGGCGCAACCGATGGCATGTGCCACACCAAGCGGTTGTGTCTGCTGGTAGATGCGCCCCTCTGCCCCAAAGCTGTTGGCAATGGCTATAAGTTCCCGTTCTACGTCCTTGCCGAAGTCGCCCGTGATGTAGGCGATTTCCTCGACCTTGCCGTTGTAGCCGGAGGTAAGGTCTTCGACGATGCGCTGAACCATCGGCTTGCCAGCAATGGGGATGAGCGGCTTAGGGAGTGTCAGCGTGTGCGGGCGGAGGCGGGTGCCTCGGCCAGCCATTGGGATGATGATTTTCATGATAAAATGGTTGATTTGGCAAGTTCAATTAGCCAGTCAAATCCGATGAAACGGTCTTCTGGTAATTTGGCTGCCTTTTATGCTATTTGGTTTGGGTTTAGTTAGTTACTGCTTTTCTGTTTTGATTTGGAGAATAGCAACACATATAGGTTATAAAATGGTAAAAGTAGTGCCCAAAATGGTTTTCCCGTATCTCGCCACCTCCTAACTGTCAAACCTAAGAATACGATTCCTAAAACGACCATGCTAATTGTCCAAATAGGGCCAGCGTATTCAATTGGCAATTGAAATCTCCTAACGTGAATGCCAATGTTCAATAAAAAGTACACGATAGCAGGCGAAAAAACTGTTAAGACAAAAACTGCTTGGTATGTTTTTCTGCCTACTTCTCCTTTGAATGAAAGGATATTCGAGGCGTTGATTGGCGTTTCGTCCGCCTCTGGATCAAGGTATTCATCCCAGTCCAGTTTCTCTGTGCCAATCTTTATCAGCGTATTTGGAGGGACGGGAGTTGGGCCATTGACCCTTGCCTGACCGATAAATGTGCCAAATTTTGACCCCAAGTCTTCGATATACCATTGTCCCTCTTGCAAAAAAATGACTGCATGTCGAGCATCAACATACTGACTTGGAAGGTGTATGTCGTTATCAGCTTTGCTGCCAATGAAATAGCGTTGTTTCATCAAAAAAGCGTTTAGGCGGATTGGCAAAATTCGTTCCTATCACGTTATAGGGATTGAAGGATAGTAGCGCATCAAGTTGGCGGCCCGATAGCCGCTTTCCGCTTGTGCTCCCAGTTTTTCCACTATCTTTGCACGCCTTCCAACAGCCAAATTTCGGTTGTGCTTGGCGATACTTCCTAATTTTATTTCAATGAAAAAATCTTTCTTCCTGCTGCTCGCCATTTCCTTGGTCTGGAGCTGCACCCCTAAAAAGTATTCGGCCATCATGCTGCCGGAAACCGATTATGTGGACCTCGACACGGTCACCGTCTCTGCTCCTTCGGAGTACAACGAGGACGAGATGATCAGCCTTGACGAACCTGACTCTGTGGCCGTCAGCCTACCTAACTACAATCCCAGCGCCAAACGGGAAAACGACCTGCTGCACACCGCACTTGATATCCGCTTCAACTGGGACAAGGAACAGGTGCTCGGCAAAGCCACCCTATCGTTCAAGCCATATTTCTACCCAACCGACAAGGTGACGCTCGACGCAAAGGGCTTCCAATTCCATAAAATCAATTTCGAGGGCAGTGCCGAGCAGTTGAAATACGACTACGACAGCAGCCAGGTGACCATTTACCTCGGCAAGACTTTCACCCGCAACCAAGAGTACAAGCTCTTCATTGACTATACGGCCACCCCCGCCGAGTCTGGTGGAAGCGCTGCTATTACTTCTGACAAGGGCCTTTTTTTCATCAATCCTCAAAAAAAAGATGCCGACAAGCCACAGCAAATCTGGACGCAGGGTGAGACGGAGAACAATTCCCGCTGGTTCCCGACCATTGACAAGCCCAATGAAAGGGCCACCAGCGAGGTCAAGCTGACCGTCGAAGACCGTTTTAAGACACTCTCCAACGGTCTGCTCGTTTCATCGAAAAAAAATACGGACGGTACCCGCACCGACCATTGGAAGATGGACCTGCCCCATGCGCCCTACCTCGTCATGATCGCCGTGGGTGAGTACGCCGTGGTGAACGACAAATGGAACGGCAAGGCCGTGGACTACTATGTGGAACCAAAGTTCGAGAAATACGCCCGCAACATCTTCCCGCACACGCCAGAGATGCTCCAATTTTTTTCGGATAAATTGGGCGTAGCCTACCCTTGGCAGAAATACTCGCAGGTAGTGGTGCGTGACTATGTGAGCGGTGCCATGGAAAACACAACGGCGGTCGTTTTTGGGGATTTCATGCAAGGCACCGACCGCCAGCTTGTGGACAACCGACAGAACGAGACCATCACGGCGCACGAGATGTTCCACCACTGGTTCGGCGACTATGTGACCTGCGAGAGTTGGTCGAACTTGACGCTGAACGAAGGCTTCGCCAACTACTCGGAGTACCTCTGGCTGGAGCAAAAGCACGGCAAGGACGAAGCCGATTTCCACCGTTTGAACGAACTAAACGGCTATATGCAGTCCGCTGCGCAGGAGATGCACCCCCTCATTCATTATGGCTATGACAACAAGGAGGACATGTTCGATGCCCACAGCTACAACAAGGGCGGCCTTGTACTCCACATGCTCCGCAAATACGTGGGCGACGAGGCATTCTTCCTTGCATTGCAAAATTATTTGAAGAAAAACGCCTTCACAGAAGTGGAGGCCGACGAATTGCGCCTTGCCTTCGAAGACGTGACAGGGGAAGACCTCAACTGGTTCTTCGACCAGTGGTTCTTCAAGCAGGGGCAGCCCGAACTGAGCGTGGAATACGACTACGATGAGGAGTACAAAGAGGTCATCGTCAACGTGGAACAAGTGCAAGACCCCAAGCAGATGCCCGGCGTTTTCGTGCTGCCCGTTGATATTGAAATTTATGTGGATGGTAAAATGACCCGCCACAATGTGCGCATAGACCAGCGCTCGAACAGCTTCCGCATACCCGCCTCCAAAGACCCCAACCTTATCGTTTTCGATGGCGATGGCGTGCTGCTGGCAGACATCCATGAGGAGAAAAGCCCCGAAGAGTATGTTTACCAATATCGCCACACGAACAATTTCTTATCGAAAATAAAAGCGATGGGAGAATTGGTGCAGGATGAAAGCGAGGAGGCCAAAACCTTGATGAATGAAGCGCTGAACGACAAGTTTTGGCTGTTCCGCCTGTTTGCCATTGAGAGCATTGTTTTGGATGAAAAAACGGAGGCAAGAGTGGCCGAACTTGCAGAGAAAGACCCCAACTCCGACGTGCGGGAATCGGCCATACGAAAGCTTGGTAGCACTGAAGACAAAAAATACGCACCACTTGCTGCCCGTGCCGTGGAGAACGACAAAGCGATTAAAGTGGCCTCGGCAGCCTTGGAAACTTTGCTGGTACTTGACAAAGACGCCGCCTTGACGACAGCCAAGAAATTGGAAAAGGAGGAAGACGAAGGCATCATCCTCGCAGTGGCCAGCCTCTATGCTGAGGCAGGTGACCCACAGCGGCTGGGATTTTTCGAGGAGAAATTCAACAAAGTAGGAGGTTATAACCAAGTTGGTTTCATCCAAAACTATGCAAAGCTGGCACAAAGTGCCGACGCAGCAACGATGGTACGGGCAGCCAATAAAATCAAGGGCGTGGCCCTTGACGAATCGAAGATGTTCTGGCTGCGGTTCATGGTAACGAAGAGCATCAATGAAATGCACGCCAGCTTGGTGAAGAAGATAGATGCTGCTGATGCCACAAACACTGCCGACCTCAAGATGAAGGACGCCGAATTGGTCAAAATCATTGAGGAAATAAAGGCTTGGGAAAAGGATGACCGGGTGATGAACATGTACTTGAACCTGCCCGATCCGCCGCTGAGGCCCTGATGTTCACAAGCTTCAAAACAAAAAAGGCGGCTGGGCATTTTGCCCGCCGCCTTTTTTGTTTCCTATCAAAGAAAATCAGCGTGCGAACTGCACCGCCCGTTTTTCCCTTATCACGGTCACTTTGATTTGACCGGGGTACTGCATTTCACCTTGTATTTTCTGCGAAATCATGAAGGCGAGGTCGTCGGCGTACTGGTCGGTGACCTTCTCGGCTTCTACCAGCACCCGCAACTCACGGCCTGCTTGCATAGCAAATGCCTTCGAGACGCCCTCGTGCGCCATAGCGATTTCTTCCAGTTCGCCGATGCGCTTGAGGTAGCTTTCAAGGATTTCACGGCGGGCACCTGGGCGGGCGCCTGAGATGGCGTCGCAGGCCTGTACGAGCGGGGAGATGATGTTGTTCATCTCAATTTCGTCGTGGTGCGCACCGACGGCATTGCAGATGGTCTCGTTCTCACCGTATTTCTCGCAAATCTGCATACCCAGTATTGCGTGCGAGAGTTCCGTTTCCTCCTCTGCCACCTTACCAATGTCGTGGAGGAGGCCAGCGCGCTTGGCCAGTTTCGCTTGCTTAGGGTTCAAGCCCAACTCAGCAGCCATGATGCCGCAGAGGTTGGCTGTCTCAATGGAGTGCTTGAGCAGGTTCTGGCCGTAGCTGGAACGGAAGCGCATGCGGCCCACCATTTTAATAAGGTAAGGGTTCAGACCGTGAATACCGAGTTCTATGACCGTGCGCTCGCCAATTTCGACGATCTGCTCGTCCAACTGCTTGCGGGTCTTGGCTACTACCTCCTCGATGCGGGCTGGGTGGATACGACCGTCGGTCACGAGTTTCTTCAAAGCCAAACGGGCCACTTCTCTTCTAATAGGGTCAAATGAGCTGATGACGATGGCCTCAGGTGTGTCGTCAACCACGATTTCCGCGCCAGTGGCTGCTTCCAGCGCCCGGATGTTGCGGCCTTCCCGTCCGATGATTTGGCCTTTCATGTCGTCGTTGTCCAATGGGAACACGCTGACGGTGTTCTCGATGGTGTATTCCGACGCCATGCGCTGGATGGTCTGGATGATGATTTTCTTTGACTCTTTGCCAGCGTCCAACTTGGCCTGGTTAATAGTCTCCTTAACGAGGGCCATTGCCTCTGTTTCGGCTTTGCCTTTGATGGCTTTGATAAGCTCTTCCTTGGCCTCGGCCTGCGTCAGGCGAGAGATACCTTCGAGGGCTTTGATGCGCTCCTCATTGGCAGCTTCGAGTTCTTCTTTGCGCTTCGCAACGATTTTGAGTTGCTTGTCAAGGTTGTCCTTGAGTGCGTTCGTTTCGGATACTTTCACGCCGAACTCGGCATCCCGTGCATCCAGTTCCTTGACCTTGTCCTTGAGCTTTTCTTCCTTGGATTGTAGGTCTTTCTCAAGCCCTTTTATCTCCAATTCCCGCTCTTTAACAGACACAAGCTTATCTGCCTTTTCTTTTTCAAACTGCGCCCGCATATCATTGAAGCGGTCTTTTGCCTCTTGCACTTTGCGCTGTTTGATAGTCTCGTTCTTCGATTCGGCCTCTTCCGTGATGCGCTTGGCTGTATCCTGTGCTTTTTTGATTTCCTGCTCAGCCTTCGCTTTTGCGTCTTCTAAGAGCGAGGCGTTCTTGCTCTTCAATGCACCGGCGACGAGAAAGTAGCCCACGATGCCCCCGACGACCAGTCCTATGACTAGTCCGATTCCTATTTCCATGATGTCAAAAGGTTAAAATGGTTAACGGGCAATGCGGTTTTAGGAAACAAAGCGCGTGCTTTGGCTTGTAATGCCGTTTTGCCCAAAATGAAAAATGCCGCAGCGGGTAGGCTCAGTGCATCGCTCCGTCAAGGAGGGACTCAATGCGGGAAAGTTGTTCGGAAACGTCCGGTGGAGAAGAAACAGTTGGTTGGCTTGTGGCTTTGTGCAAATCTACCGCATAGCCAAGTATCGCCATTGCAAGGCAATCCTGCTTTTCGCGGTTAGGGTAGGCCAACTGGAACTTGTTTACTTTTTCGTTGACCTCCTTCACTATCTGGCGAACCATAGGCTCATCGCTCGCCTTTATCTTCAAAGGATACGGCCTCCCTGCAATCGTCACGGTCAGTTGTTTGCTGTCCTGTTCTTCCATATCCTAAGCGTTTTGAAGCCACTCAATACATTTATCTATCTCATGGATGTATTGGTCAATCTGCTTTCTCAATTTTTGGGTGTTTTCCGAATCATCTCCCCGCTGCCCGGCCAAGGCCTGCTGCGAGTTCGTCAGTCTTTCAGTCAATTCGCCGATGCGCTCGTGCTGCGCTTCCAAGTCGGCTTTGAGCTGTTTATTTTCTTTTAAAAGTGAGGTGTTTTGCTGGCGCAATATGTCCATTGCTTCCAGCAGTTGCTTCACTTTTTGTTCAATTATATCGAGTTGTTGGGTCATGTGGTATTAACGCCTAATCACCGCTCCAAGTTTCTCTTCCATCGCCACCATCATCTCCGTCATCACGCCATCCACCTCCTTATCTTGTAGCGTACGGGTCGAGTCCTCGAAGGTGAAGCCCAAGGCATAGGATTTTTTGCCCTCGCCGAGCTTGCTTTCGTCTTCAAAAACATCGAACAGGTTAATGTCCTTCAGCAGTTTTTTGCCAGCTTTTCTGGCAACGGCGGCAAGGTCGCTAAATTTCACGGATTTTCCAATCACAACCGCCAAGTCCCTTCGTACGGTGGGGAATTTATTTAGTTCCGTAAAACTGATGGTCTGCTTTTTCGCCGCCTGCAGCAAGGCGTCCCAGTTCAGGTCGGCGTAGAAAACCTCGCCCCGGATACCCATTTTCTTGCAGACTTTTGGCTGAACCTTACCCATTATGGCCAGTTCCTGTGGGCCTCGGTGCAGTTTTAGGGCATAAGCAAACACGTCGTCCTTTAAAGCCGTCTCTTGGTAGCCACTCGTCAAGCCCACCCTCGCAAAGATGTTGCTCACCAGCGTTCTCAAAGTAAAAAAATCGGCGGACAGCTTCTCCTTGTTGCGCCAGCTTTCAGGCCAGCGCTGGCCAGTGACAACCAGCGAAAGATGCTGCGGCTCTTTGTATTGCGGATTGCGGATTGCGGATTGCGGATTGGGGGTGCTGGAATCCGCAATCGGATGGTATGTTTTCCCGAACTCGAACAGCTTCAAATCCGTCTGCTGCCTGTTCTGGTTGTTCACCACGGCTTCCAAGGCACTGAACAGCATCATGGGGCGCATGATGTCCAGTTCCACGTTGCTCGTGTTGTTTACGAAGACCATTTCGCTTTCCTCCTTTGGCAATATTTCTTTGTAAAACATTGATTTAGAAAGCGATAGGCTCATGGTCTCGTTGAAACCAATGGCAGCGAGGTAATCCGCAATTGTGTTCCTGACGCTGTTCGGGTCGGGCTTCTCGCTGCTAACGATATTGCTGCGGATCTGCGCCGGGGCAGGTACGTTGTCCAGCCCGAACACCCGCAGGATTTCCTCCACCACGTCGGCGGGGCGGGTCACATCGGCCTTGTTGGTGGGTACAGACACAGTGAATGAATCTGCCGTCTCCGCTTCTATTTTCATCTCCAGCGCCAAAAGGATTTCGTTGATTTTTTCCCTCGGAATTTCCATTCCAATGAGGCGGTTCACATAGTCAAATGTGACCGTAATCAATTGGTTTTCAATGCGGTTTGGATAAACATCCACCACCTCGGAGGCGATTTCGCCACCCGCCAATTCGACCATCATGGCCGCTGCGCGTTGCAGGGCATACACGCAGATGTTCGGGTCGCTGCCCTTCTCGAAAACCCGTGCAGCGTCCGTGCGGAGGTCGTGGCGGGTGCTGCTGCGACGTATCCATTTGGCATTGAAATGGGCGCTTTCGAGGAAGATGTTGTGGGTGGTGTCTTTCACACCCGACTTCGCCCCGCCGAACACGCCGCCGATGCACATCGGCTTTGAGTCGCCATCGCAAATCATCAGGTCGTGGTCGCTGAGGCTGCGCTCCCGTTCATCGAGGCTGAGGAATTTGGTGCCTTCCGGCAATGTTTTCACAATGACTTTTTGCCCAGCAATTTCATCCAAATCGAAGGCATGGAGTGGCTGGCCGAGTTCGTGCAAGATGAAATTGGTGATGTCCACCACGTTGCTGATCGGCCGTACCCCGACGGCTTGGAGGCGCTTCTTGAGCCAGTCCGGCGATTCGCCGATGGTCACGCCCTTGATGACGACGCCAGCATAGCGGGGGCAAGCCTCGGTGTTTTCGACCGCCACTTCTACAGGGATGAGGGATGAGGGATGAGGGATGAGCGAGGCAACGGCTGGCATTTTCACCCCGCCCTTTTGCCCAAACTGCACTTGCAACGCAGCTGCCAGGTCACGGGCCACGCCAAGGTGACAAGTGGCATCGGAGCGGTTCGGTGTCAGGCCGATTTCATAGATGACATCTTTCTCAAGTTTGAAATATTCCCGGCCAGTGATGCCGATGGCAGTGTCTTCTGGCAGTACAAGGATGCCGCTGTGGTCTTCGCCCATGCCAAGCTCGTCGGCGGCGCAGATCATGCCCTGTGACTCTTCGCCCCTTATTTTTCCGAGTTTCAGCGTAATGGGGTCGCCACTGGTTGGGTATAGCGTCGTGCCGATAGTGGCCACGAGCACCTTCTGCCCGGCGGCCACATTGGGTGCTCCGCAAACGATTTGGAGCAATTCGCCCGTGCCGATGTCCACCTTGGTGAGGCTGAGCTTGTCGGCGTTGGGGTGGCGCCAGCATTCCTTCACCTGCCCGACGACAACGCCTTGCAAGCCGCCCTTTATGCTTTCCACTTCCTCCATGCCTTCCACTTCGAGGCCGAGGCTGGTGAGCAGGTTCGAAATTTCATCTGGCGACAGGTCAATGTCTATGTATTCTTTGAGCCAATTTAGCGATATAGTCATTTTTCCGTATTTGAAGGGGCGAAGATAGGAAAAAACAAAAATGCCCATTCGACGGTTCCGAAGTGACGGGTCAAAGACTTTCAAGGTTGTTTTTTGGCTGCTCTTGAATCAAATACCAATAATTGCATTTTTTTTCGTTAATTTGACAAATCAAACAACCACACCTTTTGAGATAGGCCCAGTTTTACCGACACACCTTAGTTCTGCTATGAAAAAAAATGCCTTACGTTCCCTGCTTTGGCTCGTTTTGCCCTTGGCCCTGCCATTAGCCACTGCTTCGCAAACGGTCACCGTATCAGAGCCATTGGTGCTCCGCGATGAGGCTTCCTATGATATTTTTGGCGACGAACGTGGCAATGTGCTTTTGTTGAGGAACAAGACGACCGAGTTCCAGGTACAGGGCTTTGACGCCAATCTGAACCTAAACTGGGAAAAAAATCTGGAACTCGACCGCAAGGCACCTGCACTGGAGGCGGCTGTACAGGCTCATGGCGGTGGTTTCAACATCATTTACCAGTTCCGCCAAAGACTCTTGCCCGTTCTAAAGATACACCGCTACAGCCCTGCCGCCAACTTGATTGATTCCGTTACCATCAAACGTTTCGACCAGTCTTTTTTTTCTCCAAGCTTTGAGGTGGAATTTTCTGAGGACAAGAACATCGCGCTTATTTGGTACGTGCGGGAGCAGACCCATATCAACGCCTTGGCCTTCGATATGCGCCAGATGAAGTTGCTTTGGGAAAAAACCTTTGTCCCCGAGAACTTGGTGCTATACCGTGACTTCCAGCAAGCCGTAGTGGACAATGAAGGCAATTTGTACTTCATCCTGAACAAAGACAATTTCGGGGGCCGGAAAAGGACACATTATTTTGAAATCCTTGACTTTGGCCCCAGCACCGATAGTGTGCTGCGCCGTTACACCGTACCCATGCTCGATTACCTGACGTACGATGTAAAATTTGCCTATGACAACCTCCACCACACCCTAAAGGCAGGCGGTTTATACTCCACCGATAACCCAAGCCGCGCAGAAGGCTATTATTTCCTGAGCATTGAGCAAGCCCACTCTGACAGTAGTATCCTTGTGTTCCATCCTTTTGAAGATGATTTCTTGGCCGTATTGAACGAAAAAGAACGAGGCAAAAACAAAGGACTGCCCGAGGCATCCGTCCAAAAATTGGTCATGCGCACCGACGGCGGTTTCATCCTGATTGGTGAACTGAACAAAGAAATGATGAGGGGGGCGGCCAACACCAGTTTTTATGGGCGCTCAGGTTTTCGGCCCGTTACCGATTATTATTATGACGACATGTTCCTCATCTCGATGCACCCGAATGGCAAAGTTCACTGGAAGAACATTTTGCACAAAAAGCAATACTCACAGGACGACAACGCCATGTACTCGTCCTTTTTCCTCGCCAAAACTCCCTCGGCGCTCCGCCTTGTTTACAACGATGACGTCAAACAGGAAAACTCGGTCAGCGAATACGTGGTGCGTGGCAATGGCAACTATGACCGCAACGCTGTCATGACCACCGAGCGCAAAGAACTACAGCTCCGCTTCCGGGATGCCGTACAGCTAACTGGCTATGATTTCGTGGTGCCCAGTGAGCGCAAGAACCGACTTAAATTGGTGAGGATCAGTTTTAAGGGGGAGAAATGAAGTAAATGCAGGCTGAATGCGTCGTTGGCTTATAGGAAAGGCTGAATCGAAAATTTTGCTTTGCAAAATTTTCGATTCAGCCTAAGAATATACTTCTCGGCGGCTGGTGGCGGAGCCACCAGCCGCCGAGAAGTATATTCTTAGGGGTTGGAAATTGGTTTTTTTTGCTGAGGCAAAAAACCAATTTCCAACCCCTTTGAGTAGTCCCACCTTCCGGCGTTTGTGATGACGCTAACAAATACTTCTGATATATATTCCTAAACAAGCAAAGGGGCGGCGGCACTTCAATGCCGCCACCCCTTTGCTTGTTTCCCTAAAGGTGCAATTTACTTGCTCCCCTTCAATGACTTGTAGTAATCCTCCACCAAGTTCTTGTAGTAGGGTTTGAGGGCCGGATTGACGGTCTTGTACTGCTCGATTTCCGCCTCCCGCTTCTTGATGTATTCTTCCAACGATGGTGGCATCTTGCGCTCCTTGTCCTCGGCGGTCTCCGATTTGCGCTTGTTGTCCTGGTCGCGCTGGCGCTCGGCCCGCTCGTGTTCGAGGAGGCGGGTGAGGATGTCCTGCTGGCGCTTGAGCAGTTCGTTGTTGAGGCGCTTGTTCACAAGTTCCTTCTCGACCTTGTTCATCTGGTCAATGATGTCTTGGAGTTCCTTGTCGCCTTTGCCCTGCTCCTTCAGTGCCTTCTGTTTGGCCTCCATCTGCTTGCGCAAAGCAGCCTGTCGGGCGGCCATCTGGGCAAACTCCTTGCTGCTGGGGTTTTCACCTTCACTGCCCTCCTTGCCTTCCTTGCCACCTTTTTGGCCTTTGCCCATCTTCTGCATCTCCTCGTTCAGCTTCTGCTGGCCTTCGGAGGCAGGCGTATCCTTCGGTTCCTTGCCGTCCTTGCCCTTGGAGCCACCTGGTTTGCTGCACATCTGGCTGCCGGGCATCCCGCTCGACATCTGCATCTGCATCTGCTGCATGACCTCGCTGAGCATGAGGGCGAGGTCGTTGAGGTTCTTCATGGCCCGCTGCTGCTGATCGGCGGCGTTGGGTTTTTGGCGCTCTTCGAGGTGGTCGAGGCCCTTGCGCATATTGTCCTTAATCTCGCCCACCTTGTCAGTGATGAAGGTCTCCATCTGCGCCACCCGCTTGGCAAGGGCATAAAGGCTGTCCTCCACGATTTTGAAGTCGTCCTGAATCTTTTTCTGCTCCTGCGTGAGCGCCACGTAGCGGGGCGTGTTGATTTCAACCGGGTTGAAATTGTCCATCACCTCCTCTTGCTCGAAGGACAGTGTTGTGATGTTTTCGAGTAGCTGCCGCAATGCCTTCATGTCCTCCTCCATCTGCTCCTGCTGCTGGCCCTGCATGGATGACTGCATCTGTTCGGCCATTTCCTTCATCTTCTTGGAGGCGCTTTTCTGCTTGCGGCCAGCCTTCTGGTTGTCGTTTTTATTGATGTTCTGCTTGCTGTCCTTCTGGTCTTGCTTGATGGACTCCTGCTCCTCTTTCTGCTGGTCGAAGTCCTTCTTGTTCTGCATCTCCTCGTTCTTCTTGTTCAGTTCCTCCATCTTCTTGGAGATGTCTTCCATCTTCTTGTTCAGGTCTTCCTGCTTCTGTTCTAGATTCTCCTGCTCCTGCTTTTTCTCTTCGCTGGACTGCTGCTGGTCGTTCTGGTCGGCCTTTTCGGTTTCTTCGCTGAGTTTTTCCTGCTCTTCGGCCAGTTCGTTCAGTTTGTCAATGGTCTTCTCCATTTCATACTCGAACTCCAGTTGCTTGTAAAGCTCCAGCATCCGGTCCATGTCCTTCTCCTTTTGCTCTTGCTCGTTCTTCATCTCCTCCATCTGCTCCAGGGCTTGGTCCTTGTTCATTTCCTGTAGCAGTTCCTCGATTTTTTGCATCAACTCCTTCATCTCGTCGTCCATCGTCTCTTCCATCAGCTTTTCCATCTGCTCCTGCTTCTCCTGCATCTGTTCGCTGGGCTGCTCCATTTCCTGCTGCTGTTCGAGGTTTTCCTGGAACTTCTCCTTGGCCTCGTCAATCTGCTTTTGCAGCTCCTTCTGGCGCTCCAGCAGTTTTTCCAGTTCCTTGCGGGTCTGCCAGTCCATTTCTTTTTGCTGCAAAACCTTGTCCCGCAGCTTGTTCATCTCGTCCTGAATCTTCTTGCTCTCCTTAATGGCCTTTTCGAGGTTGTCCTTGATTTGCTCACTGTTTTCCTCCTGCTTCTTCTCCATTTCCTCCATCGTAGGCATGGCGAAGGACATCAGCGTGGTGCGGCTCGACTTGCTGCCGTTCACGGCGTCGTTGTCGAAGACTTCAAAATAATAGGTCACTTCGTCGCCCGGCTTCAAGCCAAGCTCATTTAGGTCAAAAATATGGCGGAATGCAGTGCTCTTGCCCTCTGATTTCGACAGTTTCAACGTTTTTAGCGGGCCTTCCTTGCCGCCGTTTTTCACCCGGTAATTGAAGGAAAGACCGAGCAGCCCGTAGTCGTCGGAGGCATCACCGGCGAAGTAGAGCACCTTGGCATTGGTGCTGTCTTCGAATTTTTCCGCCTTGATGGTCGGGTACAAATCCGGCACTACGGTAATGCTATAAGTAACCGAATCGGCGTTGGGCAGGTCGTTGTTTGAAATATAGAGACGATAGATTTCGTCTTTCAACGCCCGTTTTTTGAAAGTGAAAAGCTCATCCGAAAAACGCTTCGTATCCACGGTTTGCGCCGCATTTGCGAAGCGGATGGAAATATTGTCGGTGAATTGCGAATTGAAAATCCAGTCAATATTCGTCCCGGCGGGCACCACGAGGTCGCCTGTGCTTTTCAGTTCCTCGTCCGAGCGGCCCGTGTAGGCAGGGTAGTCCAACTTCACGTCGAAGCCAACGATGTTCGGCTTTTCGAGTACCTCCAGTGTGTAGCCCTTTGACTCAATAGCCCCGGACAGAAAACGGAATTCGGTGTCCTTCGCCACGTTGCTGAAAACGTAAGTGAAGGTATTATTGTCCACCTTCGTGAGGCGGTATTGGATATTGTCAATGTCAATGAATGCCTCATTGGGCAGGGCATCGCCCTCCACTTTTACCGTGAGGGGGTACTCACCAAACTGTACTACATTCAAGCTATCCTCGTTCACCACAAAGTGGAACGGGGCAGGTTTTTCAAATTCTTTATTGAAGCTTAGCAGGCGTTCTGTACTGTCGGTGATGAGGCTGGGAGCAGCGAACAAAACGATAATCAACAGGAGCAGCGGCGGCAGGGCATACTTGAGGTATTTGCGGTTCTGGGCAAGGTCAATGGCCCGCTGGAAAGGCACGGGCTTCACCTCTTCCGATTTCTGGTTGATGCTCGCCAAAATCAACTCCCGGCTTGTCGAATTTGAGTCCGCTTGTGACTTCAACTGCAAGATATTCAACAACTTATCTTTCACATTGGTGAAATGGTCGCCGATGATGCTCGCCGCTTTTTCATGCGAAATCACCTTGCCGAGGCGGAAGTAGTGCAACAACGGCAGCGCCACCCAAATGGCCAGTGCGACGGCCGAGATACCAACAAAGGAGAAGAACAACGCCTGCCTCGTGCCCGGCTTGAAGTAAAAATGGTACTCCAAAAAATTGAGGCCGAGGAACAGCAACAGCAGCAGCGCCAGACTGTACAGGCCACCCCGTATCAGTTGGTTCACGTAGTACTTCCTGATGAACTGGTCGAGCTTCTCGATGAGCAGTTGGTAATTATCCTTGTGCGACATGGGCTTGAGCTATTTTTTTTGGTCAAGGCCTTTTGAGGAGGGGCAGTTCTCCACTGCAAATTTCCTTCCACGCTTTGTGGTCAAAAATAGGCATAAAAAGACCAGACTGAAACGCTTGGGCTGCATGGTAAGTTGCGAGGGTAGGCGAAATTGACGAATGAGGTGACGAAATGACACACGACCGGGGCAACGATAGTATCATTTGATACTATCATCACCCGTTGGAAACATTAAAAAAATTGAAAAAATCACTTCCCGCCCCGCATCTCCGCCTCGATGTTCGGGTTCAGTTCCTTCGCCTTTGCCATGAACTCGGCGGCTTTGTCCAATTGCCCCGCATTGCCATAGGCAGCCGAAAGGTTGTAGTAGGCGGCGGCGAGCTTCGGCTCTTTTTCCAGCGCCTTTGTGAAAAACTCGATGGCCTTGGCCGAATTGCCGCTCACTCCGTTGGCCACGCCTAATAGGCGCAGCGTTTCGTACTCGTTCGGGTTCAGTTCGTAGGCTTTGTTCAGGTATTCAAACGCCTTGGCAAGGTCGCCTTTTTTCTCCCCATAAAATTGTCCGGCCTGTCGGTAGGTGATGGCGAGGTTGTTTTTGGCCTCGCCATAATCGGGGTCGAGTTTCAGCGCCTGCTCGTAGGCTTGAATGCTGGCCTCGTACTCTTGCAGGTAGTTGTAGGCATTGCCCATGATAAGCAGTGGGTTCTTATAGCCTGGGTGTATCTTCATGGCCTCCTGCAAGTGCCCGACGGCTTCCTTCAACATCTCAGTTTTGCGGGCGGCGTTCTCTGGTTTCTGCGATTGGGCGACCAGTTCGCCGCCCACGGCATTGCGCAGCTTGGCGCTGTTCGGCACGGTCTTGATGTCGGTGGTGAACAGCGTGAAATTGTCCTTCCAAGCTGCGTTGCGGCTCACCGTCTTTGCGCCCAGCGCCAAAATGACCAAGGCCCCGACTGCCAAAACCGCTGGCTTCGGCTTGCCCGAACTGCCCGTCATGCGATAGGCCAACACGCCGACCAGCAATCCAAAACCGATGGATGGCATATAGACGAAGCGCTCGTTCATGTTCGTGCCAATGGGGAACACGAAGTTGCTGGCGATGCTGAGGGTGATTAGGTAGAACAGGATGGCGTAGCTCAAGGGGTCACGCTTCGGTAATCGCACGAGCGCAAAAATGAGCAGGCCCAAGTGTGCCAACACGCTCAAAATCACCTGCCAATCGCCGAAGGTCATGATGCCGATGGCCCGTGGGTAGTAGTCGTGGCTGAGCGGGTGAGGGAACAGCAGCAGCACCAAATACTTGCCGAGGGTGAAGAAATTGGTGGCCATTTTCTCCGCAAAACTGAAGTCAACGTATTGATTTCCAACCAGTTTTAAAAATGGGTTGTTCATCAGTTCCCGTGGCGCACCACCAAAATCGGCACCCAGCACGGCAAAGCGGATGACAAGAAAGACCGCCGCCCCAGCAAGGAATGGAAGGGTCTGCCCGACGATTTTGCCCATGCTGGCCTTTGTGAAAAACCAGTAGGTGAGCGGCACGATTACCACGAAGGTGATGGCGTTTTCTTTTGACATCAGGGCGAGGAAAAAGGCGATGGCCGCCGCCACGTTCAGTCCTATTTCTTCTTCGTAAAATGCTTTGAGCGACAGGTAAAGCGCAGCCAAGCTGCCCAACAGGCTTATGATTTCATCACGCCCCTTCACGTTGGCCACCACCTCGGTATGTATGGGGTGCGCCACGAACAGCGCGGCCGCTGCCAAGGCCACGAACGGCCCGAAGCCCGTGCTGCCCGTTGGCTTGCCGTCCGGCGAGAGTATTTTCAATAAAAACCAAAAGACCAGCACCCCGGTCAGGCCGTAGAGCAGCACGTTGATGAGGTGCCCGATGAATTTCACTGTGTTCAGCTTGCCGCCCTCGTTGGGGTCGAAGACCGAGTCGCCGTCCTTGTCCTTGACGGGTTCCCCTGCGGCGTCCTTTTTCTTTGGAGCGAAAAGCTGCACCTCCGTGGCGTACATCAGCGGCGTGAGTGGGCGGTAGCGCCCGCCCGACACGAGCTTTTCCTTTCCCTCCACCTTGAAAAAGCCCCGGAAAGTATCGTATTTCAACAGTCCCGGATAGCCCGCCGTGCCCTTGCAGGTGAACTCGTTGTCGTAAATAACAATGGCATCGTCCACGGCATAATCGAAGAAAAGGCTGTTGGCATAAAGCAGGAAGCCCAGCAAAAACAAGCCGATGCTGGCATTGCGCTTGAACTTTTCAGCCGAGATGCTCCCGGCATTGAGTGGCTGCTTGGCAGGTGCAGAGGGTTTGCGTTTTGACATGACTTATCGGTGGACAGTTGACGGCTTACGGTTGACGGTCTTTGAGGATGGGCAAAAATAGAAAGGGATGGGTTAGTTTTTAATGAAAGGCATGAGTAATTCAGGTTAAACGGATGAGGTGTTAACTGACCCAACTAATCTCTAAAACCCCTTAGCTTTGCCCACCACCCCAGCCATGAAGCCATGAATCAATGAAACCATGAATCAATGCTAAAACTCAGCTGGAAAAACCTGGTCAACAAGCCGCTGAACATGGCGCTTTCGCTCATCCTGTTTGCCTTGGGCGTGGGGCTGATTTCGCTCCTGCTCAACCTCAACCACCAAATCGAGGAGCGGTTCAACAAGAACCTGGCCGGGGTGGACCTCGTGCTCGGCGAAAAGGGCAGCCCGCTCCAGATGATTCTCTGTGCCATGTACCATGTGGACAACCCCACTGGCAATATACCGGTTGAGAAATGCCAAGCCTTCCTGAACCCCAAGCACCCGCTCATAAAACAGGCCGTGCCACTTTCGCTCGGCGACAGCTACCGGGGCTATCGCATCGTCGGCACCACGTATGACATCCTCCAACTTTACAACGCCAGCCTTGAAGAAGGCGCCCTTTGGGCCAACCCAATGGAAGCGACCGTTGGGGCGGACGTGGCCGAGGCGCTCCACCTTCACATCGGCGACACCTTCAAAAGCTCCCACGGCCTGGTCGAGGGCATCGAAGAGCACGAGCACGATTTCAAGGTGGTCGGCATCCTAAAACCCGCTGGCTCCGTCATTGACCAATTGGTTTTGACGCCGAGCGAGAGCATTTGGGAATCGCACGAACATGCTGAATCGGCGGATGGCGGACGGGAGACGGCGGACGGTGATACGAGCACGGTGAACGGCGGACGGCCAACGGTGGACGGGCACGAAGGCCACGACCACGGGGAGCACGAGCATACAAAAGTCGCTCCGACAAAATACGATTCATTGACAATCAGCCAGTTAGCACAAGAGCAGCGTATGGAGTTGATGACACAAACGGACAAGGAAATCACGGCCATTCTCGTCAAGTTCCGTAGCCGCACCAATATTCAGGCCCTGAACATGGGCCGCAACATCAACGAGAACACCGACCTGATGGCCGCCAGCCCACCCATCGAGATTGCCCGTTTACAGACCAACCTCGGCCTCGGTGCCGATGCCTTGAAGGCGCTGGCCTGGGTCATCGTAGTGGTGTCCGGCCTGAGCATTTTCATCTCGCTTTACTCCTCGCTGCGTGACCGTCGCTACGAACTTGCCCTCATGCGGGTCATGGGAGGCTCTCGTGGCACCCTGTTCCAACTCATCATCACAGAAGGCCTACTGCTGGCTGCAATGGGCTATGTGCTCGGTATCTTGTTGAGTCACCTTGGCATGGGCATTTTGGCTGGTTTTATGAAAAACACCTACCGCTACTCGTTCAGCGGCACACAGTTTTTGCCGGAAGAAGGCTGGCTGCTGCTCGGTGCGCTGGCCGTTGGCTTCGTGGCGGCGCTGATTCCGGCTTTGCAAGCGAGGCGGACGGATATTTCAGAGACGCTGGCGAATGGGTAGGGAACAAAAGGCTATTTTCCATTTGTCCAGCATACAATGAAAAGAAGCGGTTGCCAGGTGCCCCAGCAACCGCTTCTCCCTCTAAGCTGTTGTTTAAACGAAATGAGGAAAGTCTAAACAGCTTCACTGTTATTCCGTCTCAGTTCCAGTGGTCTTTTTGCCTTTTTTTACGCTTTTTTCCAGCTTGCCGACCTTCTCTTCGGCACGCTTGATGGCCTCCTCCCGTTTCTTGATGTCCTCCGGTTTCACTTTGCCGGATTTCTTGTCCTTTTCGAGTTTGGCCTTGGCATCCTTGATTTTTTGCTTGCCTTTTGCAACATCGCTGTCGCCCTTCGTGATGGCATCGCTGGTGCGCTTGTGCTTTTCTGGGTGCTTGGCACGGGCCTCTTCGGAGCGCTGCTTGCCGAAGTCCTTGCCGCTCATGTCACCTTTGTCCTTGCCGTAGCCGTGGCCTTTATCGTGGCCTTTGCCACCCTTGCCTTCAGTCTCGTCGGCATCATTGTCGCTGTGGCCATCGGCATCGTCGTCGTCACGGCCTTTGCCTGCTTTTTCACGGGCCTGTTTCTCTGCCTCTTTGGCTTCCTTATGGCCTTGCTTTTGGGCTTTTTCAGCGCCTTTTTGGGCTTTGTCGGCTTCTTTTTGGGCATCCTTGGCCGTTTTGTCGGCTTGCTTATGGGCTTTATCAACGCCTTTTTGGGCTTTGTCGGCCTCCTTGGTTGCCTTTGCTGTGGCTTTTTGCTCTTTTTTCTCCAAGCCTTTGCCTTGCTGGGCAATAACCGTGGTAGTAGCAGCCGTGAAGGCAAAAAGCAATGCGATTGCGAACAACTGTTTAATCTTCATTTTGAAATTTTTTTTGATAAAAAAACCAGGTTGAGCGGTCTGTTTTAATAATTGTTTAAAGCGAATCCAGTGCTGACTGGAGTTCTTTAGCGTCCTGTTCGATTGCGTCGGCAGCTTCGTCAAGTTCGGTTGCAAGGGAGTCAACAGGGGCAGTTACGGCCTCTTGGACAGTCTGTGTGGTGTCCTGCGCCGGCTCTGTGGTGGTTGACTGTTCGGAGCCGCCTTCACGGCAAGCTGTGGCCATCAGTATGGCAGCAAAGAACAGGATGGACAAAAACGAAAATGCTGTTTTCTTCATGTTTAAACGGATTTTGAATGTTTGACGATGATTGTTGAAAAAGTATCAGGCCCGAAAGCTAAGGAAGCGTTAAAGCTTTATGACAATTCGCCCAAATTAAATGTGATTCCGCAATTAATTTGTTCACTCCGAAAAGCGGCAGCCCAGGCTCACGCATTAATTTATCGAAGAAAAAACGGCGCTCATATAATTCGATTAGTTGAGGGATTGTCAAAAAACCTACCTTGGCAGCATTAAAAAGCACTCTTTGACAATGGAAAACAATATCCTCCGAATGCAGGGCGTGGTGAAAAGCTACGGCAGTTTCAAGGCCGTTGACCATGTGACGTTCGACATCCCCAAGGGCGTAGTCTTTGGCATGTTGGGGCCGAACGGGGCGGGCAAGACCTCCCTCATCCGCATCATTACTAATATCACCAAGGCCGATGCTGGGCAAATCTGGCTCGACGGCGAGCCACTCAACAGCCGCCACCCGGAACAAATCGGCTATATGCCCGAAGAGCGGGGGCTTTACAAAAAGATGAAGGTCGGCGAGCAGCTCACCTACCTCGCCCGCTTAAAGGGCCTCAGCGCCGCACAGGCCCGGCAAGAACTCGGCTATTGGTTCAAACGCTTCGACATCACCAGTTGGTGGGACAAGAAGGTGGACGAACTCTCCAAGGGCATGCAGCAAAAGGTGCAGTTCGTCGCCACGGTGCTCCACAAGCCCAAGCTGCTCATCCTCGACGAGCCGTTCAGCGGCCTCGACCCCATCAATGCCAACCTTATCGAGGCGGAGATTCGGGAGCTTGCGCAAAATGGCACCAGCATCATTTTTTCCACCCATCGAATGGAGCAGGTAGAAGAGATGTGCGACCACATCGTGTTGATAAACAAGGGCAAGAACGTGCTGGAAGGCAGGGTGGGCGAGGTGAAACAACGTTTTAAGGAGAACCTTTTCCGCATCGAATACGGTGGCGATTTGCCAATCAGCCTCGAATCCAACGTTTTTTCCATCCAGAAAAACGAGAAACAAGCCCTTACCGTGCAATTGGCCGATGGCGCCACCACCAACGACGTGCTGCGCTACCTCATCAACCAAGGCGTGGAGGTGCGCTCCTTCAACGAACTGTTACCCAGCATCAACGATATTTTCATCCGCCGGGTCGGTGAAACAGTTGGCAGTTAGGCAGTTTGCAGTCAGCCTTCGAGTCTATTAGTCTAAAAGTCCAACGCCGTTACTGACTAAAAGACTAATCAACTGAAAGCTGACCGCCCACTGCCGAACTGCCAACTTATTTAATCTTCAATCCTTCCAAAAAATGGACAAACTCTGGCTCATCATACAGCGTGAATACCTGACGAGGGTGAAGAAAAAGAGCTTCATACTCATCACTTTGCTTTCACCGATACTTTTTGTGGCGCTGTTCACCATACCCGTTCTGGTGACGGTTTTTTCCGAAAAAGAGAAAAAATCTGTAGTCGTGCGTGATGACTCTGGGGTATTCGCACCGCCCACCGACGCCTCGGCCAATGTGAGCTTTGTGCCTGCACCGGAAGACTTGGCTGAACTGAAGCGCACTTATAAGCAAAGGGGCTTCGACGGGGTGCTATACATCCCCGCAATGCAGGGCACAGACGGAAAACTGAAACTCAGCTATTTTTCCGAAAAGCAGCTTTCGCTGAGCGTGGTCAGTTATATTGAGCGCGAAGTAGCCGAACAGGTGGAGGCCAAGAAGATAAAGGAGGCCGGCTATAGCGAGGAGGTGATGAACAGTTTCAAGACAGAAATCGGCATCGAGCAGGAAGAACTGGCCTTCAACGACAAGGGAGAACTCGTGGAAACGGGCAAGAAGAGCAGCGCTGAACTGGCGACGGCCATTGGCTTCATCGGCGGCTTCATCATTTACATTGTGCTCATTTTTTATGGGGCCATGATCATGCGCTCGGTGATGGAGGAAAAGACGAACCGCATCGTAGAGGTGATCATTTCGTCTGTAAAGCCTTTCCAGTTGATGATGGGCAAAATCATCGGGGTGAGCGCCGTCGGTCTGACGCAGATGCTGATTTGGATGGCCATGACCTTTGCGTTGACGCAAATAGCCACTGCCTTCCTCGGCGTTGACCCGGCGGCCATGCAGACCAACATGCCCATGCAACAGCCAACGCCTGAAATGACTTCACAGGCTGGACAGGTCTTCGAGGCTATCACCAGCCAAAACTGGGGTTACATCCTGCCGTTGTTCCTCTATTTTTTCATCGGAGGTTATTTTATCTATGCCTCCTTGTTTGCCGCCGTAGGCGCTTCTATGGGCGACGACATGGGCGAGAGCCAGTCCCTTTCGCTCGTGGCGATGGCCCCCATCATACTTTCCATCATCCTCATAAGCCCGGTGGTGGAGAACCCGACCAGTTCGCTGGCCCGCTGGATGTCCATCTTCCCACTATCCTCGCCCGTGCTCATGCCCGCCCGCTTGGCATTCGAGCCGCCGCTGTGGGAGGTGGTGCTTTCTATGGTGGTGCTGGCCGGTTCCTCGGTATTCTTCGTGTGGCTGTCGGGCCGCATTTACCGGGTCGGCGTGCTGCTCTACGGTAAAAAGGCGACGCTGAAGGAGATGGTGAAATGGACGTTTTCTAAGGAGTAGAGGGTGAGAGAAGTGAGAGAAGTGAGAGGGTGAGAAGGGTCATTGGGCTGTCATCACGTTCATAAAATCCCAAGCGACCAACAGCGTCTCATCCTCATAATGGAGGCCGGGCGTGAGGCGCTTGGCGTGCAGGGCGAAGATTTCCTCGTTCTTTTTCAGGAAAGTGGAGATGGTGCGCATGACCTTGAAATAGCGGCCAAGGTCGTCCACCTTGGGCAGGTCACGGCTGCCGAGCAGTTCCATCAGCTTGCGGAACGCATCAAAATCATAAAGCAAGTACTGGTTTGGGTAGCGAAAAGCCAAATAAAGCGCCACCATCTGGTAGCCGTCGTTGTGGTAGTGGCTGTTGAACTTGGAGGCGGGATGCTCCTCGTGCCAAGCGGCCAGCAGTTCGTCGCAATGGAAGCTGAACCGCCCGATGCGCCCCTCGATGTCCTTGGCCTCGTTGAAAAGGTCTTGGAACACCTGCCGCACGAATTCCCGGTTCATTTCGATGAAACGCAGCATCATCTCCTTCGGCTCGTAGTGTTCCCGCTTCCAAAGGCGGCGGGAGCGGGAGTTCTCCAGGCTGCGGTCGTACATGGTGCGGAAATCGAGCGCCTCCACGTCCCAATTTTGCTGGAAAATACGCTGCGACTCCCACGGCACGTAGGGGGCGTGCTGTGGGTTGCTCCGCAAAAAGGCGGCGTACTGGGCGATGGTGTCGTTGAGCTTTTGAAGGTTCATCGTATCCTAATGGCTATTGGCATCAAGGCGGCAAAGCAACAATAAATAACGGAAGTTGATATGCCAGATTTGAAAATTTTGAAACCCAGAATGGCCTTATGCTGTCCCGTGGTTATGTTTGCACAACTAACACATAGAAGAATGGCGGACAATCAAAAAACAAAGAAAAAGTTCTGGACGGGCGAAAAACTGCTGAGCACCTTCGCCTTCCTCATCAGCCTCAGCACGTTCTGGGTGCTCGTCTATCAGACCAATATTTTCCGAAAACAGCAGTACGCCTCCGTCCTACCCTATCTTGAAATCTGGCCCTCCCGAGGCGAGGACTACTATCGGCTCACCATTGTGAACAACGGCATCGGCCCAGCATTTATCGAAGACATCAAGACCATTGCCGGAGGCAAAGAACACGAGGTTGACCCTGCCAATTTCTATTACAACTACTTACAGGATAATTATTTAGTGCCAATGGTCACGGCGACCATCAACAAGGGCAGGGTCATACCCGCAGGCCAATCTGTTGAAATCTTTAAAATTTCGGATTCAACCGATGGCGCAACGACCTTTTATAATATGCTCGACAGCCTCCAATTCAACGTGAAACTGACCTATTCCTCCATCTACAAAGAAAAATGGATGGTGAACGGCATCGTGCAGCCACCAGTAGCCTTGGAGTAAGCAATCATCCCCTATCTTCGCAGCTTTCGTCACCCTGTCTGCCGAACAGGCAGGCAATCACCACTGAAAAATGAAATTCAGCCGCATCCTGTTGTTCCTCGTTTGCTTCGCAACGACCACCCTCAACGCCCAGCGCCCAGAGCGCCTCAACGCCGCCGAGATATACCAAGCCCTCGAAAAACTGAACGTGCTCGGCTCGGCACTCTACGTGGCTGCCCATCCCGACGACGAAAACACTCGCCTCATCACTTGGCTGTCCAACGACCTCCACATGAACACGGCCTACCTCTCGCTCACCCGTGGCGACGGCGGCCAGAACCTCATCGGCACGCAAATCGAAGAATTGCTCGGCGTCATCCGCACACAGGAACTGCTCGCCGCCCGCCGCACCGATGGTGGCACCCAATTTTTCAGCCGGGCCAACGACTTCGGCTTCTCCAAGCACCCCGACGAAACCCTCAAAATCTGGAACAAGGACGAGGTGCTGGCCGACGTGGTCTGGGCCATCCGCAAATGGCAGCCCGACGTCATCGTCAACCGCTTCCACCACGAATCGGCGGGCAAGACGCACGGCCACCACACGGCCTCGGCCATGCTCAGCGTGGAGGCGTTCGACCTCGCCGCCAATCCCAATGCCTACCCGGAGCAACTGAAATACGTGCAAGTTTGGCAGCCCCGGCGGGAGTTTTTCAATACCTCATGGTGGTTCTACGGCAGCCAGGAGAAGTTCGACGCCGCCGACAAGTCGAAAATGGTGGCCGTGGACGCAGGCACTTATTTGCCCCTGCGGGGAAAATCCATCGGTGAAATCAGCGCCGAGAGCCGCTCCATGCACAAGTCGCAGGGCTTCGGCTCGGTGGGCAACCGTGGCGAGAGCCTCGAATACCTCGAACTCGTGAAGGGAGACATGCCCACCGACCAAAAAGACCTTTTCCAAGGCATCAACACCACTTGGAGCCGGGTGGCGGGCGGTGCGCCTATCGGCGATTTGGTGAAAAAAGCCCTCGACAAATACGACTTCAACAACCCCGGTGCCAGCGTGCCGCAGCTCATGGAAGTCTTGAAGAAAATCGAGGCGCTGCCCGATGGCTACTGGAAGCGGGTGAAGCTCGCTGAGACCAAGCGCATCATCGCCAATTGCCTCGGCCTGTTCTACGAAGCCGTGGCCACGGAGCCATCGGCAACTTATGGGCAGGAAGTCAACCTGACCATCGAGGCCATCAACCGCAGCGGGGTGAACTGCGTGCTGCAATCCGTCCGCTACCAGCCGCTCGGCCTCGATTCCACGCTGAATGCCCCTTTGGCCAACAACAAGGGCTTTTCCTTCAAAAAGAAGGTGAAACTTTTGGACGACATGCCTCACACCAATGCATATTGGTTGGATAGTAATTGGACGCTCGGCATGTATGATGTTCGAAATCAGTCCCTCCGTGGGCTACCGGAAACTCCGAAGTGGTTCAAAGTAGATTTTGTTTTTTTAGTTGAAAATCAACCACTTGTGCTCGAAAGGGAAGTCGCCTACAAAAAAGACGACGACGTGAAGGGCGAGGTCTATCGCCCCTTCGAGGTAGTGCCGCCCGTCTTCGTGAACTTCGCCGAGGAGGCACTTTTGTTCGCTGATGCAAAGCCCCGCAACGTGGCCGTGGTGGTCAAATCCGGCGCTGCCAACGTATCCGGCAGCCTCTCCCTTGCTCTGCCCAACGGCTGGCGGGCCGAGCCTGCAAGCGCCGATTTCAACCTAAAACTGAAAGGCGAGGAGCAGACCGTGAGCTTCTCGGTTTATCCGACGGCCACCCCATCCGAAGGCACCATTACGCCGAAGGCCACAATAGGTGCGCGTGACTACAGGCAGTCACTGACGAGCATCGAGTACGACCATATACCCGCCCAGACCGTGCTGCGCAATGCCGAACTGAAAGTGGCTCGCACCGACCTCAAGCGGGCTGGCGACAAAATCGCCTACATCATGGGCGCTGGCGACAAGGTGCCCGAAGGCCTCCGCCAGGCCGGCTACCAAGTTGACCTGCTGGCCGACCAGGACATCACCCTCGAAAATTTGAAGCGGTACGACGCCGTGGTCATCGGCATCCGGGCCTACAACACGGTGGAGCGCCTGAAATTCCACCAGCCGAAGCTTTTCGACTACGCCAAGCAGGGCGGCACGGTGGTGGTGCAGTACAACACTGCCGGCACCCTCATCCCCGACGCCGAAATCACGCCCTACAAGCTGAAAATCAGCCGTGACCGCACCACCGTGGAGGAGGCCGAGGTGCGCCTGCTCGCCCCCGACCACCCAGTGCTGAACACCCCGAACAAAATCACCGCCAAGGACTTCCAGGGCTGGGTGCAGGAGCGGGGCCTCTACTTCCCCAGCGAATGGGCACCGGAGTACACCCCCATCCTCAGTTGCAACGACCCCGGCGAACCCGCCCGTGACGGCAGCCTGCTGGTGGCGAAATACGGAGAGGGCTGGTACGTCTATACGGGACTGTCCTTCTTCCGGGAGCTGCCGTCTGGTGTGCCGGGGGCATATCGGTTGTTTGCGAACTTGGTGGGGCTGGGGAAAGAGAAACGCTAATTCAATTAGTCGAGTGGAGAAGCTCACATAAAAAATGCTATTGAATTAGCGGTATTAACGTTTTTCAGGTGGTACACCGAATCGAAGTCCTTCAAACAGACACTACAAATTCCCCCTTTTGTGCCATCACAAAAGCCGTTGTCTCTTCGCCACTGGGCGGTGGCAGGATAGTGCGAATATTGCTTTTCCGCTTCGTTGAAGTCACCCATCACCATCAAGTTCCCCAAAACAAAAAAAAGCCCCGGTCAGCCTAAAGCTGCCGGAGCCACACATTTTTCACCAACTAAAATCATAGCTTTTTAAGCGAAGGGGTCATTATCGGATGTGTATTAATGACAAATATTTGAACACCCACCCCCTATTTTGGTTTGTCAGATTCATGTAAAAACAGTTGGGGCACGAACCATCCTTGTTCGTACTTCCCAAGAAATGCGGTCTTGGTCGAAGGCGTTTTTCAGCTTGACACCGATGGCGTACCTTGGCGTTTTGAAACAAAACCTGACAGTTATGAAAAATCAATGCTTTGCATTATTGGCTTTCTTGGCAGTGGCTTGTGGCCTAAATGCGCAAAAGGACGAAACCCTGATGGGCAAAACCGGACTGCGCCTCAGCGGCATTTGGGGTGGCAGCAATATCGGTTTGAGCTTCGGTGGCAACAACTACGGGATGGCGGGCGGCTTCTTCGGTGCGGAGTTCAACAAGGCCCTCACCATCGGCTTCGGCGGCATCAGTAGCAAGGAGTCCACTGACTACACCGGCCAATTCGACTTGGACTACAATGGCCTTTTGTTAGGCTATGCCTACCTGCCCCACAAGGTCATACATCCGAGAGTCAGTTTCCTGATGGGCAGTGGCAAGCTCAAATTCAAGGACGGTTATGACGATACCATTTTCGTGGTACAGCCTTCGGCTGGCTTCGAGGTGAACGTGTTCCGATGGTTCCGCCTCGGCTTTGAAGGCGGCTATCGGTTCGTGTCGAACACCAGTATACCAGAGCCGAGCGACAAGGAGGTGTCATCGCCGTTTGCACAATTATCGCTGCGGTTCGGGTGGTCGTGGGGTAAAAGCGGGTGGGGGTGGCCATCTGATTCCAACTGACATTATGCCTTTGCCCTGAAAAAACAGAAAGGCCGAACCAGTGAACTGGTTCGGCCTCTTTTGATTATTACTGAAAAAAGGTAGGATTGCCTTACTCCTCCACATCCTTCAGTGTCTGTATCTTGTCGAGCAGCTTTTGTGCCCGCACGAGGAAGTCGGCACGGTGCTCGTAAAACTCGTTGTGTATCATCAGCAGACGGGCAGCGTCCCAAGCGGCACTCTTCGGGTGCAACTGCTTGGCGGCGATGGGGTGCAACCAATACTCCAAGTTGTTGGAGCGCAGGTAGGAACCGTCCATGTCGAAGCCGGTGATGACGGAAAGTTTGTTCAGGGAGAACAGGTAGTCCGTTTCCTTGTTGAGTTCTTTTTGCAGGTCCACGATTTCGATGCGGCCGAAGCGCACACCGGCACGCTCGCATAGGAACACGTCACGACGGCCATCGAAGGTGATGATGGTGTCAATATTGTACTTGCGCATGGAGTCGAACATGAACTTCTTCACGCGGCTGTGTACTGGGCGCAGTTGCTTGAAGGAGAACTGCAATGCCCGCTTGTCCACATGGAATTCTTCGAGGAAGGGCCTTGTGCGACCCGTGCGCATATTGATGACGACCTTGTTGCGGCCAATGGTGTGACCCAATTCGTTGGTCTTAGAATAGACGCTCACGTAGTCCACGTCGGCATTGTTCACCCAAGTGTCGAGGAAGATTTTTTTGGTGCGGCCTTCATAAACGAGAAGTGCGACTTCGGCAATGACAAAGAAGTTGGGGAAACCTCCGTAGATGTTGCCATATTTTAGCTCCAGAAATGCAATGTTGTTATCCACGTTGATAGTGTTGTTTTGGGAAAAAGGTTTTAGAATTAGTTTAAATGGTTTGGTTTTTCTTAATCAAAGGCCAAATTTATGAAAAATGCAAAGAAGCAAGCCTTTTTTTGTATTACAAAATTTAACAGGCTGATTTTTTGCACGTTTTTCCAACCATAATTTCACAAAAGGAACTTACCCCCTTCGTAAATCTTCTCGCCGTCCGCAAAAATCTGGCCACCGTTCTTCATATCCGCAATCATATCCCAATGGATGGACGACTGGTTTTTGCCGCCCGTCTGGAGGTACGATTGCCCGATGGCCATGTGTACCGTCCCGCCGATTTTCTCATCGAACAGGATGTTTTTACTAAAACGGTCAATCTTGTAGTTTGTTCCAATTGCCGCTTCACCAAAATGCCTCGCCCCGGCCACGTTCTGGAACGCATCGTCCAGAAGCGCCTTGCCCTGCTTGGCTTCCCATTTTTCAACGCGGCCATTTTCCACCCAAAGCGTCACCCCCTCCACCACGCTGCCCGCTATGACGATGGGGTAGTTGAAATGGATGGTGCCGTTTACGCTGTCCTCCACGGGCGAGGTATAGACCTCCCCGCTGGGCATGTTCGTCTGGCCGTCGGAGTTTATCCAGGTGCGGCCCTTGGTCGAGAACTGTATGTCAATGCCGTCGCCGACGTAGCGCACGGTTTGTTTTTGGTTCAAAAAATCAACGATGTGCTGCTGTGAGCGGCGCACTTCGAGCCAAGCGGCGGCAGGGTCGTCCTCGTAAAGCCGACAGGCATTGAACACGAACTGCTCGTACTCTTCGAGCGACATGCCCGCTTCCTGTGCATTGGCTAACGTCGGGTACTGGCAAAGGTTGCGCTTGAGGGAGCGGGTGGCAGTGCGCTCGAAATAGATTTTGTTCAAATCCTTGGTCGCCTCCCGACGGATGGCCGTCCGTTTTGGATCCACGCTTTGGTCTTCCCGAAGGTTGAACGGTGCCATGATGTTCAGGTAGCAGTCGAATTCTTCCATCGCCTGTCGGTAGGTGGGCGATAGGTGGCGGAGCTGTGCCTCGCAGGCCTCGGCATACATGATGCGGGTCTTTTCCCGGAAGGCCATATCCACCTCCACAATGGCCCCGGCCCGCAGCGCCTCCCGCCAAACTTCCCTCACCAGTGGTTCTGCCAGCGTGGTGGTGCTGACAAACAGCCGCTCGCCTTCCTTGATACTGAGACAGTACCGGACGAGCAATTGGGCATATTTAGCTAACATCGTGTCCATTGTAGGCGTTATTCCCTGCTGTTACCGATGGCTTGAATGGGGCGCAAATATCAAAAAAAATGGCACACGAAAAAATTGCCAGATAAAAATCAATGTCACTTACACCAAGGCTGGCGATTCATTCATCTTATCTAAACAAAATCAATGTTCAGCTATGAAAACTTCTGCCAACAACCACCGGGCAAGGCCTGAAGTGAATGCCAGTTCGATGGCCGACATCGCTTTCTTGTTGCTCGTTTTCTTCTTAGTTACCACCGTCATCGAAACAGAAAAGGGCATCAGCGTGCTGCTTCCACCCTTTGACTTCTCAGAGCCTCCGCCCGTCAACAACCGCAATATTTTCAGCGTGAAAATCAATTACGCCAACCAGTTACTCATTGAGGGCGAGGCTTTTCCGCTGGAAAAATTGCGAGAGCAAACCAAGGAATTTATCATGAACCCAAACGGGCGGAACGATTTCGCTGTCAGCCCCAATATGGCTGTAATCTCCCTCCAAAACGACCGCAGCACCAATTACGCAACCTATCTTTCCGTTTACAACGAATTGAAGGGGGCCTACAAAGAGCTTTGGGAAGAGGCTGCACAGGGGCAGTTCGGCCAGCCTTTTGCGCAGCTTGGCCCCAAGGGACAGCGTGTCATCCGCAATCGTATTCCCTTGGTGATTTCGGAAAACGAATCGGTGGATTTTAAATAACCCAAGTTGCGGAGCACTATCGCCTTTGCTCAAAACTGTGCTATCCGCAACTTGCGTTAAATAGCCTCAGTGTGCCCTGTCTAAGGCAACCACGACGTACAGTGCCGTATAAATATCATCGTAAAACTCCCGCACCAGTTCAAAGCTCACATTGGATTTCAAGATATTGGGTTCCAAGATGTCCTTGTGGTTCCAGATGCCCACATAGCAGTTTTCGCCATTGATGGAAAGGCAGATTTCGCCTTTTTCCTTGCGATAGCCTAAAATAAAAGACATCAATTCTTCTGTCAGCAGGTCGGTTACCTTGGTGTTTCGGTGGCCGTAGGTGACGTAGGTTTCCTTGAATTTTTTGTGGCTGATATAGTTGTCCATAGAGTGCCCGCCCTGTTTCACATAGACTTTCAGCGTCTCGGAAAGGTAGGGGAGTTTTGCCTTTGGCAATACCAGCACAGAGCCTTTCAACGGGTATTTGAATTTTGCCCGAAGGAAAACGCCCCTGAACACGGAGTCCAGCCGTTGCCGTACCCTCGAAAACTCCTCCACCTTCAACTCACCCATCTCGAATTCCACATCACCGATGCGCCCTTCGATGAAATCCTCCCCTTCGTACACCGCCGGTCGGGTAATGAACAACTGGCTTTTCATGAATTTCTCGATGGGCATCTTGCGCTTGGGGTCATAGCGAAGGTCGCCGAACAGCGGCCCATCGTCAATGAAATCCAGCACCAGCCGCACGACTTTTGGTTTAAAATCATCTGTAAAGCGCCGAACCCGAGCCAACGCCATTGCGATATAACCCATGAACGGCAGGCAGGCCAGCGCCGCAAACAGGAACTCCGACAGCGCATATACCAACACCCCTACCCCCAGCATCAAAATGGCCGAAAAGCTAATCAGCCGCAACATGCGCAGCCGCTGCTTGTCCAACCGCATCAGATCCGGATGGATGGTCTGGTTGTAAAAAAGTCGGAATTCTTCTGGATTCACGGGTAGAGATTGCGGATTGCGGATTGCGGATTGAAGAACCTGCTAAACATCAAAAATCGTAGATGTTAGCACGGCCCCAAATCCGAAATCCGAAATCCGAAATTATAACGACTTCGTCCTCCCCCCGTCCACCGGCAAATTGATGCCGGAGATGTACGAGGCGGAAGGCGATGCCAAAAAGGCCACAGCAGCGGCAACTTCACTGGGGTCGGCGATGCGGCGCAGCGGGATTTCTTTTTGCCAATTTTCAAAAACGGCATCCGCCGTGCTGCCCGATTTGGTAGCGTTTGCTTGCGCAATTTCCTCCAAACGGCCCGTCATGGTGGCTCCAGGTAGCACGTTATTGACCGTAATTCCGAACGGTCCAAGCTCCGTGGCCAAGGTTTTTGCCCAGTTGGCCACGGCGCCCCGAATGGTGTTCGATACACCAAGCCCCTCGATGGGCTGCTTCACCGAGGTGCTGATGATATTGATGATGCGGCCAAAACCAGCTTCTTTCATGCCCGGCACCACCAGTTGCATTAGGGTATGATTGCCAACGAGGTGGTTGTTGAATGCCTGCAAAAACTCGCCGACCTGTGCCGTATTGGCTGGGCCACCGGGAGGGCCACCCGTGTTGTTGACGAGGATGTGGATGGGCTTACCGCTCACGAGGCTATGCACTTTTCGGTGCAAATCATCCATATCGCTGAAGTCCGCCACGAGGAAGTCGTGCTGTTGGCCCTTGCTGGTATCCAACCCTCCTAATGCTTCGGAGAGCCGTTCGGCGTTGCGGGCTACGAGCGTCACGTTTGCGCCGAGCAAAGCCAACTCCACGGCCACTGCCCGCCCAATGCCCTTGCTGCTGCCGCCCACGAGGGCGTTGTATCCGGTTAGGTTTAAGTTCATTTTATGGAAGCAAAAAATAAAAACGACAAAGTAAAAAGTGGGGACACTGCTAAACCCTCTCGTTTGACCTTTTCTATGGTTTAAAAAATGCGTTCATTTGCCCTTTGCAAATGCGTCGCCTTTCGTTGCAAACACGGGGGCGAAAGTAAGTCAAGAAACGCAGGATTTAGAATTCCGGCTTGGGCTCCAATCCGAAATCCGAAATCCCCAATCCGAAATCAGTTATGGCCATAACCAAACCTTTTAACGTGATGAAATGGGCGGAGGAGAACCGCCACTTGCTACAGCCACCTGTTGGCAACCGCCAAGTTTATTTCGACAACGACGACTACATCGTGATGATGGTCGGTGGCCCGAACGGCCGCAAGGACTACCACTGGGAAGACGGTGAAGAGCTTTTCTACCAGTTGCAGGGCGATATTTCCGTAAAAATCATCAACGAGGACGGTACACCGGAGACCATCCACATCCGGGAAGGCGAGATGTTCCTGCTGCCCGCCCGCATCCCGCACTCCCCGCAGCGCCCCGCCAACACGGTCGGCCTCGTCATCGAGCGCTACCGCAACCCCGGCGAGATTGACAAGTTGATGTGGTTCTGCGAAAACTGCAACCAAAAACTCCACGAAGCAGGTTTCCCGCTCAAGGACATCGGCACCCAAATCAAGGCCGCCATCGCTGATTTCATGGGGGATGAAAACTTGAGGACTTGCAAGCATTGTGGAATGGTTATGGAAAAGGCGTGATTGTTATAATTGTTTGATTGTTAAATTGTTATGAGCGACGTTCTGCCAACAATAGTAACAATCTCAACAATCCAACAATGAAAAAAACCTACTTCGCCTCCGACTTCCACCTCGGCACCGACGGCAAGCTCACGAGCCGGGAACGGGAGCGGCTCATCGTGCGCTGGCTGGATGGCATCGCCCCCGATGCCGAGGCGCTATACCTCGTAGGCGATGTGTTCGACTACTGGTTTGAATACAAAAAAGTGGTGCCAAAGGGATACCTGCGCCTGCTTGGCCGCCTCGCCGACCTGCGGGAGCAAGGGCTGCCCATTTATTTCTTCACGGGCAACCACGATATGTGGGTGTTCCGCTACTTCGAAGAGGAACTGGGCATTCCGACCTACCGGGAGCCAATTACACGGGAGTTTTCTGGAAAAAAATTCTTCATCGGCCACGGCGATGGGCTGGGCAAGGGCGACTACGGCTACAAGTTCATCAAGGCCGTTTTCTCCAACCGCATGGCGCAGTGGTGCTTCGAGCGGCTGCACCCAAACGGCGGCCTTTGGATGATGACGACCTTCAGCGGTACCAGCCGCAAGGCCAACCCCAGCGACCCCAGTTTCAATGGCGAGGCCAAAGAGCGGCTCGTCGGCTTCTGCAACAGCTACCTCGACGAAGTGCCTGACGTGGACTATTTCGTCTTCGGCCACCGCCACTTGCCCATTGACTATATACTTAAAAATGGCCGCAGCCGTTATGTGAATCTGGGCGATTGGGTCTCTTTTCAGTCGTACGCCGTCTTCGACGGGCAAGAGCTTCAACTCCGATTTTTTGAAAATGAAAATGGGAAAGTGTTCGGGAAATAATGACCAAAATTTCTTTTCGGTAGGCTGCCTTCGGCAGCCTACCGAAAAGAATAAGTGTTTTTTTGAGCCGACGAAGTCGGCTCAAAAAAACTTTTTCGATGTGCTATTTTTGCTTTTTTGCTTCGCAACAACCGTACCCTGCCTTGCCCAACCCACCCTCGTTTTCCCCGAAAAAATAAAAAACTTTACCACCGACAATCTCGGCAACGTTTACGCCTTATCCACTAATAATCAAGTAGTTAAGTACACGCCCGACGGCAAAGAGCAGTTCCGCTATCCCAATCGCACCCTCGGCGAGGCCACCCTGCTCGATGCCACAAACCCCTTCCACCTGCTCCTGTTTTTTGCGCAGCACCAGACCGTGCTCACGCTCGACCGGACGCTGAACGTGAGCGGCCAGTTCAACCTCATGCAGATGGGCTTCCAGCGGGCCGATGCCGTTGGAATGGCCAGCGACGGGGCGCTCTGGGTATATGACGAGGCCAGTTTTTTATTGAAAAAAATAAAAGCGGATGGCACGGTAGTGGTACAAGGGAACGACCTGAGCCTCTCCGTTGGGCGCTCGCTGCACCCCAACTTCCTTTTGGAGCGGGAGCAGACCGTCTTCGTAAATGACACTGCGTTGGGAATCTTGGTTTTCGATATTTTCGGTCAATACCGTAAATCCATCCCCTTGCAGGGCCTGACGGAGTTTCAGGTAATAGGCGACCAATTGATATTTGTAAAAGAAGGCCAGCTTTGGTCGTTCCACCTGACGGCACTGCTGGAACGGCCATTTGCACTGCCATTTGATATGAAACCAAACATGAAATTACGTGTTGCAAATGGTTGGGTGTTCGTATTGGAGGGCGATGTGCTGACTGGGCATCGAATTTGAAAAGAAAAAGAATAGAAACTCCGCTATTTTTGCGCCCCAGTTATGTGACATACCTTACAACTTATCTTGCGGAAGCCTGTCTTTCCGTTCTAAAACTCTTAGTTAGCAATGAAAATCCACAAAGAAGGACACAAGATTCTCATCGGTACTGCATCTATCTTACTGGTCGTGAACTTGTTGGTTAAAATGCTTTTGCCCGATTTTTGGGAGGTTTCCATCGTTAGTTCCGCTGTTTTGTTCCTGCTCGTACTCCAATTTTTTCGGAACCCTCGCCGGGAAATCATGGTAGCGGACAACAACTTGGTTTATGCCCCCGCCGACGGCAAAGTGGTGGTCATAGAGGAGGCACACGAAGGGGAATATTTTGACGATAAGCGCTTACAGGTCTCCATCTTCATGTCGCCAACCAATGTCCATGTGAATCGCAACCCCGTCAGTGGTACGGTGAACTACTTCCGTTACCACCCCGGCAAGTACCTCGTGGCTTGGCATCCAAAGTCGAGCACGGAGAACGAACGCACCACCTTGGTTATTGATAATGGCGAGGACGAAGTGTTGCTCCGCCAAATTGCTGGGGCCATGGCCAAGCGCATTGTTGCCTATGTGAACGAGGGCGACCAAGTACACCAAGGCAAGGATTTCGGCTTCATCAAGTTCGGCTCACGGGTTGACCTCTTCTTGCCGCTCGATGCCAAAATAGAGGTGCAGATGGGGCAGAAGGTAAAAGGTAACAAGACAGTGATAGCGAGGCTGTAAGCCCAATCAAGTTTGTGCAAAAAAAATGGAATAACGGCGATGCTGCTCTGCAGCATCGCCGTTATCATTTTAGGAGCAATCGCTTGATTCTCCTCGTAAATGTTTAGCGAATGGGTTGTTTTTGAAAAATTGCCATGCTATTTTTCAAAAACAACCAAAAATTACCCTCCGGCAGCCAAAGAGGTTTTTTAGAGGTGGCAAATTGGTTGTTTGCTAAGTTGAAACAACCAATTTACAGCCCCTTATAGGAGTCCCGCATTAAAAACCATCCGCTTGCCCTTGCTTATATCCTCTGGAAAATTGCCGAGGCATAGGACAGAATTAGCGGGTATCTTTGTTCAGTTTAATGCCTTTTACCAACATTCTTTAAATCGCCATCATGAAAAAAATCCTTCTGCTGCTCGTAGTAGCCTCCTTGTCACAAGTACTTTTTGCCCAGAACGACATTCCACGACTTTCGAAAAAAGCCATTGGTCAGTCGGGTTGCTACGCCTATTTTCCAGAAGGGATTGGGGATTTTGAATTGAGCAAATCGGAAGATGGGGCCGATGTTTACACGGGCGAGGTGGAGGTGGATGGGTTTCGCTTTGCCTGCATCACCGTGAAGTTCGTGGAGCCGTTTTCGGAATCAACCCCAGAAGAAATGGAAGAACTGCTCATGAGTTATATGAGCTATTTGCAGGAGCATTTTGACATCACCGAGTCTGTCGGAGTTGGCAAGGGCCACACTCTCGAAAGCGCCCCCGATGCCCGTGGCGCTATAGATTATTGGCAGGACGCCGAAGGCATTCAATTCGTTGTGAAAGGCTGGATAGACCGACGGGCATTAGGCATCATGATGATTTACGGCGTAGAAGAGTACCCGCATTTCAACTTGCAGCAAATGTACCTGGATGGGTTCAGGTTCAGCGATAAATGACCTTGCTCACCAGCTTCTTACCTCGTGTGGGTACCTAATCTGGTACTCCCTTTTTACCATTGTCAGCACAACTTCCCGGAGTTGGTCAATATTATCCCGGTTGGCGGCGGAGATGAATATGCCATCGTGCTCGAACTGGTTTTGCAGGTTCGATAGCAGTTCCCGCTCGATTTCCTTCTTGGTGCCTGCGTCGAGCAGCGCATCGAAATTCTTCTCCCGATAGATATCAACCTTGTTATAAACCATCAGGGTCGGCTTATTGCGGGCGTCGAGTTCGTCCAAGGTTTCGTTCACGGCTGTGATATGCTCCTCGAAACGTGGGTGTCCAACGTCCACAACATGTAGCAGGATGTCACTTTCACGCACCTCGTCCAAGGTGGATTTGAAGCTCTCCACAAGGTGGTGCGGCAGTTTTCGGATGAAGCCGACCGTATCGGAAAGGAGAAAGGGGACATTGTTGAAAACCACCTTGCGCACAGTCGTATCCAGCGTGGCGAAGAGTTTGTTTTCGGCAAAAACGTCGGATTTGCTCAGCACGTTCATCAAGGTGCTCTTGCCCACGTTCGTGTAGCCTACAAGCGACACCCGTATCATTTCGCCACGGGTTTTCCGTTGCGTAACTGCTTGGCGGTCAATCTTTTCCAATTGTTTTTTTAGGATGGAAATCTTGTCACGGACAATACGGCGGTCGGTTTCAATCTCCTTTTCACCAGGCCCCCGCATACCGATACCGCCCCGCTGGCGTTCCAAGTGCGTCCAAAGCCCCCGGAGGCGGGGGAGCAGGTACTGGAGTTGCGCCAGTTCCACTTGGGTTTTGGCTTGGGCGGTCTGTGCCCTGCGGGCAAAAATGTCGAGGATGAGCGAGCTGCGGTCAACTATTTTCACCTTGAGTTCGGTCTCCAATGCCGATACCTGTTTGCCGCTGAGGTCGTCGTCGAAGATGACCATGTTCACCTCTTCGTGTGCGTCTATGTACTTTTTGATTTCCTCCATCTTTCCTCTTCCGATGAAGGTGCGGGGGTGCGGATTGGGCAGCCTTTGTGTGTACCGCTTGACGCATTTTGCCCCGGCAGTGAGGGCCAGGAACTCCAATTCGTTCAGGTATTCGTTCACCTGTTCATCGGTTTGCGAGCCGTATATCACGCCAACCAAGATGGCGTGTTCGGTTTCTTCTTTTAAGCCGCTGACTTGCTTACTGCTTACGTTCCACTCTTTATTCATAAGGATAGAAAGGATTGGGGGTTAATGGCTTTTCTTTGAGTAACGATTGAAAATAGTCTCGGTTTTGGACTGCCTCCGGCAGTCCAAAACCGAGACTCCTCCCTTTTTTCGGCGGCGAAGCCGTCGAAAAAAGGGAGGAGTTATTTTTGATTGATGCCAATATGGAAATAGCTGCAAGGTACAAATCGTACCAACATCGGTGGTATTTTGAGCTATTTACAATGGATAAGATTTTTGCCGGAACCACCAACGATGGTGGCGGCTGAAAGATTCCCAATCAAAAACTGTTAGCCGAAAATTATTCCTCCACGTTTCCTTTCTGGCTTTCGTACCTGCGGATGTATTCCTCCACGATGTCGCCGAGGATGTCCTTGAGGTAGGCCTTCTCCATGCGGGCGATGATTTTCAACTTATTGAGCTTGTCTTTATCGAAAGTGACGGTGAGGCGGCGGGTGCCAGTGATTTGGTCTTCTTCCACGGCTCCCCGCTCCACGGTGCGGCGGATGAGCATGTCCAAACCGCCCAAGGGTTTGCGGCGGTGTGCCTGCTGGTGGAAAGGCTGTGCTTTCGTGGCTCCAGTGGCGGTGGCGGTTTCCCGTTCTTGCAACTGTTCCTCGAAAGACTCCTGCATGGCCTCCTGCAACAGCGAATCAAGGTCGGTGGTGAAGTTCTTACGGTGAGAGGGCTTGGCAGTGGCAGGCCGGCCAGCACCCGGGCGCATCTCGTCGGGGCTGGCGCCCTCCAAGAACGTAGTGCCTTGCCCGCTTTCCTTGTTGTGGTCAATGGAAAACAGGCTCTCGAGTCCGTCCGTGAATTTCTTTTTGCTCACAATAGTGAAATTGATTGTCATCGGGTTCATCGGTCAACTGGCGTCAATTTAATGCTCCTAACAATGACGAATGACCAATGGCAAATGACGTTAACTACTTGCCCGCTTCGATTCTTGCCAATATTTCTTCGCACAAGTTCATATAATCCTGAGCGCCGATGCTGTTCCGGTTGTAGTTGAAGATGTCCTTCCGTTGCGATGGTGCCTCGGCCAAGGAAACGTTGTCCCGGATGAGGGTGTTGAACACTTTTTCGCCAAAATATTTCTTGATGGTGTCCACCACATCGCGGTTCAATATCTTGCGGGCATCGTACATCGTAGCAATTACGCCTCCAATTTCGAGGTTTTTGTTCAAACGGAACTTCACCTTGTCAATTACCTGCTTGATTTTTGCCAAACCCTGCAAGGCGAGGAACTGCGTCTGCAACGGGATATAGACATAATCGCTGGCGCCCAGTGCGTTCAACGTGAGCAGGCCCAAGGACGGCGGGCAGTCAATGATGATGAAATCGTACTCGTCCCGGATGGGTTCAAACAACTCTTTCAGGATGTACTCCCTGCCAGCTTCGTTGATGAGTTCCATTTCAGCGCCAGAGAGGTCGAGGGTGGACATGACAACGTCCAGGTTCTCCCTGACATTGTAGGGCTCCAGTTCAGATTCGCCACGTAGTGCCTCGTAAATCGTGTTGGGCTGCCGAGGTATGCCCAAGGAGAGGGAAAGGTTGGCCTGCGGGTCAAGGTCAATGAGCAGCACTTTTTTGCCCAATTCTACCAAGCCTGCACCTATGTTGATGGTGCTCGTTGTCTTGCCAACGCCACCTTTATGATTCAATAGCGAGATGATTTTTCCCATATAGCTCGTTTAACCAGTTTGCCCCTCTTTTATAAAATCATTCTGAAGAGGCCGGGCAAAATTAGCTAAATTCTGCATCCAGCCATGCCGATTTTTCAACATAATGTTCAGAGGGTATTCATCATCTTGCAATAAAACCCCATGTTTATTGCCCACACTGGGATTCTGAACGTTTTTTTACTTAAAAACACACCACACAGCCTTCCCATTCCATGCGGAAATTTCATTTTTGCGAAAACCAAACTACATCTGCACCGTTTTAACTTGTTCGGTCTTTTAAAAAAGCACCGCAACATAAAACTCAACTGAAAAAGAACATCAACCATGATTTCAAAGAAAATGGAGGAAGCCCTCAACCAGCAGATAGAGTTTGAAGGCTACGCCTCGTTCCTTTACCTCAGCATGGCCACTTGGTGCGACAGCCAGGGCCTAAAAGGCTGCACGGATTTCCTCAAGCGCCAGTCGGAGGAAGAGCGCATGCACATGCTCAAGATTTTCGAGTACCTCTCCGACGTGGACGGCTTCGCCCTCACACCCGGCATAAAGGAACCGCCCCGCAAATGGGAAAAAGTGCAGGAAGTTTTCAAGCAGGTCTATGAGCACGAGCAAAAAGTGACGGCCAGCATCAACAAGCTCATCACCCTTGCGAACAAGGAAAACGACTACGCCACCCAGCACTTCCTGCAATGGTACGTGAACGAGCAGCGGGAGGAAGAGGCGCTCATGCGTACCGTGCTCGACCGCATCCGCCTCATAGGGGAAGGTGCTCAAAGCCTCTATTTTATTGACAAGGAAATGGAAGCCCTCAACCAGGCTGCCGTCACCGCCGAGGCCGCTGGTGGGGAGGCTTAAAATGAAATTGGGAAATTAAGAAATTGGGGAATTGTGGGCGAGCCAAATTCCCAATTTCCTAATCCTCCAATTTCCTAATCCCCCTTTATGGTCAACCTTTGGGACTATTTCAAGGACTTCTTCCGGGAGGCGGAGAACAGTTCCCCTTCCCGGCCCATCTTCAACGAAGTGTTGGAGCGCAGCGACGAAGAAAAAGCTGCCTATGAAAACTGGAAAGACTCGCTCCCCTGCCGACGACTTTTCGACCTGCTTGCTGCGCAATATGCCATTTACCAGTCCAACCCAGCGGGCGTTGACCCAGCCGTGACCTTCCTGCAATCCGGTTCATCCAACGGCTTCGCCCTCCACCTCGACCTACTCGATTTCACCCGCCAGGATGCCTCCCATTTCTTGGATTTGCTTCGTGAAAAAATGTTGGTGATGACCTATCGGCCACAGCTCTCCAACGTGCGTACTTGGTCGGAAAAGGATTGGGTGCAGGCTGTTGAACGGCATTTTTTGCAACCCAAAAAAATATGGGAAGAGGGCAAGGTGACTGACCAATTTTTTGGCAACGTCACCATCGAACTTACGCTCCGCAATGACCGTCCCCACCTGCTCACCTTCCGGGCCACAGCCTATGCCGACCGCCTCTACGCACCGGCCCGCAACTTCCATGAACTGATGCAGGCCATCCGGGCCTGAGTTTTTGTTCCCAAAAAAGCCAACTATCTTTGCCCCAACCGTTGCCGAAAGGCAAGAAAAAGGGCATGGCCTTAATTTGATGCGCATTTTGATTTAAGGAGAGAACACCCAACTGGCAAAACCTTTTCATTTCAGAAAATGATGCACCCCAATCTAAAAACTTGAATCTTACATCGTTAATCTTAAATCAAAAACACACCAAACATCAGTTTTGCCCCGCTTAAACATTAACTAAATGTACCCGGACCTTTCCTACCTCTTCCATGACCTCTTCGGCACCCAGCCCGACAACTGGACTTCCATTTTCAAGACCTTTGGGGTCATGCTGGTACTGTCCATCTTGGCAGCGGCGCTGTTTTTTTACCTCGAACTGAAGCGCAAGGCGGAAGAGGGTGTTTACCAACCTGCCAATGTGAAAACCATCGTCGGCGAGCCTGCAACGCCTTGGGACATTGCCTCCAATGCCATTTTCGGCTTCTTGATAGGCTTCAAGTTTGTTTACATTTTCCAGCATTTTGCCGATTTCCAAAAAGACGCTGCCGATGTGCTGCTCTCCTTGAAGGGCAACTGGCTGGCGGGCATTGCAGGCGCTGCCTTGTTCGGTGCCTCACGCTGGTGGGAGCGCAAAAAACAGGCTTTGCCAAAGCCCAAAGAAGTCTTCACGCAGGTCTATCCCCACGACCGCATTGGCGACCTGACCATCATCGCCGCTATTACGGGCATCTTGGGGGCGAAGGTCTTCGCCATCCTCGAAGAGCCTTCGGGCTTTTTTGATGACCCAATCGGCACATTTTTCTCCGGAAGCGGCCTAGCCATTTACGGCGGCCTGATTGGCGGCTACCTCGGCGTCACTTGGTACATGCGGAAGCACCAAATGACCTTCTGGCCCACTGCCGATGCAGTAGCCCCGGCGCTCATCATAGCATACGGCATTGGGCGCATCGGCTGCCAGCTTTCCGGCGATGGCGACTGGGGCATAGACGCCGCTGCGCAACCAAGCTGGTGGTTCCTCCCCGACTGGTTTTGGGCCTACGACTACCCGCACAACGTAAACAAGGCGGGCATCCCCATCGAAGGCTGCACTTGGCTGCACTGCACCCGCTTGGCCAACCCAGTTTACCCGACGCCGCTGTATGAAATGATTGCCGCACTCGCCATCGGAGGGTTCCTTTGGGCTATCCGCAAACGGGTGAAAGTGCCGGGCATGATTTTCTTTATCTACTTGATTCTCAACGGCTTCGAACGGTTTTGGATTGAAAAAATCAGGGTGAACGAGGTCTATGACTCGCTGCCATTCCAGCCCACACAAGCCGAGATAATAGCCGTCATTTTGTTCATCATTGGTGTCGCTGGCGCAATATGGCGGAAGCGCACTTACACCCCAGCCTAAAACATGCAACAACCTATGCCGACCTCCACCGTGCAGAACCTGCAAGCCAAGCTCGACGCCTTTGCCCGGCTGCTCCAAATCATGGACGACCTTCGGGAAAAATGCCCGTGGGACCGCAAGCAGACCTTCCAATCGCTGCGCAACCTGACCATCGAGGAAACTTACGAGCTGGCCGACGCCATCCTCGACGACGACTTAAAAGGAATCAAGGAGGAAATCGGCGACATCCTGCTCCACATGGTTTTCTATGCAAAAATTGCGGAGGAAAAACAGGCGTGGGACATGGCCGAAGCCCTGCACGCCATCTGCGACAAGCTGGTGCAGCGCCACCCACACGTCTATGGCGACACGGAGGTGGCCAACGAGGAGGACGTGAAGCGCAACTGGGAAAGGCTCAAATTGCAGAGCGGCAAAAAATCACTGCTGGAAGGCGTACCGACCTCCCTGCCCTCCCTCGTGAAGGCATGGCGGATGCAACAGAAAACAGCGCAAGTCGGCTTTGAATGGGAAACGACCGAGCAGGTCTGGGACAAGGTGCAGGAGGAAATCGGCGAGCTGCGGGAGGCCGTGGAAGGCGATTTTTCGCAAGAAAAAAAGGAAGAAGAGTTCGGCGACGTGATGTTCGCCCTCGTCAATTACGCCCGCTTCCTGCACATCGAGCCGGAAACGGCGCTGGAGCGGGTAAACCGCAAGTTCAAGGCCCGGTTCGAGTACATCGAGGCGAATGCGCCCAAGCCGCTGGAGGAGATGACGCTGGGGGAGATGGACAAGTTATGGGATGAGGCGAAGGTGAAGTTGGGAGTTTGACGGTGGGGAGTTGGCCGTCAAGTCTTAAGCTCTTATATTTGTTTAAAAATCACCTGCTTATGACTATTACCGAGGTTTTCGATGATGTGGCTGGGGTACTGGCTCAAATGGATCCCGCAAAAATAATAGCTTTGAAAGCCCCAAAGAACATGGCCAAAAGAGTGGAAGTTTTGGTCAATAAGAAAAAAGATGGAGCGATTTCATCGGAGGAGATGAGTGAACTGGAACGCTACCTCGCTTTAGATATGTTGATAAACCTCGCCAAGGCACGAGCCCACCGATTGCTTGCAGCATGAGCCGCCAAATCCCTATATCCCTCCGTAAATTAGTGGCAAAAAGAGCAAATTTTCGCTGCGAATATTGTCATTTGAATGAACGAAACTCTTTTCTTCCTTTTGAAATAGACCATATAATTAGCCTCAAACATGGCGGAGGCAATGAACCTGAAAACCTCGCTTATTGCTGTCCACATTGCAATCAGAACAAGGGTACTGATTTAACCACATTCCTTTCAGGGTATTCTGATATTCAGGTAATTTTCAACCCAAGGCTCGACAAGTGGAACGCTCATTTTGACGTTGCTGAAGGCGAGATTATAGCTAAAACAAAAACCGCAGCTGCCACAATAAAACTTTTGAAATTCAACGAACCAGACAGGTTGATTTTGAGGAAATTGCTCTTTGAAATTGGCCTTTATCCCTAATCTAAGTTGCGAACTCCTTTTACAATCACCTCCCCATGATGCCTCGTATTCTCAATGAACAACCTGCTCGTATCCAGCCCCGCCTGCACCACGCCCGCCAAGTAAACGCCCGGCAGGTTTGATTCAAATGTTTCGGGATTCATCACAGGGGTGCGCTGTTCGTCGGCGTTGAACTGGATGCCCAATTTTTCCAAAAAAACAAAGTCGGGTTGGTAGCCGGTCATGGCCAGCACAAAGTCGTTTCCGAGCGTGACCTCGCCTTCGGGTGTGTTCAGTACGACTTCATGCGGTCGGATTTCCTTCACCGTGGAGTTAAAAAAAGCCCGGATGCTCCCCTCCTTGATGCGGTTCTCGATATTGGGCCGAATCCAATATTTCACTTTTTCATAAATGCCCCCCTCCCGGATGCACATCGTCACTTCGGCCCCTTTATAAAAGGTCTCCAAAGCTACATCACAGGCTGAATTGGCAGCACCGACCACCAGTACCCGCTGGCCAACGTATGGGTGTGCCTCGTCGTAGAAATGCTTCACTTTTGGCAAATCTTCGCCAGGCACGTTCATCAAACGGGGGATGTCGTAGAAGCCCGTGGCGATGGCCACATGATGGGCAGCATAGCTGCCTTTTGTGGTTTTTACTTCGTAAATGCCTGCGGCATTGCGTTCCATCCCCAGCACGGGCTCATAGAGTTTGACCTTGAGTTTATAGCTTTCGAGCACCCTGCGATAGTATTCGAGCGCCTCCCGGCGGGTGGGCTTGTCTACGTGCGAGATGAAGGGCACACCGCCGATTTCGAGGTTGAGGGAGGTGGAAAAGAAGGTCATGTTGGCGGGGAATCGGAAGATGGAGTTCACCAGCACGCCTTTTTCGATGACGAGATAGTTCATCCCTACCTTTTCTGCCTCAATGGCCACAGCAAGCCCAGTCGGACCACCACCGATGATGATGAGGTCGAGGGGAGTGGAAAAACTTGGCTGGTCTTGCATATTGCGGCTTGCTCCTTTGGAGAGAAAAATCAGAAAGAAAACCCGATGGAGGCTTGGATGGACACGTTTCGGTCGTTGTCGTTGCGCTCGATGAAGGTGTTGTCCGCTCCCAAGGCAGACAGCGACACATCAGCCTTCGATTTGGTGATGTCCCTTAGCCCATAATTGATGCGGCCAGAGACGTAAAGTGTCCTGCTCAAATAGAACGACACTCCTCCAACAAGGCCATAGTCAAGGCTCTTGTAAAGCCTGCCCCTGTCCTCCAAGAACTCGTAATAAGCCCCAGCGGTCTGTGGGTAGGGTACGTTTTCGTTCTTGATCTTGATGGTGGCGGCCGGGGTGCCGAACCTCCTTTCAGTTGGGTTGTCACCAATGAAATTGAAATCAAGCTCGTGATCAATAGTGGTAGGCGCCGTTGGGGCACCGTTGTCGTCCTTTAGGTCAGTCATTTCTATGTTGCCAAACCCGGTAGAGGCGACCAAGACACCTATGCTGGCACCACCATATATTTCTATCTTGCTGACGGGCTTCACATAAAACAGGATGGGCAAATCTATATAGGAGTTGTTGATGTTCAGTTCCTGCTCCCGAAACCCGGTAGTGCGCACGACTTCATTGTCAGCTGTCAGGAAACTATAGTAGGAGTCGCCCTTGAAGCTACGCCTCGTGCCTTTCTGACTGTACATGAGTTCGCCCCTAAACCCCATCAGGTCGGTCATCGCCCAAGCAAAAGTGGCCCCGAAGTGGAAGCCCACGTTACGGTCGAAGGTTTCGGAGACATTCTCGCCTTCCTCGGCATCCCCCTTAAACTGGTTGAAATTGAGGCCGGTCTTGAAGCCAAAGCTGAAATCCTGCGCTGAGGCGAGGTTGGTCAAAGCGAGCATTGAACAAAAAACTAAAAGTCGGGACATCGGTACAAGATTTTGGTTGAAATGATTTTGCGCCGCAAGATAGTGGGTGCAACGAAAATCTTGCTTCGCAAAATGCCTATTTAACCCAAGTTGCGGATGCCCCTCTAACCAAAACCTCTTTTTCGGCGGCGAAGCCGCCGAAAAAGAGGTTTAAACGGTGTTTTTGCGGGTCTCCCTGAAGGGGCAGCAAGCCGCATGCGAAATAGAATGCTATATCACACCTCCCCGTTCAACCACTTCTTGAACTCCGTCACCCGCTCCCGGCTCACCACCTCGGCCTCATTGGCAGGGGGCAAAAGTTCCACCTTCAAGCGGCTGTTGAACCACTGCGAAATCTTGCCAATGGCCTCCGGCCGCACGATGGTCTGGCGATTGATGCGGAAGAAGAGGCGAGGGTCGAGGCTGGCTTCCAACTGGTCGAGGGTGTATTCGATGATGTGCTTGCGGCCATCGTTGCCCTTGGCAAATGCCACTTTGTCTTCCGAAAAAAAATAGGCGATGTCGGCGATGGGCAGGTGGATAAGGTGCTGGCCGGACTTGACCAAGAATCGCTCCTTGTAAATGGGCCGCTGCACGGCGGCTTGCAACATCTGTTGTATGCTGCCGAAGTCGAAAGCGGCCTGTTTCTTGAAAAAACGCTCGTACTTTTCCAGCGCCCGCACGAGTTCTTCCGGCTCGACGGGCTTCAGCAGGTAGTCAATACTGTGTACCTTGAAAGCCTTGAGCATGTACTGGTCGAAGGCGGTGGTGAAGATGATGGGTGAGCGCACCTCGGCCTTGTTGAAGATGTCAAAACTGAGGCCGTCCGCTAATTGTATGTCCATGAAGATGAGGTCGGGTTCGGTCGGTGGGCGCTGCATCCATTGCGAAGCAGCCTCCACGGAATCGAGCACAGCCATAACTCTGCCCTGCGGGCAATGCTCGGCCAACAGCTTGGAGAGGAGCCGGGCGGCAGGGAGTTCGTCTTCTATGAGGAGGATATTCATGCAAGTATAACGGTCGGTGGGTTTAGGGTCTAATACTGATTAATGGAACCAAAAAGCAACGAATCCTATCATTTTGGGGTCACTCGTTGCCCAGCTTATAGGGCACCCTCGCCACGATGCTGCGGCCAAGCGTCACCTCGTCGGCATACTCCAATTCGCCACCAAAGCTCACCCCACGGGCGATGCTGCTGACCCTCACAGGGCTTCCTTTCAGTTTTTTAGTGATGTAAAACATGGTGGTATCCCCTTCGATGGTAGGCGATATGGCGAGGATGATTTCTTGGATTTCCCCTGCCGAAACCCGGTGCAACAACGAGTCAATTGTCAGCTCGCCAGGGCCGACGCCTTCCAGCGGATTGATGAGGCCGCCGAGCACGTGGTACAGGCCCCGGTATTGCGAAGTATCCTCTATGGCCATCACATCCCGGATGCTTTCCACCACGCAGATGAGCGACCGGTCACGGCGTTTGTCGGCGCAGATGGTGCAGGTTGGCTCGTCGCTCAGGTTGTGACAAATATTGCAATGCTGCACGTTGCGGCGCATTTTATTGATGGCCTCGGTGAACAGTTCGGTCACTTCAGGTGCTTTATTAACGAGGTGGAGGGTGAGGCGGAGGGCCGTTTTGCGGCCAATGCCGGGCAAGCTGGCAAATGCCTCGACGGACTGCTCTATCAGTTTTGAAGAAAAATTCATGTGATGGGTTGGCGGTTGGCGGTGTTTTTTTACTACGAAAAAACCAAACCAAGCCACGCTTTCTTTGTTTCGAGGGCGTAAATTTGCGCCTCTTTTCTGCTTCGCAATGCGGGTTTTTGTTTGGAAAAGCGAAATTATCCCATTTTTGCGAAGTTTCTGCCCTGCCAATCCATAACCAAATCCAAATCGAAACTCATTGTCATTCCCGTAGGGAACCTAAACTTAAAATAAAAAAATGGCTGAAATCATAAAAATGCCCCGCATGAGCGACACGATGACCGAAGGTAACATCGTGGCTTGGCATAAGAAAGAAGGTGACAAAGTATCGCCTGGCGACCTGTTGGCCGAAATCGAGACCGACAAGGCGACGATGGATTTCGAGAGCTTGTGGGAAGGTACCTTGCTCCACATTGCCGTGAAAGATGGTGTCGTGCCCGTGGAGGGTCTCATCGCCGTCATCGGCAAACCGGGCGAGGACTGGCAATCGCAAATCGGGGGTGGAGGCGCAGCCGCTGCGGCGCCCAAAGAGGAACCTGCCGCAGCCACTAATGCAATTAGCAACCCGAACGGTCAGGCAAAAACAGTAGCACCTATTGCTGCTCCTGCAAGCGTGGCGGCCCCCGCCGAGCCAGTGCCGACCGCCAGCGAAGGCCGGGTGAAGGCATCGCCGTTGGCAAAAAGCATTGCCAAGGAAGCGGGCGTTGACATAAGCGCCCTGCAAGGCTCTGGCGATGGAGGCCGTATCATCCGCAAGGACGTGGAAGCAGCCTTGACCACCGGGGTTGCAGCACCTGCCGCTGCACCAGCTTCAGCACCTGCCTCAATGCCTGCCCCAAGTTTTGCCGCAGGCGAAGCTTATGAGGAAAAAACGGTGAGCCAGATGCGCAAGACGATTGCCCGCAGGCTCAGCGAAAGCAAGAATGGTGCGCCGCACTTCTACCTGACCATGGAAATCAACATGGACAGTGCGGTGGCTATGCGCCCCAAACTGAACGAACTGGCCGCCCCGGTCAAGCTCTCGTTCAACGACATCGTCATCAAGGCAGTGTCCGTGGCGTTGCGCAAGCACCCGGCTGTGAACTCGTCTTGGTTGGGCGATAAAATCCGCTACAACCAGCACATCCACATAGGAGTGGCCGTGGCCGTGGAGGATGGCCTGCTCGTGCCAGTCATCAAGCATGCCGACATGAAGTCGCTGTCGGCCATCAACCAAGAGGTGAAAGTCTATGCTGAAAAGGCCCGCAACAAGAAGCTGCAGCCGGACGAGATGTCGGGCAACACTTTCACCATCTCCAACCTCGGCATGTTCGGCATCGAGGAGTTCACGGGTATCATCAACCCGCCCGACGCCTGTATCCTGGCGGTGGGTGCCATCATTCAGAAGCCCATCGTGAAGGACGGCCAAATCGTGGTCGGCAACATGATGAAGGTGACCCTCTCCTGCGACCACCGGGTGGTGGACGGGGCCACGGGGGCCGAGTTCCTGCAAACCCTGAAGGGGATTTTGGAGGAGCCGATGCGGATGCTGGTGTGAGATATAGTTTAAAGCTGTCTGCGAAAATAAAGCGCCCTTCGGCCCAATTGCTGGCCGAAGGGCCTTGTTTTTTGAGCCAAAACTCTATTTTCAACCATTTTCACAATTTCAATTTGAAATCTGTTTATCTTTGCGCCCGCTTTTGCCGCAAGGCACAGCGCATTGACTTGATTATCAACGCATTGCGGGTGTGGCGAAATTGGTAGACGTGCCAGACTTAGGATCTGGTGCCGCGAGGCGTGGGGGTTCGAGTCCCTCCACCCGCACATTTTTCTGGTTGATAAAAGTTGATAAGGGTTGATACTTGGCTTGGTTGAGCGGGTTATCAACCCTTATCAACTTTATAAGCCTCATAAAACGGTTCCCCAAAACCTTCCTTCCGAATTTTTCAAAAACAAAAGCAAATACACCATGCCAACTGTTGTCAGAGAGGACATTGATGCACTGAACGCCGTGCTCACCATTACCATCGCCAAGGACGACTACGAACCTGCTTTCAAGAAGGAACTCAATAAACTCAAGGACAAAGGCTCTTTCAGGGGCTTCCGCAAGGGCAAGACGCCCACGCCGTTCCTGAAGAAAATGTATGGAAAGAGCCTCCTCTCTGAAATCGTGACCGACTTGCTGCACAAAGAACTTTCCGAGGTCATCAAAGACCGGGAAGTGCAGTTCATGGGCCAACCCATTCCATCGCCGAACCAACCTCCAGTCAATTTCGATTACGACAATATGTCGGAGTACATCTTCAAGTTCGACCTTGGCGTGGCACCGAATTTTGAAGTAAAAGGCGTGGACATGAACACGACCTATGACCTTTACAAGATACAAGTGAGCGACGATAAGGTGAACGAGCGCCTTGAATCTGCCCGTAAACACTATGGCGAACAGGTGGACAGCACCGAACCGATTGCCGAGGACGATATGGTGTATTTCAGCGCTGTGGAGCTGGATGGCGAGGCCATCAAGGAAGACGGCTGGAAAACGACGTTTTCTGTGCTTGTCAACCGTCTTGCCCCTGGCGCGGTGAAAGAGGAAATCAAAGGGAAGCAGAAAGGCGACAAGGTCCGCTTCAACGTCTATGAACTCGAAGATGGCACCAGTCGGGAGTTCGTGAAGAAATACCTGCTAAATTTCACCAAGGCCGATATTGACGAGGGCACTGAAACGGGCGACATGTACGAAGGCACCATCGAACGGGTGACCCGCCAAGCCCCTGCGGAGTTGAACCAAGAGTTCTTCGACAAAGTGTTCGGACCCGGTGAAATCTACAATGAGGAGGAAGCCAAGGCCCGCATTGCTGAAAGCATAGGCAGTGCCTCGAAAGGCCAAGCTGATTCGCTGTTGTACCGCGAAGTGCGCCAAAAGCTGATTGACCTCAACCGAGCTGACATGCCGTTGCCCGATGACTTCATCAAGCGCTGGCTACAGGTGAGCCATGAGCAAAAGGCCGATGCCCTACTCAACGACTACGACAACTTCGCTGACGATATGCGCTGGACGCTCATCAAGGACAAAATTGCGAAGCAGCACGATATCCAAGTGACGGAGGATGACCTCCGGCAAATCGCATACAGCCGGGTTGCGGGCTATTTCGGCGGCTATGGCGACCCCAAGATGCTGGAACCCATCGTAAACCGCATGCTGGAAGACCCGGAATCGGTGAACGGCCTGGCCGGGGATGCTCTGGCCGACAAGGTTTTTTACAAGATTAAAGACAATATTGGCCTGAACATGATTCCGATTTCGGAAGAAGACCTCTTCAACAAGTACGAGGCTATAACGAAAGCCGAGGAGGAAAGGGCAAGGCTGATGAGGGGCTTCTCTGGCGACGAAGAGGAATAAACTTCAACGCCTACTCAACCACATCGGGGAAAAGGCGTTTAATTGCTTGCCAGCCGGATTTGCCAAATTGCCGATTGGCTTCAATTTGCTTTCAAATAAATGGTAAGAAGTGAAAATTAGGCAGCAATGGGCTTTTTACTTTCCACTTTTTGCTTTTTCATTTCAAGTCTATGTTCCACAAAGATGAATTCCTCAAGTACGCTACCAAGCACCTCGGTATGAGCACGATGCACTTGGAGCAGTACGCTGAAAAAACAGCCCGCACCATCCCCAATATCGTGGGCTTTACCCCCAACGTCATCGAGGAGCGCCCGATGAACATTGTCGGCCTCGACGTGTTCTCTCGCCTGATGATGGACCGCATCATCTTCCTCGGCGTTGGCATCAACGACTACGTGGCCAACGTAGTGCAAGCACAGTTGCTCTTCCTCGACTCAACCGACAACAAGCGGGACGTGATGATGTACGTGAACAGCCCCGGTGGTTCTGTAACGGCTGGCCTCGGCATCTATGACACCATGCAGTTCATTTCGCCCGACATTGGCACCATCTGCACCGGCCTCGCCGCCTCGATGGGCGCCGTGCTGCTGGCAGCCGGCACTTCGGGCAAGCGTAGTGCCCTGAAGCATGCCCGTGTGATGATACACCAGCCCCTCGGCGGCATGCAAGGCCAAGTGACGGAGATGGAAATCACCTACCGCCTCATCAAGGCCATGCAGAAAGACCTGTACGAGATATTGTCAACCCATACGGGGCAAGTTTACGAGACCATCGAGAAGGACTGCGAACGGGACAACTGGATGACCGCACCAGAGGCCAAGGCTTACGGCCTGATTGACGAGGTGCTTGACCGTACGCCTGCGAAAAAAGCATAAAACCTTCCAAAGGAAAACTCAAAGTTCAGGGACTGCCAATTTGCGGCCCTGAACTTTTGAGTTTCTGATAGGTAGGTCATTTTGCTGAAATATTCGTTCAAACGCAGTATTTTTGAATCAAACTAATCTTTAGACCCATAGCCTTTAACCATTTAGATAAAGTAAAAATGCGCCGAAGCAAACAAAATTATCGTTGCTCGTTTTGCGGGAAGGACAAGTCGGAGGCCCTTATCCTCATAGCTGGCGTGGAAGGCCATATCTGCGAAGTTTGTGTGGAACAGGCCGTTGACATTATCGAAGAAGAACTTTACGGCAACAAAAAACAACAGCAAGGAGGAGGCCACTCCCAACAGGCTGGCACACCGCCCGAAATGGCCTATGATTTCAAGTTGCCCGACAACCTCACCCCAGTGGCCATCAAAAGACACCTCGACTTGTATGTGATTGGACAGGACGAGGCCAAGAAGACCCTGTCCGTTGCCGTTTACAACCACTACAAGCGCCTGCGCCAAGTAGCAGCCGATGATATTGAAATCGAAAAATCCAACGTGCTTTTCGTGGGAGAGACAGGAACTGGGAAGACCCTGATGGCCAAGACCATTGCCAAGTTTCTCAACGTGCCGTTCGCCATTGTGGATGCTACTGTTTTCACAGAGGCGGGCTATGTTGGCGAAGACGTGGAGAGCATCCTCAGCCGTTTGCTCCAGGTCTGCGATTTCAACGTGGCTGCCGCCGAACGGGGCATTGTTTACATAGATGAAATAGACAAGATAGCCCGCAAGAGCGACAACCCCAGCATTACCCGTGACGTGTCGGGCGAGGGGGTACAGCAGGGCATGTTGAAGATGCTCGAAGGCACCGAAGTGAGCGTACCACCACAGGGCGGTCGCAAGCACCCAGAGCAGAAGCTCGTCAAGGTCAACACCCAGAACATACTCTTCATCTGTGGCGGCGCCTTTGACGGCATCGAAAAGCACATTGCACGCCGCATGAACACCCACGTGATCGGCTTTAAATCTGACGAAGCCTTGGCCCAAATGGCCGAGCGGGAAAACCTCATCAAGTACGTCAACCACCAAGACCTCAAACGTTTCGGGCTGATACCGGAGTTGGTAGGCCGACTGCCAGTAGCCACCTTTCTGGAACCACTCGATTTTGACACCTTGCGCCGCATACTCACCGAACCCCGCAATGCGCTGCTAAAGCAGTACACCAAGCTGTTTGCTTTAGAGGGAATCAAGCTCTCCTTTACGCAAGAGGCCATTGATTATATTGCAAAACAGGCGCTTGAATTCAAGCTCGGCGCAAGGGGCCTGCGCTCCATTTGCGAAGCAGTGATGAAGGACGCCATGTTCGAACTGCCCTCGGAGCGGGAAATCAGGGAGTTCAAAGTGACGGAAGCCTATGCCTTGGAGAAATTCGAAAGATCCAAGTTCGGGATGCTGAAAGCGGCTTGAGGAGGTATGAAACTATGAGGTATGGAGGTATGAGAGACAGCCCCAGCGATTCGACTTCGCTGGGGCTGTTTGTTTTGGTGCACGGCCTTTTCTTGGCCCATTCTATTTGAAAATACACCCAATTCGGGAAAATATTTGGCAAATGACTTTGAAGTTAAAATTAAGTTTATACCTTTCGCTCGGAGGGTGTAACTACATCCTATGTCAAAACATCTTTTTACCAACTAAAACTCGTTTAATCATGAATGCTATTCTTGGACTGGGTAAGTACCTATTTGCTGTTCCGTTCGCCGTTTTTGGCATCATGCACCTTATGAATGCCAATGCCATGGCTGGCATGGCACCGTTTGGCGGTTCCATCATCGTTTATATCACTGGCCTCTGCTTGATTGCAGCCACGGTGAGCATCCTCATTGGGAAATACGACAAGCTGGCCACTGCCCTCCTTGGCCTAATGATGTTGTTGTTTGCCCTCCTCATTCATGCAAAAGGGCTTTCTGCTGCAACCGATGCAGGCGCTTCCGCTGCTTCCATGGGCAATTTATTGAAAGACCTCATGTTGGCCGGCGCTGCTTGGATGTACAGTGCATCCCTGTCGAAAGACAATTCCGTGATTGGTTGAGCAAAATTTGAATTAGTCATAAAAACGTGCACCTGCAATTCGGTTTGCAGGTGCATTTTCATTTTAGGGAAATGCCCTAACTTGCCGCCATGCGCTATTTTTCAGAACTCGCCTACAGGGGCACTAACTACAACGGCTGGCAGCGGCAACCCAACGCCCCTTCCGTGCAACAGGCCATTGAAGCGGCGATGGCCACTATTCTGGGAACTGCTATAGAAGTCGTGGGTTGCGGTCGAACGGACACGGGCGTACATGCCAGCCAGTATTTCATGCATTTTGATTGGGACGGGCCATTCCCAAAGGAGTTCCTGCGGAGACTGAACAAACTACTGCCGCCCGACATTGCCATCCGCTCCATCATCGAAGTTGCGCCCGATGCCCATGCCCGGTTTGATGCCACCCGGCGGAGCTATGAGTACCATATTGTTTTGGATAAAAATCCGTTTGGAGAGGATACGACCTGGCATTTCCCGTTCTTCGATAGACTGGATTTGGAGAAGACCAAAGCTGCTGCTACCTTATTGCTTGCTTATGGGGCATTTCAGCCGTTTTGTAAAAGCAATACCGATGTACACACCATGGAATGCACACTGTACCGCTCCGAATGGGTATTGGATTTGGAGGCCCGACGCTATGTGTTCCACATCAGTGCCAATAGGTTTTTGCGGGGCATGGTACGACTCATCGTGGGCATGTGCCTCAATGTGGGCTTGGGAAAGTTGAGTGTTGATGAAGTGAAACTTGCGCTCGACCGACAGGTACTGCTGAAAAAAAGCTGGAGCGTACCGCCGGAAGGTTTGTTTTTAACGGAGGTGCGTTATCCTGGCCTGGGATAAACGACATGGGGTGATGAGGAAATGATATAGCATGGGGAACTGCTATCTGGAAAGGGCGATTTGAAAATTGTGCAAAGCAAAATTTTCAAATCGCCCTAAAAATATACTCCTCGGCGGCTGGTGGCTTCGCCACCAGCCGCCGAGGAGTATATTTTTAGGGGCAGCAAACTGTTAACAGTTTGCTGCCCCTTTAGAAGTCCCGCCTCACGGCGACACATGGAATAACGCTAAATGGATACTGGCAATTTTTCAAAAACACCTCTTTGGCTAATAGCGATCACTCACTACAAAGCCCCTGTATCTCGTGGAACACATCGTGCAGCTTCGTTAGGCTTTCGGTCACGGCCTTGTCGCTGCTTTTTTTCTTGTGTACCAATTTATCCAATGCGTCGCTGCCTTTTACAAGCCTGTCAATGGCTGATTTGATGGCGGGTGTATTGAAGGAGGCGGGTATTTTGCCTGATTGCAAAGCCCTCGCCTTGGCCAGCATCTCGGTGGAGCGGCTACGGATAGGCTCCAACTTGCCTTCCTCTGCCGGGTGAAAAGTCTGTGCCATTACCTTGTGGAATTCCTTCAATTCGGCCCAAGCATCCTTTTCAATGACCTTAAGTAGCGGGCTGGCAAGGGCCTCCTTGTAGTTTTGGTTCACCTGCTGCCAGTTGATGACGCTCCAGATGGCGGCCAAGTAGTCGCCCCGTTTGTTCATGTACTTGAGGTAGTAGGCATGTTCCCAAACATCAATGCCGAGCACGGGGATGCCCCGCTGGGGCGATGCGTCCATGATGGGGTTGTCTTGGTTTGGTGAGGAGCAAACGGCCAGCTTTTTCTCTGGCGTCAGGTAGAGCCAAGCCCAGCCTGACCCGAAACGGGTGGCACCTGCTTGGTTCATCAGCGTCTTCATACTGTCGAGGCTGACGAAGGTCTGGCCGATGGCCCTGCCCACCTCAGAGTTCGGGTCGAACTTGCTGCCCGTGCCCAAGATTTTCCAAAAATGGCTATGGTTGTAATGGCCGCCGCTGTTGTTGCGGATGGCATCGCCTGTGCTGCTTGCCCGAAGCATGATGTCCTCCAGTGATAGCTTCTCGTATTTGGTTCCCTTTACGGCTTTGTTCAGGTTGTTCACGTAGGCCTGGTGGTGCTTGGAGTGGTGCGTTTCCATCGTCTTTGCGTCAATGTACGGCTCCATTGCATCGTAGGCGTAGTCGAGTTTTGGCAATGAGAATGGATCGGCGTTTTGCGCTTGCGCAAAAAAACTTGCCAATATGGCAAGGCATGGTAGGATAAGTTTTTTCATGTTGCTGATTTTGAAATAAGACTGCCGCCAAAGCCCATAAAACGGCTTTGCTGCTGGCAGCATGCAAAATTAACAAGCGAAAGGCGGGAATGGTCGAGATGAGTGAATGAAAGATTGCGATAATTATCATTACACTGATTTGGCATGGTTCAATCAAAGACCGACGACAAGCATTGGCTATGTTTTTGCCGTTGGTCAACATTTCCACTAAATAATTTTACGGTATCGCTTGGTTGGCAATACCTTTACTTTACCTAGGATGAAAACTCCCTTGCTTACAAATTCAAATTTGATTTTGGTATGAAAAAAGTCCTGACTACCCTCTCCTTGGCACTCATCTGCCATGCCCTTTTTGCGCAAATAAATCAAGATCTTTGGTTCGACACGCCTGAAAGCCGCTTCGCAAAAGTGGATGACGTTCGCCATATTGTTCCGGAAAAATACCGCAGTCTCACGCTTGACCTCGAACAGTTGAAAGCACTGCTCGACGAAGCACCCATGCGCTTTTCGGCGGAAGCCGAAGCAGGTCAAGCAAGGCTGACTATCCCAATGCCAGACGGCTCCCTGCAAGAGTTCCATGTGGTGGAAGCACCTGTGATGCACCCCGACCTTGCTGCCCGCTACCCCTATATACGCTCTTTCGCCGGCTGGAGCAAGGCCGACGGCACAGCCTACCTGCGTTGCGGCTATACCCAAAATGGCTTCCACGCCATGGTGCTCTCTGCACAGCATAGCACTGTTTATATTGACCAGTACAGGAAAGGCGACGACCGCCATTATATCAGCTATTTCAAAAAAGACTACGCCAACCCACACCAGTTTGAATGCTTGGTAGATGAAGCGATGGCCAATCCGCCGCAAGGGGGCAAGCAATCCGCAATCGCTAATCCGCAATCAATGGTGGTTGGCGACTGCCAGCACCGGGGCTATTCCCTTGCCCTTGCCTGCACGGGTGAATATGCTGCCTTCCACGGAGGCACAAAACCGCTCGTGATGGCTGCGTACAACGTGGCTATTGCCCGTATCAACGGCATCTATGAGCGGGAAATGGCTGTCACCCTGACGATGATAGCCAATACAGACCTGCTCATTTTCTTGAATGCAGGAAGCGACCCATATACGAATGATGATGGCTTCAGCATGCTTGATGAAAATCAAACTACCTGCAACAACATTATCGGTAACGCCAACTACGATATGGGGCATGTTTTCAGTACAGGTGGTGGTGGAGTTGCGCAACTTGCATCAGTTTGCAACAACAATGGGAAGGCGAGGGGGGTGACTGGTCTGCCAAGCCCCATTGGCGACCCCTTTTATGTGGACTATGTAGCGCATGAAATGGGTCACCAGTTCGGCGGCAACCATACCCAGAACAATGATTGCAACCGGGTTTCCGCCACTTGCATGGAGCCGGGTAGCGGCAGCACTATCATGGGCTATGCTGGCATCTGCGCACCCGATGTCCAAAACCATTCCGACGATTACTTCCATGCCATCAACCTCGATGAAATTCACAGCCACCTGCTTGGTGGAGGCAATGGCTGTGCTACTACCACCAGCAGCGGCAACAACGCCCCAGTGGTAACCCTGCCAGTCAGTTCCTACAACATCCCCAAGTCAACCCCTTTCGTACTGACGGCCCAAGGCGTTGATGCCAACACGGCCGACGTACTTACCTATTGTTGGGAGCAAATGGACAACCAAGTGGCCACTATGCCTCCGGTTTCCACGAGCACGAATGGCCCGGCCTTCCGAAGTCTATCCCCCACCACCTCGCCGAGCCGCTATTTCCCCAACTTGGCGGCCATCATAGCAGGTACTACGCCGACTTGGGAGGTGCTGCCCTCCGTGTCCCGCAACATGACCTTCCGCTGCACCCTGCGGGACAACCACGCCGGTGCCGGCTGCACCGACGAAGCCGATTTGGTACTGAACGTCACCGGCTCTGCCGGACCGTTCGTCGTCACGAACCCCAATACGGCGGCCATTACTTGGACGGGCGGAAGCATGGCCACTGTCACATGGAACGTGGCTGGCACCAACCAACCGCCCATTGCCACGAGCCAAGTCGAGATACTGCTCTCGGCCGATGGTGGCAACACCTATCCCTACACCCTTTTGGCGACCACCAGCAACGATGGTACAGAGACGGTGTTGGTACCCAATATCGCCACAACCCAGGCAAGGGTTATGATAAAGGCCAAGAACAATGTCTATTTCGACATCTCGAACCAGAACTTCAAAATCGAAATGGCCGTCGTGCCCAGCTTCACCCTAACTTCCACTGCGGATACGGCCACGGCTTGCCAGAGTGGTCAGGCCTCCTACACCTATGATGTGGCGCAGTTGGCAGGTTTCAACCAAGCCGTAAATTTCACGGTGAACGGCCTTCCCGCAGGCGCAACGGCCAATTTTACCCCCAACGATATTGCGCCCCCAGCAACGGTGGTGCTCACAGTGGGCAACCTCACAGGCGTAGCGCCCGGCACTTATCCATTTACGGTAACGGCCATGGGCGGCTCCGTCACCAATACCGATAACCTTGTGCTGAACGTGGTTGGCCAGGTCAGTGCGGCACCGGCCCTCAGCACCCCAGCCAATGGAGCAGAAGTGACCAATGCACTCCCAACACTAAACTGGGGGGCAGTACCACAAGCTGCCACTTACCTGGTGGAGGTTTCCACTTCGCCAAGCTTTTCAACGCTTGTTGCGACAGCAACTGTAGCTACAACCAGCTATACGTTGACCACACCATTGGATGCGTTGGAGGTTTACTATTGGCGGGTCAAGGCCATAAACCCTTGCAGCGAGAGCAGTTTTGCAGACTTCAACGCCTTCCACCTGGGTGGTGTCGGTTGTCAAACCTTCAATGCAACAGGCTTGCCGCTGACCATCCCCAACACTGCCGGCACGGTGACGAAGACATTGAACGTGACGTTGAACCAATCCATTCTTTCCTTAAAAACAAGCATGAACATTGACCATAGCTGGATTGGCGACTTGGACGTTGAATTGACCTCGCCACAAAACACCACAAGGGTCGTGTTTGACAGACCTGGGATACCGGCCTCGAACTTCGGCTGTGGGGGGGATGACATCAATGCCAGCTTCAGCGATTCGTTTGCCAATACTGCTGCGCAATTTGAGGGTACTTGTGGTGGTGGCGTACCATCCATCAGCGGGAACTACCAGCCCTTGGAGGCGTTTTCGGCCTTTGCCGGGCAAAATGCCCAAGGCAACTGGACGCTCCGAATCACCGACAATTTCGATGACGATGGCGGAGGCTTATTGGCATGGTCGCTTGAGATTTGCGGGCTAACTACTTCGCCAGCAGGGGTGCTCGTTCAAAATAACCTATTCACAGTGACCCAAAACCAGAGTGGCGTCATTTCGAACACCTACCTGCAAGGCCAAGGAACACCTGCCGCTGATTTGATTTTCACTTTGCTGACAATCCCGGCCAATGGCGAATTGCTCCTAAGCGGCACTCCGCTCGCCGTAGGAGGAACGTTTACGCAAGCCGATATTGATGCAGGGTTGTTGACCTATCAGCATAATGGCAACTTGACGACCAGCGACGAGTTTGAATTCGACTTCTTAGACAACAGCGACCATTGGCTGCATGGCCAAGTTTTTCATATCAACATCATCCAAAACAACCTCGCAGCTACGGCAACCACCTCACAACCAATCAGTTGCGCTGGCGCAAACAACGGCCAAATCACCGTGACGGCCAGCGGTGGCAACGACCCATTGGAATACAGCCTGAACGGCGGCGCCTATCAAATGAGCAACGTATTCAGTGACCTTGCCCCAGGCACCTATTCCGTCTCCGTGAAAGATGCTACTGGCTTTGTCATATCTACCAACAGCATTGACATCACTGCCCCCCCTGCCCTAAGCGTAACGGCCAGCGTGAGCAACGACATCATCACTGTGACGGGCAGCGGCGGTACGGGCAGCTTGCAATACAGTATCGGCGGCGCTCCGCAAAGCAGCAACGTGTTCAGCGGTGTGGCCAACGGTACGTACATCGTCACCGTCACCGATGGCAACGGTTGTACGGCCACCACCACCACCACAGTGGCGGTGAACACTCTCGTCGTTTCGGCCAGCCTTGCCACCGCCATCAGTTGTTTTGATGAAAACGATGCTACCATAACTGTCATGGTAGCGGGTGGCTCACCTGATTTCCAATACAGTTTGAATGGCGGTGCTCCGCAAAGCAGCAACGTGTTCCTGAACCTCGGCCCAGGAAGCTATACCGTTCAAGTGACGGACGCCGACGGTTTCACCCAAACTACCAATGCCATTGCTATCAGCAACCCAGCGCAGTTGACGGCGGCTGCCACCGTCAACACGGACGTTATCACCGTTGCCGCCACCGGCGGTACTGGCAGTTTGCAGTACAGCATTGGCGGTGCTCCGCAAAGCAGCAATGTGTTCAATGGCGTGGCCAATGGCACTTACATCGTCACCGTTACCGATGGCAACGGATGTACCGCCACCGCCACCGCTACCGTGGCTGTGAACGGTATTTCGATAACGGCATTTATTACCAATCAAGTGAGCTGTTTTGGTGAAAATGATGCCACCATCACAGCGGATGCCAACGGTGGCTTGCCTCCTTATGAATACAGTTTGAACGGTGGCGCAACGCAGAATAGCGGTGTATTCACGAACCTAGGCCCTGGCAGCTACACGGTTGAAGTATTTGATGCAGCTGGCTTCTCCCAAACGGCGGCTGTTTTGGTTATTTCAAATCCGCCACAGTTGACGATCACTGCAACTGCCTCTGGCAATACAATTACCGCCACGGCCACAGGAGGAACGGGTTTGTTGCAATACAAGATAGGAAGTGGCACCCCGCAAATCAGCAACGAGTTCAACAATTTGCCGAACGGCACTTATACGGTCACGGTCACGGATGACAATGGTTGCACTGCAACGGCTACTGCTACCGTATTTACGAACAATATCGTGGTATCAGCTTCTGTGACGGGTATGCTCGATTGCTTCAACACAACAGACGGCCAAATCACGGTTACGGGCAGTGGCGGCATGGCCCCCTACGAATACAGCTTGAACGGTGGGACATTCCAGTCCAGCAACGTGTTCAACAACCTCGCCGCAGGCACTTATACCGCCACCATCCGAGATGCCGATGGACTGACGCAGAACTCGCAGCCTATCACCTTATCGGCTCCCCCGCAAATCACAGGGACGGCAACCGCATCGGGGTACACGGTTACAGTGACCGCCTCAGGCGGCACGGGCAGCTTGCAGTACAGCCTCGACGGTGGGGCATTCCAGGGTGGAAATAGCTTCGCCTCCGTTGCCAGCGGCAGCCATACCATTACCGTAAGGGACGCCAACGGCTGCACGATAACCCTTAGCGTCACGGTGACAGTCCAAGCCTTGGCCGTCAGTGGCAGCGTTTCACAGCCTATTGATTGTCCCGGCGGCATGGATGGCCAGATTATAGCAGTTGGTACAGGTGGCGCACCCGGCTACCAGTACAGCTTGAATGGCGGGCCATTCCAGAGTGGGAACATTTTCAGCAACCTTGCCGCAGGCAACTATGTGCTCACCATCAAGGACACTGGCGGCTTCACTTCCACAACCACCGTCAACCTGACGGCCCCACCTGCGCTGGTGGTTGCACCGAGTGCCAACAACCAGACGGTGACCGTGACTGCCAGCGGCGGCACCCCGCCTTACCAGTACCGATTGGACAATGGTGCTTTGCAAAGCAGCAATATTTTTAACAACGTATCCAACGGCTCGCATACAGTCACAATCGTTGACGCAAATGGCTGCACGAAGGAGGCAAGCGTTTTCGTTGGCGGGTTACCGCCAAATATCTTTGCATCCGTATCGAAACCAGTGAGCTGTCATGGTGGCGCAGATGGGGCCATCACAGTGAACGGCAGCGGTGGCCAACCACCTTATACCTATAGCCTCAATGGCGGAGCCTACCAGTCGAGCAATACTTTCACCGGATTGAGTTCGGGCACCTATATTGTTTCGGTAAAAGGCAGTGACGGAGCCATTACCACAGCTCCAAACATCGTCTTGGCAGACCCGCCTTTGCTTTCCGTGTCGGCCACGGTGCTGGGTTCAACCATCACTGCTACGGGTACGGGTGGCACGGGCGACTATGCGTACAGCCTTGACGGCATTTCTTTCGATGATAGCAATGAACTGGAGGTTTCGACCAATGGGAGCTTTACCGTCACCATCCGTGACGAGCGGGGCTGCACGGCGACTACTACTATAACTGTGAACGCTATGATTGGCGTGAACCTTTCCTTAGAAGGGGTCAGCTGCGACGGCAAAGCCGATGGGCAGATAGAAGTGACAAGCGTATCCGGCGGCACACCGCCCTACCAATATGCCCTGAACGGCGGTGCATTCACTGCCCAGAACCTGTTCACGGGCCTTGCACAAGGCGATTATACCATCTCGGTAAAGGATGCCACAGGCGATGTGTTCGAAGCACCATCCGTCGCTTTGGTTGAGCCGGATGTACTCACGGCGAGTTTCCAATTGGCATTGAACAACCTGACCATATTGGCCAGTGGCGGCACTGGGGCTTTGTCCTATTCCATCAACGGTGGGGCGAGCTTCCAGCCTACCAATGTGTTCAACAACCTGCCAATCGGCACCTACCCAGTGGTGGTCAAGGACGAAAACGGCTGCACCTTCACAGGCGAGGTCGTCGTGAACGTAAGCGGCACGGATGAGGCGTCCGGCAACCTCGTTTTCGAAGTGACGCCGAATCCCAGCCAAGGCCTTTTCATGGTAAAACTTGACTTGCCCGGCCTCACCGACTTGGAGCTAAATGTTTACGATGTAGTGGGACGGCATGTTTTTGCTGTGCAAACAGCGGCTGTAGGTGCTTCGCAATTGCCGCTCGACCTGCAAGGGTTGCCCAGTGGCACCTACCTGTTGCGGGTGCGGAGCGGTGAGCAATGGGGCGTGAGGAAGTTGGTGGTCGCTTGGTAATGGCCACCGTTTCCTGTCCAAAAAGGGCAATACAAGTACTAAACAAGTGCGAGTATTGCCCTTTTTTGTGCAATCCCTTATTTCCTGCTATCTTTGAATGCACAGAATAAATGGTTTTCTTCCATGAAAAGAACATTCCTGCTTTCCATATTCTTCTTCTTGACGCATCAGATACAGGCTCAATACCTAACTGGCATATCCAGCTATTATGACGACAGCTTTGTGGAATGGCGGTTTTATGCCGAAGATGAAGACGGAAACGAGGATGAGGGAACGCTTAAAATTACCTGGCAAATGCGGGAAGACGACTGGACGGAATGGGACTACCGCATTGGCGACGCCTTTGGCACCATCAAACTAAAGTGGAAGGACAACCCAGAAGAATGGGAACTGAGGGGAAACAACACCATCGTCAGCGCCCGTACGATCTGGCCTGGTCAATTTCAGGAATGGCGCATAACCGATAACACGACCACGCTTACCTTGAAGTCAAAATGGAGCAATCAGTTCGATGAATGGGAGTTGCGAAGCTCCAACGATGGCAACTTTCTCATGGAAGCCTCCTACGAGCGAGACCCCCGTGACTGGGTCATCGAAGATAGCCTGAGCGAAAAAATATCCTTTGAAATGAAAATGATGCTGATGTTCGTAGCCATGTTCAACAGTACGCCAAAGCAATGATAATGTATAAAGGTGTGTGTGAATCACACCTACATACCTCCACACCTTCATACCTCCTTAACGTACCACGAGTCGCACCCCCCATGCCCGGTGGCACCCATTGGGCCGCAGATTTTTTCAAAGCCCATTTTTTGATAAAGCCGATTGGCTTGCGACATCCGCTCTAGCGTTTCGAGGTAGCATCGTCGGTAGCCAAGTTTTCCCGCTTTATCCAGGCAGGTTGTAACCATTAACTGGCCGAACCCAAGGCCTCGCAATGCGGGAAGGAAATACATTTTCTTTAGCTCGCAGACAGCTGGCTCGCCGCCGGTTAGCGGGCCAATGCCACCACACCCAAAAACTTCACCACCTTCCTTTTTGGCGACGACATAGAATGCAGTTTTGGGACTGTTATAGGCTCCGTACATGTTGTCCACTTCAGGGTCCATAATGGAATAGCCTTCGCCAATGGCACCGAACTCGGTCATTACCGTTCTGATGATATGGGCTACACTGGGGTTGTCGCTTGGTTGAATGGGGCGAAGGGTGAAATCGTCGGGGGAAAACTGGCTCATATCGCTCTATTTTTGACTTGAAAAATGCCCTGCAAAATCGCAACTTCCACCATTTTGCCAACAATAAATCCAAGTGGTTGGTGGTCTCGTATTTAGCTTTGCAACCAATACTTTCATTTTATGCAAGAACTTACCCTCGCGCATGCGAACTCCTTTTTCGAGAATGAACTTGGCGACCTCTTAGAAAAGCTGACACCAGCCGACAAACCACTTTGGGGCAATCTGACCCCGCAGCACATGGTGGAGCACCTGACCTGGGCGATAGAAGGGGCGATGGAACATTGGACGACATCGGTTATCACCCCAACCGACAAACTGCCGCAGTTCAGACGTTTTCTTACCTCCAATATGTCCATGCGTCACCACTTCCAGCACCCGGCCATGCCACCGGAAGGAGGGTTGCCGAAGCTGAACACCCCCAGCCTTGAGGCTGCCGTCGAGGAGTTTTGGCGGCATTGGGGCGATTTCAGCGCCTATTTTGCAGCCAACCCCGGCAAGGTCACCAACCACGTGGTGTTCGGCCCATTGAACGAGGAAGAATGGCGGCTCATTCATTTCAAGCATGTAGTGCACCACCTGAGCCAGTTTGGCATCACGACCATTGAGAAACATGGCTTGACGATGCCCCCAGCGAGGTGAGGTGGGGCATGTGCCCCCTGCGCCTATCTGCTTTGTATTCAGTGCCTTTCAAACTTTTTCCGGTTTGTTTGTTTTTAGCAAAACCTTTCACATTGAAACTAAAAAAACGTTATGCCATTACCACCGTGCTCTGTACAGGGCTGCTTGTCACCTGCCAAATGGAGTTCCTGAAATTTAGGCAAACGGAAGACGAGCAGCGGGCATTCCTTGCATCGAAGGGCCAGCCTGATGTGCATTTCGGCACCTACCAAGTAGATGGCCGCAACATGCACTACACCCGCTGCGGTAAGCTGGGTCAACACCTTTTGCTCGTGGTGCATGGCTCGCCGGGTTCATCGAAGGATGCCTTGGAATATTTGGCAGACACCAATCTCACCAAGCAGGCTTTGGTGGTGGCTGTGGACAGGGCAGGTCTTGGTTATTCCGATTTCGGGAAAACGGAGCGCTCGCTGGTGGCACAGGCCCAGCAACTGCGCCCTTTACTTGAAAAATACCGGACGCCTGGCAAGAAGACCATTCTTATGGGCCATAGCTACGGTGGCCCGCTCATCGCCCGCATGGCCATGGACTTTCCTGAACTGGCCGATGGCCTTGTCATCGTGGCGGGTTCCATTGACCCCACACTTGAGCCAGACTATTGGTGGGCCAGACCAATAGATTGGTGGGCAATACGTTGGATGCTGCCACCAGCCTTCCGGGTTAGCAACCAAGAGATATTGCCCCTGAAAAAGGAGTTGGAAGACATGCTGCCATTCTGGGCCGACATCCGCTGCCCGGTGACGGTTGTTCAAGGAACGAAAGACAGCCTCGTGCCCGCCGGCAATGCCGATTTTGCGAAGAAAATGCTCGTCAACAGCCAACCCTTGCAAGTGCAGATGTTGGAAGGAGAAGATCATTTCATCATGTGGACGAAAGCCCCGTTGATAGCAGCGAGGGTTATCGAGATGCTTGCTGAAGCTAACGTGGCTGATGAAAAAAATATTCATTAACCGATTGAATATTAAGTTTTTATGAAGTGGGTAATTTTGCTATCATACCTGTTTAACTTTGCCCTGCAATCCCCTGAATCGGGGGCTGGAGGAAAGTTGACGATTCATTTCGAGGGTATTGAAAAAACGGGAGGTACCGTGCGCTTGGCATTGTACGACGACCGTTCCGAATTCATGGAAGAAGACAAAGCTGTACTCTATAATTTTAAAGCTGACAAGCAGGGAACTGTTTCAGGGACGATAGAAAACCTGCCGCCTGGCAACTATGCGTTTGCTGTTTTTTTAGACGAGAACAACAACAAGAAACTCGATAAAAACCTTGTAGGTGTGCCTACAGAACCATATGGTTTTTCGAAGATTCCGCCCTCCAAATGGCGCCTCCCAACTTGGGAGGAAATCCGGTTTGAACTTGGCAATAACGACCGGATATTGTTAATTAAATTAAAGCGATGGGCGCTGCTGTGATTTTGGGATGCTGGCACAACCTTTGTGCTTATCCTTCGTAAAATACCAGTCAATTGCATGTCCTTCCTGAATATAGGACAAGCCATCCTTCCAAAAAATCCACTTGTTTAGTAACAGCAAAAAAATAACCTATTTTTTAGCCGTTGCTTAATCGGTAATAGAAGAGCCTATCATGGGCAACTGCGTTTTCATGGAATAGATGTTACTTTCTTCGAACAATTTAGTCTATGGAAACATACAATATGAAAACACACTACGTATTCTCTTACCAGCGATGAGACAGGCATAAGGTGAGAACAAAAATTCAACTTCACGAATCACAATCCCGCACACTTGTATGAAAAAGAACTTGCAACCCATGCTCACCGACGAAGCCATTGCTTTTGTAGTTTTCCTGCTCTGCTGCATCCTATCGTTTTTTAGGCAACCCATTTTGGCCGATCTTGCGATTACATTTTCAAACTGATTCCTTTCCACTTCAGCGAACATTGGCATCCACAAGATTGATTTTTTCAAATAATTTATTTTGTTATTTGAATTGTAATGCTTTAATAAATACTCATAAATGGGTACTTGCTCCGTTTTATCTCCTCGCTACTTTTGCTCCATAGAATAACGGCTTCACTGGCCGGACGTACTAAGCGCATCGCACTTCTCAACTTATTCTTCTCTACTTTTCAAATGGCGAAATTGAATGCCCAATACAAGGGATAACGATGCCTCACAAGACAATTATCAAATTATCACAAGGATAAATGCCGAGAAAGGGCAACAGCCCTATCGGTACTGATTAAAGAGCAGTTTTTGGGATGGCCTCTCTCAGCATAGTTCTGAGGGGGGCTCCTTTGCTTTTGGCAAGTTCGTTAATTTTTGGCAAAGGGTACTCTTATCTTCCATTGCCCATCGTATTATTGCTGTTAATTTATTTTTCACTTTCCAAATCTACTCTGATATGAAACTGCAATCATTGCTCACTCTCGCGCTGGCCATTAGTATCGGCCTGCCGTCCATGCTTTTTTCTCAAGCAGAAAACCCACCAGCAAGGGAGTTTGGCATTCAATTAAGCGGCATCAACTTCAACGGCTTCACTTCGTTCAGCGGCATTTACAAAAAGAAGGTTGCTGAGGACAAATACCGCCGCATTTCAGCCACTTTCGGCGATGTGCAGCTCAATGGTTCAGAAAACAGCACCGACTTTAGCTTAAGAGGTGGCCTTTCTATTGGAACAGAAAAAAGAAGCGCTGTTGGCAAGAAAACGACACTTTACAGGGCTACTGAGATTTCCTTGGGCTTAGCCTTAGGCAAATCTTCGGACACCGACCCCTATTGGAGCTTCTTGCCTGGCCTAAATTGGATATTTGGGCTACAGTACGACTTCAATGAAAGCTGGGCCATCAACTTTGAGGGCGGCCCTGGCGTATACCTGAGCATACGTGACTACCCTGGTTCTCCCGTAAATTATTCCATTGGTGGCAACTTTTCGAGCAATGTGGCTCTTGCCATCATGCACAAATTCTGAAATATCGTGCGCTAAATAGATTCGGCGCTGTATAAGAAAGCACCTATTTTGCGTGTCTGAAATTGTGATGAAACGAACAGGCACTATAAGGTTCTTTGGAATGGCGGCAGGGGCTTTTGGCCTGCTGTACGCTTTATTGCTCCCGCCCTTCCAATCGCCTGACGAGACGGCCCATTTTTACCGAACTGTCCATTTGGCTACTGGCCATCTCATGGGCGAAAAGACATCGGACATGCGCCTTGGCGGGTATTTGCCAAGGAGTACCCGCCAGGTCTATGAGCCATTCTCAGCGCTGCGTTACGATTATACGGCAAGGGTGGGGAGGTCGGCTTTCGAGACAGCATGGTCACAACCACTGAATGCAACCGACACCGTTTTCGTTGACTTTCCCAATGTTGGCTACTATGCCCCATTCCCATACCTCGTTCAAGGGTTGGCAGTCAAGGCATTCATGGCGTTCAACTGCCGCCCTTTATTGCTGCTTTACGTCGGGCGGCTCGTGACTTTGACCCTTTGGCTGGTGCTGGTGCTGGCTTCCCTTCGCATAATGCCATTCCATAGTTGGACGCTGGCATGGCTTGCGTTGTTGCCTTCCAGCCTTTTTCTGCATGCTTCGCTGACAGGTGACGCCCTTACCTACGGCCTGTGTTTTTGGCTGTTGGCGGCATTGCTCTCAATGATTTTCGAAAAGCATGATACTGCCAGCCTATCGCCTCGCCGCATGATAGGCACTTTTATTTGCGCTGCAATTGTCACCCTAAGCAAACCAGTCTATTTGCCCCTAACACTGTTAGTGTGGTTGATTCCAATCAATAGGTTCAAGCATATAACTGGCTATTTCGCTTTTGCTGGAGGGCTTTTGGTGTTCAATCTTGCACTACTGGCCTGGTGGTATGGCCATGCTGGCGACCGTTTTATTCCTTACGACTATTACAACCCGATGTACCGGGAAGGTGTACAATTGAACGAAGGTGTGCGGCCCCACGAGCAGTTGGCCCATGTGTTGGGCAACCCGTTTGGGTTCGCAAAAACAGCCGTGCTCAGTTACCTCGAATCTGCTCCGGCAACCTTGGCGCATTATTTTGGTAAATTCGGGTGGGAGAAGAATTACTTGCCTATGTGGTTGATTGGCCTGTTGTTTTTGGCCACTTTATGGGTAGCGGCAACCGACTCAAAAGCAAAACAGGAAATCCGTCCGGTTCATCGGCTGGGCTTTTTCGCCATTGCGTTATCCATGATGGGTGCTTTGGCTTTGGTGCTCTATATGCAATGGATGCCCATAGGCAGCGACCGAATACTTGCCTTGAACGGGCGGTATTTTTTCCCGGTTTTCCCCTTGTGCTTTATAGCAATGGGCGGGGTGCTCGCTCCTTGGAACAGCCATAAATGGATACTGGCTGCAAAGGCGATTTTATTACTTTCTTTGATGTGGGGGGCTTGGGAGGTTGTTGGCCGCTATTATGTTTGACCTATCGCCGCTCCAACACCTTGAACACATACCCGAACTCATTCTTTTCGTCGGCGGGATGGACTTCCTGACTTAATTCCATCCATTCTTTTTCGTCCACCTTCGGGAAAAACACGTCCGCCTCCGGTTCGACGGCCACTTCGGTCAGGTAGAGCCGGTCGAGGTAGGGCCAGCTCTTTCGGTAAATCTCTCCCCCGCCAATGATAAAGGCTTCCGTTTCACCATTTGCATCAGCAATAGCAAGTGCTTCTTCCAAGGAATGTACGACTTGGCAGCCCGTTGCCACAAAAAAAGGGTCACGGGTGATGACCACGTTCGTGCGGTTGGGCAGTGGCCTCCCAATGGACTCGAAGGACTTCCGGCCCATGATGACGTGGTGGCCCGTGGTCACTTTCTTGAAATACTTCAAATCGGCAGGTAGGTACCAAGGTATCTGGTTGTTGTGCCCAATGGCAAGGTTGCGGGCTATGGCGACGATGGCGGATATTTTCATAGAAATTGGGTATTGGGTATTGGGTATTGGGTGTCCGTAATTTCCCAATTTACTCACTGGTTCTCGCCCTCGTCCAGCACCTCTTCCACGGGTGCGTCTACGGGGGTGTTGTCCACCTGTATCGAATCTGGGGTAGCAGGCGACATACTGACCACTAATTTCTTGGGTTTCGGCTCAATCAGGTTGGCTTCCAGCATTTGTTTTTCACGGCGCTTGCGGCTTTCGCTGATGCTGCCCCGCAGGTATTTTTCCATCAAAAGCGTGGAAATGGGCGCTGCGAACTTGCCACCACCGCCCGCATTTTCCACATAGACGGCGATGGCAATCTTCGGGTTGTCCACTGGTCCGAAGCCGATGAATGTGGAGTGGTCTTCTCCGTGCGGGTTTTGAACCGTACCCGTTTTGCCCGCTACGGGAATATCGGGTATTTTGGAAGAACCTGCCGTACCATGTGCTATTACTGCCGCCATGCCGTCCACTACCGAGGGGAAATAGTAGGAGCCGATGGGCACTTTAATCCGTTTTCGGTATGGCTCACGAGGTGGCAATGTCTTGTCCCCTTGTTTGAATGCCTTGACGAAATGTGGGATATAATAATGGCCCCTGTTGGCGATGATGGATGCAATATTGGCCATTTGGATAGTGGTCAACTCGATTTCGCCCTGACCAATGCCTACCGATATGATGGTGGGAGAACGCCAGCCACCCTTCGCTTTGGGGTACATTTTGTCATAGTACTTGGAGTCCGGCACCCGGCCAGTCTTTTCGCCAGGGAAGTCCACGCCGAGTTTTTGACCCATGCCCAACTGGTGCAGATAGTAGGCCATCGTGTCGAGGCCCTGCGCTGCATTGTAATAGCCGTAATGGTCCACAATCTGCTTGAAGGTGCGGAAAAAGTAGCTGTTGCACGACCATTGGAGTGCGATACTTATATTGGAGGGGTGGGCATGACCACGGCACTTTCGCACGTCCCGCCCGCCGTTCACGTAGTAACCGCCGCATGGCCAGCCCGTTTCGGCAGTGATGGCGCCCATCTGCATCCCAATCAACCCAACGGATGCCTTAAAGGTGGAACCAGGCGGGTAAGAAGCCATGATTGCCCGATTGAATAGCGGTTGCGACTTGTCGGCAGCAAGGGCAGCATAGTTTTGTCCCCTGTTTTGGTCAATGACCATTAAATTGGGATTGTAGGTAGGGGAGCTGAGGAAGGCCAATATCTCGCCCGTCTTTGGTTCTATGGCCACCACTGCACCTTTTTTGTTCACCATCAACGACTCTGCGTAGGCCTGCAGTTCTATGTCAATGGTCGTGATAAGGTCAAGGCCGGAAACGGGCAGTGTGTCCCGCTTTCCATTTTGGAAGCTGCCCACATCCCGGCCCAAGTTGTCCTTCAGCACGAACTTGACGCCTTTCACGCCCTTGAGCTCCTGCTCGTAGGCCAATTCGATGCCGCTCTTGCCAATATAGTCGCCCATCACATAAGCGCCATCGGCGGCTTTGATATCGTCGTCCGTTACCTCTTGTATGTAGCCGAGCATGTGCGCAGCGTGGTTCACCGGGTAGCTGCGGATATTGCGCACCTGCGCAAAAAAACCGGGGAACTCGTACATGCTCTCCTGAAATAGCGCAAAAGCTGCGGGCGAAATTTTATCCAAAAAAACAAAGGGCTTCACCCGGCTGAAGCGCTTGTCCCGCTTGAAGTCCTTATTGAGCCGCTGCTTGAAGTCCTCTTTGGTGATACCTAACAACTGGCAGAACTTGGTGGTGTCCATGCCAGGTTTCACTTGGTTGTAGGTCACCATGAGGTCATAGACCGGAGCATTGTTAATGAGCAGTTTGCCGTTGCGGTCGTAGATGAGGCCACGGGCGGGGTAGTGGGTCACCTTGCTCATCGCCACGGCATCGGCCCGGCCCCTGAAACTGTCGCTCAGCACCTGCAATTGAAAAGCCCGGCCTGCCAAGAGCAGCCCCGCCAGCACGAACACCAGCATGAAAACAAATTGCCGTTCTTTATACAGGTCTTCCATGATTAGAGGTGAGAGGGTGAGAGAGGTGAGAGAAGTGAGAGCGGCGTTCTCACCCTCTCACCTCTCCACTCCTCTCACCTCTTTACTCTTTCGGATTCAACAACAATTGGAATATCATGATAAACGCCATGCTGGCAACAAAGCTGACAATGGTTTTTATCAAAATATTGGCGATGTAAACAAAAGTAAAGGCTTCCACGGAGTGGTAGAAGAATATATGTGCGAACAACATGATGGCAGCATACTGCGAAAACCAACCGATGCCCATCATTTTGATGGTCGGGCTGTACGTCATGTTGTAACCGCCTCTTGGTTCCATCATTTTCAGGATGAAAGTCCGTATGAAACCAGTGAAGACGGAAGCACTGGCGTGAACGCCCAATGTGTCGTAAAGGAAGTCAACCGTGATGCCAGCCAAGAAACCGAGGAATATGACCAATGTCTTGGGGGTGCGCAGTGGCAACAAAAGGATGAAAAGCGGAAAAACAATGATGTGAAGGTAGGGGAAGCTTTCCCAGCCCACGCCGATGTTCTTGAAGACAAGGCCCTGCAATAGCACCAAGCTCACAAACCTTATTGTATTTGAAATAATGGTGTTATTCATCTTCGTTCAACACGGATTCCTCCAATTGCTCCTGCTCCTGTTTGAAAATGTTCCGCACGATGTAGGCATGTTGGATATTGCTCAGTTTTGCAAATGACCTAACTTCGATGGTGAAGAAATTGCTGCCCGGGTCCATCCACAACTTGTCAATGACGCCAATGGTGATGCCCGGCGGGAACATCGTCGAATAGCCGCTTGTCTCTATGGTATCGCCCTTGGTGACGGGAGCGTCCTTTGGGATATTTTCCAAATTAAAAATCTTGACATTGTCGTTTTTCCAGACCAATGGGCCAAAATAGTTCTTGTGCCTCACCCTTGCATTGATGACGGCCTGCCGATGCAGGATGGACATGGCCACCGAATAGTTCTGCGATACCTTTCGGATGATGCCCACCACGCCATCTTCGGAAACGACGCCAGTATGAGGTTTTATGCCATCCTTCGCTCCTTTGTCCAGGGTGATATAATTGTGGTGCTGGTTGATGGAATTGCGGATGACCTTTGCTTCGAGGAAAGTATATTTTGGTTGGATGCTATCTGCCCAAGCCGTATCAAGCGGGTTCTGCACGTTGATGCCCAAATTGGCGAGTCGGTCGAGCAGGTGGGAGTTTTCCTTTGACAACCGCTTGTTTTCTTCGTAAAGCTGGAAATACTGGTAAGTGGAAGTGCTTTTTTGTTGGAGCCAGCCCGTGAATTTGTTCACCGTGTTCGTATAGACCTTTTCCTGGTTGCCATTGTACCTGACCACCAACGAAAAACAAATGACTTCCAGCACCAAAAAGACGAGGAAGCCGCTCAGTTTTATCAGTAGCTGGACTAAGTTGAACATGGTGATTGGTAACTGGTGATTGGTGACTGGTGACTGGGGAAGCCAATCACCAGTCACCAATCACCAATCACTACTACACGCTTTTTCTATCAATCAGGAAGGAAAAACGGTCGGTGTTCTTCAGTGCGATGCCCGTACCACGCACAACGGCACGAAGCGGGTCTTCTGCGATATGAACGGGCAGCTTGGTCTTGGCGCTGAGCCGCTTGTCGAGGCCACGCAGCAAGGCACCGCCACCGGTCAGGTAGAGGCCAGTTTTGTAAATATCGGCAGCCAATTCAGGTGGCGTACTTTCCAGTGCCTTCATCACAGCCTCCTCCACCTTGCTGATGGATTTGTCAATGGCCTGTGAAACCTCGTGGTAAGAAATGGTGATCTGCTTTGGAATGCCCGTCATCAAGTCACGCCCGTTCACGGCATAGTCCGGTGGCGGACTGCTCAGTTCGTGCAGGGCAGACCCTACATTGATTTTTATCTGCTCGGCGGTGCGCTCTCCGATGAGGATATTGTGCGCCCGCTTCATGTAGTCAATGATGTCGGCGGTGAACTCGTCGCCCGCTGTGCGGATGGACTGGTCGCAAACGATGCCGGACAGGGCGATTACCGCAATCTCCGTCGTGCCTCCCCCGATGTCAATGATGACGTTGCCAATTGGCTCCTCCACCTCCAAACCGATACCAAGGGCGGCGGCCATCGGCTCATGGATGAGGTAGGTTTCTTTTGAGTCAACGTGATCAGCGGAGTCGAAAACGGCACGCTTCTCCACTTCGGTGATACCGGAGGGGATGCAAATGACCATTTTCAAATGTGAAAAGAAACGACGGCGGTTGCCTATCATGTTGATAAGCCCCTCAATCATGTTCTCCGCAGCTTGGAAGTCGGCAATAACGCCATCTCGAAGTGGGCGCACGGTTTTTATGTTCTCGTGGGTCTTCTCGTGCATCTGCATTGCCTTGTTGCCTACGGCAATGGTTTCGCCCGTACGCCTGTCAATGGCCACAATGGAAGGCTCATCCACCACCACTTTGCCATCGCTCATGATGAGCGTATTGGCGGTGCCAAGGTCAATGGCTAGTTCTTGAGTGAAAAAACTGAAGAGTTTCATTAATAGCGTTTACCTCTTGTTTTGTTAATATCGTAGCAAAAGCTGCCCTTGAAGCTGCTGGGATTTGGTCTTGAATTGAACGGAATATGCAGTGTTTGCTCGCAACCCAATTTTTCATCAAAACAGCTGTAAAAACCTGTGCCTTCAAAAGACGGCACAAAAGAAAAGAAAATCCAATAATTATTGTAACTATTCAAGAAAACTAATTGATTTTCAACGCAAAACCCTTCTCACCCTTCTCACCCCTCTCACCCTCTCACTATCTCACCCCTCTCACTATCTCACCCCTCTCACTATCTCACACCACCACCTCCCACATATCCTTCTTGTTGAAATACTTGCGGGCCAATTGCCTTACCTCTTCCGCTGTAATGCTCTTGATGGCCGCCGCCAACTCCTCAAATGCGCTCAGTTCCAATCCTTCGCTCACGAAGGTCTTTACCACTTCGGCAATGTTGAAAGGGCCGTCAAGGTTCGTCAGCAAGGTGCCCAGTAGGTAGTTTTTCACCATTGCCAATTCGTCGTCGTCCACGAGGTCTTGCTGGAGCTTTTCCATCTCCACATAAATCTCCTGTATGGTCTTGTCCACGAAATCGTTGCCCACCTCCGTGCCCACGTAGAAATAGCTACCGTAAAGCATGGCCTCATGCGAGCTGTAGATATTGTAGGTATAACCCTTTTCTTCCCGGATGTTCGTCATCAGGCGGGAACCGAAATAGCCGCCAAGAATAGTGTTCAACACATACATCCCGTTGTAGTCGGGGTGTTGGCGGTTGAACAGGTGGCACCCGATGCGGACGGCTTTCTGCACCGTGTCAGGCATGGGTTCATGCAATGTTTGTGGCTCCTGGTTTACCGCCCACTGCCCCACATGCCTCCTTTCGCCCTTGGCAATTGCCTGCCCTAATTGTTCGTCCAACAATCGGCGGACAGAATCATTCGTCCTGCCGCTCAAGAAAACCATACAGTTGCCACTTGTATAGTTCTCCTTGAAATGCGTCTCGAGGTCGCCCCTGGAGATGGCTTCATAAGTTTCTGCATAGCTGTTATAGCCGTAGGGGTGCTCACTGCCGTAGAGGAGTTCCGTGAACTTTCGGTAAGCCACGAAATCATTTTTGCTCAGGTCAACTTGCAGCCGTTGTTTGTTGCGCACTATGAAGGAGTCTATCTCCTCTTGGGGGAAGGTCGGTTCTGCAACAATCTCTGTCACGCGGGGAAGCAGCTTGTCGAAATGCTTGGTCAAGGTGTGCAGTTGCACCCCCGCCATGTCCATGCTGATGGGCATGGAGAGCGTTCCGCCATAATAATCAATGGTTTCCGCCAATTCTGCACTGGTATGCTGCTTCGTGCCCTCCCGCATCAATGCTGCTGCGCAACGGGAGGCGAGTTTTTTCCGCTCGTAGGGCCTCCCAGCAAAGAACACCATGTCCAGTTTCAGGATGTCCTGCGTGCCAAGGTTGGTTTCATAGACCGGAATACCATTTGCCAAATGCCATATCTCAGGCGGTGGCACCACGAGGTTCTTCACCTCCCGAATCCGGGGCATTTTTTTTCTGTTAGGCATTTTCAAATGAGAGTTGCAGCAAGGTTATTCCATTTGCTGCATTTTAAAAGTGGGCAAAAATAGTTTGCATTGACCACATCCACCACATAAAAAAAAGAACCCACCAAGACCTGGCGGTCTGGGCGGGCCAGCGTTAGCGACATTGGTAAACAGGTGAGAAAAACTTTTGACTTATGAAGTCAGCAACAAAATGATGGCGCAAAGTTGGCTGGCCAGTTTTAAGCGAGCATGAAACCGATATTAAGTAAAGGTGAAAAATATTAGGGTAGAGGGTCAAAATGGTTGATTGGTTGGCAGATTTCCGAAGTGTTGAAACCCGAATAAGTGCCACTCCACACATCGCCGGAAGGCGGGAGCACTTGAATGAAGGTGCGGCAAATCGTTTATTCAAAAACAAAGCGGTAAGAGGCTGTAGTGCCAGTTGTCCCTTCCCAACGAGGTCCTTCCCGAAGTAGCCGAATAGCTTCATCTTTGTAGGCCTGAGGGGCGTCGCCCTTAGGATTGAAATCGGTAAGGCGGCCATCGGCTTGCAACGTGAAACGCACCCTGACCACTTGCTTCGGGCGGGGTTGTTTATCGGCTTCCGGGTGGTGCAGGTTATTGGCCACATACTGCTTGAACTGCTTGAAGCCGCCCACGGGTTGCAGTGACTCGTAGGCTGGTTGCTCATCAGCCACTTGTCCAGCACCAGTCACCACCACTTCCGAAAGGGAAGCCTCGTTTTCCGTCAACTCAACATCCACCTTGTTATTGGCCCCAAGCGTCACCCGGAGCGGGTTATAGCCTGTAAAATTGAACTCCAGGGCAGTGGCTCCTGCCGGCAGGGTCAAGCTGTAAGTGCCGTCAACATTGGTCACGGTGCCAGCGTTCGTTCCGCTGGCCATGACGCTTGCACCGATGAGCGGGGAGCCGTTGCCATCCGTCACTTGGCCCGTGATTTGGCGGGGATTGGCCATGTTGCTTTGCTTCTTGGACGCCTTGGCCATTTCTTCTTTGGCCGGAGCAGCTGGGACTGCCGTATCCTTTGCCTTTTTGGCAGCTTCGGTATTGGCCTTTGCAGTGGTGGCGTCCTGTTTAGCTTTCACTTCAGCTTCCAATCTGACTTTTTCATCAGCCTCCAGTTTTCGCTGTATCTCTTCTTTCTTAGCCTGGTTCAAGGCATCATCAGCATCGGCCAAGGCATTGTCTGCCACCTTCGTCGCCTGTTCTGGCTTCGGAGAGGCTTGGGAGGCAGAGCCGGGTGCCTCGACCCTTGCCGCAGGAGGGGCCGCTTGTTCGTTTCGGCTGAGTTTCGGTTCATCCTGAAATGCATAACTGGATGATTCGTCTTGCTCGGGAGCGGATGGCTCGGCGGCAATATCCCTTGTAGTAGAGTCAGCAGAGGCAGCTGTGGTCGGGGCAGCGGAGGTTTCTGCCTCATTTGGTGCTACCGCAACATCAGCCACAGGCGACTTGCCAGTGGTGGCAAACTGCTGCACCACCAACCAGGCCACTACAACAACAGCCAGGGCCGCAGCCGCCCGCAAGAGGTAAAAGCCAGCCCCCTGTTGCCGTTGCGTCTGCTTCCGCAAGCCAGCTTTTAGCCGGGTCACGTCCGCCGCATGGTCAGCCTCCGGCAATGACCGATAGCCCTCCAAGGCATCGGCCAAGAAGGGGTCGGACTTCGCAGCTGCATCAAGCGATTGCTCATCACGGCGATTGGCATCGCCGGTGAGCCACCGCAACAGCGGCGTCAGAAGGGACTTATTTCGCTTTTCGGATTCCATTTCTTTACAAAGCAATCGTTGCTGGGCTGCCCAGTCACCCCACAGGGACAAGCCAATCGCTGATTACCAATCACTACTGGCCCTCACCCCGCTCTTCTCCAGACAGATACGCAGGTTACGCCTTCCGTTCTGGATATTGGAACGCACGAGGCCGAGGGCATCGCCGGTTATATCGGCTATTTCTTTGTATGATTTGTCTTCGTAATAAAACTGCTCCACACAATGCCGTTGCTGTGCGGGCAGCTTTTCGATGCAGTTTTTCAGGGCAGTTTGCTGGGGTTCAGCCTCCAGCACGTCCACTGGATGCAAAACTCCGGCAGAATGCACAACCTCTGCCTGTGTAGCAAGTGTCATTTCATCGAAAGAGACGGTATGGTTCTTTTTGCGGAGCTGCATAAGGCAATGGTTTTTGGCCACCACATGCAGCCACGGGCGGAACTGTCGGATTTCCTGCGTCCGAACCTTTTCCACCAGTGTTTCAAAAATGGCCATCACGGCGTCCTCGGCCTTGGTTTTTTCCTTGAAAAACTTGAGGCAAACGCCATATACCAACTCCACGTACCGCTCGTACAGGGTGCCGAGCACTTCCAAATCACCGCCCTTCTGGTACAGTTGCACCAGTTCCTCATCCGATTTATCGGCAATGTTTCTTCTAAGAAATTTGAGCATGGCGTAGGCTTAGCCTTTGAGTTTTGCGGAGCGAATATCGAATTTAATGGGTGATTCGGCCAACTTTTCGGCTGTATGCCGAGTTTTTTATGGCCAATCAGCTTGGGAAAATATCTTTGCCAAAAACGAATAAAGCCATTGATACCTAATTTTCAAATAAGTCCTGTCGTCAAGCACCTGTTGTTCCTCAACATCATCATGTTTCTGGCCAGCCAAGTGCTGGACATTGGAGACTTCGCCTTGTTCTATCCAGAATCTGAACATTTTAGGCCATACCAGATTGCCACCTATTTCTTCATGCACGCTGGCGTGGCGCATATTTTCTTCAATATGTTCTCCTTGGTCAGTTTTGGCAGCATGATAGAGTCAAGATGGGGGCCAAAGCGTTTTTTGTTCTATTATTTTTTCTGTGCGATCGGCGCAGCCATCGTTCACATGGCTGTCATTTATTTCAAGGTGACACAATTGGAAGGCTTGGCATCGGCCTTTTCCGAAGCACCAAGCTATGAGGCTTTCAGCCATTTTTTCGAAAAAACAAAGATGGCAACCTTTACACCTGAGTTCAAGGAGTACTTGGACAAGGTGGGGGCCGCATTTTATAACGGTGATTTGGGAGCAGCGCCCAAGGTCTTGGAATACATGCAGGAAATCATCGGATTTCAGCGGGACAGCAGTATTGTGGGTGCATCGGGCGCAGTTTTTGGTTTGTTGCTGGCATTCGGAATCATGTACCCAGAGTATGAGCTTTTCCTGATGTTCATCCCGATTCCCATCAAGGCCAAGGTTTTTATCCCTATCATGATGATCATGGAGTTGTACCTTGGCTATCAAGATTTTGAATGGGACAACATCGCCCACTACGCCCACCTCGGAGGGGCGCTGTTCGGCTTCCTGCTCATCTGGTACTGGCGAAAGCGCGGCGAATCTTTGTACTGATTGTCAAATTGCTGGATGGTTGAGCCTGTTGTTTGCTACGGTAACAATCAAACCGTTCAACAATCAAACAATCATTTATTTTTGCAAAAAACTCGAATATGTTCAGCTCGATTTGGGAAGACGTAAAAGCTCAGTTCAGCCACGGCAACATGCTGACCCGCATCATTTGGGTCAACGTGGGGGGCTTTCTGTTGCTCCTGTTTTCCAAGCTGATAATGGGTGGGATGAATGGCGGTGCCGTTTATGAGACTTTCAAGCACTCACTTATGATAGGGGCTGATTGGAAGCACAACCTGACGCACCCTTGGGTCTTCATCACCCACATGTTCCTGCACGAAGACCTACGGCATATCTTTTTCAATTTGCTTGGTCTTTATTGGTTTGGCCGCATCGTGGGCGACCTGCTCGGCGACCGCCGGGTGCTACCCATGTACTTGTTGAGCGGCCTCGCTGGTGGGGTTGTCTATTTTGCAGGAGCCAACCTTATTGGTGGGGTTTTACCGGGCTTTGGCGACTATGCACTCGGTGCATCAGCGGCCCTCATGGGCTTGCTGCTGGTGGGAGGCTTCACGGCCCCCGACTACATGATTAACCTCCTCCTACTCGGCGAGGTACGGCTGAAGTACATTGTAGCCTTCTACATCATTCTTGACCTCGTGGCTATTTCCAATATCTCCAATACAGGCGGCAGTTTTGGCCACCTCGGCGGAGCGTTCATGGGCTTTCTCATCGCCCACCAGCTCGGCCACGGCAACGACTGGACGGCCCCTGTCAACCGACTGCTCGATGGAATCACCTCGTTCTTCGGCAATATTTTCACTCGAAAACGGCCAAAACCCAAGGCAGTTTACCGCAGCCCTGATTTGAAGAAACAACCCGTTGGCAGGTCCGAGCGCCGGGCCAACCGCCGCCCCGCCGAGGGGAATGAACTGTCGCACCAAGAACAGTTGGACGCCATCCTCGACAAAATCAAGTTGACGGGCTACGAAAGCCTCTCGGCCACTGAGAAGGAATTCCTTTTCAACGCCAGCAATAAGTAATAAACTGTTTTTAGAGATGCTCGCTTTTGAAATTGATAGAACCAAATATCAATTTCAAAAGCGTTCATCTCTAAAACATTGGCCACAAGCTCAGACCTGCCTTGAAATTCCTTAGAAATATACCTCGTTGGGCGAACATTTTACTGATATTGGTCACATTGCTGGCCTATGTGGCTCCCTTTGCAAACCCCGAAAAGCTGTGGCACCTCACCTTTCTCGGTTTAGCCTATCCATTCTTGCTTTTCGGGAACCTGTTTTTCGCCATTTTTTGGGGGCTGCGCCGCAACAAATATGCCCTCTTTTCCATTG
>WBZM01000167.1_pt1 | contig 107514 bp, 109 predicted proteins | sample 5204271 | NCBI WGS metagenome assembly WBZM01 (sample SAMN12344346, study PRJNA552823) | activated sludge metagenome | biome: Activated sludge suspended growth; feature: Nitrification reactor; material: Wastewater; isolation source: activated sludge from nitrification reactor of wastewater...
GCTACTGGCCAACCTGCAGTTCATCAACGTGCGCGGCGCGAAGCCGGCGTGGGCCGGCTGCAGCGGCATCGACGGCTGGCAGCAGATCGACCGCGTGCTCGAAGTCGACCAGACGCCGATCGGCAAGACGCCGCGCTCCTGCCCCGCCACCTACATCGGCTTCTGGGACGTGATCCGCAAGCTGTTCGCCGACACGCTGGAGGCCAAGGCGCGCGGCTACGCGCCGGCGCGCTTTTCCTTCAACACCGGCGAGGGCCGCTGCCCGGCCTGCGAAGGGCAGGGCATGCGCACCATCGAGATGAGCTTCCTGCCCGACGTGAAGGTGCCCTGCGACGTCTGCCACGGCCAGCGCTTCAATGCCGAGACGCTGGCCGTCACCTGGCGAGGCAAGAACATCGGCGAGGTGCTGACGATGGAGGTCGACGAGGCGGTGGACTTCTTCGCCTCGATGCCGGCGATCAGCCACCCGCTGCAGCTGCTCAAGGACGTGGGCCTGGGCTACCTGACGCTCGGCCAGCCCTCACCGACGCTCTCGGGCGGTGAGGCGCAGCGCATCAAGCTGGTGACCGAACTGACCAAGGTGCGCGACGACGTCACGCGGCGCGGCAACAAGGCGCCGCACACGCTCTACGTGCTCGACGAACCGACGGTGGGCCTGCACATGGCCGACGTGGAGAAGCTGATCCGCGTGCTGCACCGGCTGGTGGACGGCGGCCACAGCGTGGTGGTGATCGAGCACGACCTCGACGTCGTCGCCGAGGCCGACTGGATCATCGATCTCGGGCCGGAGGGCGGGGGGCGCGGCGGCTCGGTGGTGGCCGAATGCCCGCCCGAGGCGCTGGCCGCCTGGCCGGGCAGCCACACCGGCGCGGCGCTGAAGCCGGTGCTCAGCCGCGGCGGCGGCTGAGGCCGGCAACCGCGGCGCCCAGCGCGAGCAGCCAGCCCAGGCCGAGCGCGCCGCCGCCGCCGTCGTCGCCGCTGCTGGCGCTGGCGATCTGGCCGCTCAGCGGCAGCACGCGCTCGAAGGTCGGGTTGGTGGTGGGGCCCTGGCGCATCGTCAGCACCAGTTCGGCCGTGGCCGCGGCGTTCGTCGTCGGCGAGTAGGTCACGCTGATCTGGCAGTTCGTGTTGGGCGTGAGCGTCACGCCTTCGCAGGCCGCCGGATTGCCGATCACGAACTGGCTCGCGCCGCTGCCGAGCACGGCGACGTCGGTGACGACGAGGTTCTCGGTGGTGGCGCGGGCGTGGGTGAGCGTCACCGGCTGGGCGCTGGAGAAGCCGTTGTTGGCGGCGACGAAGTTCAGCTGCGTCTCGTGGGCCGGGTTGGTCTTCGGCGTGTCGGCCAGGTAGGCGGCGATGTCGGCGACCTGCTGGGCGGTGAGCACGCGGAAGGCGGCCATGGCCTGCTGGCCCTGCAGTGCCGCCACGAAGCGCGTCATCGCCGCCTCGAACTCGATGTTGGCGTAGGGGTCGGAAGCACCGCCCGTGTTCTGGCTGATCACCGCGCGCCGAGCCTCGACCGAGCCGTGGCAGCTCGCGCAGGTGGGCAGGCCGTTGTTGCCGGAAGCGAGGGCCGGGTTGTCGAACAGCGCCTTGCCGCGCACCGCATCACCGGTGGGCGTCTGGGCGAAGGCCGGCGCGGCGAGCAGGGCGGCGGCCAGGGCCACGGGCAGGAAGCGGACAGCAGGCATGATGAGCTTGATCGATGACAGCGACGCCCGCGATTGCAGCCTGCGCGCCGCAACGCAGGGGCTACCAAAGGTTACGGCGTGGGCACTTCCGCACACCGGGCGCGTTGGTGCCGCTGCAGTGCCTACTCCGGCCGCGCGTAGCGCTTGGCGCGCAGGTTCTTCTTGATTTCCTGCAGCATCGGCCGCAGTTCACCGGGCAGGCGCAGCGCCACTGCGGTGGTCAGGATGTCGATCACCATCAGGTGCAGCAGGCGCGACACCATCGGGCTGTAGCGGTCGTAGTCCTCGGGGTGGTCGACGGCGAGCAGGATCTGCGCCGCGCCGCCCTGGCCCATCTGCGCCAGCGGCGAGCCGCTGGCGGTGATGACGATGGTGGTGGCGCCCTTGCGCCGCGCAATCTCGGCCACGTCGAGCAGGTCGCGGCTGCGGCCGGAGTTGCTGATGATCACCGCGCAGTCGCCCGGCTCCAGCATGGTGGCGCTCATCACCTGCACGTGGCCGTCGCTCACCGCGGTAGCGTGCACGCCGAGGCGGAAGAACTTGTGCTGCGCATCGAGCGCGACGATGCCCGAGTTGCCAACGCCGTAGAACTCGATGCGCTTGCCCGACTTGCCGGCCTCGGCCAGTGCGGCGATGGCGCGCTCGAAGGCGTGGCCGGCGGCGTCGTTGCGGTACTTCAGCAGCGCGCTGACCGCGTTGTCGATCACCTTGACGATGATGTCGGAGGTCTTGTCGTCCTCGTCGACGGCGCGGTGCACGAAGGGCACGCCCTCGTTGACGCTGCCGGCCAGCTTGCGCTTGAAATCGGCCAGGCCGTCGTAGCCGACGCTGCGGCAGAAGCGCACCACCGTGGGCTTGCTGACGTGCGCGCGCTCGGAGAGCTCGGCCACCGGCAGCGTCGCGAAGGCGCGCGGATCGGCCATCAGCAGCTTGGCGACACGCTGCTCGGCCGGCGGCAGCGCCGGAATGGAGGCCTTGATACGGTCGAGCAAATCACTCATTGCTCTTCGGCCCAGGCGAAGCCGTCGCGCGCCACCAGCGCGCTGGCGGCGGCCGGTCCCCAGGTGCCCGCGGAGTAGGGGCGCGGGCCGGTGCTGTCGGTGCGCCAGGCGTCGAGCACCGGCTCGACCCAGCGCCAGGCCTGCTCCTGCTCGTCGCTGCGCACGAACAGGTTGAGCCGCCCGGCGATCGCGTCGAGCAGCAGGCGCTCGTAGGCGCCGACGCGGTTCTCGGCGAAGGCCTTGTCGAAGTCGAGGTCGAGGAACACCGGCGCGAGCGCGTCGCTCGTGCCCGAGCCCTTGGCGGCCAGCAGGTGCAGCTCGAGGCCGTCTTCCGGCTGCAGCTTGATCACCAGCTTGTTGGGCTGGCTGATGCCGGGGAAGATGCTGTGCGGCGTCGGCCGGAAGTTGACCACGATCTGCGCGTCGCGCGCCGCCAGGCGCTTGCCGGTGCGCAGGTAGAAGGGCACGCCGGCCCAGCGCCAGTTCTGGATCTCGGTGCGCAGCGCGACGAAGGTCTCGGTGCGGCTGTCGGCCGGCACCTTGACCTCCTCGACGTAGGCGGGCGCGGCGCGGCCGTCGCAGTTGCCGGCGCGGTACTGGCCGCGCACCACGTCGCGCGCCACGCTCTCGGGCGTGAAGGGCTTCAGCGAACGCAGCACCTTGAGCTTCTCGTCGCGGATCGCGTCGGCATCGTTGCTGCTCGGCGGCTCCATCGCCACCATCGTCAGCAGCTGCAGCGCGTGGTTCTGCACCATGTCGCGCAGCGCGCCGGTGCGATCGTAGAAGTCGCCCCGCGTGCCCACGCCGATGCTCTCGGCCAGCGTGATCTGGATGTTGGCGATGCTCTCGCGCCGCCACAGCGGCTCGAAGAGGGCATTGCCGAAGCGCAGCGCCATCAGGTTCTGCACCGCCGGCTTGCCGAGGTAGTGGTCGATGCGCAGTGCCTGGTCCTCGCGGAAGGCGCCACGCACCACGCGGTTGATCTCCTGCGCGCTGGCCAGGTCGTGACCCAGCGGCTTCTCGAGCACCACGCGCACGTTCGATCCGTTCAGGCCGACGTTGCCCAGCTGCGCGCAGATCTGAGGGAAGAGGTGCGGGCTGGTGGCGAGGAACAGCACCACGGTGTCGGCACCGCGCGCGTCGACCCACTGCTTCAGTCCGGCGTAGTGCTCGGGCAGCGCGAGGTCCATGCGCCGGTAGTGCAGCAGTTCGGCGAAGCGCGCGAACTCCTCGTCGCTCGGGCGCTTGGCGCTCTCGACCTCGACGAAGCGGTCCTTGATGAACTGGCGGTACTCCTCGTCGCTGCGCTCGTCGCGCGCCACGGAGAGGATGCGGCCGCCCTCGGGCAGCTTGCCGTGGCGCCAGGCCTGGAAGAGCGCTGGCATGAGCTTGCGCCAGGTGAGATCGCCGGTGCCGCCGAAGAAGACGAGGTCGAAGGACATGGTCGTCGGGGCCGCAGCCCGATGTAACGGAGTTTCAGCCGTTATGATGCATTGGTTTCTTCTTCCGGTCAACGTGACGCGCTGCTCGGGTTACAGCCGCGGCGGGCGCCGGTCGGTTCTAATCGGGTCTGCGCCGCCCGCGCGGCTCTTCCCCGTTCGCCATGAACCAGCTCGACCAGCTCAAGCAGCACACCACCGTCGTCGCCGACACCGGCAACTTCAAGCAGCTCGCCCAGTTCGCCCCGCGCGACGCGACCACCAACCCCTCGCTGATCCTCAAGGCGGTGCAGCAGCCCGAGTACGCGCCGCTGCTCGCCGAGACCGTGGCTGCGCACAAGGGCCAGCCGCTGGAGGAGATCGTCGACCACGTGCTGGTGCGCTTCGGCCGCGAGATCCTGAAGGTCGTGCCGGGGCGCGTCTCCACCGAGGTGGATGCGCGGCTGTCGTTCGACACCGCCGCCACGGTGGCGCGCGCGCGCCGCATCGTCGCGATGTACGAGGACGCAGGCATCGCGCGCGAGCGCGTGCTGATCAAGATCGCCTCCACCTGGGAGGGCATCCAGGCCGCGCGCATCCTCGAGCACGAGGGCATCCACTGCAACCTCACGCTGCTGTTCTCGTTCTGCCAGGCGGTGGCCTGCGGCGACGCCCGCGTCCGGCTGATCTCGCCTTTCGTCGGCCGCATCTACGACTGGTACAAGAAGGCGGCCGGCGCCGCCTGGAACGAGGCGGCGAACGCCGGCGCGAACGACCCGGGCGTCAAGTCGGTGGCGCAGATCTACACCTACTACAAGAAGTTCGGCATCGACACCGAGGTGATGGGCGCGAGCTTCCGCAACACCGGCCAGATCCTCGCGCTGGCCGGCTGTGACCTGCTGACCATCAGCCCCGAGCTGCTGAGCGCCTTGCAGGCGGCGAAGGGGCCGGTGGCGCGCGCGCTCGACCCGTCGGCCGCCGCCAAGGCGCCGGTGCACGCCGTGACGTACAACGAGGCCAGCTTCCGCTGGGCGCTCAACGAGGACGCGATGGCCACCGAGAAGCTCGCCGAGGGCATTCGAGCCTTCGCGGTCGACGCCGCGAAGCTCGACCGCATGATCGAGGCGCTGTGATGGACGGCCCGCGCTGCGATCGCACCGAAGCCTGGGCGGCGCTGGCCGGCCACTACGAGGCGCACGGCCGCCAGTTCGACCTGCGCGAGGCCTTCGCGCGCGACCCGGGCCGCTTCGCCTCGCTGTCGGTCGAGGCGCCCGAGGTGTTCGCCGACCTGTCGAAGAACCTCGTCGACCTGGCCACGCTCAAGTTCCTCGTCGACCTGGCCCGCGAGTGTCGGCTCGAGGCGCGCCGCGACGCGCTGCTGCGCGGCGAGCCGGTCAACGGCACCGAAGGTCGGGCCGTCCTGCACACCGCGCTGCGTGCGCCGCGCGGGCAAGGCCCCTTCTCGGGCGAGGTGCACGCCACGCTCGACGCGATGCTCGCCTACGCCGAGACGGTGCGCGACACCGCGGCCAGCGGCATCCGCCACGTGGTCAACATCGGCATCGGCGGCAGCGATCTCGGCCCGCAGATGGCGGTGCCGGCACTCGACGCCTTCGTGCACCCGGGCCTGCAGTTCCACTTCGTCGCCAACGTCGACGGCCACGACCTCGCGCCGGTGCTGCGCCGCCTGAAACCGGCCGAGACGCTCTTCATCATCGCGAGCAAGACCTTCACGACACAGGAGACCATGGCCAATGCGCACGCCGCCAAGGCCTGGTTCCTCGCGAACTCGGAACGTGCGGGCGGCGCCGACATTGCGAAGCACTTCGTCGCGACGACGACCAACGTGAAGGCCGCCGCCGAGTTCGGCATCTCCACCACCTTCGGCTTCTGGGACTGGGTGGGCGGCCGCTACTCGCTGTGGAGCGCGATCGGACTGCCGCTGGCCGTCGCCATCGGCGCGGAGAACTTCCGCGCGCTGCTGGCCGGCGCGCACGCGATGGACCGCCACTTCGCCGAGGCGCCGCTGCCGCGCAACCTGCCGGTGCTGCTCGGGCTGCTCGACGTCTGGTACCGCAACTTCCACCGCTTCACGAGCCGCAGCGTTGCGCCCTACCACCAGGGCCTCAAGCGCCTGCCCGCCTACCTGCAGCAGCTCGAGATGGAGAGCAACGGCAAGCGTGTCGACCTCGACGGCGAGCCGCTGGCCTACGGCACCAGCCCGGTGGTGTGGGGCGAGCCCGGCACCAACGGCCAGCACGCCTACTTCCAGATGCTGCACCAGGGCACCGACGTGATCCCGGTCGAGTTCGTCCTCGTGAAGCGCCCAACGCACGCGCTGCCCGAGCTGCATGCCAAGCTGCTGGCCAACGGGCTGGCGCAGAGCCAGGCGCTGATGCTGGGCAAGACCACTGAGCAGGCGCTGGGCGAGCGCGCGCCCACCGCCTCGGCGCAACTCGACCCCACCGTGCTCGCGAAGCACCGCACCTTCCCCGGCAACCGGCCCAGCACGACGCTGCTGCTGGATCAGCTCACGCCGCACTCGCTGGGCGCGCTGATCGCGATGTACGAGCACCGCGTGTTCACCAGCGGCGCGCTGTGGGGCATCAACAGCTTCGACCAGTGGGGCGTGGAGCTCGGCAAGGCGCTGTGCAGCGACCTGCTGCCGCGCCTGGCCTCGGGTGACGCGGCCGGCCTCGACGGCTCGACCGCCGGGCTGCTGGCGCGCTTGCGCGGCTGAGCCGGAGACACGGCGCTCAGCGCGCCGAGGTCGTCGTCGAGCCCTGCTCGTAGGCGCTGATCGCCTGCGCCAGGTCGCGGTATTGCTCGCAGTCGGTGCCACACAGCTTGCGCAGCGCGGCGAGGTGCTCCCGCGCCTTCGCGGGCTGGCGCGCCTGCAGCCACGCCTCGCCGGCGTATTCGTGCGCGCCGCGGTGTTCCGGATCGAGCTGCAGGGCGCGTTCGTAGTGGGCCAGCGCCTCCTTCAGGCGGCCGGCGTGGCGCAGGCTGTAGCCGAGCAGGTTGTGCACGTCGGGGTTGCGGTCGTTGTAGCGCTGCGCGCGCTGCAACTCGGCAATCGCGCCCTTCCAGTCCTTCGCGTCGATCAGCTTCTGCGCGGTGGCGAGCTGGGCGCCGACATCCGGCCCGTCGCCCTCGTGGCCGCCGCCGCCGGCGCCAAAGGCCGGACCGAGCGGACCGGCGAGGATCACGCCCAGCACGGTGCGGCGGGCGCGATTCGGGGATGCGTCCATGGCGACACTCCTGCGGTGGATGACAGACGGTCTACGTCCGCCGCCCGTGCCGCATTCCCGCGCGATCAGGCGGTGCCGGACAGACCGGTGACAGCCTGTGTCGCGGCCTCGGCGGCCTGCGCGAGCACCGCTTCCTTCCAGGCGTCGGTGTCGGTGTAAAAGGCAGCGCGTATGCGCAGCTTGATCACCTCGCGCTGACCGGCGCCGGCTTCCGGGTGGTTCTCCAGCCACTGGTCGGCGCGCAACGCGTCCAGCACCTCCGGCACGGGCACCGTGCCGTACTCCAGTGCGATGCCGGTGTACTCGGCCTGCGGGCACTCCTCGCGGGCCGCGTTCCACATGAGGCCGGTGAGCTGGGCCGAGGTCGAGCTGCCGTCGTAGATGGAGGTGATGCCCGGCCCCCACCAGGCGCGCGCGCGCGCCACGGCGGCGGCATCGTCGGGGCCGGCGAAGATGCGCTCGCCGACACCGCTCGGCCCGAGGCCGGTGTGGAAGTCGATCCAGGCCAGGCGCCGACAGCGGCCCCCGTACGACTGCAGCACGTGGCGCAGCGTCACATGGCTCCAGGTCGGGTTGCGCCCGCCGTAGAAGATGCCCTCGGGATGGTCGTGCTGGCCGCTCGTCACCGCCTGCTGGAACGCGCGCAGCCCGTGCGCGGCGACGTGGCGCTGCAGGGCCGCGTCGACCTCGGGCGAGGGCGGCCAGGTCGGTGGCACCAGCAGCGCGGCGATCTCGTCGTAGCCGGGGTTGGCGGGAAGCGGCTGCGAGAAGTCGTGGAAGTTGCGGTTCAGGTCGACGTTCTCCTGCGTGGTGCGGCGCCACCACGAGAAGCCGTAGGGGTTCAGCGCATGCACGTAGAGAACCGCGACGCCACGCTCTCGCAGCAGCCGGTGCCAGGCCGGGTCGGCGAGCAGCGCGTGCTGCGCACCCGAGCCGCAGAAGCCCTCGATGCCGTGGCAGCCGCTGCTGAGGATCAGCAGCGCCTCGGCGTCGCGTGCGCCTTCGAGCGCCACGTCCATCGCCAGGGCCTCGCCGTCGCGACCGAGCAGCGGATGCGCATGAGTCTCGACGTCGACTCCGGCCGCATCGGCGGCGGCGAGGAACTTGGCCCTGGCCTCGGCGTAGCTCTGCGCGAAGTGCGAGGCGGCGTCGTTCATGGCCGGGGCTGCTTCAGCCAGGCCTCGGCCAGGCGCACCCACATCGTCGCGCCCAGCGGAATCAGCTCGTCGTTGAAGTCGTAGCTCGGGTTGTGCAGGTTGCACGGGCCGAGGCCATGGCCCCCCTCGCGGTGGCTGCCGTCGCCGTTGCCGATCAGGAAGTAGCAGCCGGGCTTCTCGAGCAGGAAGTAGCTGAAGTCCTCGGCGCCCATGGTGGGCTCGAACTCCAGCACGTTGTCGGCGCCCACCAGTCCGCGCAGCACGCCGCGCGCGAAGTCGGTCTCGGCGTCGTGGTTGATGGTCGGCGGGTAGTTGCGGTGGAACTCGAACTCGCAACTGGCACCGAACGCCGCGCAGGTGTGCTCGGCGACGGCCTTCATGCGCTCCTCGATCAGGTCGAGCACGTCGAGCGTGAAGGTGCGCACGGTGCCCTGGATCTCGCACGATTCCGGCACGACGTTGGTGGCCTCGCCGGTGTGGATCATTGTCACCGAGATCACGCCGGCATCGATGGGTCGCTTGTTGCGCGTGATGATGGTCTGGAAGGCCTGCACCATCTGGCAGGCCACCGGCACCGGGTCGACGCCGTTGTGCGGCAGTGCCGCGTGCGCGCCCTTGCCGCGGATGGTGATGCGGAACTCGTTGCTCGACGCGAAGCACGGCCCGGTCTTGAGCGCGAACTGCCCGGCCGCCATGCCCGGCCAGTTGTGCGCGCCGAACACGGCCTCCATCGGGAACTTCTCGAACAGGCCGTCCTTGATCATCTCGCGCGCCCCGCCGCCGCCTTCCTCGGCGGGCTGGAAGATCAGGTAGACGGTGCCGTCGTAGTTCCGGTGCCTGGCCAGGTGCTTGGCGGCGCCGAGCAGCATCGCGGTGTGGCCGTCGTGGCCGCAGGCGTGCATCTTGCCGGGGTGCTTGCTGGCGTGCGCGAAGCGGTTGTGCTCGGTCATCGGTAGCGCATCGATGTCGGCGCGCAGGCCGACGGCGCGATCGCTGCTGCCGCTCTTCAGGATCGCCACCACGCCGGTCTTGCCCATGCCGCGGTGGATGGGAATGCCCCAGTCGGTGAGCTGCTTCGCGATCACGTCGGAGGTGCGCGCCTCCTCGAAGCACAGCTCCGGGTGGGCATGGATGTCGCGCCGCACGGCCGCGATGTGGGCCGCGTCGGCCAGGATGGATTCGATCAGCTTCATGGTCACTCCGTCGGCGCGTGTCGCCGGATCCGGATTCACCATCTTAGCCATGGCCGGCCGCCCCGTCGCGGCGCGGGGTCACCGGCGCGGCGGCTCAGCGGCGAACCTTGCCGTCCTCGGTCAGCATCGACACCTCGACGAAGTGCGACGCGACGTGGTCCTTGGGGCTGAAGTCGACGCGGAAGCCGCCGATGTTCGCGTTCTGGATCGATTCGAGCCCGCCGACCAGCGATTCGCGCGTCGGGTTGCGGCCGGCGCGGCGCAGGCCCTCGGCGAACACCTTCGCCGCGAGGTAGCCCTCCATGCTGGAGTAGTTGGGCTGCGCGTCGGGGCCGGCCTTGGCGACCGCGTCGAGGTACTCGCGCGAGATTGCCGTGGTGGTCGAAAAGGGGAACGGCATCACCTGGCTGACCATGATGCCGCGGCCTTCCCTGCCCAGCTCGTCGGCCAGCGCCTGCGTGCCGACGAAGGAGACGTTGAAGAAGGTGCCGCCGTAGCCGGCCTTGCGCGCCTCGCGGATGAAGGCGGCGCACGACTTGTACGCGCTGATCTGCACCACCGCGTCCGGGCCCTTCGGCACGATGTCGGCCACCGCCTTGGCCACGTCGACGGTGTTGCGCTGCACGGTGCCCAGCGCCAGCGGCTCCAGGCCCAGCGGCTTGAGCGCGCGGCGCACGCCCTCGAGGCCGGCCTTGCCATAGGCGTCGTCCTGGTAGAAGACGGCGATCTTCTTCAGGCCGAGCGAGGTCAGCTGCTTCACGATCAGCGCGGTCTCGTCGTAGTAGCTCGCGCGCAGGTGGAACACCCACTTGCTGAAGGGATCGCGCAGCGCCTCGGCGCCGGTGAAGGGGCCGAAGAACGGGATCTTCGCGTCGTTGACCAGCGGCAGCGCGGCCACGCAGGTGGGCGTGCCGACATAGCCGATCAGGCCGAACACGTCCTCCTTGATCAGCTTCTCGGTGTTGGCCTTGCAGCGGTCGGGCTCGTAGCCGTCGTCGAGCGTGCGCAGCTCGATGACGTGACCGTTCACGCCGCCCGTGGCGTTGAGCTGGTCGAAGAAGATCTTCGCGCCCTTGTGCATCTGGATGCCGAGCTGCGCGGCGGGGCCGCTGAAGGCGGCCGACTGGCCCAGCACGACGCGGGAAGGCTGCGCCCAGGCGGGCAGGGCGAGGGTGGCGCCGGCGGCGGCCACGCGACGGATCGCGTCACGACGGTTCATCAGGGACTCCAGGGGTGCTGCCGGCCCGGCCGTGTGCGCCGCGTCGTGTGCGGCCACCCGCGCGGCGCCGGTGGTTCTCGTGCTTCGGCGCGGAGAATACGGCCCCGACCCAGCCCCGCCTAGGGAAATCCCGCTGTGCTCTCGCGCGTCACGACCCCCCCTGTGCAATAGTTCGCGCATGCCCACCGTCACCGTTCGCGGCGCCTGCCCGCACGACTGTCCCGACACCTGCGCCTTGCGCGTCACGGTCGAGGACGGCCGCGCGGTCAAGGTGCAGGGCGATCCCGCGCATCCGCCCACGCACGGCGCGCTGTGCACGAAGGTGTCGCGCTATCCGGAGCGCACCTACCACCCCGAGCGCGTGCTGCGGCCGCTGCGGCGTGTCGGCCCCAAGGGCAGCGGCCGCTTCGAGCCGGTGGGCTGGGACGCGGCGATCGGCGAGATCGCCACGCGGCTGAAGGCCATCGCGGCGCGCGACCCCGAGGCCATCGTGCCCTACAGCTATGCCGGCACCATGGGGCTGCTGCAGGGCGAGAGCATGGCGGCGCGCTTCTTCCACCGCCTGGGCGCCTCGCTGCTGGACCGCACCATCTGCGCCAGCGCCGGCGGCGAGGCGCTGGCGGCCACCTACGGCGGCAAGGTCGGCATGCACCTCGCGCACTACGCGAAGAGCAGGCTGATCCTGATCTGGGGCAGCAACTCGATCGCCTCCAACCTGCATTTCTGGACCTTCGCGCAGCAGGCCAAGCGCGAGGGCGCGAAGCTGGTCTGCATCGACCCGCGCCGCACCGAGACGGCCGACAAGTGCCACCAGCACATCGCGCTGCTGCCCGGCACCGATGGCGCGCTGGCGCTCGGCCTGATGCGCGAGCTGGTGGTCAACGACTGGCTCGACCACGACTACATCGAGCGACACACCGAAGGCTGGCCGGCGCTGCACGAGCGCGCGATGGCCTGGACGCCCGAGCGCACCGCCGAGGTCTGCGGCATCACGGCCGACGAGGTGCGGCAGCTGGCGCGCGACTACGGCACCACGAAGCCGGCGGCGATCCGCCTCAACTACGGCATGCAGCGCGTGCGCGGCGGCGGCAACGCGGTGCGGCTGGTGGCCGTGCTGCCCTGCCTGGTGGGCGCCTGGCGCGAACCGGCCGGCGGCATGTTGCTGTCGGCCTCGGGCTGGTTCAAGGGCTTCCGCAACGACGCCGCGCTGCAGCGCCCCGATCTGCTCGGCACGCGTCGCCCGAGAACGCTCAACATGAGCACGATCGGCGACGACCTGCTGCGCGAGACATCGCCCGGCTTCGGCCCGAAAATCGAGGCGCTGATCGTCTACAACAGCAACCCGGTGGCGGTGGCGCCGGAGTCGCCGAAGGTGGTGAAGGGCTTCGAGCGCGACGACCTGTTCACGGTGGTCATCGAGCACTTCATGACCGACACCGCCGACCATGCCGACATCGTGCTGCCGGCCACCACGCAGCTCGAGCACCTCGACGTGCACACCAGCTACGGCCACACCTACCTGCTGCGCAACGAGCCGGCGGTCCGGCCACTCGGCGAGGCGAAGCCCAACACCCAGGTGTTCCGCGAGCTCGCCGCGGCGATGGGCTTCGACGAGCCCTGCTTCCGCGACGACGACGAGATCCTTGCTCGCGCAGCGCTCTCCGCGCAGGTCGACGCCGAGGCGCTGCGCCGCGACGGCTGGGTGAAGCTGCCGCTGCCCGAGGCGCCATTCGCCGACGGCGGCTTCCCGACGCCCTCGGGCAAGTGCCTGATCGACGCGCCGGGCCTCGGCGTGCCCGACTTCGTGCCCAACCACGAGTCGGTGCGTTCCACGCCCGAGCTCGCGCAGCGCTACCCGCTGGCGATGATCTCGCCGCCGGCACGCAACTTCCTCAACTCCAGCTTCGTCAACGTGGCGAGCCTGCGCGACATCGAGGGCGAGCCGCTGGTCGAGATCCACGAAGCCGACGCCGCGCCGCGCGGCATCGCCGACGGCGCCACCGTGCGCGTGTTCAACGACCGCGGCAGCTACCTCTGCAAGGCGAAGCTGTCGACGCGCGCACGGCCGGGTGTGGTCAACGCGCTGGGCATCTGGTGGCGCAAGCTGGGGCTGGACGGCACCAACGTCAACGAGGTCACGCACCAGCGGCTGACCGACATCGGCCGGGCGCCGTCGTTCTACGACTGCCTGGTCGAGGTGGCGCCGGCCTCGTGAAAGGGCGCTGGCTGCTGATGGCAAGCCTGGGCGTGATCGGCACGGCCGTGTTGGCGGCGGGCGCGGTGTGCCTGACCAGCGGCTGCAGCTCGATCGGCTACTACGCGCAGTCGATCGAGGGCCACCTCTCGATGCTGCGCGCGGCGCGGCCGGTGCCCGAGCTGCTGGCCGATGGCGGCGCGGATGCCGCTCTGAAGGAGCGGCTCGCGCTCAGCCAGCGCATGCGCGACTTCGCGGTGAAGGAGCTGCGCCTGCCCGACAACGCCAGCTACCGGCGCTTCGCCGATCTGAAGCGCAACGCGGCGGTGTGGAACGTGGTGGCCGCGCCCGAGCTGAGCCTGCAGCTCAAGACCTGGTGCTATCCGATCATGGGCTGCGCCGGCTACCGCGGATTCTTCGACCGCGACGATGCCGAGACCTACGGCACCGCGCTGCGCGAGCAGCGCTACGAGGTCAGCGTCTATGGTGTGCCGGCCTACTCGACGCTCGGCCGCCTGCCCGGCGACTGGATGGCCGACCCGCTGCTCAACACCTTCATCCACTGGCCCGAGGGCGAGCTGGCGCGGCTGATCTTCCACGAGCTGTCGCACCAGGTGGCCTATGCGGCCGACGACACCGAGTTCAACGAGTCCTTCGCCACCGCGGTGGAGCGCATCGGCGGCGCGCGCTGGCTGGCCGTGCACGGCTCGGAGGCGGCGCGCGCCGAGTACGCCAGCTTCGACGGCCGACGCCAGGACTTCCGCGCCTTCACGATGGCCTGGCGCGAGAAGCTCGACGCGCTGTACCGCTCCGACGCCGCCGAGTCCGACAAGCGCAACCGCAAGGCCGAGCTGATGGCGCAGATGCGCGCCGCCTTCGAGACGATGAAGCGCGAGCGCTGGGGCGGGTTTTCCGGCTACGACGGCTGGTTCGCGCGCGCCAACAATGCAGCCTTCGGCGTGCTGGCGGCGTACAACGCGCTGGTGCCCGATTTCGAGCGGCTGTTCGAGCGCAGCGGCCGCGACTTCGACCGCTTCTATGCCGAGGTGAAGCGCCTGGCCGCGCTGCCCAAGGCCGAACGCCGCGCCGACCTGTCTGCCCAAGGAGACTGACCCATGCCCGACATCCGCATCCACCGCACGCATGCCCTCGGCCTGAAGAAGGCGCGCGAGGTCGCCTGGCAATGGGCCGAGGAGGTGGAGAAGAAGTTCGGCATGGACTGCACGGTGCTCGAGGGCGAGACCAGCGACACCGTGGAGTTCACGCGCTCGGGCGTGAAAGGCCGCCTGATCGTCGCGGCCGATCATTTCGACCTCGACGCCAAGCTCGGCATCCTGCTCGGTGCCTTCAGCAAGACCATCGAGGCCGAGATCGAGAAGGAGCTCGACACGCTCCTGGCCAAGGGCGCGAAGGCGCCCAAGGCGAAGAAGAAGTAGCCGCGGCTACTTCAGCGACTCGATGAGGTCGATGTACTCCTGCATCGCCTCGCCCGAATCCTTGCCCTTCAGGCCGTTCCAGGCGTCCCACTTGGCGCGGCCGACCAGGTCCGTGAAGCCGGGGCGCTTGCCCTCGACGTCGCCTTCGGTGGCCTGCTTGTACAGCGAGTAGATCTGCAGCAGCGTCGCGTTGTCGGGCTTCTCGGGCAGCTTCTTCGAGTCGGCCACTGCCTTCTCGAACTTCTTCTTCAGGTCCGCCATGTGTCTGTCTCCTTGCGTGGGTGCCGTGGGTGAAAATCGGCATTGACGGTGCGGATGTTACCCAGCATCTTGGCCGACCGATTCGAACGACACCCCTAGAGGAGGCCCCGATGCCGCATTCCGCCGAGCGCATGTCGCGCGTGGACACCGCTTGGCTGCGCATGGACAACGACGTCAACCTGATGATGATCGTCGGGGTCTGGATCCTGCAGCCGGGCATCACGCTCGAGGCCCTGGCGAAGCGCATCGAGGACAAGCTGCTCAAGTACGACCGCTTCCGCCAGCGCGTCGAGCAGGACGCCGTCGGGGCCAACTGGGTGGAGGATCCGAGCTTCGACATCGAGCGCCACGTGGTGCGCGAGGTGCTCGAGCCGCGCGCCGGCCAGTCGGAGCGCGAGGCGCTGCAGGAGCTCGTCGGTGACCTCGCCACGCTGCCGCTGAACGACCGCCACCCGCTGTGGCAGTTCCACCTGATCGAGAACTACGAAGGCGGCAGTGCACTGATCGCCCGCGTGCACCACTGCATCGGCGACGGCATCGCGCTGATCTCGGTGGTGCTGTCGATCACCGACGGCGGCAGCGAGCCGCCGCAGCGCCGCGAGCGCGAGAAGCCCGACGAGGCGCACGAGGACGACTGGCTGTCCGACGCGGTGCTCAAGCCCCTGACCGACATCACGATCAAGGCGATCGGCATGTACGGCAACGGCGTCGCGAAGTCGATGGAGATGCTGTCCAACCCGCAGCAGCCGCTGCTCGGCTCGCTGGACGTGGCGCGCGTCGGCTACCAGGTGGTCAACGACGTCGGCGCGCTGCTGATGATGCCCGACGACTCGCCCACCTCACTGAAGGGCAAGCCGGTGGGCCGCAAGATCGTCGCCTGGAGCGAGCCGATGCCGCTGGACCGCGTCAAGACCATCGGCAAGGGCCTGGGCTGCTCGATCAACGACGTGCTGCTCGCCTGCGTGGCCGGTGCCATCGGCGCCTACCTGCGCGAACGCGGCGAGGACCCGACGGCCAAGGAGATCCGGGCGATGGTGCCGGTGAACCTGCGCCCGCTGGAGGAGGCCTGGAAGCTCGGCAACCGCTTCGGCCTCGCCCCGCTGGTGCTGCCGATCGGCATCGAGAACCCGATCGAGCGCGTCTACGCGGTGCGCCAGCGCATGAGCGAGCTCAAGGGCAGCTACCAGCCGCTGCTCGCCTTCGCGGTGCTCGCGGTGGCCGGCCTGCTGATCAAGCCGGTGCAGGACGCGCTGCTGGGTGTGTTCGCGAAGAAGTCCACCGCGGTGATGACCAACGTGCCCGGCCCGGCCAAGGCGCTGCAGCTGTGCGGCTCGACGATCCGCCAGCAGATGTTCTGGGTGCCGGCTTCGGGCGACATCGGCATGGGCGTGTCCATCCTCACCTACGACGGCGGCGTGCAGTTCGGCCTGATCACCGATGGCAAGCTCTGCCCGCACCCGCAGAAGATCATCGACCGGTTCGAGCCCGAGTTCGAGAAGCTGCTGCTGCTGACGCTGATGCTGCCCTGGGCCTGAGGCGGTCAGTCGCCCAGCGTGGCGAAGCCGCTGTGCCGGTCGAGCCCGGCAAAGAAGCTCTCGGAGAACACTTCTCGCCGCCGGCCCAGACGCCGCGCCACGTCTGCCGCGTCGGCGGCCGGCAGCGGGCGGGCGAACAGGTAGCCCTGCAGCCGATGACAGCCCACGTCCAGCAGCAGCTTGTATTGCTCCAGCGTCTCCACGCCCTCGGCGATGCAGTCCAGCCCCAGCTCGCCGGCCAGGTCGACCATCGCGGCGAGGATGGCGCGCCCGGTCGGACTCACGGCGTCGATCAGCAGCGAGCGATCGATCTTCACCACGTGCACCGGCAGGCGGCGCAGGTAGCCCAGCGAGGAGTAGCCGGCTCCGAAATCGTCGATCGCGATGCGCACGCCCGCACCGCGGAGTTGCTCGAGCTGCGCGATGCAACGCTCCGGGTTGTCCATCAGCACCGACTCCGTGACCTCGATCGTCACGCGCTGCGGCTCGATGCCGGTGGCGCGGATCACCGCCAGCGCGTCCTCGCAGAACTGCGAGCGTGCCAGCTGCACCACCGACGCGTTGACCGCCACCGAAGCGATGGTCGAGCCTTCGGCCTGCCACTCGAGCAACTGCTCGCAGGCCCGGCGCAGGGCCCAGAGCCCGACGGGAACGATCATCCCGCTGCGCTCCAGAAGCGGCACGAACTCGGCGGGCGACACGATGCCGAACTCGGGGTGCTCCCATCGCAGCAGCGCCTCGGCCGCGTCGGCGCGCACCCGCCGCACGTCGACCACGGCCTGATAGTGGAGGGCAAACTGACCCCGCGCCAGGGCGTCGCGCAGATCGGCGGTCAGCCGCGTGCGACGCACGGCCGCATGGTCGACCTCGCGTTCGAAAGTCACCACGGCGCTGCCTTCGACCCGCTTGGCCGCGTACATCGCCTGGTCGCAGGCGCGCAGCAGCTGCGCGGCAGTGGCGCCGTGCTCGGGATGGAGCGCGATGCCCACGCTCGCGCGCACCGCGATGCTGTGGCCCTCGACGATCACCGGCACCGCCAGCGCCGCCAGAAGCCGCTCGGCGACCGCGCACGCTGCAGCGTGATCGTCGACGCGCGGCAGCAGCGCGAGAAACTCGTCGCCGCCCAGCCGGCCGACCGTCGGCGCCTGCCACTCGCCGGCCCCGTCGTCATCGGAGTCCCGCGTGGCGCTGAGCTGCTTCTGCAGCCGTCGAGCCACTTCGGTGAGCAGCAGGTCGCCCACCAGGTGGCCGTGGGTGTCGTTGACGGTCTTGAAGTTGTCCAGGTCGATCATCAGCAGCGCGAGCGGGCGCAGGGTCTGCGTCGCGGCCTGCAGCGCGGCGTCGAGCTCGCGGTCGATGTGCCGCCGGTTCGGCAATCCGGTCAGCGGGTCGAAGTCGGCCATCTCCTGCAGCCGGGCGGCCGTTCGCCGCTGGGCCATCACGAGCAGCACCACGCTGGCCAGTGCGCTCAGCGCGCCCAGCGCGACGATGGACCGAATCGTGATGCTGCGCCGGGCCATGGCGTCGATGGCATCGAAGGCCGCTTGTGGCACGTGGCGCGTCAGCTGCCAGCGCTGGCCGGGCGGACCGTCGACCGGGCGAGTGAGCGACCAGCCGGTGCGGGCCCGGCCTTGCACGATGTCGTCCAGCGCCGCGTTCCGCCGATCGCTGACCTGGATGCCGCTCGCGGTTTCGGTCAGAACGTACTCCGACGGCGGTGTGTGGTCCAGGCCGAGTTGCTGCATCCGCAGCCGTTCGGCAGCGCTGACGGGCACCAGTGGCCAGTCGAGCAGGCGCGCTTCCAGGACGTTGAGGCGTACGACGGTCGTCACCAGTCCCTTCAGCGCGCCGTCGCCCTCCGAATAAATCGGGACCGACAGCAGCACGCCCTTTCGATCCCGGTCGTCACCGAGCCGCTGCGAGAGGAACTGCGAGTTGTCGCAGGTGACGACAGGACGCGAGACCAGGCTGGCCACGCCGTGCGGCGCGCTGGCGGGCAGCCATGCGTGGCGTTCGCGCAGCTGGGCCAGCTGGTGCACGAGCTCCCGATACTCCTGATCTTCCTCCTGCGCGGGCTCGTCGCGCGGTGCTTCCGCGGCAGCGTCCGCGGTCACCCGCCCGTGGACACCGGCGATGCGCCGGAAGCGCTCGACGATGACCGAATCGAACATCAGGAACGGCACCTCGCCTCGCTCCGGGGCAAAGCCGTCGTACACGACGTAGATCTCCGACACCGACAGCAGCTCGGCCAGGTGGTGGTACAGCTGCAGCACCGTCTGCGCATCGGTCACGCTGAAGCGGCGGCCGTCGATGGCGTCGTCCTCGATCGAGGTCCGGTTGCGCGGCTCCGGCCGGCGCACCGCCGGCAGCATCGAGATCGTGCGGGTGGTGACGTACACGTCCGTCAGAAGCTGCGAGAGCTCGCGGGCCTTCGCTTCGGTGCCCTGGCGCGCTTCCGATCGCAGCGTGTCGAGCGCGTGGTCGCGGGCGCGCCAGGCATCGGCGACGATCAACGACAGGCTGGTGGCGACGAGCGCCGCCCAGGCCAACGCGACGGCTAGGTATGCTCCCGGCAGTTTCGCGACAGCCAGGGCTTGAAACCCTCGCGACATGGGCGGAACCTCGAACCCGCGTGGCGCGGCTTGACTTGCGTCAGGATAGGCGAGGGCGTCAGGGCACGGTGGATGCAACTGAAGGGCAAACGGCTGATAGTTCACGGGATCGCGCTGAGCGGGCTCCGCGGAGCCCATGCGATGGCGGCTGAAGACGCGGGAGTCCACGATGGGGCAGGATGACCGAGCCGCGGGTGCGGCGATGTCCGCCTCTGCGGTGCTGGGTGCGGGGCGCTCCACTCGTCGCCTGTTGTGGCTCAACCTGCTCATCGCGGTGCTCGTGGCAGGGCTCGTCGGGGCCTCGCAATGGGCCAGCCGCGGCAATTTCGTCGAGCGCGCCCGCGTGGCGACCGAGAACATCGTCGCCACGCTCGCGCAGAGCATCCAGGGCGAACTCGAGCGCGTCGACCTCGGGCTGCGCAACGTGGCGCTCGACCTGGAGCCCGACCTGACCCGAGGCGCGCCCGATGCGGCACGCGTCGAGGCGTTGCTGGCCCAGCAGCTGGCGCTGCTGCCCCAGCTCGAGAGCATCCGCATCGCCGATGCTTCGGGCGTGGTGCGCCACGGCCGCGGCGGAGGCGAATCGCCGCGCATCGAGGTGGACGATCGCGAGTTCTTCCGGCTCGCACGAGACGGTGGGCTGCCCGGGCCGGTGATCTCCGGCCCGATGCAGACGCGCATCGGCCAGCACTGGGTGGTGGTGGTGGCTCGACCGCTGCGGGATGCCAGCGGCCGGTTCGCCGGCGTGGTGTACGCCAACCTCAACCGGTCGCGCTTCGCGCAGTTGCTCGAGGGCGTGGACCTCGGCCGCGCCGGTGCGATCACCGTGCGCGGCAGCGACCTCGCGCTGGTGGCGCGACGCAGCGCCGGCTCGCCCGCCAGCTCGGCGCAGATCGGCTCGCGCACCGTCTCCACCGAACTGCAACAGGCGCTGGCGGCCCATCCGGAGGCCGGGCACTTCATCGCGCGCACGGCCCTGGACGGCATCGAGCGCATCAACGCCTACCGGCGGGTCGGCAACTCACCGATCGTGGTGATCGCCGGGCTGGCCACCGACGACTTCCTCGCCGCCTGGCGCGCCCAGACGCGCGAGGCGATGGCGCTGGCGGCAATGGTGCTGGGGGTGCTCGCGGGCTCGTCGCTGCTGCTCCAGCGCGCCTGGGCCGGCGAGGCGCGCAGCGCGCAGGCGCTGGTCCGCGAGGGCGAGCGCCACGGCGCGCTGCTGCGCGCGGCCGGCGACGGCCTGCACGTGCTCGACCGCAGCGGGCGGCTGGTGGAGATGAGCGATTCGTTTGCCGCCATGCTCGGCTACGAGCGCGACGAGCTGGCCGGCGTCCACATGAGCGTGTGGGTGGCGAACCTCTCCCCCGACGAGATGGCGCGCCGCATGCGCGTTTTCGAGATCGGCGCGCTGATGCGGTTCGGCGCCAAGCACCGCCGCAAGGACGGCCGCATCATCGAGGTCGAGGTGGTCAGCCTGGGGGTGCGCATCGAGGGCGACGAGCTGCTGTTCTGCTCCTCGCGCGACGTCACCGAGCGCCGCGCGCAGGCGCGCGAGCTGGAGCGCTACCGCGATCACCTCGAGACACTGGTGGCCGAGCGCACCGAGCAGTGGCGCGCCTCCGAGGTGCGCTTCCGCGCACTGGCCGAGCAATCGCTGGTGGGCGTGTACGTGCAGGTCAACAACCGCTACAGCTTCGTCAACGACGCCTTCGCCGCGCTGTTCGGCTACACGTGCGCGCAGGACATGCTCGACGGCCGCGTACTTGCGCACACGCTGATCGCGCCGGAAGACTTGGACCGCGTCAACGAGATCTCGCGCCGGGTGATCACCGGCGAGATGCCGATGACCCGGCTCGAATTCACCGGGCTGCGCCGTGACGGACAGCGCATCACGCTCGAGACTTTTGCCAGCCCGATCCACGATTCCGAGGGGCCCTCGGCGATCGGGCTGTTGCTCGACGTCACCGTGCAGCGCCGTGCCGAGGTCGACCGCGCCGCCGCGCTGGTTCGCGAGAAGCGCCTGCGCAGCGAGGCGGAGCAGCAGGCGCACTCGCTGCGGGAGCTGCTCGAACAGCGCGAGGAGTTCCTGCGCGTGCTGGCGCACGAGGTGCGCCAGCCGCTGAACAACGCCTCGGCCGCGCTGCAGAGCGCGCTGTCGGGCCTGCCGGCGGACGACGGCGCCGCGCAGCGCATCACGCGCGCGCAGGCGGTGATCCGCCAGATCGTCGACAGCCTGGACAACACGCTGGCCGCCACGGCGCTCCTGGCCAGCACGCAGCCGCTGGACCCGCGCGACGCCGATGTCGGCACGCTGATCGAGCTGAGCCTCGGCGACCTCGACTCCGCCAAGCGTTCCCGGGTGCGGGTCGAGAGCCTGTCGCCGACGCGCACCGCGAGCATGGACATCGGCCTGATGCGCATCGCGCTGCGCAACGTGCTCGGCAACGCGCTGGCCTATTCACCGCCCGGGGCCGAGGTGGTGCTGCGTGTGGTCGACAGCGACGAGCCGCTGGCGCTCGTGTTCGAGGTGTCGGACCAGGGGCCGGGCATTCCGGACGTGCTGATGCCGCGCCTGTTCGAGCGCGGCGCACGCGGTGCGCACGCCGTACCGGGGCACGGCATCGGGCTGCACGTGGTGCGGCGCGTGATGGAACTGCACGGCGGCAGCGTCGACGTGCGGCCCAACCAGCCGCACGGCGCGGTGTTCCGCCTCTGGCTGCCGCAGGGGCAGTAGCGCAGCGACCGGGGCTCTGTCAGGCGCTGCGCAGCGGCCCGCGGAACACGTAGCCGACGCGCGAGAGCGCCTGCAGCGGCACCGGGCTCGCCGTGGCGCGCTCGATGCGGCGGCGCAGGCGGTAGATGATCGCGCTGAGCGTGTTGTCGGGCTCCTCGCTGACCGGGCGGCCGAGGTGCTGGCACAGCGACTCGCGCGTGACGGCCTGGCCCTCGGCCTGCACGAAGCGCTCCATCACGGCGAGGTCGAGGTCGGAGAGGTCGATCCGCACGCCGTCCGGCGCGATCAGGCGGCCGGCCTGGCGATCCAGCAGCCACTCGCCCGAGCTGCCGCTGTACGAGGTCACGCGGCGATGCACCGCCCGAATCGCCACCACCACCTGGTCGAAGCTGGCCGGCTTGGCCAGGTGCATGTCGGCACCGGCATCCACCACCGAGGAGAACACGTCCGGCGCGAGCCGGCCCGACACCACCAGCAGGCCCGCCTGCGTGCGCCGGCGCAGGATCCGGATCAGCTCGACGCCGTCCACGCCGGGCAGCATCAGGTCGAGGATGTAGAAGTTGAACGAGAACGGCGAGGTGTGCGCCAGCAGCTCGTTGCTGTCGGCGAAGGTCTGGACTTCGATGTCGAGCCCTCGCAGGTGAGCCGCCAGGTACTCGCGGTACTCGGGGTCGTCATCCACCAGCGCCAGGGTGCGGGGCAGGGGTGAAGCAGCGGTGTGCGGCATGTGTCTTTGTGATCCCAACGAAGGATCCAAAAATTTTATCCACCGAATCGGTGCGGATCACTGCGGCCGCACCATAGTTTGCCGTTGTTGTCCAGGGATCTCCCAGAAGAAAACTCAGAAATGAGACCTCACTTCTGATGATCAGTCATTTGATGACGAATGTGACATCATCTCAGCGTCGTCGCATCCCGCGGCGGGAGGCTAGTCCTCGAGCTCGGCCTTGGCCATCTCCACATCGAGCCGCTCCATCGCATCCAGCGCCTCGCAGGCGGCGGCGTCGGCATAGAGCTTCTCGGCTTCGGCCAGGCGACGCTCGCCTTCGAGCATCACCAGACCGTTGGCGTACTCGACCATCGCGATCGCCGAGCCCGGGTTCAGCTTGAGCGCGGTCCGGTACAGCAGCAGCCCCTGGTCCTTGCTGGCGCCCTGGGTGCGGCCCAGCAGCGCGCCGACCTTGTCGATCACCTCCGCGTGGAAGGCGCCGAGCGCGATGTGGGCGTCCGCGTGGCGCGGCTGCAGCCGGATCGTCGTCTCGAGCGCGGCCTTCACCCTGCCGCCAAGGCCCTGTGCCAGAGCCTTGGCCACGCTGATGCCCTGGCTGTAGCGGCCGAGCGCGTAGGCTTGCCAGTACCAGGCGTTGGGGTTCTGCGGATCCTCGCCCTGCTGCAGCTCGGCGCGCTCGGACACGGCGAGGAACATCGCCAGCCGGTTTTTCTCGCTCTTCTCCAGGTAGTTGGCGTAAATCGACTGCGCCTTGTTGGCCACCGTGATGCCGTCGCCGCCGAGCTTCAGGCCGGCGTCGTGGGCCTTCTGGAACTCGCCGGCGTGGAACAGCGCCCACGCGGCCAGCACGCCCTCGTCCTGCGGCAGCGGCTCGGCATCGCCGGCATGCAGACGCGCCCACTTCTTCTTCAGCGCGGCCGCGTCGTACAGGTAGGCGGCGTTGTCGTGCGGGAACGCGGTCCACTTGGCCATGGCGGTCTCCTGTCGTGTTCTGTGCGCCCGGTCAGCGCTTCTCGTACTGACCGGCGAGCACATGCAGGTGCTCGCGCTGCGAGGGCTCGAGGTAGGGCATCAGCAGGCTGAGTACGTGGAAGGCGCCGCGCATCAGCGCGGCACCGGCGCTCTCGGGCTCGAGTGCACGGCGCGGGTCGCGCACGTACTCGTAGCTCAGCCAGTAGGTCAGCACCACCGCCATCGCGGTGGCCACCGGCGGCATGTCGCGCGTCTCGATGCGCATCGCGCCGCCACGCGTCAGCCCGGCCATCACGTTCTGGATCGCCTGGTTCTTGTCGCGCAGAACGAACTGGAAATGCGTCTCGAGACGGCGGTTCTTCGACAGCAGATCGTTCAGGTCGCGGTAGAGGAAACGGTACTGCCAGATCAGCTCGAAGAGCATGTGGAAGAGCAGCCAGGCGTCCTCGACGTTGCGCACCTGGTCGGAGGCCTGCAGCAGCTCGCGCAGCGATTTCTCGTAGCGGTCGAACAGGCTGTTGATCAGCTCGTCCTTGGCCGGGTAGTGGTAGTAGAGGTTGCCGGGGCTGATGTTCAGCTCGGCGGAGATCAGCGTGGTCGAGACGTTCGGTTCGCCGAAGCGGTTGAACAGCTCGAGCGTGACCTCCAGGATGCGTTCGGCCGTGCGGCGCGGTTTCTTGGGGCTGCTGGCCATGGGCGGCTCTTGTGGGGTGCGGGGAAATCTAGCACCGAAGCCCGGCCGCTCCTACGAGCGTCGCCCCTAATCGCCGCCGCAGGCAGGCCCCGTGGCGGCTGCCTACAATCTCGCGCCCATGCCCGCCATCTCCTTCCAGAACGTTTCCAAGACCTACTCGGGCGCGCGCGGCGAGGTGCGGGCCTTGAGCGAGGTCAGTTTCGACATCGAGCCGGGCGAGTTCTTCGGCCTGCTCGGGCCCAACGGCGCCGGCAAGACCACGCTGATCAGCATCCTGGCTGGCCTGTCGCGTGCCAGCGGCGGGCGCGTCACCGTGATGGGCCACGACGTCGTGGCCGACTACGCCGCGGCGCGCCGCAGCCTCGGGATCGTGCCGCAGGAACTGGTATTCGACCCCTTCTTCAGCGTGCGCGAGACGCTGCGCATCCAGAGCGGCTACTTCGGCGTGAAGCACAACGACGCCTGGATCGACGAGCTGCTCGCCCACCTCGGCCTGGCCGACAAGGCCGACGCCAACATGCGCCAGCTCTCCGGCGGCATGAAGCGGCGCGTGCTGGTGGCGCAGGCGCTGGTGCATCGCCCGCCGGTGATCGTGCTCGACGAGCCGACGGCCGGCGTCGACGTGGAACTGCGTCAGACGCTGTGGCAGTTCGTCGCGCGGCTCAACAAGGAAGGCCACACCGTGCTGCTCACCACGCACTACCTCGAGGAGGCCGAGGCGCTGTGCCACCGCATCGCCATGCTCAAGCAGGGCCGCGTGGTAGCGCTCGACCGCACCTCGGCGCTGCTCGCCGGCACGGCCAGCACCATGCTGCGCTTCAAGATGGACCAGGCACTGCCGCCATCGCTCGCGGCTCGGTCGCGCGTGACCGGCCGCATCGTGCAGGTGAAGGCGCACGACGCGGCCGAAGTCGAGACCATCCTCGCCGCGCTGCGCGCCGCCGGCTGCCGGCCGGAAGACCTGGAGATCGGCCGTGCCGACCTCGAGGACGTGTTCCTCGAGATCATGCAGGGCGAGCCGCGCGAGGTGGCGGCATGAGCGGCACGTCGGCCGGCGCCCTGAGCGGCGCGAGCACGCTGCTCTACAAGGAGGTGCTGCGCTTCTGGAAGGTCAGCTTCCAGACCGTGGCGGCGCCGGTGCTCACCGCGGTGCTGTACCTGCTGATCTTCGGCCACGTGCTGGAAGACCACGTCAAGGTCTACGACCGCATCGGCTACACCAGCTTCCTGATCCCCGGCCTGGTGATGATGAGCGTGCTGCAGAACGCCTTCGCCAACAGCAGCTCGTCGCTCATCCAGAGCAAGATCACCGGCAACCTGGTGTTCCTGCTCGTGACGCCGCTGTCGCACTGGGCCTGGTTCGTGGCCTACGTCGGGGCCTCGATGGTGCGCGGCCTGGTGGTGGGCGCGGGCGTGCTGCTCGTCACCGTGTGGTTCGCGCCGCTGCACGCCGCCGAACCCTGGTGGATCGTGGTGTTCGCCGTGCTGGGTGCCGCGATGCTGGGCTCGCTGGGCCTGATCGCCGGCCTGTGGGCCGAGAAGTTCGACCAGATGGCCGGCTTCCAGAACTTCATCATCATGCCGATGACCTTCCTGTCCGGCGTTTTCTACTCGGTGCACTCGCTGCCGGGCTTCTGGCAGACCGTGAGCCACCTGAACCCGTTCTTCTACATGATCGACGGCTTCCGGCGCGGCTTCTTCGGCGTCAGCGACGTGTCGCCGTGGATGAGCCTGGGCATCGTCGCGGTGGCCTTCGTGGGCGTCGCCGGCACCGCCTTGCACCTGCTGCGCACCGGCTACAAGCTTCGCCACTAGAATTCCGGGCATGGCCGAACCGACCCCCGCCGACGTGCAGCGCTTCATTGCGCAGGGTCTGGCCTGCGAGCATCTCGAGGTCGAGGGCGACGGGCGGCACTTCTTCGCCACCATCGTGTCGGCCGAGTTCGAGGGCGCCAGCCGCGTCAAGCGCCACCAGCGGGTCTACCAGGCCCTGGGCGATAGAATGCGCGAGCAGATCCACGCCCTGTCGATGAAGACGCTGACCCCCGCCGAGTGGGCCACCCAGGCCGGCTCGGCCACCACCCACCACCACTGAACTCCGCCGCAGTGTTCACTGCGGCGCTCGGGCCTGCGCCCAGCGCGGGTCACGGGAGCCGGGTGGGCATCGGGCACAGCCCCTCATCCTCATGGACAAACTCCTCATCCGCGGCGGCCGACGGCTTCAGGGCGATGTCGCCATCTCCGGCGCCAAGAACGCCGCGCTGCCCGAGCTCTGCGCCGCGCTGCTGACCGCCGAGCCGGTGACGCTGCACAACGTGCCCAGCCTGCAGGACGTGAGCACCACGCTCAAGCTGCTGCGCAACATGGGCGCGAAGGCCGAGCGCAGCGAGGCGCAGCCGGACGTCGTGGCGCTGGATGCGAGCAGCGTCAGCTCGCCCGAGGCGCCGTACGACCTGGTGAAGACCATGCGTGCCTCGATCCTCGTGCTCGGGCCGCTGCTGGCGCGCTTCGGCGAGGCGACCGTCTCGCTTCCCGGCGGCTGCGCGATCGGCTCCCGCCCGGTCGACCAGCACATCAAGGGCCTGCAGGCGATGGGCGCTGACATCACCGTCGAGCACGGCTACATCCTCGCCAAGGCGAAGCGCCTGAAGGGCGCGCGCATTACCACCGACATGGTGACCGTCACCGGGACCGAGAACCTGCTGATGGCGGCCACGCTGGCCGAGGGCGAGACGGTGCTGGAGAACGCCGCGCAGGAGCCCGAGATTCCCGACCTCGCCGAACTGCTGATCGCAATGGGCGCGAAGATCGAGGGCCACGGCACCAGCCGCATCCGCATCCAGGGCGTCGAGCGGCTGCACGGCGCGACGCACCGCATCGTGCCCGACCGCATCGAGACCGGCACCTTTCTCTGCGCCGTGGCGGCGGCCGGCGGCGAGGTGGTGCTGCGCGACGCGCGTGCCGAGCACCTCGACGCGGTGATCGACAAGCTGCGCGAGGCCGGTGTCAGCGTGGAATCGGGCGGCGACTGGATCCGCGTGAGGAGCCAGGGCCGACCGAAGGCGGTGAGCTTCCGCACCAGCGAGTACCCGGCCTTCCCGACCGACATGCAGGCGCAGTTCATGGCGCTGAACTGCATCGCCGAGGGCGCGAGCACCGTCACCGAGACGATCTTCGAGAACCGCTTCATGCACGTGAACGAGCTGGTGCGCCTGGGCGCCCACATCGTCGTCGACGGGCACACCGCGGTGGTGCAGGGCGTGGAGAAACTGTCCGGCGCGATCGTGATGGCCACCGACCTGCGCGCCTCGGCGAGCCTCGTGATCGCAGGCCTCGTGGCCAGCGGCGAGACGGTGGTCGACCGCATCTACCACCTCGACCGCGGCTACGACCGCATGGAAGCCAAGCTGCGCGGCATCGGCGCGGACATCGAGCGCGTCAAATGAGCAGCAACATGATCACGCTGGCCCTGTCCAAGGGCCGCATCTTCGACGAGACCCTGCCGCTGCTGAAGGCCGCTGGCATCGAGGTGGCCGAGGATCCGGAGAAGAGCCGCAAGCTCATCATCGGCACCAACCGGAACGACGTGCGCATCGTGCTCGTGCGCGCCACCGACGTGCCCACCTACGTGCAGCATGGCGGTGCCGACCTCGGCGTGGTCGGCCGCGACACGCTGCTCGAGCACGGCGGGCAGGGCCTGTACCAGCCGCTGGACCTGAAGATCGCCAAGTGCCGCATGAGCGTGGCGGTGCGCGCCGACTTCGACTACGCCGGCGCGGTGCAGAAGGGCTCGCGCCTGCGCGTGGCCACCAAGTACACGCAGATCGCCCGCGACCACTTCGCCAACAAGGGCGTGCACGTCGACCTGATCAAGCTCTACGGCTCGATGGAACTGGCGCCGCTGACCGGCCTGGCCGATGCGATCGTCGATCTCGTCTCCACCGGCAGCACGCTGAAGGCCAACCACCTCGTCGAGGTCGAGCAGATCATGTCGATCTCCTCGCGCCTCGTGGTCAACCAGGCGGCGCTCAAGCTCAAGCGCGAGCCGATCCGCGCGATCATCGATGCGTTCGAGCGCGCGGTGGGAGTGGCGTCATGAGCGTGGCCGTTCGAACGCTGAGCACCGCTTCGGCCGACTTCGAGGCCGAGTTCGCGCGCGTGCTGCACTGGTCGGCGGAGACCGACGCAGCGATCGAGACGCGCGTGGCCGACATCCTGGCCGACGTCGAGAGGCGTGGCGACGCCGCGGTGCTGGAGTACACGCAGCGCTTCGACGGACTGGCCGCGGCTTCGATGGCCGCGCTCGAGATCACGCAGGCCGAGCTCCAGGCGGCGCTCGCGCAGATCACGCCGGCGCAGCGCGCCGCCCTCGAAGCCGCCGCCGCCCGCGTGCGCGACTACCACCAGCGCCAGCTCGAGGCCTGCGGCCGCAGCTGGAGCTACCGCGATGCCGATGGCACGCTGCTCGGCCAGAAGGTCACGCCGCTGGATCGCGTGGGCATCTACGTGCCCGGCGGCAAGGCGGCCTATCCGTCCAGCGTGCTGATGAATGCGATCCCGGCGCACGTGGCCGGCGTCGGCGAGATCGTGATGGTGGTGCCCACGCCCAAGGGTGAGCGCAACCCGCTGGTGCTGGCCGCGGCCGCCGTGGCCGGCGTCAGCCGCGCGTTCACGATCGGTGGTGCGCAGGCCGTCGGCGCGCTGGCGCACGGCACGGCGACCGTGCCGGCGGTCGACAAGATCACCGGGCCGGGCAATGCCTACGTGGCCAGCGCCAAGCGTCGCGTGTTCGGCAAGGTCGGGATCGACATGATCGCCGGACCGAGCGAGATCCTCGTGCTGGCCGACGGTACGACGCCGCCCGACTGGGTGGCGATGGACCTCTTCAGCCAGGCCGAGCACGACGAGCTGGCGCAGAGCATCCTGCTGTGCCCGGACGCCGCCTACCTCGCGGCCGTGAAGGCGGAGATCGATCGCCTGCTGCCCGGCATGCCGCGGCGCGATGTGATCCGATCGTCCCTGGAAGGCCGCGGCGCGCTGATCCACACGCGCTCGATGGACGAGGCCTGCGCGATCAGCAACCGCATCGCGCCGGAGCACCTCGAGGTGTCGAGCCGCGAACCCGGCCGCTGGGAGCCGCTGCTCAGGCACGCCGGCGCAATCTTCCTCGGCGCCTTCACCAGCGAGAGCCTGGGCGACTACTGCGCCGGGCCCAACCACGTGCTGCCCACCTCGGGCACCGCGCGCTTCAGCTCGCCGCTGGGCGTGTACGACTTCCAGAAGCGCAGCAGCCTGATCGAGGTGAGCGAGGCCGGCGCGCAGGTGCTCGGGCCGATCGCCGCCGAGCTGGCCTATGGCGAAGGGCTGCAGGCGCACGCGCAGGCGGCCGAGTTCCGCCTGAAGAAGGGCGGTGCGCGATGAGCCTGCAGGAACGCATGCAGAAGGTGATCCGCCAGGACGTGCAGTCGATGCACGCGTACGCGATCCAGCCCAGCGCCGGCTTCGTCAAGCTCGACGCGATGGAGAACCCGTTCCGCCTGCCGCCCGAACTGCAGCGCGCGCTGGGCGAGCGGCTCGGCCGCGTCGCCATCAACCGCTACCCGACGCAGTGCGTGGCCGATGTGATCGCCGCGCTCACCGGCTACGTGAAGCCGCCGGCCGGCTGCAAGCTGATGCTGGGCAACGGCTCCGACGAGCTGATCAGCCTGCTCGCGCTCGCTTGCGACGTGCCCGGCGCGACCATCCTCGCACCGCTGCCCGGCTTCGTGATGTACGAGATGTCGGCGAAGCTCCAAGGGCTGAAGTTCGTCGGCGTGCCGCTGACGGCGAGCTTCGAGCTCGACGAGGCGGCCATGCTCGCGGCCATCGAGCAGCACCGACCGGCGATCACCTACCTCGCCTATCCGAACAACCCGACGGCCAACCTGTTCGACGACGGCGTGATCGATCGCATCGTCGCGGCGGTGGGCCGGCAGAGCGGTCTGGTGGTGTTCGACGAGGCCTACCAGCCGTTCTCGTCGAAGACCTGGATGCAACGCATGGGCGCGCACGAGCACGTGCTGGTGATGCGCACCCTCTCCAAGTTCGGCCTGGCCGGCGTGCGCCTCGGCTACATGGCCGGCGCCGCGGCGCTGATCGACGAGATCGACAAGGTGCGCCCGCCCTACAACATCAGCGTGCTGAACGCCGAGGCGACGCTGTTTGCGCTCGAGCATGCCGACGAGTTCGCGCGCCAGGCGTCGATCCTGCGCGAGGAGCGCGCGCGGCTGCAGAAGGCGCTGGCGGCGATGGCCGGCGTGACCGCGTTCCCCAGCGAGGCGAACATGATCCTGGTGCGCGTGCCCGACGCAAAGCGCGCCTTCGAGGGCATGAAGCAGCGCGGCGTGCTGGTCAAGCCCATCGCCGGGCTGCACCCGCTGCTGGCGAACTGCCTGCGCCTCACGGTGGGCACGCCGGAGGAGAACACGCTCATGATCGACGCGCTGAAAGCGAGCCTGTAGATGACCACGCCCCGTACCGCCGACGTCACGCGCAACACCAAGGAGACGCAGATCCGCGTCCAGCTCAACCTGGACGGCACCGGCGATGCGAAGCTCGCCACCGGCATCGGCTTCTTCGACCACATGCTCGACCAGATCGCCCGCCACGGGCTGATCGACCTCGACATCGCCGCGCAGGGCGACCTGCACATCGACGGCCACCACACTGTGGAGGACGTCGGCATCACGCTGGGCATGGCCGTGGCCCAGGCAGTGGGCGACAAGAAGGGCCTGACGCGCTACGGCCACGCCTACGTGCCGCTGGACGAGGCGTTGTCGCGCGTGGTGGTCGACTTCTCCGGCCGCCCGGGCCTGCACATGGACGTGCCCTTCAAGGCCGGCATGGTCGGCGGCTTCGACACTCAGCTCACCTACGAGTTCTTCCAGGGATTCGCCAACCACGCGCTGGTGACGCTGCACATTGACAACCTGAAGGGCGAGAACGCGCACCACCAGGCCGAGACGGTGTTCAAGGCCTTTGGCCGTGCGCTGCGCATGGCGCTCGCGATCGACCCGCGCTCGGCCGGCGTGATCCCGTCGACCAAGGGCTCGCTCTGACATGGCCAGAACCGTCGCCGTCGTCGACTACGGCATGGGCAACCTGCGCTCGGTGTCGCAGGCGGTGATGCATGTGGCCGACGGCAGCGGCTTCGAGGTGGTCGTGACGTCCCGGCCCGACGAGGTCTATGCCGCCGAGCGCATCGTGCTGCCGGGCCAGGGCGCGATGCCCGACTGCATGCGCGAGCTGCGCGATTCCGGCCTGCAGGAGGCCGTGCTCGACGCCGCCGCGCGCAAGCCGATGATGGGCGTGTGCGTCGGCATGCAGATGCTGCTCGAGCGCAGCGAGGAAGGGCCCACTGACGGGCTGGGCCTGATCCCGGGCGAGGTGGTGCGCTTCCGGCTCGAAGGGCAGCTGCAGCCGGACGGCAGCCGCTACAAGGTGCCGCAGATGGGCTGGAACCAGGTGGTGCAGGCCCGGCCGCACCCGGTGTGGGCCGGCGTGCCCGACGGCGCCTGGTTCTACTTCGTGCACAGCTTCTATGCCCGGCCGTCGGACGCGCGCCACAGCGTGGGCGAGGCGGACTACGGCGGCCGCTTTACCTGCGCGGTGGGCCGGGATAACATTTTTGCGACGCAGTTCCACCCCGAGAAGAGTTCCGAGCACGGCCTCGCGCTCTACAGAAACTTCCTGCACTGGAATCCTTGACGGCTTTCCCCTGCACACCACCTCCTCGGGTGACCCTTCCCCCCCACCACGTCCATCGGCCATGCTGCTGATCCCCGCGATTGACCTGAAAGACGGTCGATGTGTCCGCCTCAAGCAAGGCGACATGGCCGCATCCACCACCTTCGGCGAAGACCCGGCTGCGATGGCGCGGCGCTGGGTCGAGGCCGGCGCGCGGCGACTGCACCTCGTCGACCTTAACGGCGCGTTCGCCGGCAAGCCGGTCAACGAGGGCGCGATCAAGGCCATCCTCGCCGAGGTGGGCGACGAGATCCCGGTGCAGCTCGGCGGCGGCATCCGCGACCTCGACACCATCGAGCGCTACCTCGACGACGGCCTCAGCTACATCATCATCGGCACGGCTGCGGTGAAGAACCCCGGCTTCCTGCACGACGCCTGCACCGCCTTCGGCGGCCACATCATCGTCGGCCTCGACGCGAAGGACGGCAAGGTCGCCACCGACGGCTGGAGCAAGCTGACCGGCCACGAGGTGGTCGACCTCGCGCAGAAGTTCCAGGACTACGGCGTCGAGGGCGTGATCTACACCGACATCGGTCGCGACGGCATGCTCACGGGCATCAACATCGAGGCCACCGTGAAGCTGGCGCAGGCGCTGACGATCCCGGTGATCGCCTCCGGTGGCCTGTCGAACCTGGCCGACATCGAGAAGCTCTGCGCGGTGGAATCGGAAGGCATCGAGGGCGTGATCTGCGGCCGCGCGATCTACACCGGCGACCTCGACTTCGCGGCCGCCCAGGCGCGCGCCGACGAACTCAACGGCGAGGCCTGACCCTTTGCTGGCCAAACGCATCATTCCCTGCCTCGACGTCACCGGTGGCCGGGTCGTCAAGGGCGTCAACTTCGTCGAGCTGCGCGATGCCGGTGACCCGGTGGAGATCGCCGCGCGCTACAACGAGCAGGGCGCCGACGAGCTCACCTTCCTCGACATCACCGCGACCAGCGACGGGCGCGACCTGATCCTGCACATCATCGAGGCGGTGGCCTCGCAGGTGTTCATTCCGCTCACGGTGGGTGGCGGCGTGCGCACCGTCGACGACGTGCGGCGGCTGCTCAACGCCGGTGCCGACAAGGTCAGCTTCAACTCGGCGGCCGTGGCCAACCCGCAGGTGATCCGCGATGCCTCGACCAAGTACGGCGCGCAGTGCATCGTGGTGGCGATCGACGCGAAGCGCCGCCACGGGGACGACCTCGCGGCGCGCGGCCCCGGCTGGGACGTCTACACCCACGGTGGCCGCAAGAACGTCGGCCTCGACGCGGTGACCTGGGCCACGCAGATGGCCGAGCACGGCGCTGGCGAGATCCTGCTCACCAGCATGGACCGCGACGGCACCAAGATCGGCTTCGACCTCGAGCTCACGCGTGCCGTCAGCGACGCGGTGAGCGTGCCGGTGATCGCCTCGGGCGGCGTCGGGGCGCTGGAGCACCTGTCCGAAGGCATCCGCATCGGCGGCGCCGACGCGGTGCTCGCCGCGAGCATCTTCCACTACGGCGAGTTCACCGTCGGCCAGGCCAAGGCGCTGCTGGCGCGCGACGGCATCCCGGTGCGACAGTGACACCGGCGCTGCGCGGGCCGGGCGCCGGGCCGCTCCCAAGCCGGACCGCGATCCCCTCGGGGGATCGGCCGGCGTACCCGACGGACGAGGGGCCGGCATGAGCGAGGTTCGCATCATCGGCGGGCAGTGGAAGCGCTCCAAGCTGCCGGTGGCCGACCGGCCTGGGCTGCGGCCCACGCCCGATCGCGTGCGCGAGACGCTCTTCAATTGGCTCGGCGGCGATCTGGAAGGCTGGCGCTGCCTGGACGCCTTCGCCGGTTCGGGCGCGCTTGGCTTCGAGGCCGCCTCGCGCGGCGCCAGCGAGGTGCTGCTGCTGGAGCGCGACCGCGCGCTCGCCGCCAGCCTGAACCAGTCGCGCGAGCGGCTGAAGGCCGAATCGCTGCGGGTCGAGTGCACCGATGCGCTTTCGTGGATGCGTGCCTGCGTGCCGCAGCGCTTCGAACTGGTCTTCGTCGATCCGCCATTCGACGCCGGGCTGTTCGAAACGGCGCTCGCCGCGGCGGCGCGCGTGGTGGTGCCGGAGGGCTACGTCTACCTCGAGGCCGACCGCGAGTTCGGTTCCGAGGCGCTGGCGGCGCTCGGACTGTCGGTGCGCCGCCACCTGCGCGCCGGCCAGGTGCATGCCCACCTGTTACGAGTTGCAAGCGGAGCCTGAGCCGCGGCTACACTCCGCCGCAACGAGGACACGAGAGGGGCCACCGTTGACTTCCGTCACCCGACTCACCGCCGTCTACCCGGGCACCTTCGACCCGATGACCCTGGGCCACGAGGATCTCATGCGCCGGGCCAGCCGGCTGTTCGAACGGCTGATCCTGGCGGTGGCGGCCGGCCACCACAAGCGCACGATGTTCACCATCGCCGAGCGGCTGGAGATCGCCACCGAGCTCGCGGCCAAGTACCCGAACGTCGAGGTGATGGCCTTCCGCGGCCTGCTGCGCGACTTCGTCGTCAACCACGGCGGCAAGGTGGTGGTGCGCGGGCTGCGCGCCGTCAGCGACTTCGAGTACGAGTTCCAGATGGCCGGCATGAACCGCCAGCTGATGCCCGACGTCGAGACCCTGTTCCTCACCCCGAGCGACCAGTACCAGTTCGTCTCCGGCACCTTCGTGCGCGAGATTGCCACCCTCGGCGGTGATGTCTCCAAGTTCGTGTCACCCTCGGTGCTCGAGCGGCTGCGCGACCGCGTGAAGTCCACCGAGAGCTGACCTGTTCCCATGGCCCTGCTGATCACCGACGAGTGCATCAACTGCGACGTCTGCGAGCCCGAGTGCCCGAACCAGGCGATCTCGATGGGCCCGGAGATCTACCAGATCGATCCGGAGCGCTGCACCGAATGCGTGGGCCACTTCGACGAGCCGCAGTGCGTGCAGGTGTGCCCGGTCAGCTGCATTCCGGTCGATCCGGCACGCGTCGAGACGAAGGAGACGCTTTGGGAGAAGTACCGCCGGCTGCAGGCGCAGGCGGCGGCGCCCAGCCCCCCGGGCTGAGGCTCAGGGCTTCGGTTTCTTCGGTGCGACGGCGGTGAAGTCGCCCGACGCCTTCGACTTCTTCGACTTGCCGCCCTTGCTTCCGCTCTTGCGCGCAGGCTTGGTCGTGCTCTCGGCCGACGCGGATGCCGCCTTCGCCGGGCCGATCGCCGCGAGCGACGGCTCCTGCTGTGCGGCCTTCTCGGCGGCGCGGCGTTCGCGCTCCATCGCCTGCCCGCGGCGCCGCTCCTCGTCCGCGATACGGCGCGCCTCGGCGCGCTGGGCGGCGGTACGGGGATCGGTCGCCTCGACCACCCGGCCGCCGGGGCAGGGCGTCTGGGAATAGACACCATCTCCGCACTGGTAGGCGGGCGTGCGCGCCGCCGCGACGTTCACGGCGACCAGCAGCGGCAGGGCTGCGACGATCCAGGCGTTCATGGGGCGATCTCCGGGCGAGGGGGCTTGGGACGCGGCGGCTTGGCGTGGATCTTCATCATCGCGCGCTCCATCTCGCCGGCCAGCAGCAGGTCGAGCGCCGACAGCGAAAGCTCGATCGACTTGTCGATCGCCTCGCGGTGCTCGGCCGACGGCTTCTTGAGCACGTAGTTCACCACCTCGGCCTTGACGCCCGGGTGGCCGATGCCCAGGCGGAGCCGCCAGTAGTCCGCGCTGCCGAGTTGGGCATGGATGTCCTTCAGGCCGTTGTGTCCGGCGTGGCTGCCGCCGAGCTTCAGCTTGACCTGGCCAGGCAAGAGGTCGAGTTCGTCGTGCGCGACGAGGATCTCGCCAGGCGCGATCTTGAAGAAGCGCGCCAGCGCCGCGACCGACTTGCCCGACAGGTTCATGTAGGTCATCGGCTCGAGCAGCCACACCGGGCCACCCGGCGTGTTGGCGCGCGCGGCCAGGCCGAAGTAGCTGCGCTCGGGCACGAGCGACACCTTGAGCGCGCGCGCAACCTCGTCGATGAACCAGAAGCCGGCGTTGTGCCGGGTGGCTTCGTATTCGGCGCCCGGGTTGCCCAGGCCGACCAGCAATCGGATCATGCGGCGGATTATCGGCGCCGACCGGGCAACAAAAAGCCCCGCCATGGCGGGGCTCCGAAGGGGGAGGCGCGGCCGGGGGCCGCCCGTCTCACTTCTTGTTCTGCTTCTCGTCCTTCTTGGCCTTGGTCGGCGCGGCCGGGGCAGCGGCCACCGGTGCCGGCGCCGCCTCTTCCTCGGCGGCCTGCATCGACACGGACACGATCACCGGGTCCTTCTTGCCGTGCGTCACGACCTTGATGCCGTCGGCGAGCTTCAGGTCGCTGACGTGCAGCGACTGGCCCTTGGCCAGGTTCGACAGGTCGACCGTCAGGTACTCGGGCAGCTGCGAAGCCAGGCACTGGATCTGCAGCTCGGTGACCACGTGGTTGACGAGGCACTTGTCGGTCTTGACGGCCGGCGAGTTCTCCTCGTTGACGAAGTGCAGCGGCACCTTCTTCGAAACCTTGGTGGTCTTGTCGACGCGCTGGAAGTCGATGTGCAGCACGATGGGCTTGAAGGCGTGCATCTGGTAGTCACGCAGCAGCACCTGCTCGCTCTTGCCGTTGAGTTCCATCTCCAGCAGCGAGGAGTGGAACGCTTCCTTCTTCAGCGCGAAGAAGAGGGCGTTGTGATCGAGCTCGATCATCGTGGGCGTGCCGGCACCGTAGACGATGCCAGGCACCTTTTGCGCATTGCGCAGGCGGCGGCTCGCTCCGGTGCCCTGCAACTTGCGCTCGTAGGCGACGAATTTCATGGTGACTCCAGTGGTGTGAACAAGAGGGCCCGCGACCAGGCTCCTCGGCTTAGAAGTTCGCGTTTTGCTCCGCGAACAGGGACGTGACCGACTCGCCGTCGGAAATGCGGCGGATCGTCTCCGCGAACAGGAAGGCGACGGAAAGCTGGCGCACCTTGGCGCTGCCCTTGCCGGCTTCGCTGAGCGGGATGGTGTTGGTGATGACGACCTCGTCGAGCGCCGAGGCCTTGATGCGCTCGAGCGCCGGGCCCGAGAACACCGCATGCGTGCAGTAGGCGTAGACGCTCTTGGCACCGCGTTCCTTCAGCACCTCGGCGGCCTTCACCAGCGTGCCGGCGGTGTCGATCATGTCGTCCATGATCACGCAGTTGCGGCCTTCGATCTCGCCGATGACGTGCATCACTTCCGAGACGTTGGCCTTCGGGCGGCGCTTGTCGATGATGGCCAGGTCGCAGCCGAGCTGCTTGGCCAGCGCGCGGGCGCGCACCACGCCGCCAACGTCGGGCGAGACCACCACCAGATCGCTGTAGCGCTTGCTCTGCAGATCGGCCAGCAGCACCGGCGAGGCGTAGATGTTGTCGACCGGGATGTCGAAGAAGCCCTGGATCTGGTCGGCGTGCAGGTCCATCGTCAGGAGCCGCTCGACGCCCACCGCTTCCAGCAGGTTGGCCACGACCTTGGCGCTGATCGGCACGCGCGTGGAGCGCGGGCGGCGATCCTGGCGGGCATAGCCGAAGTAGGGGATGACGGCCGTGACTCTCCTGGCCGACGCACGCTTGAGCGCGTCGACCATGATGCACAGCTCCATCAGGTTCTCGTTGGTCGGCGCACAGGTCGGCTGGACCACGAAGATGTCGCGGGCGCGGACGTTCTGCTCGATCTCGATGTCGACCTCGCCGTCGGAGAAGCGGCCGACGCGTGCCTTGCCGAGTTCGATGCCGAGGTGGGAGGCGATCTCCTGGGCGAGCGCCGGGTTGGCGTTGCCGGTGAACAGCACGGTGTTGAACAACACGATCGCTCCGTCAGGTCTTGCCGGGCTCGTGGGGGCACCGGGTTGGATCACTCGATCCGTCAGAGGATTTGGCAGGGGAGGAAGGACTCGAACCCTCGCATGTCGGAATCAAAATCCGATGCCTTAACCAACTTGGCGACTCCCCTACACCGGTCCGCCGCTTTCGCGCCGAACCTTCAACCGGTTTCAGTCCGGGGCCCATCCGACGAGCGGATGCTGCTCCAGGCTGCGGCACATGCGTCCCACCCACCCCGGCGGAAGATCCGCCGGCATCGCCGCCGTGGGTTCGGCGCCCGTGCCTGCTCTCGCGAACACCGCACTGCCCGAACCGGTCATCCGCGCGTTGCCGAAGCGCCGCCGCAGGATCTCCAGGCCGGTGGCCACCTCCGCGCAACAGGCCTCGGCGGGCGGCTGCAGGTCGTTGCGGCCGAATCCCTCGAGCACCCGGCGGACGCTGCCTGCCGTGTCTGCAAGAAAGCCCGAGAGTATAACAGCTTCGGTGTCCCGGACCAGCAGCGGGCTGCCGAAGATCGCACGCGTCTCGATCGCCGCCGGCGGCTTCAGGACAGGTAGCCAGGTGCGCGGCACCGGCAAGGGCGTGAGGTGCTCGCCGATGCCCTCGACGAAGGCGTTGTGGCCGCCGATGAAGAAGGGCACGTCGGCGCCGAGCTTCACTCCCAGTTCGGCCAGCCGGGCGCGGGGCCAGCCGAGCCCCCACAGCCGGTTCAGCGCCAGCAGCGTGCTGGCGGCGTCCGAGCTGCCGCCCCCCATGCCGGCGCCCCAGGGCACCCGCTTGTCCACCGAGATGTCGGCGCCGTACGCGCTGCCACTTTCCGCCTGCAGCAGCCGCGCGGCCCTCAGGCACAGGTCGTCCGCGGGCAGCGCCGGGCCGAGGTCATGGCGTGCCAGCCGACCGTCGTCACGACGCTCGAAGTGCAGCGTGTCGCTCCAGTCGATCAGTACGAACACCGACTGCAGCAGGTGGTAGCCGTCGGCGCGACGGCCGATCACGTGCAGGAAGAGGTTCAGCTTGGCCGGAGCGGCCACGTCGAACAGCGAGCGCAGGCCCATGCCGGTCAGCTGCGGTCGAGCTTGACGCGCACGGTGACCGCGGGCGCGCCCTCGCGCACCGCGACGATGGTGTCGTCTGCGAAGCGGGCCAGGTCCACCGTCCAGCCGAGCTGGCGGAACCCGGGATCCTGCGTCTCGTGCGCTGCACCGGCCCAGGGGCGGCCATGCAGCCAGTCGAACAGCGCGGCCACCGGCAGGCTCTCGCCGAGCACCTCGCGCGTCAGCGCATCCAGGCTGCCGTAGGGCCGCTCGCCCTGCGGTGTGACCAGCACGACGCGGCCCGGCGCCCAGCGCGCCTGCGCCATCACCTGGCCGGTCGGTGTGGAGAGGTTCAGCCGCCCGGCCGCGGGCGCCCCCTGAAGCTCGAAACCCGCCACCACCGAGCGCGGCTGCTCTTCGCCGACGGTGTCGATGCGCAGCGCGAGGCGGCCCGAGAGCGTCTCGCCGGCCAGCGTGCGGTCATCGACCGGCAGCGAGGCGCAGGCCGAGAGCAACGCCGCCAGCGGCAGCGCCAACGCCGCAGCGCGCCGATTCACAGGTCCACCCGCAGGCGGGCGAGGGTCTCGCGCAGCACGTCGTTGCCGCTGTCGCGCGTCTTCGCCTCGCGCCAGACGCGCCGGGCTTCGTCGTGCTGACCCGAGACCCAGAGCACTTCGCCCAGGTGCGCGGCGATCTCGGCGTCGGGCCGGGCGCGGTAGGCCTGCTGCAGAAGGCGCAACGCTTCGGCGCGGTTGCCCAGCCGGTATTCCACCCAGCCGAGGCTGTCGGTGATGAAGGGTTCACCTGGGCTCAGGTCGAGTGCCTTGCGGATCAGGTCGCGGGCCTCCTCCAGGCGCTGGTTGCGCTCGGCCAGCGAGTAGCCCAGCGCGTTGTAGGCGTGGTGGTGGTCGGGCTTGAGCGCGATGACCTTGCGCAGCAGCCGCTCCATCTCGTCCATGCGGTTGAGCTTCTCGGCCATCATCGACTGCTCGTACAGCAGGTCGACGTCGTCCGGGTACTCCTTGTTGGCCTGCTCCAGCACGGCATTGGCATCGCGCCACAGCTTCACGTCACGCAGCACCTGGGCCTCGGCGAGCAGCTTCGCGCGCCCGTCGGCAGGCGTCTTCTCGGGCGCCTTGCGGATCAGGTCGCGCGCCTCGCGCACCTTGCCCTGGCGCGCCAGCAGCGAGGCCCGGCGCGTCTGGACCTCGAGGGCGCGCTGGGGGTTGTCGACCCTGGCGAGCCAGCCTTCGGCGGCCTTGTAGTCGTGGCGCTGCTCGGCGGCCTGCGCCAGCAGCAGCCAGGCCTGGGTGCGGCCCTGGTCGCGCCAGTCGCCGGCAGGAGCGCTGTCGTCGTCATCGTCGTCGGCTCCCGCCGGGGGCGCCGCCGGCGCGCTCTCGAGCTTCTGGAGGTAGGTCGTCAGCGAAGCCGTCGCCTCGGCAGGCCGGCGCAGTTCCAGTTGCAGGGCGCCCAGGGTCAGCCACGGCGGCGCGAGATCCGGCGCCAGTCGGGTGACGACCTCCAGCTGCGCGGAGGCGTCGCCGTAACGCTGCACGTTGGTCAGCACGCGCACGTAGTTCAGGCGCACGGCATGGCTGTCGGGCCGCGCCTTCAGGTAGGACGAGACCAGCGGCTCGGCCGCCGGCGTGCTCGGGACCAGGCCCACGGCGAGCATGGCCACGGCCTCGTTGTCGGGATCGTCGGCCTGCGCCTGCTGCAGCAAGGGCAGTGCCTTCGCCGGATCGGGCACGGCCAGCCAGGCGCGCGCGAGCGCGACCCGCGCTGCCCCGCGCGTGCCGGGCCGGTCGATCCAGCCCTGCGTGACGCGTTCGATCAGCGCCGGCGTCCTGGCCTTGTCGCCGTTGCGCGAGAAGAAGCCGGGCATCGAGAGGATCAGCGCCGGCCGCTCGGCCTCCGGCGTCAGCTGGATCAGCGAGCGCAGCGGTTCGACGGCCTCGTCGGCGCGGTTCAGCGCGACCAGCAGCTGGATCAGGTAGCGGTGGGCCTCCACCGACTGCGGCAGCGCACTGCGCCACGCCATGACCGAGGCGAGCGCCTGGTCTCCGGCGCGCGCCTGCAGGGCGATCTCGGTGGCGCGCCGGAAGAGCTGCTCGTCGCGCGAGCGACGTGCGGCATCCATCACCACCTGGTAGGCCGTCCCGGCCTCGCCGTTGCGCAGCTCGATCTCGCCGATCAGCAACTGGTAGAAGAGCTGCGCGTCGAGCGCCGAGTTCTCGACGGGCGTCGCCGACGACGCGGGCTGTGCCGCGGCCGGTCCGGCCAGGCTCAGCAAGGCCAGCAGGGTTCCGAGCAGGCGGGCGCCCGGGCGGGACGAGGGGGACGGCATCGGCGACTCCTGAAGGCTCGAATTCATTCTAGTGGCGGGTGGAGAAGCTCCGATCCGCGGCGCTCGCGATAATTCCGCACATGCCCGAACTTCCCGAGGTCGAGACGACGCGCCGCAGCTTTGCCGAGCGCATCGAGGGAGCCACGGTGCGTGCCGTTCGCCTGGGCAAGCCACTGCGCTGGCCGCTGGGTTGCGACCCGGCTTCTCTGCAGGGCCGGCGCGTCGGACGGGCCACACGGCGCGGCAAGTACCTCTGGCTGCCGTTGGACGCCGGCGGCCTGCTGCTGCACCTGGGCATGTCGGGTTCGCTGGCCTTCGGCGAGGGAGCCGTGCCGCCCGGGGCCCACGATCACTTCGACCTCGTCACCGACCGCGGCATGCTGCGCCTGACCGATCCGCGCCGGTTCGGCGCCGTGGTGTGGTCCAGCGCGATCGACCAGCCGCCAGCCGCGACGCTACTCGGTGGCCTCGGACTGGAGCCTTTCGACCCGGCATTCACCGGCGAGCACCTGCACCGCGCGCTGCGCGGACGACGGGTTGCCATCAAGCAGGCGCTGCTGGCGGGTGACATCGTCGTGGGTGCCGGCAACATCTACGCCTGCGAGGCGCTGTTCGAGGCGGGCATCGACCCGCGCACGCCGGCGGGGCGCGTCAGCCGTGCGCGCTGCGACCGGCTGGCGGCCGCCGTGCGGCGCATCCTCGCGCAGGCGCTCGACCTTGGCGGCAGCACGCTGCGCGATTTCCGCGACGCGCACGGCATGGCCGGGAGTTTTCAGCAACACGCGGCGGTCTACGGCCGCGAAGCCCAGCCCTGCGCGGTCTGCGGAGCGCCTGTCCGCCGGATCGTCCAAGGCCAGCGCTCGACGTTCTTCTGCCCGAGCTGCCAGCGGCGTTGACACCGCGCCACGTGGCGTGACAAGGCGTATCCGGGTTTCCCCTGCACGCCTCGTTTTGCCATGCGACAATGCATCGGCCTCGACCGACCCCGAGTCCATGACCGGCGGCCCGACGACAAGAAAAGCACCCGCGCAATGCCGAGTGAAACCCCGCCGGCCGGCGACGCCCTGATCGAGATCGACCACGTCACGTTCGGGTACGACGCCAGCCGCACCATCCTCAACGACATCTCGCTGCGCTTCCAGCGCGGCAAGGTCACGTCCATCCTGGGCAGCTCCGGCTGCGGCAAGACGACGCTGCTGCGCCTGATCGGCGGCGTGCACGCCGCCAGTTCGGGCAGCGTGACCTTCGACGGCGAGGTGATCGACGCCCGCAATCGCGATCAGCTGTATCGGCTGCGCCGCCGCATGGGCGTGCTGTTCCAGTTCGGCGCGCTGTTCACCGACCTGTCCGTGTACGACAACGTCGCCTTCCCGCTGCGCGAACAGACGGACCTGAAGGAGTCGATGATCCGCGACATCGTGCTGATGAAGCTCAACGCGGTCGGCCTGCGCGGCGCGGCCCACCTGCGCATTTCGGAAGTGTCGGGCGGCATGGCGCGGCGCATCGCGCTGGCGCGCGCGATCGCGCTCGACCCCGAGCTGATCATGTACGACGAACCGTTCGCCGGCCTCGACCTGATCTCCATGGGGGTGGCGGCGCGCCTGATCCGCACGCTCAACGACGTGACCGGCTCGACCTCGCTGGTGATCTCGCACGACGTGCCCGAGTGCATGGCCATCAGCGACTACGTGGTGCTGCTGGCCAATGGCGGGCGCATCGTGGCCCAGGGCACGCCCGACGAGCTGATGGGCTCGAGCGACCCTGAGGTGCGCCAGTTCGTGCGTGGCGAGCCCGACGGCCCGGTGAAGTTCCACTACCCGGCGCGCAGCATTGCCGAGGACTTCGGCCTCGGCGCGGGGGACGCGTCATGAACTTCGTCGAACAGGTCGGCGCGCGCACGCTGCAGGTGCTGCAGCGCTTCGGCCATGCGGCGTACTTCTTCCTCGACCTCGTCCGCGCGCTGCCGGTGTCGATGCGGCGCTTCGGCCTCGTGGTGGCGCAGATCCACGCGGTGGGCAACCTCTCGCTGGTGATCATCCTCGCCTCGGGCCTCGCCGTCGGCTTCGTGCTGGCGCTGCAGATGTACTACGCGCTGGTTACCTATGGCGCCACCGAGTCGCTCGGCCTGATCGTGAACCTCGCGCTGGTGCGCGAGCTCGGGCCGGTGGTCACGGCGCTGCTCTTCGCCGGCCGCGCGGGCACCTCGCTGACGGCCGAGATCGGCCTGATGAAGGCCGGCGAGCAGCTCGCCGCGATGGAGATGATGGCCATCGACCCGAAGGAGCGCGTGCTCGCGCCGCGCTTCATCGCCGGCATGGTGTCGATGCCCCTGCTGGCGATCCTGTTCTCGGCGATCGGCATCCTCGGTGCCTACGTGGTGGCGGTGCTGCTGATCGGCGTGGACGCGGGCAACTTCTGGTCGATCATGCAGGCCAAAGTCGACGTCTGGCGCGACGTCGGCAACGGCATCGTCAAGAGCGCGGTGTTCGGCGTGATCTGCACCTTCGTCGCGCTCTACCAGGGCCACGAGACGGACGCGACGCCCGAAGGCGTGGCCTACGCAACCACGCGCACCGTGGTGATGTCGTCACTGGCGGTGCTGGGCATGGACTTCATCCTCACGGCGCTGATGTTCTCGACGCCGTAGCAAGAAGGGAATCTCGAGATGGGCAAGAAAGGCATCGAAACGCTGGTCGGTCTGTTCGTGCTGCTGGGCATGTTCGGGCTGGTGTTTCTCGCACTGAAGGCGGCGAACCTGACCAGCTTCGGCGGCGGCGACACCTACGCGCTGACCGCGAAGTTCGACAACATCGGCGGTCTCAAGCCGCGCGCCGCGGTGCGCAGCGCCGGCGTGACCGTGGGGCGCGTCGCGTCGATCACGCTGGACGCCAAGACCTACCAGGGCGTGGTGCGGCTGGAGATCGACAAGGGCGTGCAGTTCCCGAAGGATTCGCAGGCGCGCATCCTGACCGCCGGCCTGCTGGGCGACCAGTACATCGGCCTCGAGCCAGGGGCCGACGAAAAGAACCTCGCCGCCGGCGACACCATCGCCCAGACGCAATCGGCCGTGGTGCTGGAAAGCCTGATCAGCCAGTTCCTCTTCAACAAGGCCGCCGACGCCGGGGGCGACGCGGGGGCGAAGAAGTGAAGCGAGCCGCCGTCGCGCTCACGCTGGCCGGCCTGCTGCTGGGTGGCTGCGCGACCACGCTGAACGACATCCGCGGAGGGCCGGGCGCCAAGCTCGATCCGTGGGAGAACTGGAACCGCAAGGTCTTCGCGTTCAACGAATCGCTCGACGAGCACGTGCTCAAGCCGGTCGCGACGGTCTACTCCAACGTCGTGCCGGAGCCGGTGCGGCGCGGCATCGACAACTTCTTCGGGAATTTCGCCGACGCCTGGTCGGCGGTGAACAACTTCCTGCAGGGCAAGGGGACGGCGGGCGTCTACGACGTCATGCGCGTCGGCACGAACACCGTGTTCGGCCTGTTCGGTGTGCTCGACGTGGCCACCGAGGTGGGCCTGGAGAAGTCGCGCGAGGACTTCGGGCAGACACTCGGCGTGTGGGGCATGGGTACCGGTGCCTATATCGTGTGGCCGCTGTTCGGGCCTTCCAGCGTGCGCGACTCGATCGGCCTGCCGATGGACATCGCGGCCTCGCCGGCCACCGTCATCAACGACGGTGCGACGCGCTACAGCCTGACTGCCGTGAACCTCGTGAACACGCGCGCGAACCTGCTCGGCGCCACCCGCGTGCTCGACGACATCGCGCTCGACAAGTACAGCTTCGTGCGGGATGCCTACCTGCAGCGCCGGCGCAGCCTGGTGTTCGATGGCAACGAGCCGCCGCCCGAGGATCCCACGGCCGCCGATCCGCCGGCCGCGCCGGCATCGGCCGCCAGGTGAACCGGAACCGGCCCCGATACGTTAAGGAACATCAAGACAGTGAACCTCGCGGCGTGCCCCGACTCCGAGCAGCGAGGGCCGCCCAGCGGCAAGGAAAGGACATGACCATGCTCACGATGCGAATCACCTCCTGGCTGGCCGCCGCCGCGCTGGCGCTCGGCCTCGGCGTTGCGCGTGCGAACGACGCCTCGAAGGCGCCCGACCAGCTCATCAAGGAAGTGTCGACCGACGTGCTCGACACCATCAAGGCCGACAAGTCGATCCAGGCCGGCGACGTGCAGAAGATCACCGCGCTCGTCGACGCCAAGGTCATGCCCTACGTGAACTTCCAGCGCATGACCGCCTCCGCCGTGGGCCGCTACTGGCGCCAGGCCACGCCCGAGCAGCAGAAGCGTCTGCAGGAGGAGTTCAAGATCCTGCTGGTGCGGACGTACTCGGGCGCGCTGTCGCAGGTGAAGGACCAGACCGTGCAGCTCAAGCCGATGCGCGCCAACCCCGACGACAAGGATGTCGTGGTCCGCACCGAAGTGCGCGGCAAGGGCGACCCGATCCAGCTCGACTACCGCCTCGAGAAGAAGGACGACGGCTGGAAGATCTACGACGTCAACGTGCTCGGCGTGTGGCTGGTGCAGAACTACACCAGCAGCTTCGCGCAGGAGATCGGCGCCAACGGCATCGATGGCCTGATCTCCAAGCTGGCCGAGCGCAACAAGGCGGCCGGCGGCACGAAGTCCTGAGAAGCCACGATGCTGCTGCTGCCCACCACGATCACGCTTCGCGAATCGCGCGACACGCTGCGATTGCTGTCGCAGGCGCTGCAAGGCGAGAAGGAGGGCGAGGTGGTCGTCGACGCCTCGCCGCTGCAGCAGTTCGACACTTCGGCACTGGCCGTGTTGCTCGAATGCCGCCGACTCGCGCAGGCCTTCGGCCGGCCGTTCCTCGTGCGCAATGCGCCCGACAAGCTGTCGGCTCTGGCTGCGCTGTACGGCGTCAACGAGTTGCTGATCCCGCCAGCATCGCCCGCGGGCGCCTGAGGCGCATCACGCGCCAGCCGAGCAGGGCCGCGACGATCGCGGCATAGACCGCCACTTCGGCGAAATCGTTCTTGCCGGCGCGCATCCACAGGAAGTGCAGGATCGCGAGTATTGCCACCGCGTAGACGCTGCGGTGCAGTGCCTGCCAGCGGCGGGCGCCCAGAGCCCTGATCGCGCGGTTGAACGAGGTGGCCGCCAGCGGCGCCATGAGCAGCAGCGCGAGGAAGCCGACCAGGGCGAACGGCCGCTTCGGGATGTCGCGCGCGATCACGCCGAGGTCCAGCCCCATGTCCAGCCAGGCGTAGGCGAGGAAGTGAAGCATCGCGTAGAAGAACGCGAACAGGCCCAGCATGCGGCGGAAGCGGGCCAGGGCGGGCTGGTCCGTCATCACCCGCAGCGGCGTCACCGCGAGCACCAGGCAGAGAAAGCGCAACGTCCAGTCTCCACTGGCGCGGATCAGCGCCTCGGCCGGGTTGGCGCCGAGCCGGTCGGTGGCCGCGGCGAACACCAGCCATACGAACGGCAGCAGGCAAGCCGCGAACAGCGCGGGCTTGGCGGCCGGGTGCAGAAGCGGCGTGCGGGCCATGCTCAGAAGTACTTCTTCAGGTCCATGCCGGCGTACAGAGAGCCCACCTGGGCCTCGTAGCCGTTGAACATCGCGGTGGGGCGCTTCTTCTGGAACAGGCCGTCCTCGCCGATGCGGCGCTCGGTGGCCTGGCTCCAGCGCGGGTGGTCGACGTTCGGGTTGACGTTCGAAAAGAAGCCGTACTCGCTCGGTGCCGCCTCGGCCCAGGAGGTGCGCGGCATGCGCTCGACGAAGCGGATCTTGACGATCGACTTGGCGCTCTTGAAGCCGTACTTCCACGGCACCGCCAGCCGAAGCGGCGCACCGTTCTGGTTGGGCAGCACCTCGCCATACAGGCCGAAGGCGAGCAGCGTCAACGGGTGCATGGCCTCGTCCATGCGCAGGCCTTCGACGTACGGCCAGTCGAGCACACCGGAGCGCAGCCCCGGCATCTGCGCGCGGTCGGCCAGCGTCACGAACTCGACGTACTTCGCGTTGCCCGTCGGCTCGACGCGACGCACCAGCTCGGCCAGCGGGTAGCCGACCCAGGGCAGCACCATCGACCAGCCTTCGACGCAGCGCAGGCGGTAGATGCGCTCCTCCATCGGGGCGAGCTTGAGCAGCTCGTCCAGGTCGAAACTGCGCGGCTTCTTCACCTCGCCCTCGATGCTCACGGTCCAGGGGCGTGGCTTGAGCGTGTCGGCGCGGGCCGCCGGGTCCGACTTGCCGGTGCCGAACTCGTAGAAGTTGTTGTAGCTGGTCGCGTCGGCGTAGGTCGTGGGACGCTCCATCGTGAGCGCGCCGGCCACCGTGCTGCGCGCGCCGGGCAGGGCCGGCAGCTTGCCCGGCCGGGCCGCCTGCCCGAGGGCGTCGCGCGACGCCCAGCCGGCCAGCGCGAGACCGGCCGCGCCCGCGGCCATGTGCCGCAGCCAGTCGCGACGCTGCTCGTACACCGCGCGGGGGGTGATGTCGCTTGCGTGCGGGTGCACGAAGCCTCGGTCCTTCAGGTACTTCATCTCAGATCACATCACCGAAATCGGTGGGTTCGAACAGGCGCAGCGAGCTCTTCGAAACCCGCTCGCGGAAGCTCTTGCGCGCGAACAGCTTGGCCTGGGCCTGCTCCGGCAGATCGGTGATGTTGAGGACGTTCTTGACGATCAGCGTGTCGATCACGTCCTCGATCACGCGCACGAAGTCGGCGTCGAGGCGGCTGAAATCCTCGCGCGTGGCGGCATCGTTGCCGACGAAGGCCTGTACCTCGGGATGGTCGTCGTCGAGGTACTCGGAGCCTTCCACCGCGCTGCGGTGCAGGCTGTCGATGCGGCCGTCGGCATTGCGTCGGACATGGGGCATGGCGGGCCTCGAAAGGGGGCGTCAAACCACTATACGTCGCAGGCTCCACCGAGGTTACACGGCCAAGAAAAAGGCCGGCTGCGAGGCCGGCCTTCGTTCACGTTGCGCCGACTCTCAGCGCAGGCCGGCGATGTAGTCGGCCACCGCCTTGATGTCGCCCTCGGTCATGCCGGCGGCCACGCCGGTCATCTGGGCGCTGTTCTTGCGAGTGCCGGTGCGGAACGCGTTCAATTGGGCTTCGGTGTAGGCGGCATGCTGGCCGGCCAGGCGGGGATACTGCGCCGGAATGCCGGCACCCGACGGGCCATGGCAGCCGGCACAGGCCGGCACCTTGCGCTCGGCGATGCCGCCGCGCCAGATCTTCTCGCCGAGGGCGACCGTGGCCTTGTTGGTGGCGAAGCCGGGCTTGGCACTCTTGCCGGCGTAGAACGCGGCCACGTTCTTCATGTCGGCTTCGGTCGCCAGCGTGGCGGCCATGCCCTGCATGACGGCGTTGGCGCGCTTGCCCGACTTGAACTCCGTCAGCTGCTTGACGAGGTATTCGGGGTGCTGGCCCGCCAGGATCGGGTTGGCCGGGCTGCCGCGCGAGCCGTCGAACGTGTGGCAGGCGCCGCACACGGCCGTCGCGGTGGCTTCTCCCTTGGCCGGATCCGGCTTGGCCGGTGCCGCGCTTTCCGACGCGGCGGCCGGGAAGGCCAGGGCGGCGGCCAGCAGGCCGGGCATCAGACGGGTCAGCAGGGCAACGGCAGCGTTCATGTTCGGGGGAGGGGGCTCATGCAAAACCCGTAGATTTTACAATGATCAAACAGAGCACCCATGGCCGACGACCTCCAAACCCCTCCGCCGGCCTCTTCGGGCGCCGACCAACCCGCGCGCCGGGCCCTTGCCTGGGCCCATACGGCCCGTTTCCTGACCACCGCCAGCCGGCTCGACCAGCTGCCCGCCACCGAGCTGCCGGAGATCGCATTCGTCGGCCGCTCGAACGCCGGCAAGTCCACGGCGATCAACACGCTGACCCAGCAGAAGCGTCTGGCGTTCGCGTCGAAGACGCCCGGGCGCACCCAGCACATCAACCTGTTCGCGCTCGGCCCGAAAGATGCGCCCGACGCCCTCTTCGCCGACCTGCCCGGCTACGGCTACGCCGCCGTCTCGCGGGACGCCAAGCAGCGCTGGCAGCAGGTGATGGCCGACTACCTGGAGGTGCGCCGCAGTCTCGCCGGCGTCGTGCTGATGGTCGATGCCCGGCTGGGCTTCACCGACCTCGACCTGCAGCTGCTGGAGTTCGTGGCACCGCGGCTGGCCAACGGCGCCGTGAAGCTGCTGGTGCTGTTGACGAAGGCGGACAAGCTGAACCGTCGCGAGGCCGACCGGGCGCTGGCCGCCTGCCAGGACACGCTCGCGGCGCTGAGCACCGAGGAATCCGACATGGGCATCGCGCTGTTCTCGGCCCTGAGCCGGCGCGGTGTGGACGACGTGGCGCTGGCGCTGCGCGCCTGGGTGGCACCCGAAGGCCAGCGATGAGCGCGGATGGCATCGAGACCTTCGACGCGACGTTGCCGCACGGCGTCACACTGAGCTGCCGCGTGGCCGGAGCGCCGGGTGCACCGCTGCTGGTGTTCCTGCATGGCTTCCCGGAGGGCGCGTTCGTCTGGGATGAACTGCTCGCGCACTTCGCGCCGCGCTTCCGCTGCATCGCGCCGAACCTGCGTGGCTTCGAGCGCTCCAGCGCGCCGGACGATGCGGAGGCCTACCGGGCACGCCATCTCGTGGCCGACATCCGCGCGCTGATCGCCGCGCAGGGTGGGCGCGCTGCGGCCCTGGTCGCGCACGACTGGGGCGGTGCCGTGGCCTGGGCGGTGGCCGCGCAGCACCCCGAGCTGATCGAGCGGCTGGTGATCGTCAACTCGCCGCATCCGGCGACTTTCCTGCGCGAGCTGCGCGACAACCCGGCGCAGCAGGCCGCCAGCGCCTACATGAACTTCCTCTGCCGGCCGGACGCCGAGGCGCTGCTGGCGGAGAACGACTTCGCGCGGCTGTGGACCTTCTTCGAGCGCATGGGCGCCGTCGATCCGGCACACCCCGGCGGCGGCTGGCTGACCGAGGCCGTGCGCGAGCGCTACCGTGAGGTGTGGCGCCGCGGCCTGACCGGCGGCTGCAACTACTACCGCGCCTCACCGTTGCGACCACCGGCCGGCCCCGACAGCGCCATCCACACGCTGCAGCTGCCGCCGGAACTGGTCACGGTGCGCGTGCCGACGCATGTGGTCTGGGCCGAGGCCGACGTCGCACTGCCGCCGGCCCTGCTCGAGGGTCTCGAGGCCTTCGTGGCGGCGATGACGCTCACGCGCGTGCCCGGCGCGACGCATTGGATCGTGCACGAGCGGCCCGCGCTGGTGGCCGCGGAGATCGAGCGCGCGCTGGCGCGCTGAGTGTCGCCCTCAGGGCCGGCCGACGAAGAGGTAGAGCCCGGCCGACCCCTGGGGCGCGTAGGTCAGCCCGAAGTACACCGGGCCCAGGCCCGTGTCCGCGCCGAGGAACAGGCTGCCGCCGCTGCGCAGGTCGCGCGAGCGCACCTCGCTCCAGCGCTGCCAGGCGTTGCCGGCCTCGAGCGTGGCGCCGACGAAGAAGCCGCGCGTGAACACCGGCACCGTCAACGAGCGGCGGTACCAGGTCAGGCGCGTGAACACCACGCTGTTGCCGTCGAGCTGGCCGCTGCGGTAGCCCGAGAGCTGGTGGAAGCCGCCGAGCGTGTAGCGTCCGAGCGCGCTGAGGTTGTCCTGCGGCGTGCGCTGCACGCGGGCGTAGAGGTTCAGCGTGTGCTGGCCCCAGCTGCCCACGATCGTGCCTTCGGCCTCGAGGCGGGTGAAATCCTCGCGCAGGCCGCTGCCGCTGCGCTGCCGACGCCCGCCCACGGCCTCGGCGTCGAAGCGGTAGCCGCGCGTCGGGAAGTTGGCGAAGTCGAGCTGGTCGATCACCGCCGCGACGCGCAATCCGGTCTCGCGGATCGTGACGGCCGTGCCGGCGCTCTGTGTGTTCGCGACGAGGTCGGGCGTGGTGCGCTCGACCAGCTGCGTCAGGCCCATGCGCAGCTCGCCGAGTTCCGCCCAGGGCTGTCCGAGGTCGATGCCCAGCGTGCCGCTGCGGCGGTTGTACAGGCTGATCACGGAGCCGGTGTCGTTGTCGTAGCGCGTGATGTCGCGCCGCTGGATCTCGGCATGGCCGGAAACGAACCAGTCGTTGCTGATGCCTAGCGTCCAGTTCAGCGGATGGTAGAGCTCGGTGTACCAGCGCGGCACCTGGCCGATCTGCACCTGGTTGCGCCACTCGCTGCCGTTGGCGTCGAGCCAGTGGCGGTTGTGGCTGATCTTCACGTTGAAGCCGCTGCCGCCGCGAAAGTTCGTCTCGAGGTCCAGCCCGATGCGGAAGTAGTGCGGCCCCCAGGGCTTGTCCTCGAGGTCGAACACCAGCCCGTCGCCCTCGGGCGCGGACACCAGCAGGTAATCCGCGCGCAGGTAGTCACCGCTGGCGGCGAGGCGACGCGCGTCGCGTTCGGCCTTGGCGCTGTCGAAGGGCTGGCCGGCTCGCGATTCCATCTGCGCGGCGAAGCGCTGCGGATTGGTGAGCTCGGTGCCTTCGAACCGGATGAACGACACCGTCGCTTCCGGTTTGGCCGGCCGCGGGCGTGCGCCGCGCCATTGCGCGTAGGCGGCCTCGGGCAGCGCCAGCGAGGCCATGCGCTGCGCCAGCGGCAGCGCGCCGCGCTCGCCGGCCTCGATCAGCTCGCTCGTGCGTTCGAAATCCGAGGCGGTGAGCTTGCCGAGGTCGGGCGCCACCAGCAGGTCGGTCGGGCCCAGCGAGGCCAGGCTGCGCTGCACGTTCTGCTCGGTGAGGATGTTGATCATCTGGGCGGTGAGCCCACCCACCGAGCCGAGCGTCCCGCGCCCGGCGATCGGCGTGCCGATGTTGACGACGATGAGCACCTCCGCGCCCATGGCGCGGGCCACGTCGACCGGCACGTTGTCGACCAGCCCGCCATCGCCGAGGATGCGCCCGTTCACCTCGGTGGGCGCGAACACGCCCGGCACGCTCATGCTGGAGCGCAGCGCGAGTGCCAGGTCGCCCTGCGCCAGCACCACCGGCTTGCCGCTCTCCATGTCGGTGGCGAGCGCGCGGAACGGCGTGGGAAGCGCGTCGAAATCGCGCACCTCGCGCACCGGTAGGGTGTAGCGCCGCAGCAGCGTCTCCAGCCCGCGGCCCGAGAGCGCGCCCAGCGGCGCGCGCAGCTCGCCGTCGCGCATGCCGATCTCGATCACCGGCGAGATCTCGAAGTCTTCCTCCTTGCGGCGCTGCGAGAGCAGCTGGCGATCGACCCGGCTGGCGAACATCGTGCCCCAGTCGACCTTGAGCAGCTCGGTCTCGAGCTGCGAGGCGCTCATGCCGCTGGCGTACAGGCCCCCGATGATGGCGCCCATGGAGGTGCCGGCGATCACGTCGATCGGCACACGCTCGCGCTCCAGCACCTTGAGCACGCCGATGTGTGCGAGCCCGCGCGCACCCCCCCCCGAGAGCACGAGACCGATGCGCGGGCGCCGCGCGCCCTCGGCGGCGGGTTCGGGGGCGACGGAGGCCGCTTGCGCGGTACACGGCGACGGGGCCGCAGCGAGCAGCATGCACGCCGCGACGAGGAGGGATCGGAACATGGCCCGCGATGGTATCGGGCCGAGGGTGGTCAGGCCGGCAGCGGCAGCTCGTGAACCAGAGCGTCGATGGCACGCTGCACCAGCGGCCTCTCCTCGAGCGGGCGCACCAGTCCCGCCGCATCGAGCCGCTCCAGCGCGCGTCGCGTGATCGAGTGCGTCTGCCCCGATTGCTCACCCGCGAACAGGAAGTACAAGCCACGCTCACTGCGCCACAGCAGCTGAACACGCGTCCAGCGCCCATGCACGAACATGCGCAGCCGCTCGCCAGGCTGCAGCGTGTCGATGCGGCGGGCCGCTTCCTCCGGTGCGCCGACGTCGGTGGCCAGGAAGTCGGCCGGCACGGTGTCCATCGACGCGAGGTCGATCACCGAATCGCTGAAGGGCCGCGGCAGGGGCGTGTCGGGCACCACTTCCTCGCGCATGCGCTGCACGATCTGCTCCGGCGTCAAGGCCTCGCTGCCGGCGCGCGGACCGGGGCGCAGCGATTCGGCGTGCAGCGGCATCAGCGCATCGAGCACGGCCTGTTGCTCGTCGGCCGGCAGCGCGATCAGCGCCATGCCCCCGCGCAGTCGTTGCAGCAGGCCTGGCAGCAGCGCCACCAGGCGCTGACGGCTCTGCGGGTGATCGGGCGGCTGCAGGCTCCACAGCAGGTCGTCGACGGCACGCAGGTAGCCCGGCGTCGGCTCGACCTGCTCGCCGAAACGCACCATCGACTCGGCCAGCACCTTGGCCCAGGTGGCGGTGACGAAGCGACGGATCGGTGCCGGCGCGCGCACCGGGGCCATCTGGTCGGCCAGGCGCTGCGAGAGGATCTGCTCGAGCACATCGCGCCGCTCGGCGCGCTGCAGGCTCTCGACGCTGCCCGAAGCCTCGCGCACTTGCCATTGCAGCTGCTCGGCGAGGAATGCATCGAGGCGCGCCAGCGCGCGCCGGAACGGCATGGCATCGGTCACCTGCGCGCGCGACACCTCCTCGGCCAGAGCATCGCTGAAGGAAAGCAGGCCGGCAAGCCGCTTGTCGCCGGGCGCGGGGTAGCTCTGCCCGGCGCTGGCGATGCGGTTCATCAGCAGCCACACCGGGTGCGCGGAGGACTCCAGCATGCCGGCATCCTGCAAGGCCACGCGCAGCGCGGCCACCTGAAGGCGCGCCAGCACGGCGCGAACCGGCGCGGGCAATTGCGTGTCGGCCTGGATGGCGGCGAACAGCCGCGTCAGCAGCGCGGCAACGCGGCCGTCGGTTCCCGGCGCCGAAGGCACGCCGGCCACGGGGGCCAGCTCGCCAGCGGGCAGGCTGGACAGCAGTGCGCCCAGCACGCCGGCGCGAGCGGCGTCGCGGGCGCTGCTGCTGCGGCTGCCGACGGCGCCCGGGGCGAGCTGAACGGTTCGATAGATGCTCGGCTGTACCCCGGCCGCTTCCAGGCGCGAGCTGGCCGCGGCCCAGGCGGTCTTGAGCAAGCCTGCCAGCACTCCGGCCGAGACGCGCAGCAAGGTCGTGCGCGGCCCCGGCGCCGTCAGGATCGCGCAGGCTGCTTCCCAGAGTGCCGTCGCGTACACGATGGGACGCAGCGGGTTCGAGTCCTCGCTGACATGCTGCAGCCCGCACAGCGTCGAGGTGAAGGTCTGCAGCTCGCGCCGTTCCCATTCGGCCGTGCTGTCGATCAGCTGCAGCGCGCGCGAGATCTCGATGTCGGCCTCGACACGCGACTCGTCCATCAGCTCGAGCGTGGATGTCGCCGCCAGGCCTGGCAACTCGGAGGACGCATCCTGAGCCGAAAGCTCCCGGCGCACGCCATCGCTCAGGGCCTCGAGGAACTTCGCCTGGAATCGCGTGCCCTGGCGCTGCAGCGCCTCGACGATCTCGAACTGGCGCTCGCGCTCCGCGTTGGCCAGGCCGTCGCGCGTGTCGCGCAGGAGGGTCAGGGTGCCAGCCGTGCAGCGATCGATCATCGCCGCGGAGCGGGCGAGTTCGTCGTCGACGAACCGGAGCAGCAAAGCGGGTGCAGGCATGCCGTGTACTGCGAGGGTGTGCGCGGATTATGAATGGCGCGCTCAAGAAAAAGGGCTGCCCGAAGGCAGCCCTTGACAGCGCTGAGCCAGGCTCAGGCGGACATCACATGTCCATGCCCATGCCGCCCATGCCACCCATGCCGCCGGGCATGCCGCCGGCCGGGGCCTCTTCCTTCGGGGCCTCGGCGACCATGCACTCGGTCGTCAGCATCAGCGACGCCACGGAGGCGGCGTTCTGCAGCGCGGTGCGGGTCACCTTGGTCGGGTCGAGGATGCCCATCTCGAGCATGTCGCCGTAGGTGTCGTTGGCGGCGTTGTAGCCGAAGTTGCCCTTGCCCTCGAGCACCTTGTTGATCACCACGCTCGGCTCGCCGCCGGCGTTGGCGACGATCTCGCGCAGCGGCTGCTCGATGGCGCGCATCACGATCTTGATGCCGGCGTCCTGGTCGTGGTTGTCGCCCTTGATGGCGCCCACGGCGGCGCGGGCGCGCAGCAGCGCAACGCCGCCACCGGCCACGATGCCTTCCTCGACGGCGGCACGGGTCGCGTGCAGCGCATCCTCGACGCGAGCCTTCTTCTCCTTCATCTCGACTTCGGTGGCGGCACCGACCTTGATGACGGCCACGCCGCCGGCCAGCTTGGCCACGCGCTCTTGCAGCTTCTCGCGGTCGTAGTCGCTGGTGGCTTCCTCGATCTGGATGCGGATCTGCTTGACGCGCGCTTCGATGTCGGCGGCCGAACCGGCGCCGTCGATGATCGTGGTGTTCTCCTTGCCCACCTCGACGCGCTTGGCCTGGCCCAGGTCGGCCAGCGTCACCTTCTCGAGCGTCAGGCCGACTTCCTCGGCGATGACCTTGCCGCCGGTCAGGATGGCGATGTCCTCGAGCATGGCCTTGCGGCGGTCACCGAAGCCCGGCGCCTTGACGGCCACGACCTTCAGGATGCCGCGGATGGTGTTGACCACCAGCGTGGCCAGCGCTTCGCCTTCGACTTCCTCGGCGACGATCAGCAGCGGGCGGCCGGCCTTGGCCACCTGCTCCAGCGTGGGCAGCAGGTCGCGGATGTTGCTGATCTTCTTGTCGAACAGCAGCACGAACGGGTTGTCCAGGATCGCGCTCTGCTTCTCGGGGTTGTTGATGAAGTAGGGCGACAGGTAACCGCGGTCGAACTGCATGCCTTCGACGACGTCGAGCTCGTTGTTCAGCGACTTGCCGTCTTCGACGGTGATGACGCCTTCCTTGCCGACCTTGTCCATCGCGTCGGCGATGATCTTGCCGATCGACTCGTCGCTGTTGGCCGAGATCGAGCCGACCTGCGAGATTTCCTTGCTGGTGGTGGTCGGCTTGGAGGCCTTCTTCAGCTCCTCGACCAGGCCGGCGACGGCCTTGTCGATGCCGCGCTTCAGGTCCATCGGGTTCATGCCGGCGGCGACGAACTTCATGCCCTCGCGCACGATCGACTGGGCCAGCACCGTGGCGGTGGTGGTGCCGTCACCGGCGTTGTCGCTGGTCTTGGAAGCGACTTCCTTGACCATCTGAGCGCCCATGTTCTGGAGCTTGTCCTTGAGCTCGATCTCCTTGGCGACCGAGACACCGTCCTTGGTGACGGTGGGGGCGCCGAACGAGCGCTCGAGCACCACGTTGCGGCCCTTGGGACCCAGCGTGACCTTGACCGCGTTGGCCAGGATGTTCACGCCTTCGACCATGCGGTGGCGCGCGTCAGCGCCGAAGACAACGTCTTTTGCAGCCATGTGTGTTTCTCCGAATTCGAGTTCTGCGGGAATGGATTACTTCTCGACGACGGCGAAGAGGTCTTCCTCGCGCATCACGAGCAGTTCGTTGCCGTCGACCTTCACGGCCTGGCCGCTGTACTTGCCGAACAGCACACGATCGCCCACCTTGATGTTCAGGGCCACGAAGTCGCCCTTGTCGTTGCGCTTGCCCGGACCGACGGCCAGCACCTCGCCCTGGTCGGGCTTCTCGGCGGCGTTGTCGGGGATGACGATGCCCGAGGCGGTCTTGGTTTCCTGTTCGAGGCGCTTGACGATCACGCGATCGTGCAACGGACGAAGTTTCATAGCATCTCCTTGATGACTCGGAACTGAATCGTGACGGGGAACGAGCTGCAAGTTTGCGCTCATTCACTTCGCCGATTCCGGGTGCGGGGAGCCCGCTCGGACGGCGTTAGCACTCGCACTGGATGAGTGCTAGCAAACCGATTATAGGGGCGCGTTCCCGGCTTTCAAGCGCCACGCAGAAGCCCGCGGAGCTCAGGGGCGGGCGGTGCAGGCGTATGCCGAGATCACGTGCGTCTCGACCACGGGCGCGCCGGTCAGGCCGCGCTGCGGCGTCGGGCAGCGGGTGGCCGAGCCGCGGTAGAGCACGCCCCGCTGCAGGCCGCCGCAGTAGGCGCGCGCGGCGGCGGCCACCTCGGCGAGCGGCACACTGCGCAACGAGTGCCAGAACACGATGCCGTCGGGCGCCTGGGTCAGCACGGCGACCGGTGGCACCGTCTGTCCGGTCGGATCGGTGAACGACTTCGCCAGGCCGAGCGACTGCAGCGAGCCGTCGATCTTCATCAGGCCCTGCGTGGGGCGGGTGGCCATCGCGCCGATCCGTCCCAGCCGGCTGCCCTCGTCCTGGCCGTCGCAGGCACGGAACTGGGAGACGGTGCGCGGCCCGTAGCTGGTGTCGTTCAGGCCGGCATAGGGCATGCCGACACTGGTGACGGGCGTCGGGGCGAACGGATCGCTCACGGCACAGCCGCCGAGCAGAAGCGCAAGCGCGAAGGGGGTGAACGAAGTGCGAATCATCGTCAATGTCGCGCCGGCACGGATGTGCCGCCGTCCTCCTGTTCGCCCGGCACCGCCGGATCGGCGACGCGATAGTTTTCGCTCGCCCAGGCGCCGAAGTCGTGGTTCTTGCATCGCTCGCTGCAGAACGGACGCCAGGCGTTCGACGGGCCGTACAGGCTTTCACCTCCGCAGGCGGGGCAGCGCACGACGCGGACCTTGCCGATGGTGCTCATGCGCACAGCGTCAGCTCGAAGCTGGCGTCCTCGCCGCTGGGCCTCAGGCGACCTTCCGTGTCCTGCCGCATCAGCCGGATCGAGACCATCAGGCGGTGCCCGCTGATCTCCGGCACCAGTTCGTGTCCGTCCGGCAGTCGCAGGCGCAGCAACTGGTAGACGCGGCCCTGCGGCAGGCTCTGCTGGAACTGGCCTGCGGGCGCCACCACCTTGTGCGGCACGCCGGCGTCGCGCAGCAGCCCGAGAAGGACCGACAGCGCCTCGGCCAGCGGCATCAGCGTGCCGGCCCATTGCATCAGGTCGGCGCGGCGTCGCGCCACGTCGTGCTTCTGCCAGGCGTAGTAGCCCGGCAGGTCGAACTCGCAGGTGCCCCCGGGAATGCTGATGCGGCTGCGGATGCTCATCAGCCATTCGTTGCCCGTCAGCGCCGAGCCGGCCTTGCCGGGCAATTGGTTCAGCCCGTTGAAGGCGTGGTCGACGCGCCCGAGCACGTCGTCGAGCGCCGCTTCCGAGATCGACGGGTTGCCGCGGAAACCGTTGAACAGCGCCTTCTGCCGCTCGAGTTCCTTCAGCAGATCCGACTTCAGGTCGGCGCGCGAGGCCACGTCCATGATCTCGAAGATCGTCGCGAGCGCGAAGTGGTGGTCGACCGGCGCTTCGCGCGCGATCAACTGCCCGAGCCGATCGAACAGGTGCTCCAGGCGGAGCATCGTGCGGATGCTCTCGTTGAAGGGGTACTCGTAGAGGATCAAGTTCGTTGGTCCGGTCCCTCAGCGCGATCCGAGGGCTGCAGATCATTGTTTCACACGCGAGCGCTCCATCCCTTCCAGAGAGCGCGCACCTGCGCGAGCAGTTCCTCACGCGAGATCCCGTCGTTGTAAATCACTGCATCGGCGCCTGCGCGGCGAACCCGCCGGCCGGCTTGCTGCGCGATCACCGACTGCACCGCCTCGCGCGTCCAGCCCGAGCGCGCCATCACGCGCTCGACCTGCGTCGACTCCTGGCAATCGACCACCAGCACGCGGTCCAGCCGCTCGCGCCAGCGACCCGACTCCATCAGCAAGGGCACGTCGAACACTACCGCGCTGCCCTGCGCGGCGCTCTCCTGTCGCAAGGCTTCGGCACGGATCAGCGGGTGGAGAATTGCCTCGAGGCGCTGTCGCGCGGAAGGGTCCGCGAAGACCAGATCTCGCATGCGCGCGCGGTCGAGCGCACCGTCGGCCGCCTGCAGGGGTGAGCCGAACTGCTCGACGATGGCCGGCATCGCGGCGCCGCCAGGCAGCGTGAGGCTTCTGGAGATGGCGTCGGTGTCGATCAGCGCGGCGCCGAGCGCGGTGAAGCCGGCGGCGACCGTGCTCTTGCCGCTGCCGATGCCCCCCGTCAGGCCGATGCGCAACGAAGCCCGGGCTGCCATGGGCGACGGGCTCAGGCCCAGCCGATCCAGCCCAGCACGCGCGTGGGCCCGGCCAGCATGACCGTCAGGCCAGCGCCGGCGAGAAACGGACCGAACGGCACGTAGCGACCCTCCCGCAGTGCGCTGGAGAGCTTCATGCCGATGCCTACCACGGCGCCGATCAGCGAGGCGATCAGCACGATCGGCAGGATCATCTTCAGGCCCAGCCAGGCGCCCAGCGCGGCGAGCAGCTTGAAGTCGCCGAAACCCATGCCTTCCTTGCCGGTCAGGAGCTTGAAGGTCCAGTACACCGACCAGAGCGACAGGTAGCCGGCGACGGCGCCCCAGACCGAATCGGCAAGGGGAAGGGTCCAGCCGAGGGCCGCTGCGACGATGCCGGCCCACAACAATGGCAGCGTGAGGTTGTCGGGCAGGAAAGTGGTGTCCCAATCGATGCCGGCCAGTGCGATCAGCATCGCCGCCATGCCGCACCAGAGCAACACCACCGGTGTCTCGCCGAAACGCCAACCGACGGCCGCGAACACGATCCCCGTGAAGATCTCCACCAGGGGGTAGCGAGGCGAGATCGGTGCCTTGCAGGCAGAGCAGCGGCCGCGCAGCCGCAGGTAGCCGAGCACCGGGATGTTCTCGTGCCAGCGGATCCTGTGGCCACACGCCGGACAACGCGACGCGGGGCGCGACAACGTGAGCGGTTCGACAGGCTCGACCGGGACGCCGAGCAGCTCGGCGCTCTCGGCGCGCCACTCGCGCTCGAGCATCAGCGGCCAGCGGTGGATGACGACGTTCAGGAAGCTGCCGATGCACAGCCCGAACAGCGCCAGCACCGGGGGCGTCAGCAGCCCCTGCAGGGCGAGCGCGTCCATCGGGCGCGCGTCAGACCACCTGGCCCAGCTTGAAGATCGGCAGGTACATCGACACCACGATGCCGCCGATGAGGGTGCCGAGGATCACGATGATGAAGGGCTCCATCAGGCTCGACAGGCCCTTGACGGCTTCGTCGACCTCGTCCTCGTAGAACTCCGCGGCCTTGCCCAGCATCTGGTCGAGCGCACCGGACTCCTCGCCGATGGCGCACATCTGGATCACCATGGTCGGAAACACGCCGGTCGTCTGCATCGAGGTGGTCAGGGCGGAGCCCGTGGCCACGTCCTTCTGGATCTGCTCGGTGGCCTCGGCGAAGACGGCATTGCCCGAGGCGCCGCCCACGGAGTCGAGCGCTTCGACGAGGGGCACGCCCGCCGCGAACATGGTCGACAGCGTGCGCGTCCAGCGTGCGATGCACGACTTGTTGACGAGATCGCCGAACACCGGCACGCGCAGCAGCAGCCGGTCCATCGCCTTCTGCATCGGCGGCGATCGCTTCCAGGACTCGAGGAAGAAGTAGGTGCCGAAGCCGAGCACGCCGAAGATGAGGTACCAGTACTTGACGAAGAACTCCGACATCGCGATCACCGCCAGCGTTGGCGCCGGCAGGTCCGCGCCGAAGGACGTGAACACGTCCTTGAATGCGGGGATCACGAAGATCATGATGACGGCGATCACGACGAAGGCCACGACCAGCACCGCGACGGGGTAGATCAAGGCCGACTTGATCTTGTTCTTGATGGCCATGGTCTTTTCCTGGTACAGCGCCAGCCGCTCGAGCAGCGCCTCCAGGATGCCGCCGGCTTCGCCGGCTTCGACGAGGTTGCAGTACAGGGAATCGAAGTAGAGCGGATGCTTTCGGAAGGCAGACGACAGGCTCGTGCCGGTTTCGACGTCGGCACGGATGTCGTTGAGCAGGCGCGTCAGCTTCGGGTTCGGACTGCCTCGCGCCACGATGTCGAACGACTGGATCAGGGGCACCCCGGCCTTCATCATCGTGGCCAGCTGACGTGTGAAGACGGCAATGTCCTTCTGCTTGATCGCCTTGCCGCCGCTCATGCGGCGCTTCTTGACCTTGGTGGTCAGGATGCCCTGGCGACGAAGGCTGGCGCTGACCATGGCTTCGCCGCCGGCGCGCATTTCGCCTCGAACGATCTTGCCGTTCTTGTCCTTGCCTTCCCACTCGAAGACGAGGTCCTTGACGTTCTTTGCCGCTACCGCAGTGGCCATGCTCGTTCCGGGAGTTCAGCCCCCGCCCTTCGATTGATGTCTTACTCGTTGGTCACGGAGATCACTTCGTCCAGCGTCGTCACGCCGGCACGGACCTTCACCAGACCGGACTGACGCAGATCCCGCACGCCTTCCCGCTGCGCCTGCGCCGCGAGATCCATGGCCGTGCCTTCGGCCAGGATGAGACGCTGGATTTCCTCCGAGATGGGCATGACCTGGTAGATGCCCACCCGACCCTTGTAGCCGTTGGTGCACGCCGAGCATCCCACTGCCCGGTAGGGCTTCCAACTGCCGTCGAGTTCGGTTTCCTGGAAGCCGGCCTTCAGCATCGCGTCGCGCGGATAGTCCGCCGGGGCTTTGCAGTTCTCGCACAGCTTGCGCGCCAGACGCTGCGCCGTGATCAGCAGTACGGCCGAAGCGATGTTGAATGGCGCCACCCCCATGTTCAGCAGGCGGGTCAGCGTGGTCGGGGCATCGTTGGTGTGCAGAGTCGACATCACCATGTGCCCGGTCTGGGCGGCCTTGATCGCGATGTCCGCGGTTTCCAGATCCCGGATTTCGCCGACCATGATCACGTCCGGATCCTGGCGCAGGAACGACTTCAGGGCGGCCGCGAATGTCAGTCCGGCCTTGTCATTCACGTTGACCTGGTTGATGCCGGGCAGGTTGATTTCCGCGGGATCCTCGACCGTCGAGATATTCACGCCCGGCTGATTGAGGATGTTCAGACAGGTGTACAGCGACACCGTCTTGCCCGATCCGGTCGGGCCAGTGACCAGCACCATGCCGTAGGGCCGGACGATGGCTTTCAGCAAGCGGTCCTTCTCGACCTTCTCGTAGCCAAGCGCTTCAATGCCCAGCTTCGCGCTGGACGGATCCAGGATACGGATCACGATCTTCTCGCCGAACAGCGTGGGCAGAGTGCTGACGCGGAAGTCGATTGCCTTGTTGCCGAACTTGAGCTTCATCCGGCCATCCTGCGGGACACGCTTTTCGGCGATGTCCAGGCGGGAAATGACCTTGATGCGGGAAGCGAGCTTGTCCTTGATCGCGATCGGCGGCTGCGTGATCTCGCGGAGCTCTCCGTCGATGCGGAAGCGCACGCGATAGTGATATTCGTAGGGCTCGAAGTGCAGATCGGATGCTCGCGCGTTGATCGCGTCGATCAGCATCTTCTGCAGGAATCGCACGACCGGAGCATCTTCGACATCCGAGGGGGCTTCCGCCTCCTGCGGTGTCGTGACGTCGTCCGTGACGTCGAACTCGAAATCGCCCGACGAGAGGGACTCCAGCGCCTCGGACGCACTCGCACCCGTGGACTCGAGAATCTTGGCGAGTTTGTCGTGCTCGACGATCACCCACTCGGGAGAGAGCTGTGTGGCGAACTTGATCCGCTCGACGGCCTCCTGATCGGTGGGATCCGCGCCGCCAATGAACAGGCGGTTGCCACGCTTGCCCAGCACCACGATCTGGTACTGGACGGAGAGCTTCGCGTCGACAACGTTCTTCGGAAGCTTCTGGACATCGATCGCCGACAGGTCCAGCAAGGGCAGGGCCAACGCCGTGGACAGGGTGTGGGCGAGGTCCGCAGGCGCCACGGCGCCTGCCGCGATCACCGACGAGATGAAGCTGACCTTCTTGTCTCGAGACGACTTGACGAGGTCCTCGGCGGTCTTGGCGTTGAGCCGCCCGGCGTGCACCAGCACCCGCGCAACGCCGGAAAGCGCTGATTGAGGAGCCTCTGCCAGAGTGTCCACGTTGGAGGGGTCGCCGCGAAAGTGAGTGGTAGCGGATCATGATCGCCGATCCGCGGGGCACTGTAAACGAGAGCGGGCGGCGGCAAAGCCAACAATTCCCGAGCCTGCACCGGTGAAGATGCAACAAATTGATGCGCTGGGGAAGGTGGGAAATCTGGTCGGGGTGAGAGGATTCGAACCTCCGGCCTCTACGTCCCGAACGTAGCGCTCTACCAGGCTAAGCTACACCCCGATTCCGGTCACGATGTCGAGAACATCAGGAAGAAGGCGCGTCTAGGAAGACCGCTCAACCGACCGAGCACAGAATTCTAGCAGAGCTTCGCGGTATGCCGATGCTGGCAGGTGCTCGAGTTGGGCCGCCGCCTGCTCCGCTTCGCGACGCGCGGCTTCGCGCGTCGCGGCGATCGCGCCGGTGTGCCTCACGATCTCCACGATTTCGGCAAGGCGGGCGACCTCGCCGTGTTCGATCGAGTGGCGAATCAGTTCGCGTTCTTTCGGGGTGCCCCGTTCCATGGCGATGAGCAGCGGCAGCGTGGGCTTGCCTTCCCGCAGGTCGTCGCCCACGTTCTTGCCGAGCTGCGCTGTGTTGCCTTCGTAGTCGAGAAGATCATCCACGAGTTGGAACGCCGTGCCCAGCGAGCGTCCATAGGCGGCGCAGGCTTCTTCCACATCGGCCGCGGCGCCGGCCAGCACGGCCCCGAGGCGCGCGCTGGCCTCGAAGAGCTTCGCCGTCTTGAAGCGGATGACACGAAGGTACTCGCCGACAGCGATGTCGGGGTCATGCATGTTCATCAACTGGAGGACTTCTCCCTCCGCGATCACGTTCGTCGCATCGGCCAGAACTTCCAGGACGCGCATACGCCCCACCGACACCATCATCTGGAAAGCCCGCGAATACAGGAAGTCTCCGACCAGCACGCTCGCAGCGTTGCCGAACAGTGCATTGGCCGTCTGCCGACCGCGCCTCAGCGACGACTCGTCGACGACGTCGTCGTGCAGCAATGTGGCGGTGTGGATGAACTCCACGGTCGCCGCCAGTTCGTGCTGTTCCGGCCCGCGGAATCCGAGCGCACGTGCGAACAGGATGACCAGCATCGGCCGCATACGCTTGCCGCCGGCACTGATGATGTACTCGGAGATCTGATTGACCAGTACGACGTCGGACGCGAGGCGTCGACGAATCACGGCGTCCACTTCGCGCATGTCCGCGGCGGCAAGCTGTGCGGCGCCCGGGAGGGCGGCGGGTGTGATCGTGGAATCTTGCACGGGACGCTCGTAGAGGCCGTGATTATAGGAACACGCCCGGCGGGCCAGACCGCCGTCCGGCTTCTGGCCGCCATGCACCTGCCGCTCGCGCTTTGCGTCGTGCTATACTTTAAGGCTCTCCGTTTCTCGGAGAGGTCCTGAGCTGTTTCAACGCTCGGGAGCAACAGAAAGGGCTGATATGTACGCGGTCATAAAAACCGGAGGCAAGCAGTATCGCGTTGCCGCTGGCGAGAAGATCAAGGTAGAACAGATTGCTGCGGACGTCGGCCAAGAGATCACGATCGACCAGGTGCTGGCTGTCGGAAACGGCGCCGATCTGAAGGTCGGGACTCCCTTGGTGGCGGGTGCCAGCGTGAAGGCCACGGTCGTGGCGCACGGCAAGCACGACAAGGTGCGCATCTTCAAGATGCGTCGCCGCAAGCACTATCAGAAGCACGGTGGCCATCGTCAGGCCTACACCGAGCTGCAGATCGGCGCGGTCAACGCCTGATCTGCCGATCGAACACCACTAGGAGTCAGACATGGCACAGAAAAAGGGCGGCGGTTCGACCCGGAACGGCCGTGATTCGCAGCCGAAGATGCTCGGCGTCAAGGCCTACGGCGGCCAGACCGTCCCGGCCGGCTCGATCATCGTTCGCCAGCGCGGCACCAAGTTTCATGCCGGCACCAATGTCGGCGTGGGCAAGGACCACACGCTGTACGCGCTGGTCGACGGGCAGGTGAAGTTCGCGGTAAAAGGCCCGCTGAACCGTCACACGGTCAGCGTCGAATCGGCCTGATCCGGTTGCCGCATCTGCGGCACGACCCGCGAAGCCCCGGCCTCACCGGGGCTTCGTCGTTTGCGGGCCCGCACTACCATTCGCGCCAAGCGCACACACGCCCATGAAGTTCGTCGACGAAGCCACCATCGATGTCGCGGCCGGCAACGGCGGCAGCGGCTGCGCGAGCTTCCGTCGCGAGAAGTTCATTCCGTTCGGCGGGCCCGACGGCGGTGACGGCGGTCGGGGCGGCAGTGTCTATGCAGTCGGCGATCGCAATCTGAACACGCTGATCGACTTCCGCTACGCGCGCCGGCACGAGGCACGCAACGGTGAGTCGGGGCGAGGTTCCGATCAATTCGGCGCCGCCGGCCCGGACATCGTGCTGCGTATGCCGATCGGCACGATCATCACCGATGTCGACACCGGCGAGGTCATCGGCGAGCTGCTGGTGCCCGACGAGAAGGTGATGCTGGCCAAGGGCGGAGATGGAGGCTTCGGCAACCTGCACTTCAAGAGCAGCACCAACCGCGCCCCCCGTCAGAAGACCCCCGGCTGGCCAGGCGAACATCGCAAGCTGAAGCTCGAGTTGCGCGTGCTGGCTGACGTTGGATTGCTGGGCATGCCCAACGCCGGCAAGTCGACGCTGATCGCCGCGATCTCGAACGCTCGGCCGAAGATCGCCGACTATCCGTTCACCACGCTTCATCCGAACCTCGGCGTCGTGCGCGTCGGGCCGGAGCAGAGCTTCGTGGTCGCCGACATCCCCGGCCTCATCGAAGGGGCCTCGGAAGGCGCGGGTCTCGGCCATTTGTTCCTTCGCCACCTGCAGCGCACTCACCTGCTGCTGCACGTGGTCGACCTCGCCCCGTTCGACGAAGCGGTCGATCCGGTCGCGCAGGCGCGCGCCATCGTCGCAGAACTGAAGAAGTACGACGCGGCGCTTCACGCCAAGCCGCGCTGGCTGGTCCTCAACAAGCTCGACATGGTGCCCGAGGAGGAGCGCGAGAAACGCGTGAAGGACTTCGTCCGCCGCTTCCGCTGGAAGGGCCCGGTGTTCGAGATCTCCGCGCTGACGCGCGAGGGCTGCCAACCGCTGGTGCGTGCGGTCTACCAGCACGTCGCCACGTTGCGTAACGTCACGCCCGAGGATCCGGATCCTCGATTCGACAGCCTCGAAGGGACGTCGCAGCCATGAGCGCAGCCCTGCGCGATGCGCGCCGCATCGTGGTGAAAGTCGGCTCGAGCCTCGTGACCGACGAAGGCCGCGGCGTCGACGCGAAGGCCATCGGCGACTGGTGCCTCCAGATGGCGGCACTTGCCCGCGAGGGCCGCGAGCTGGTGATGGTGTCCAGCGGCGCGATCGCCGAGGGCATGAAGCGGCTCGGCTGGTCGAGCCGGCCGAAGGAAGTGCATGAACTGCAGGCTGCCGCCGCGGTTGGGCAGATGGGGCTGGCGCAGATCTACGAATCGAAGTTGCGCGAACAGGGCATGCGCAGCGCGCAGGTGCTTCTCACGCATGCCGACCTGGCCGACCGTGAGCGCTACCTGAACGCGCGCTCGACCCTGCTGACGCTCTTGGGCCTGGGGGTGCTGCCGGTCATCAACGAGAACGACACCGTCGTCAACGATGAGATCAAGTTCGGCGACAACGACACGCTCGGCGCGCTGGTGGCCAACCTGATCGACGCTGACGCCCTGGTGATTCTGACCGACCAGAAGGGTCTGTTCACCGCGGACCCGCGCAAGGATCCTTCGGCCACGCTCGTGAGCGAGGCTCGCGCGGGCGATCCGGAACTCGAGCGCATGGCCGGCGGTGCCGGGTCGAGCCTGGGTCGTGGCGGCATGCTGACCAAGATCCTGGCCGCCAAGCGCGCGGCTGGCAGTGGGGCCAGCACGGTGATCGCCTGGGGCCGAGAAACGGATGTGCTGCTGCGCCTCGCGCAGGGCGAATCGATCGGCACGACGTTGATGGCCGCGACACCGAAGCAGGCCGCCCGCAAGCAATGGATGGCTGACCACCTGCAGCTGCGAGGCTCGGTGGTGATCGATGCCGGTGCCGTGAAGAAGCTGTGCGCCGAAGGCAAGAGCCTGCTGCCGATTGGCGTGGTCGAGGTGCAGGGCGACTTCCACCGCGGCGATGTCATCGCGGTGCGCGGTACCGATGGCCAGGAGATCGCGCGCGGCCTGGCGAACTACGGCAGCGCCGAGGCACGCCTGATCGCACGCAAGCCCTCGAGCGAGTTCGAGCGACTGCTCGGCTACAGCGCGGAGCCGGAGATGATTCACCGCGACAATCTCGTGCTCGCCTGAGCGCGCACGCGCCGTTCAGGTCGCGTCGTCGGGGGGCAGTTCGCCGGCGGGCTGATCGTCGGGGCGCGGTTCGTCGCCGCGATGATGCGGTCGCAGTCCTGAGCGCAGGTAGCGGTTGTGATGGTGCGATCGGGGCAGGAAGCGCGCCAGTTCGGTGAGCGCCATCTGGTAGACGTCGCGCTTGAAGTCGATCACCACCTCGAGCGGCACCCAGTATTCGTTCCAGCGCCACGCATCGAACTCGGGGTGGTCGCTGGCGCGCAGGTTCATGTCGCTGTCTCTGCCGACGAGTTGCAGCAGGAACCAGATCTGCTTCTGGCCCTTGTAATGACCGCGCGCATCGCGCCGGATGTAGTGTTCGGGCACCTCGTAGCGGAGCCAGTCGCGCGTGCGCGCGACGATGCGGACATGCTCCGGCTTCAGCCCCACCTCTTCGTGGAGCTCGCGGTACATCGCCTGCTCAGGCGTCTCGCCGTGCTTGATGCCCCCTTGCGGGAACTGCCAGGAGTGGGTCCGTATCCGCTTGCCCCAGAAAACCTGGTTCTTGTGGTTGAGCAGGATGATGCCGACGTTGGGTCTGAACCCCTCACGGTCGAGCATAATCAACCCCGAATCTGCGCTAGTTCAAGTCATTATTGCATCGGCATGACGGGCTTCAACCCCTTGGGTTACCCGCATCCCGGCCCGGTGCCCCTCCCATGAAAGCCACCCAGTTCTTCGTCTCCACCCTGAAGGAAGCGCCGGCGGATGCCGAGGTCGTGAGCCACAAGCTCATGATGCGAGCCGGTCTCATCAAGCGGCTCGGTGCGGGCATCTACAACTACATGCCGATGGGCCTGCGCGTGATCCGCAAGGTCGAGCAGATCATCCGCGAGGAGATGAACCGCGCCGGCGCCGTCGAACTGCTGATGCCGGTGGTGCAGCCGGCCGAGCTCTGGCAGGAGACGGGCCGCTTCGACAAGATGGGCCCCGAGCTGCTGCGCGTGAAGGATCGGCACGAGCGCGACTTCATCATCCAGCCGACGTCGGAAGAGGTGATCACCGACATCGCGCGACAGGAACTGCGCAGCTACCGCGCGCTGCCGAAGAATTTCTATCACATCCAGACGAAGTTCCGCGACGAGCGCCGTCCGCGCTTCGGCGTGATGCGCGGGCGCGAGTTCACGATGAAGGATGCGTACTCGTTCGACCGGGACGTCGAGTCCGCCGGCCGAAGCTACGAGCAGATGTACGCGGCCTATGTGCGCATCTTCGAGCGGCTCGGACTGACCTTCCGCGCCGTGGCCGCCGACACCGGCGCGATCGGTGGTGACCGCTCGCACGAGTTCCAGGTGATCGCCGACACCGGCGAAGACGCGATCGTGTACTGCCCGGACTCCGACTACGCCGCGAACATCGAGCTGGCCGAGGCGCTGCCGCCCTCCGCGCCGCGCGCGGCCGCCGGCCAGCCGCTGCACAAGACGCCGACCCCGGGCAAGAGCACCTGCGAAGACGTGGCCGCGCTGCTGGGCCTCCCGTTGCAGCGCACCGTGAAGTCGCTGGTGCTGGCCACCGACGAGCGCAACGACGCCGGTGACGTGCTGAAGACCACGGTCTGGCTGCTGCTGGTGCGAGGAGACCACCAGCTGAACGAGATCAAGGCCGGCAAGCTGCCGGGCTTCGCGCATGGCTTCCGCTTCGCGACTGTCGCGGAGATCGAGGATCACTTCGGCTGCAAGCCGGGCTACCTCGGGCCGATCGGCACGCGCAAGCCCGTCAAGGTGGTGGCAGATCGCACCGTGGCTGCGATGAGCGACTTCGTCTGCGGCGCCAACGACGCCGACTTCCACTACACCGGCGTGAACTGGGGTCGCGATCTCCCCGAGCCCGATGCGGTGGCGGACATCCGCAACGTCACCGAGGGCGAGCCTTCGCCCGACGGCAAGGGCGTGCTGGCGATCCAGCGCGGCATCGAGGTCGGCCACGTGTTCTTCCTCGGCACCAAGTACAGCCTGGCGATGAACGCCACCTACCTCGATGAAGGCGGCAAGCCGCAGCTGATGCAGATGGGCTGCTACGGCATCGGCGTCACGCGCATCCTCGGCGCGGCCATCGAGCAGGGGCATGACGAGCGCGGCATCGTCTGGCCCGACGCGATGGCGCCGTTCACGGTGGTGGTCTGCCCGATCGGCTACGACCGCAGCGCCGACGTGAAGTCGGCGGCCGACCGCCTGCACGCCGAGCTCGAGGCACTGGGCATCGACGTGATGCTCGACGACCGCGGCGAGCGACCCGGCGCGATGTTCGCCGACTGGGAACTGATCGGCATCCCGCACCGCGTGGTGGTTTCCGATCGTGGCCTGAAGGAAGGCCGTGTCGAGTACCAGGGTCGACGCGAAACGCAGGCCACGCCCCTGGCGGTGGGCGACGTGACGGCCCACCTGAAGGGCGTGCTCCAGCGATGAGCCTGCGGCGCCGGCGGCTGCTGGCCGGCGCGGCGGCTTCCTGGCTGGCGGCGCTGCCGCGCTTCGCGTATGCCGGTGCGCAGATCGAGGAACCACTGGCCGACGCGGTGCGCAGCGCGCTCGCGGCGGCCATCGCCAACAGCGCGCCGCCCCGACCGGCGTTCGACACCATCGAGGCGCGGCTCGCCTACCTGCGCTGGCTCGGCGCGATGAGCACACGACTGCAGCGCCGCAAGGCCGAGCACATGACGCGTGTCGAGTTTCTCGAGACGCTCTGGTACGAGAGCAAGCGCGCCGGGCTCGAACCGGCGCTGGTGCTCGGGCTCGTGCAGGTGGAAAGCGGATTCCGCAAGTACGCGATCAGCGCGGCCGGCGCGCGCGGCTACATGCAGGTCATGCCGTTCTGGACGCGGCTGATCGGCGACGGCGATGCCGCCAGTCTGTTCCACATGCAGACCAACCTGCGCTTCGGCTGCGTGATCCTGCGCCACTATCTCGACGTCGAGCGTGGTGACCTGTTCATGGCGCTCGGCCGCTACAACGGCAGCCGAGGCAAGGCACCGTACCCGAACGCCGTGCTGGGCGCGCGCAAGGCCTGGCTGCACCCCGACGGCTGATCAGCCGTCGGCGCCCAGGCCACCCCAGGCCTTCGGCGCAGCCTCGCCGACGCCCAGGAGCGCGAGCACGCGCTCGACCGTATCGTCGATGATCTCGTCCAGAGTGGCTGGCCGGTGGTAGAACGCTGGCAGGGGCGGGAAGATCACCGCGCCCATTTCGGTGGCGGCCGTCATGTTGCGCAGGTGCGCGAGGTTGAACGGCGTCTCGCGCACCATCAGCACGAGGCGACGACGCTCCTTGAGCGCGACGTCGGCGGCTCGGGTGAGCAGGTTGTCGGCCATGCCGTGCGCGATGGCGGCCAGTGACTTCATCGAGCAGGGCGCCACCACCATGGCTTCCGTCGCGAACGAGCCACTCGCAATGGCGGCGCCGACGTCGCCGGGCGCGTAGGCCACGTCGGCCAATCGCTCGAGCGCGCGCCGGTCCAGGCCGAGCTCGTGGTGCACGTTGAGCACGCCGGCCGGGCTGGCGATCAGGTGGGTTTCGCGCCCGGCATCGCGCAGGCGCGCGAGCAGGCGTACCGCGTAGACCGCGCCCGTCGCACCGGTGACCCCGACGACGACGCGGCGCGGAGCGCTCATGAAGCGAGCAGCGGCTGCAGTTCGCCCGACTGGTACATCTCCATCATGATGTCCGAGCCGCCGACGAACTCGCCGTTCACGTACAGCTGCGGAATCGTCGGCCAGTTGGCGTAGTCCTTCACGCCCTGGCGGATTTCCTCGTCTTCCAGCACGTTGACGGTGGTGAGGTCCGACACGCCGCAGGCCTTGAGGATCTGCACTGCGCGGCCGGAGAAGCCGCACATCGGAAACTGCGCCGTGCCCTTCATGAAGAGCACAACGCGGTGGTTCTTGACGATCTCGTCGATGCGGTTCTGGACGTCGCTCATGGTCGGGTTCGGGCGGAAACGGATGACAGGCAGAGGTTATACGGCAAGCGTGCCGAACTCGGCGCGAATGCGCCGGCAAGGCCACGGCGTCTGTCCTGGATCAGAACGCGTAGGAGACGCCGATCTGCAGCACCGGCGTCAGGCGCAGTTCGCGCACGAGGTCGTCCAGGCCCTGATAGGCGCCGCTGCGGCCCAGCCGCACGGCGTTGCCCGCGCCCAGCGCCATCAGGCCGAAATCGGCACTGAAGTTCCATCCGCTGCGCCCGCTCAGGCCGCTGTAGCCGATGCCGACATAGGGCAAGGCACCCTGGTCGCCGCGCAGGTCGCTGAAGAGGCGGCGCTCCGGCACCAGATTGCCGGCGCTGCCACCGGGCTGGCCGATCCACAGTGCCGGCCGCGGCCCGACGACCAGACCGCTGGTGGCGCGCAGCACCCCCGACGATCCATCAGCCGACTGCATCCGCGCGAAGAGGTAGTCGCCCATGACGCTGAGGCTGCGGGGCTTGAGCCCGGTGCCGTCGTCGTCGCCCAGGCTCGCGCGCCACAACGGTGCCGGCTGGCTGAGAGCCAGGCGAGCCTGCCAGCGGACCCAGCTCATGCTGTCGTCCTGCCATTTCAGGCCATCGGCTTGGCCCGCCTGCACCAGTCCCGAGGCTGCAAGCATGGCGGAGAATGTGAGCATCCACTTGGCAGTCAGCATGGTCGGCTCCCCCGTTGATGTCCGGACCATCGTACGCCGCAGCCACTGGCTTGTGGAAGGAAGAAGCCCCAACGCTCTCGGGCCAACGCCGAATTCGCCAAGAAGCCACATGCAGGGCGGCCTCGGCGCGACAGACTGCGTCGGCGGTGTGCGTCCGTTACAGCCTTCCGCCGGTGCAGCGCGGATGGCCACCGAGGTCGTACCGGGTCTCGACCTGGGAGAAGCCGGCAGCCTGAAGCAACGTGCGGACAGCGTCGGCCTGGTCGTAGCCATGCTCGAGCAGCAGCCAGCCGCGATTCCGCAATGCGCCGGGGGCGCCGCCGACGATGGCGCGCAGCGAGGCCAGGCCATCGGGGCCCGGGCTGAGGGCGCTCCTTGGCTCGGCTGTCAGGTCGGCCAGGTGCGCATCGCCGGCCGGGATGTAGGGCGGATTGGACAAGGCCAGGTGGAAGCGCTTGCCAGTCACGGCATCCCACCACGAGCCCTGCACCCACGCGATCGGAAGGTCCAGTCGAGAGGCGTTGCCCTGCGCCACCGCGAGTGCGTCGGCGCTGGCGTCGGTGGCGGTGACCTCGGTCTGCGGGCAGGCATGGCGAACCGCCAGCGCGATGGCGCCGCTGCCCGTGCCGAGATCGACCACGGCTGGCGACACACAGGCCGACAGTTCTCCGCGCAGCAGCTCGATCGCCCAGTCGACGAGCACTTCGGTGTCGGGGCGGGGCACGAGCACGCGGGAATCCACCTGTAGCCGCAGGCCGTGGAACTCCTTCTCGCCCAGCAGATATGCGACAGGCTCGCCCTGCCGGCGCCGTTCCAGCCAGGCATCGAACCGGGTGGCGACATCCGGCACCAGCGGCGCATCGCCGTGCGCCAGCAGCCACGCGCGGTCGCGGCCGAGCAGGCGGCCGAGCAGCAGCTGCGCGTCGAGGCGCTCCACACCCGACGCACGCGCCGCCGCCAGCGCGGCCTCGACGGTCGTCATGCCCCGCCTTCCAGCGCGGCCAACTGCTCGGCGGCGCGCGCCGCCTGCAGCGCATCGATCACCTCGTCGAGATCGCCGTCCACGATCGCCTGCAGCCGGTACAGCGTGAGGTTGATGCGGTGGTCGGTGAGGCGGCCTTGCGGGAAGTTGTAGGTACGGATGCGGTCGCTGCGGTCGCCGCTGCCGATCAGGCCCTTGCGTGTTGCCGCTTCCTTGGCGGCCCGCTCGCTGCGCTCCTTGTCGCGCAGGCGTGCCTGCAGCACGGACATCGCCTTGGCCTTGTTGCGGTGCTGCGAGCGGTCATCCTGGCACTCCGCGACCAGTCCGGTGGGCAGGTGCGTGATGCGGATCGCGCTGTCGGTCTTGTTGACGTGCTGGCCGCCAGCGCCACTGGCCCGGAAGGTGTCGATGCGCAGGTCGGCCGGGTTGAGCGTGATCTCCTCGGCCTCGTCGGGCTCGGGCAGCACGGCCACCGTGCACGCGCTGGTGTGGATGCGGCCCTGTGCCTCGGTGGCCGGAACACGCTGCACGCGGTGCCCGCCCGACTCGAACTTCAGCCGGCCGTACACCGCTTCGCCCTCGATGCGGAGAACCACCTCCTTGTAGCCGCCGAGCTCACTGGCGTTCTCCGACATCAGCTCGGTGCGCCAGCCCATTCGTTCGGCGTAGCGCAGGTACATGCGTGCGAGATCACCAGCGAACAGCGCCGACTCGTCGCCACCGGTGCCGGCGCGGATCTCGAGAAAGGCATTGCGCGCATCGTCGGGATCGCGCGGCAGCAGCGCGGTCTGAAGCTCGCCGTGCAGCCGCTCCATGTCGGCGCGCGCGTCGTCGACCTCTTCACGCGCCATCGCGGCCATGTCCGGGTCGTCGAGCATCTCCTGCGCAGCGGAGAGGTCGCGCTCGCGCTGCTGGTAGCGGCGGAAGCGCTCCACCAGCGACGAGGCCTCGGCATGTTCGCGCGTCAGCTCGCGGAAGCGCTTCATGTCGGCTGCCACGCGCGGGTCGGCCAGCGTGGCGTCGAGCTCGGCCAGGCGCAAGGCGAGGCGCTCGAACTGCTGGCGGAAGGAGTCTTTCATCGGGACGGGCTGAGGCGGGGAAGGCGGCGTGCGATGCACGCCGGATACCGGGCCGGCCGCGCGAAGGCGCGCCGGCGTCTCAGCGCGGCGCTAACCCCGCTCGTCGGCGGGGTCGCGCGGGTTCTGCCGCAGGAACAGCTTCGACACCGTATGCGCGAGGTGCACGCGCTGCGACGGGTCGGCCGAATGCAGCTCGGCCATCGTGCCGTGCAGCATCTTCTGCGTGAGGCCATGGGTCAGCGCCTCCAGCACCTTGTCGATGTCTTCGCCGCGAGCGAGCATCTTGCGGGCGCGGGCGATCTCCGCATGACGCCAGTCGTCGGCCTGCTGGTGCAGTGCCTTGATCAGCGGCACCGCTTCGCGTTGACCCAGCCAGTGTTCGAAGCCCTGTACGCCGTGCTCGATGATGGCCTCGGCCTGCTCGACCGCGGCCTGGCGTTTCTCGCCGGCGGTCTGCACCAGCGCGGAGAGGTCGTCGACGGTGTAGAGGTAGACGTCGGCCAGGCGCGAAACCTCGGGCTCGATGTCGCGCGGCACGGCCAGGTCGACCATGAACATCGGGCGGCGCTTGCGCGCCTTGATCGCGCTCTCCACCGCGCCCAGGCCGATGATGGGCAGCGTGCTGGCGGTGCACGAGACGACGATGTCGAACTCGGCCAGGCGGTTCGGCAGGTCGGACAGGCGCAGCGCCTCGGCGCCGAATCGACCGGCCAGCTTCTCGCCACGCTCCAGCGTGCGGTTGGCGACGGCCAGCGCCCGCGGCGTACGTGCCGCGAAGTGCGTCGCCACGAGCTCGATCATCTCGCCGGCACCGACGAACAGCACCTTGGTCTCGCGAAGATCCTCGAACAGCTGGGAAGCGAGCCGTACCGCGGCGGCCGCCATGCTGATGGAGTGCGCGCCGATCTCGGTCGAGGTGCGCACTTCCTTGGCCACCGCGAAGCTGCGCTGGAACATCTGGTGGAGCGTGGTGCCCAGCGTGCCGGCCGAATCGGCCTCGCGCACGGCCTGCTTCATCTGGCCCAGGATCTGAGGTTCGCCCAGAACCATCGAGTCGAGGCCGCTCGCGACACGGAAGGCGTGCCGTGCCGCCTGGCTGCCTTCGAACACGTAGGAGTGCTGTCGCAGCGTCGGCCCACTCACGCCGCCCAGCTGGGCCAGCCAGTCGACCGCCGGCGTCAGCAGCGACGGGTTCGCTCCCACGTAGAGTTCGGTGCGGTTGCAGGTGGAGACGATCGCGACTTCGCTGCTGAGCTGCAGCTTGTCGCGGAAGGCGCGCAGCGTGGGCGCGATCTGCTCCGGCGCGAACGCGAACCGGCCGCGCAGGTCGACCGGCGCGGTGGTGTGGTTCAGCCCGAGGGCAAAGACGCTCATGCGCGGATTATAAAATTCGCCCGATCCGGGCCGTCATCATCCCGGCGGCCCGCCGGAAGGGCTTGACGGCCATCAAGCTCGCCCCCATTTTCTCCGCTTTCCCGCCCCATGGGACCCCTGGATGCCCTCTGGCACCTGCTGAATTTCTTCGCGCCCGCGATCGGCGTGGGGGTGACCACGGCACTGCTGGCGCGCATCGTCTGGCGCCGGGAGCTGAACTCGGTGGCGTTCGCCCGGCTCGCGGCCTGGGCGTGCGCGGGCTGCGCGATCGGGCTCGTGGCGGCGCTGGTGGCCTTCGAGCGTGACGGCCGGATGGCCGGCTACGGACTGATGCTGGCCGGCGGCACGCTGTCGCTGTGGTGGGCTGGCCTGCGCGGCGCGCGCGGCTGAACGATCAGACTTCGGCGCTCTCGACCAGCACCGCCTCGCCGCGCAGCGAGTGCGGGTAGGCCAACGTGATCCGTACGTCGAGCATCTGCCCGACCAGCCGCGTCGGCCCGGCAAAGTTGACGATGCGGTTGCACTCGGTGCGGCCCATCAGCTCGTTGGCGTCGCGGCGCGATGGACCCTCGACGAGGATGCGCTGCACCGTGCCGACGCGCGATTCGCCGATGCGCCGCGCGTTCGCCTCGATCGCCGCCTGCAACTGCTGCAGTCGCTGCAGCTTGACCGCCTGTGGGGTGTCGTCCGCCAGATTGGCCGCCGGTGTGCCGGGGCGCGCGCTGTACACGAAGCTGAAGCTCGCGTCGAAGCCGATGTCCTCGATCAGCTTCATCGTGCGGGCGTGGTCGTCGTCGGTCTCGCCTGGGAAGCCGACGATGAAGTCGGTCGACAGGCTGATGTCCGGGCGCACCGCGTGCAGCTTGCGGATCGTGCTCTTGTACTCCATCGCGGTGTAGCCGCGCTTCATCGCCATCAGGATGCGGTCGCTGCCATGCTGCACCGGCAGGTGCAGGTGGTTGGCGAGCTGCGGCACGCGGCCGTACGCGTCGATCAGACGCTGCGTGAACTCGTTCGGATGGCTGGTCGTATAGCGGATGCGCTCGATGCCTGGGATCTCGGCCACGTACTCGAGCAGCAGCGCGAAGTCGGCGATCTCGGCGCTGCTGCCCATCGCGCCGCGGTACGCGTTGACGTTCTGGCCGAGCAGCGTGACCTCGCGCACGCCCTGGTCGGCCAGCCCCGCCACCTCGGTGAGCACGTCGTCGAACGGACGCGAGACTTCCTCGCCGCGGGTATAGGGCACCACGCAGTAGCTGCAGTACTTGGAGCAGCCTTCCATGATCGACACGAAGGCGCTCGCGCCTTCCTTGCGCGGCGGCGGCAGGTGGTCGAACTTCTCGATCTCCGGAAAGCTGATGTCGACCTGCGCGCGGCGCTGTTGCGTGCGCCGCGCCAGCATCTCCGGCAGCCGGTGCAGCGTTTGCGGGCCGAACACCACGTCCACGTACGGCGCCCGCTCGATGATCGCCGCGCCTTCCTGGCTGGCCACGCACCCGCCCACGCCGATCAACACCCCCTTGCCCTTGAGGTGCTTGACGCGGCCGAGGTCGCTGAACACCTTTTCCTGAGCCTTCTCGCGCACCGAGCAGGTGTTGAAGAGGATCAGGTCGGCTTCCTCGACGTCGGTGGTCGGCTCGTAGCCTTCCGCGGCCTGGAGCACGTCGACCATCTTGCTCGAGTCGTATTCGTTCATCTGGCAGCCGAAGGTCTTGATGAAGACCTTCTTGCCCTTCGGGAGCGCCATGGCAACCTCCCTCAGGGCTTGGTCCAGGTCTGCGCCACGACGTCGAAGCGCCAGGCCTGCGCCTCGGCCGCCGTGGCGGGCCAGGGCTTCTTGGCGGCTTCCGTGGGCGTCAGGATCCACACGTCGCGCAGGTAGCCCTGGTTGTCGAGCGTGTAGTTGACGACCAGCTTTGCCCCCATCACCGAGGCCGGCACCTTGATCAGGTTGTCGGGCCCGAAGATTCGCGCGCTGGCGGCCAGCCGCGCCGGCTTGTCGTTGAGCGCGACCTCGGGCGACTGCAGTACCTCGATCGTGCCGCGCAGTGCGTTGGGCGGAAAGCCGCGCAGGCTCTGCGCGAAGGCGCCGCCGGCGAGCAGCAGCGAGGCGAGGAAGGCGAGGAAACAGCGGTACATGGTGTAGATCCAGTGGCTGTTGGTGGCTGTGGCAGGCCGCACGGGCCCGAAAACCGGCACGGCTCCCGGTCTGGGTCAGACGAGGAGCCGTTCGGGGCAATTCTGGTGGCGCTTCAGGGATTCGAACCCCGGACCTGCGGATTATGATTCCGTCGCTCTAACCGACTGAGCTAAAGCGCCTGAGCCCGCGAGTATAACGCGGCTCCTACCTCCGCCCGCGCGGCGCCCGTTCCGGCACCCCTGATGTTCAGCTTCTTCAAGAAAAAGGTCGCACCCGCGCCCGCCGCGACCGATGTGGCGGCGCCCCTCACGCGCGCGGCCGCGGCCGAAGCCGCGCCGGCCGTCGAGCGACGCGGCTGGTTCGACAAGCTGCGCCAGGGCCTGCGCCGCACTGGCAGCGGCATCGCGCAGGTGTTCACCGGCACGCGCATCGACGACGTGCTCTATGAGGAGTTGGAGGAGGCGCTGCTGATGGCCGATGCCGGTGTGCAGGCCACGCAGTACCTGCTCGACGACCTGAAGCGGCGCGTGAAGGAGGCCAAGGCTACCGAGCCCGCGGCGGTGAAGGCGCTGCTGGCCGATGCGGTGGCCGACCTGCTCGCCCCGCTGCAGCAGCCGCTGCGCGTCGGTGAGGCCGTGCCGACCGTGATCATGGTGGTGGGCGTCAACGGTGCGGGCAAGACGACCAGCATCGGCAAGCTGACACGCCATCTCGCTGCCGCCGATCAGAAGGTTCTGCTGGCGGCGGCCGACACCTTTCGCGCCGCGGCGCGCGAGCAGTTGCTGGTCTGGGCTGATCGCAACCGCGTCGAGATCGTCAGCCAGGAGGGTGGCGACCCCGCCGCCGTGACCTACGACGCCGTGGTGGCGGCCAAGGCGCGCGGCTGCGACGTCGTGATCGCCGACACGGCGGGCCGACTGACCACCCAGGCCCACCTGATGGAAGAACTGAAGAAGATCCGCCGCACCATCGGCAAGGCGCAGGAGGGCGCGCCGCACGAGGTGCTGCTCGTGGTCGACGGCAACACCGGCCAGAACGCGCTGTCGCAGGTGCAGGCCTTCGACGCGGCCCTGCAACTCACCGGGGTGATCATCACCAAGCTCGACGGCACCGCCAAGGGCGGCGTGCTGGCCGCGCTGGCGCTGTGGGGGCGAGCGCGCGGCACACCCCTGCCGGTGTACTTCATCGGCGTCGGCGAGACGCTGGACGACCTGCAGACATTCGACGCTCGCGAGTTCGCGCAGGCGCTGCTCGGCTGACCCGCGCGTCTCAGCGGGTGCGTTTCGAGTCCGTGTCGCCCGGCGTCAGCGGGGCCGGGCCGGAGTTGAACTCGTCGAACCAGGTCGACGGCGGCGGCTCGCGCATTTCGATGCGCTCGTCGGCCGATTCGTCTCGGTCGATTTCGTCGAATGGCGTGGGTGCGGTGGGCCGGATGCGAGTGTCCGTCACGGGCGAGGCGGCAGGGGCTGCGGCGGACTTCACTGGCTTCGGCAGGATCATCTCGCGCGCCGCTTCGGGGGGCGGCAGGTCATCGTCGGTCCAGACGTGCATCGGGATGCCGGCCGCCTTCAGCACGCGCGCCATGCGGTTCAGGCGCTTGCGCGCCCGCTCGCTCTCGGTGCCTGCCGGCGGCTGGACGTTGACGACCGCCAGCACCTCGGAGGCCATGTCGCAGACCACCAGGTCGGCGCACTGCGTGCCCAGCCGGCGCAACCACTCCGAGTACGAGTGGCGCGTCGGCACCTTGAGAAAACGCGCCAGCGGAACCTGCGCCAGGATCATGTGGCCTGGCAGGGCGCGCTCCAGGGTGACGTACGCCTGGCGCTCGGCGGTGGTCAGGATGCGCGTTGCCGTCGGCGGCCAGGCCACCACGGTGTCGAGGCGCCTCTCGCCGACGACGGCGCCGCCCGCGCTGCGCCCACGCATCACGAGCCACGCCAGGACGCCCACGACGCCGGTGGCGATCAGTGCGATGAGCCAGAGGGGCATGTCGATTGCTCGGTGTCGGCACGAAGGCAGGCGCGCAGCATATCGCGCGACGGCGGAAAGGGCATCGCGGACATCGCCTAGCGCGGCCCGCCGGGCAGCTTCATGCCGCCCATGCGCTTCATCAACTTCATCAGGCCGCCGCCCTTCATCTTCTTCATCATGCCCTGCATCTGCTCGAACTGGTTGAGCAGGCGGTTCACGTCCTGGACCTGCACGCCGGCGCCGGCGGCAATGCGGCGCTTGCGCGTGGCCTTGATGAGCTCGGGCTTGCGGCGCTCGAGCGGCGTCATCGAGCAGATGATGCCTTCCATGCGGCGCACGTCTCGCTCGGCGCGCTCCATGTCCGAGGCACCGAGGTTGGGGGTCTTCCCGCCGGTCATCTGCGTCGGGAGCTTGTCGATCAGCCCCGACAGGCCACCCATCTTCTTCATCTGCGAGATCTGCAGCAGGAAGTCGTTGAGGTCGAAGCCGTCGCCCGACTTCACCTTCTCGGCCAGCTTCTGCGCCGCCGCGACGTCGACGCCCTTCTGCACCTCCTCGACCAGCGCGACGATGTCGCCCATGCCGAGGATGCGCCCGGCGTGGCGCTGGGCGTCGAACACCTCCAGCCCGTCGATCTTCTCGCTGGTGCCTGCGAACTTGATCGGCGCCCCGGTGACCTGGCGCACCGACAGCGCGGCACCGCCACGCGAGTCGCCATCCATCTTGGTCAGCACGATGCCGGTCAGCGGCAGCGCCTCCTTGAAGGAACGCGCGGTGTTGACCGCGTCCTGGCCCTGCATCGCGTCGACGACGAACAGCGTCTCCACCGGGTTCAGTGCCGCGTGCAGCTCGGCGATCTCCTTCATCAGCGCCTCGTCGATCGCGAGGCGGCCGGCGGTATCCACCAGCAGCACGTCGAAGTAGTGGCGCTTGGCGTGGTCGAGCGCGCCGCGGGCGATGTCCAGCGGCTTGTCGCTCGGCGTCGACGGGAACCACTCGGCGCCGGCCTGCCGGGTGACGGTCTTGAGCTGCTCGATGGCGGCCGGCCGGTAGACGTCGGCCGAGACCGTCAGCACCTTCTTCCGGCGCTTCTCGATCAGGTGGCGCGCAAGCTTGGCGGTCGTCGTGGTCTTGCCGGCACCCTGCAGGCCGGCCATGAGGATCACCGCCGGGGGCTGCGCGGCGAGGTTGATGTCGGCCACGCCGTCACCCATCGTGGCGGCGAGTTCGCGGTTGACGATGCCTACCAGGGCCTGGCCGGGCGTGAGCGAGCCCACGACCTCGGCCCCGAGCGCCTTGTCCTTCACCCGTGCGATGAAGTCGCGCACCACCGGCAGCGCCACGTCGGCCTCGAGCAGAGCCATGCGCACCTCGCGCAGCATCTCCTGCACGTTGCTCTCGGTGATGCGGGCCTGGCCTCGCATCGTCTTGACGACGCGACTCAGGCGATCGGTGAGGGTGGAAGCCATGCTGGAGCGCGGCCGGAGAACCCGGGGCGCGAAAGTACACTGTGAGGATGATTTTATCGTTCGGTCCCGAAGGCGCGATGGGTTGGACGCTGGGCGTGCCCACGCTCGTGTCGTTGCTGGCCTACGTGGTCGCGGCACTGATGGGCGCGCAGCGTGAGGCCTCGGTGCGCGGCACGCTGATGGCCGGCTGGCTGGCGCATGCGCTGGCCATCCTGATGGACATCGGGGGCATCGGCGCGCCGACGGCCGGTGCGCGCTTCGGCTTCGCGCCGGCGCTTTCGGTGACGATGTGGCTGGTGCTCGCCGTCTATGCGGTCGAGAGTCGCTTCCTGCCGCTGGCTGGCGTCCGGCGCACGCTGGCCCTGCTGGGCGCAGCGGCCGTGCTGCTGGCGTTCCTGTTTCCTGGCGAACTGCGCCCGCACGCACTGTCGCGCTGGGCTCCGCTGCACTGGATCCTGGGCATCGCCTCGTACGGGCTGTTCGGTGCGGCCGTGCTGCACGGGGCCATGCTCAACCGGGCCGAGCAGCAGATGCGGCTGCATCCGGGCGCTGCGGCGCCGGGCATGCCGCTGCTGCGGCTCGAGCGGCTGACCTTCCGCTTCGTCGGAGCGGGATTCGCGGTGCTGTCGGCAGCGCTGCTGCTCGGTGCCTGGTTCGCCCAACCCTGGCGCTGGGATCACAAGACGGTGTTCTCGCTGCTCGGCTGGGTGGTGTTCGCCGCGCTGCTGGCCGGCCGCCGCGCCTTCGGCTGGCGTGGCCCGCTGGCCACGCGCTGGCTGTATGGCGGCGCCGCACTCCTGCTCCTGGCCTACGTCGGCTCGCGCTTCGTGCTCGAGATTCTGTTGCAGCGTCCACCGGCCTGAGCCATGAAGTTCATCCTGCTGATCCTGGCCGTGCTCGCTCTGGTGTGGCTGCTTCGAGGTGCCCGGCGCCGCGACGAGCCGGCGTCGCCGCGGTCGGCCCAGCCCGGTGCCGAGCCGATGGTGGCCTGCCGCCAGTGTGGCGTGCACCTGCCGCAACACGATGCGCTGCCGGGTCGCGGCGGCGTGTTCTGCGGCGAGGCGCACCGCGCCGAGTACGAGAAGCAGCACCCGGCCGGCTGAGCCGCATCGGGCGCGCGGACGGACGAGGCGATGAGCGACGCCAGCAGACCGAAGGATCGCCGCACCGGCGAGCGACGCCAGGCACGACGTTCGCCCACGGCCGACGAGTCCTGGTTCGGTGCGTTCGGATCGGCCGAGGACACGCAGATCAGCCAGTACGAGGCCACGACGGCGCGCGAGGGCACGGAGGCGGGCGATGCCGACGCGTCGCCGCGGACCTCGACGCTGGACTCGCGCCTCTTCTCGCGCCAGGCGGAACGCATCGTCAGTGCCGGCCAGACGGCCTTCGATCGCATCTTCCGCACCTTCATCGGCGCGCGCGCCGCGCTCGGCGTCGCACTCGTGGTGGCGCAGGCGATCACCGGGCTCTTCGGCGCACGGCCGTCGCTCGAGGCGGCACTCATCAGCGTGGCCTACGGTACGCTGGCGCTGGCCGCCTGGCTGCTACCGCGCAAGTCGCCGGTGGCGCCCAAGTCGCTCGCTCGCGTGTTCGGTACGCCCTGGCTGGGCACCATCGGCATCGACCTGCTTGCGTTCAGCGCGCTTCACATGCTGGCGCCTGGCTCCAGCCTCAACTACGTGGCGCTGCTCGTGCTGCCCGTGCTGATGGCTGGCGTGCTGACCCCGCGTCCGCTGGCGCTGGCCACGGCCGCGGCGGTGGCCCTGATGCTGCTCGGCGTGGCGGGCTACGACGGGCTGCGCGGCGCGAACCTGACGCAGTTGCTCACGCAGGCGGCACTGGCGGGCAGCGGCTTCTTCGTGATCACCGTGCTTGCCGGAGAGCTGGCCGGCCGGCTCGCACGCGAGGAACTCACCGCGCGCGGCAACATGGAGATGGCGCGCCAGCAGGCAGCCCTGAACCGGCTCGTGATCGAGGAGATGCAGGACGGCATCCTCGTGGTCGACCGACGGGGCCGGGTTCGCGCGGCGAACCCGGCCGCGCGCCGACTGCTCGCGCCCACCGGCATGAGCCGGCCGGCGCCGTTCCAGCTGCGCGGCGTCGAGGCCTGGGCGGGCCTCGTCCGCACGGTGGAGCAGGCCTTCGTCGAATCGAGCTGGCCGGAGGCGGGGCGCGACGTCGCGCTCGAGTTCGAGCCAAGCTCCAGCCGCACGCTGCGCGTGCGCGTGCGCTTCACGCGCCACAAGGCGGCCAAGGCCAACGAGGACTTCTGCGTGTTGTTCCTGGAGGATGTGCGCAACATGCAGGCGCGCAGCCGGCAGGAGAAGCTTGCTGCGATGGGCCGCGTGTCGGCCGGCATCGCGCACGAGATCCGCAACCCGCTGGCGGCGATCGCGCAGGCCAATGCTCTCTTGGCCGAGGATGCGACCGATCCGTCGCAGCGGCAGCTCACGCGAATGGTGGCCGACAACGTGGATCGTCTCAAGCGCATCGTCGACGATGTGATGGAGGTCGCGCCCGGCCAGGTGCCGGACGACACCGCGATCGACGCCACCGCCTGGGTGGCCGCCATCTGCAGCGACTGGGCGCGCTCGGCTGGCGTGAAGCTCGGTGACCAGAGCGCGCTGCGCGTGGAACTGCCGCCGCAGGCGCTGGGCGTGGCCTTCGACGCCGAGCACCTGCGACGCGTGCTGGTGAACCTGCTGGACAACGCGCACCGCCACGCCAGCGGTGTGCCAGGAAGCGTGGTGCTGCGCCTCGACTCGCGCGACGACGCGCGCGTCTTCCTCAGCGTGGCCAGCGACGGCGAGCCGATCGCACCGGAGGTCGAGCGTTACCTCTTCGAACCTTTCTTCTCGACGCGCAGCCGCGGCACCGGACTGGGCCTGTATATTTGCCGGGAGCTGTGCGAGCGCTACGGCGCCAGCATCGACTACCGGGCCCGGCCGGCCGGAGACGGCCACGCGAACGAGTTCTACGTCGTGATGCGCCGCATGCCGCTGACCGACACCGAAGCCCGACTCCACCTGACCTCATGACCTCGCCCTCGCACTTCAGCCTGCTGGTCGTGGACGACGAGCCCGACCTGCGCACGCTGTACGAGCTCACGCTGCTGCGAGAGGGCTACGACATCGAGACAGCCGGTTCGGTGGAGGACGCCTGGATGCACCTGAAGGACCGCACCTACAGCGCCGTCATCACCGACATGCGCCTGCCCGACGGCACCGGCCTCGACCTGCTGCGGCGGCTCGAGGAGACGGGGCGTCGCGAGAAGACCATCGTGATCACCGCCTACGGTTCGGCGGAGAACGCGGTGGAGGCGCTCAAGGCCGGCGCCTATGACTACCTCACCAAGCCAGTCGACCTGAAGCAGTTCCGCGCCGTGGTGGCGTCGGCGCTCGGGCGCGGCGGGCCCGCGGTGCCGACCATGGATCCGTCGACCCTTCCGTCCGAGAACGGAACGGCCCCGGCACCCCGCCCGGTGCGGCCGCCCTCGGCACCGGCTGCGCCGGTCAGCGCAGCGCTGCGCCGCATGGCGGGCCACTCTGGGGCGATGCAGCAGGTTCGTGCGCTTGTCGAGAAAGTGGCGCGCAGCATGGCGCCGGTGCTGGTCAACGGCGAGTCGGGCACCGGCAAGGAACTGGTGGCACGCGCCATCCACGAGATCAGTGCGCGCTCCGCGCAACCGTTCATCGCTGTCAACTGCGGCGCGATCCCCGAGCAGCTGCTGGAAGCGGAGTTCTTCGGCTACCGCAAGGGCGCATTCACCGGCGCGAACGAGGACCGCGAGGGGTTCTTCCAGGCGGCCAACGGCGGCACGCTGTTTCTCGACGAGATCGGCGACCTGCCGCTCTCGATGCAGAGCAAGCTGCTGCGTTCCATTCAGGAGCGCTCGGTGCGGCCGGTCGGCGCCGTGAGTGAACAGTCGGTCAACGTGCGGCTGCTCAGCGCCACCCACAAGGACCTCGGTGCCGAAGTGCAGGCGGGCCGCTTCCGACAGGATCTGTTCTACCGGCTCAACGTCATCCAGATCCGCGTGCCGCCGCTGCGCGAGCGCCTCGAAGACCTGTCCGACATTGCCGAGCGCGTGCTCGAGCGCATCGCGCACGACGCCGGCGTGTCGCCGGCGCCGCGGCTGACCCGCGAGGCGCTTCAACTGCTCGCGCACTACCCCTTCCCGGGCAACGTGCGCGAACTCGAGAACCTGTTGCACCGTGCCGTCGCGCTGTCGGGGGGCGAGAGCATCGACGTGGCCGACCTCGGGCTGCCCGAGGTCGAGCTCGGCGAGGCCTTGCTTGGCGACAGCGAGGTGCCCGAGATCGGCGCCGGCACGGATGCGCCCGCGCGGTTCCCTCCGCCGGCTGCTCCCAGCCTTCCGGCCGAGGAGCCCCTGCCGCGCGACCTGGCCGCCTACCTCGACGACGTCGAGCGCGACATCCTCGTGCGCGCCCTCGAGCGGCATCGCTACAACCGCACCGCGGCCGGCGCGAGCCTCGGCCTGTCGCTGCGCCAGATGCGCTACCGCATGGCGCGCCTCGGCGTGAACGTCGGCATCGACGGCATCGGTGCCGACCGCGAGTGAGCGGGCCGCGCGCGGTCAGGCCTCGCTGGCACGGCGGCTGGTGGTCGGCGGCGCGCCGTTGCCCCTCGCCGAACTTCGGGCCGCGGCCTGCCGGCGAGGCGGTTTCCCTCGTCGTGATCCATTCGATCAGCCTGCCGCCCGGCGAGTACGGCGGCGACGGCATCGAGCAGCTCTTCACCAACCGGCTCGACGCACGGGCCCATCCCTACTACGCGACGATCGTCGGCCTTCAGGTCTCTGCGCACTTCGTGGTGCGGCGCAGTGGAGAAGTGATGCAGTTCGTCTCCTGCGATCGCCGAGCCTGGCATGCCGGCCGCTCCGCATGGCGGGGCCGCGAGAACTGCAACGACTTCTCGGTGGGCATCGAGCTCGAAGGATTGGAGGGCGACCGCTTCGAGCCAGCCCAGTACGACGCCGTGGTGTCGATCGCGACGGCGCTCGCGAAGCGCTATCCGATCGAAGCCGTCGCAGGACACGAGCATGTCGCGCCCGGCCGCAAGCACGACCCCGGCGCCGGCTTCGACTGGCAGGAACTGCGTTCGCGTCTGGCGGCGCACGGGCTTGCGCACTGGGGCTTTCCCGACAGTGCAACACGACGCAACAAGGACCCGTCGCACTGAGGGAGTGCGGTCTCGCGCCAGCACAGCAACGACGCCGCTTCGCGCGAACTAGGGGGATGTGCGGATAGGGTTCGGCACGCTAGCGGTAGTGCTTGAAGCCCTCCGGTACCCCAGATATAGTGTGCCGCCGTGCTATCCTACTTCTCCTTTCCGAGTGCCGTGCAAGCGCCTGCGACCGCCCGATCGACCGCGTTCCGAGGTCTGAAGAACCTGCGCGCACGTCCACCCAGCCCTCTCCATCGTCGCGTCCGCCCCTGAGGGGCGGACGGTCCTTTCGCCGCTCTCGCCATGACCATCGACACACTGCCACCGACCAACACAGGGGACGCCATGCAAGCCATCCATGTTCCGACTTCCACGCCCGCTTCCGGCATGCGCGTTGCGTCGACCTCGGCGGCGGTGTCGGCCTTCCAGGGCTACCAGATCATCCGCCGCAACGGCGCGGTGGTGGCGTTCGAGCCCAACAAGATCGCGGTGGCGCTGATGAAGGCCTTCCTCGCCGTGCACGGCACGCAGGGTGCCGCGTCGGCGAGCGTGCGGGAGACGGTCGACGGCCTGACCGAAGCCGTGGTGCGTGCGCTGCTGCGCTCCCGTCCGGGCGGTGGCACGTTCCACATCGAGGATGTGCAGGATCAGGTCGAGCTCGGCCTGATGCGCGGTGGCCATCACGAAGTGGCGCGTGCCTACGTGCTCTACCGCTAGCGCCGATCGCAGGAGCGGGCGAAGCAGGTGCCGAAGGCTGCGGCGGGCGAGCCGGCCCTGCACGTGACCGACAACGGCCAGCGTGTACCGCTGGACTTCGGACGCCTGCAGGCGCTGGTCGAGTCCGCCTGCGCGGGCCTTGGCTCCGACGTGAAGGCCGAGCCGGTGCTCGCCGAGACGAAGCGCAACCTGTACGACGGCGTGCCGATCGGAGAAGTGCACAAGGCGGCCATCCTGGCCGCGCGTACGCTGATCGAAAAGGATCCCGGCTACACGCGCGCCACCGCGCGGCTGCTGCTGCACACGATCCGTCGCGAGATCCTCGGCGAAGAGGTTACGCACGCCGAGATGCACACGCGCTATGCCGAATACTTCCCTGGCTTCGTCCGCAAGGGCGTGGAGGCCGAGCTCCTCGACGAGAAGCTGCTGCAGTTCGACCTGGTCAAGCTGGGCGCTGCGCTGAAGGCCGACCGCGACCTGCAGTTCGACTACCTCGGCCTGCAGACGCTGTTCGACCGCTACTTCCTGCACGTCGACGAGGTCCGCATCGAGCTGCCGCAGGCCTTCTTCATGCGCGTGGCCATGGGGCTGGCGCTCAACGAGATCGACCGCGAGGCGCGGGCGATCGAGTTCTACGAGGTGTTGTCGACATTCGACTTCATGAGCTCGACGCCGACGCTGTTCAACTCCGGCACTCGCCGCTCGCAGTTGTCGAGCTGCTACCTGACGACCGTCTCCGACGACCTCGACGGCATCTACGAGGCGCTCAAGGAGAACGCACTGCTGTCGAAGTTCGCAGGCGGGCTGGGCAATGACTGGACCAACGTCCGCGCGTTGGGCAGCCACATCAAGGGCACCAACGGCAAGAGCCAAGGGGTGGTGCCGTTCCTGAAGGTGGTCAACGACACTGCAGTGGCGGTGAATCAGGGTGGCAAGCGAAAGGGCGCGGTCTGCGCCTACCTGGAGAGCTGGCATCTCGACCTGGAGGAGTTCCTCGAGCTGCGCAAGAACACCGGCGACGATCGCCGCCGCACGCACGACATGAACACGGCGAACTGGATCCCCGACCTGTTCATGAAGCGCGTGGTGGAAGGGGGCGATTGGACGCTGTTCTCGCCGTCGACCTGCCCCGACCTGCACGACAAGTTCGGCCAGGAATTCGAGGAGGCTTACCAGCGCTACGAAGCCAAGACGCGCAACGGCGAGATCAAGCTCTTCAAGACGGTGCCGGCCAAGGACCTGTGGCGCAAGATGCTGACGATGCTGTTCGAGACCGGGCATCCCTGGATCACCTTCAAGGACGCCTGCAACGTCCGCTCGCCGCAGCAGCACGTGGGCGTGGTGCATTCGAGCAATCTCTGCACCGAGATCACGCTGAACACAAGCGACTCGGAGATCGCGGTCTGCAACCTTGGTTCGGTGAACCTGGCGCACCACCTGAAGGACGGCCAGATCGACCAGGCCAAGCTGAAGAAGACGGTGTCGACGGCGATGCGCATGCTCGACAACGTCATCGACATCAACTACTACGCCGTCAAGAAGGCGCGCGACTCGAACCTGAAGCATCGTCCGGTCGGGCTGGGCATCATGGGCTTCCAGGACGCGCTGCACGAGTTGCGCGTGCCGTATGCGTCGGAAGCGGCGGTGGAGTTCGCCGACCGTTCGATGGAAGCGGTCTGCTACCACGCCTACTGGGCCTCGACCGAGCTCGCCAAGGAGCGTGGCCGCTACTCCAGCTACCGCGGCTCGCTGTGGGACCGCGGCGTCCTGCCGCTGGATTCGCTGCGGTTGCTCGAGGAGCAGCGCGGTGGCTATGTGGAGGTCGACCGCAGCACATCGATGGATTGGGAGGCGCTTCGCGGCCGCATCGCCGAGCACGGCATGCGCAACTCCAATTGCGTGGCGATCGCGCCGACGGCGACGATCTCCAACATCATCGGCGTCAGCGCGTCGATCGAGCCTTCGTTCGGCAACCTGTCGGTCAAGTCGAACCTGTCGGGCGAGTTCACCGTGCTCAACGAGTACCTGGTGCGCGATCTGAAGAAGCTCGGCCTGTGGGACGACGTGATGGTCATGGACCTCAAGCACTTCGACGGCTCTCTGCGTCGCATCGACCGCGTGCCCGAGGAACTCAAGTCGCTCTACGCCACGGCCTTCGAGATCGAGACGCAGTGGTTGGTCGAGGCGGCGGCGCGTCGGCAGAAGTGGATCGACCAGGCGCAGTCGCTCAACATCTACATGGCCGGCGCATCGGGCAAGAAGCTCGACGAGACCTACAAGCTCGCGTGGCTGCGCGGACTCAAGACCACGTATTACCTGCGCACCGTGGGCGCGACGCACGCGGAGAAGTCGACGGTGAAGGCGGGCCAGCTCAACGCCGTGTCGAGCCATGTCGACAGTAGCGCATCGGCGATGTCGGCAACGGCGAACGAGCCAGCGACGGAGGTGAAGTTCTGCTCGATCGACGACCCAACGTGCGAAGCGTGCCAGTGAGCGCTGCACTGCGTTTCGATGCAAGACAGCAACAACCAGTCGGGGCAGATGTCAAGAAGTGCTTGGTGTTCCGACGCAACACTCTGATAATTGACAGAATCGGGAAGTCAACATGCTTGTCTGGGACGACGAAGTAAGACCCACGAGACCGCAAGTCGCGCACGCATTCGCAGGTGCGCAGGAGTTGCCTTCCTCGCTTGAGTCGTCTGCGCGCGCGGCGCTGCAGATGGTGGAAGCTGATGCTGCGGATGCCTCCGTTCAAGTCAGTCATCGGCGCGTGCGCGCTGCTGACAAGCGCATCATCAATGGACAGACCGACGTCAACCAGTTGGTGCCGTTCAAGTACAAGTGGGCGTGGGAGAAGTACCTCGCCACGTGTGCGAACCACTGGATGCCGCAGGAGATCAACATGTCGCGCGACATCGCGACTTGGAAGGATCCCAACGGACTGACCGAGGACGAGCGGCGCATCGTGAAGCGGAATCTCGGCTTCTTCGTGACCGCGGACTCGCTGGCTGCGAACAACATCGTCCTGGGCAGCTATCGGCACATCACGGCGCCGGAGTGCCGCCAGTTCCTGTTGCGCCAGGCCTTCGAGGAGGCGATCCACACGCACGCCTACCAGTACATCGTCGAATCACTGGGTCTGGACGAGGCAGAGATCTTCAATGCCTACCACGAGGTAGCATCGATCCGGGACAAGGACGAGTTCCTGTTGCCCTTCATCGAACAGATCATGGATCCGTCGTTCCGGACAGGGACGCCCGAGAACGACCAGAAGCTGCTCAAGAGCCTGATCGTGTTCGCGTGCCTGATGGAGGGGCTGTTCTTCTATGTGGGGTTCACGCAGATCCTCGCACTTGGGCGGCAGAACAAGATGACCGGTGCAGCCGAGCAGTACCAGTACATCCTGCGCGACGAGTCGATGCACTGCAACTTCGGCATCGATCTGATCAACCAGATCAAGCTCGAGAATCCGCACCTCTGGACTGCAGCGTTCAAGGATGAGATCAAGGGGCTGTTCCAGAAAGCGGTCGAACTGGAGTACCGCTACGCCGAGGACACGATGCCGCGCGGCGTGCTGGGGATGAATGCGTCGATGTTCAAGGGTTACCTGCGCTACATCGCGAACCGGCGCGCGACGCAGATCGGCCTTGATGCGCTTTTCCCGAACGAGGAGAACCCGTTCCCCTGGATGAGCGAGATGATCGACCTGAAGAAGGAGCGCAACTTCTTCGAGACCCGTGTGATCGAGTACCAATCGGGCGGAGCGCTGTCCTGGGACTGACGAGTTCCAGTTGCTGTCGCTCGGGTCAGTGAGAGAGATCAAGAATCGCGAGCCGTGAATGACTGTCGCAGAAGCAGCATCGCGGATCGACAAGGATTCATCGAATCGGGGCGTCCCTCCTGGACAAGTCCCGGGCGATGGATGGCTGCAGTGAACGTGCCTTCGGGCCGAGCGCTGTAGTTTTTTTCAACTTGATCAAGGAGAAATGTGATGGCAACTGCGAAGAAGGCTGCGGCGAAGAAGGCCCCGGCGAAGAAGGCTGCGGCGAAGAAGGCCCCGGCGAAGAAGGCTGCGGCGAAGAAGGCCCCGGCGAAGAAGGCTGCGGCCAAGAAGCCTGCAGCCAAGAAGGCGGCCAAGAAGCCTGCAGCCAAGAAGGCGGCCAAGAAGCCTGCGGCCAAGAAGGCGGCCAAGAAGCCTGCGGCCAAGAAGGCCGCCGCGCCCGCACCGGCAGCTGTTGCTCCCGCCAAGACGGCGTTGAGCCCGCAGGCCGCATGGCCGTTCCCGACGGGCAACAAGCCCTGAGCCACCGCTCCGTGTGACCCTGGGGCTCCGGAAGCGGAGCCCCATTTTTCTTGACGGCGTGACGGTGCCGTCCTCTCCGGTCGCCTTGACTGACTTCAGGGTGGCGACCTGTCCCCGACGCCTACAATTCCGCCTTTTGATGGACCGGAGCGGATGGTGGCGGATGTTCCTTGTCTCGTCGGTGTCGTGATGGGTTCCAGCAGCGACTGGGAGACCTTGCGCCTCGCCGTGGAGATCCTGACCGAGTTCGGTGTGCCGCACGAGGCGAGTGTCGTCTCGGCCCATCGCATGCCGGACGACATGTTCGCGTATGCCGAGTCCGCTGCTTCGCGCGGGCTGCGCGCGATCATTGCCGGCGCCGGGGGGGCAGCGCATCTGCCGGGCATGCTCGCCGCGAAGACCGCCGTTCCTGTCCTGGGGGTGCCCGTGGCGAGCCGTCACCTTCAGGGCGTCGATTCGCTGCACTCGATCGTCCAGATGCCCAAGGGGATCCCGGTGGCGACCTTTGCGATCGGCAACGCGGGGGCCGCCAACGCCGCACTGTTCGCGGTCGCCATGCTGGCCACTACCGACGCCACCTTGCGTGCAAAGCTGGAAGCCTATCGTGCTCGCCAGACGGACGCGGCGCGCGCCATGAATGCGGACCTCAAGTGAGCGCCAACATGATTGACGCCGCCCGCTTCATACCGCCCGGGGCCACCTTGGGCGTCATGGGAGGCGGCCAGCTGGGCAGGATGTTCGTGCACGCTGCGCAGCAAATGGGCTACTTCACGGCCGTGCTCGATCCGGATCCTGCCAGCCCCGCCGGGCTGGTGGCTCACTACCACGTCCAGTCGGGATATCTCGACGAGCCTGGACTCGCGCAATTGATGCAGCGCTGCGCGGCCATCACCACCGAGTTCGAGAACGTGCCGGCCGCTTCCCTGGTGACGCTGGGTGCCCATCGGCCCGTGTCACCGGCCGCCGACGCGGTGGCGATCTGCCAGGACCGCGCGCTCGAGAAGGCCCACTTCCTGCGCTGCGGTGTGCCCTGTGCGGGCCACGTGGTGATCTCCGATGCTTCCGAACTCGAGGCCGTCGATGCGGCGCTCCTGCCGGGGATTCTCAAGACGGCGCGCCTTGGCTACGACGGCAAGGGGCAGGCGCGCGTGCGCGATCGTCTGGAACTCGCGTCGGCCTGGTCGTCGATGAAGGGCGTGACCTGCGTGCTGGAGCAACGCCTCGATCTGGCGGCGGAGTTGAGCGTGATCGTGGCGCGCGGCGCCGACGGATCCTTGGTGCACTTGCCCGTACAGCGAAACCTTCACAGGGACGGCATCCTCGCGGTGACCGTCGTGCCGGCCGGCATCGATGCTGCGATGGAGCGCCAAGCCTTGGACGCGGCAACGCGCATCGCCGAGTCGATGCAGTACGTCGGCGTGCTCTGCGTCGAGTTCTTCGTGCTTGCCGACGGTTCCTTGGTGGCCAACGAAATGGCGCCGCGGCCGCACAACTCCGGGCACTACAGCATCGATGCCTGTGACATCTCCCAATTCGAGCTGCAGGTTCGCGCCCTTGTCGGTGCCCCGCTGGTTCGACCGAGACTGCATTCGCCGGCGGTGATGCTCAACCTCCTCGGGGATCTCTGGTTCTCGAGGACCGCGCAGGCCACGGAGCCGGACTGGTCGGCCGTGCTTCGGTTGCCGGGAACGCACCTGCACCTGTACGGGAAGGCGCAACCGCGCCGCGGCAGGAAGATGGGCCATCTCACGGTTACGGCGCCCACGCCGGAGGCCGCGCTCGACGTGGCACTGCAGGCGGCCGCAGCGCTCGGAATCGAGGCCTGCTAGCCGTGGTACTTCCGGGCGAGGACCGCGCTGCCATCGATCGAGCGGCTTCCGCACTCGCGGGTGGAGAACTCGTGGCGTTCCCGACCGAGACGGTGTACGGTCTGGGCGCCAGCGCGGAAGATGGTCGTGCAGTGGCGTCCATCTATGCGCTCAAGGGAAGACCAGCCGATCATCCGCTGATCGTGCACGTACTCGATGCCGAGCAGGCGAAGCACTTCAGTGATTCGCTCGGCGATGCCGCCGCGCGGCTGATCGACGCGTTCTGGCCAGGGCCACTGACGGTCGTCGTGGCACGCCGTCCCGGTGTTGCCGACGTGGCGGCAGGCGGACAGCCCACGATCGGTCTGCGTTGCCCGACTCATCCAGCCGCACGTGAGCTGCTCGCGGCAGCGCTGAAGCGGGGCGTTTCGGGCATCGCCGCGCCGAGCGCCAATCGATTCGGGCGAATCAGCCCCACGCAGGCCCGCCATGTCGTCGACGAGTTCGGTGAGGAACTGCTCGTCATCGACGGCGGCGCCTGCGAGGTCGGGATCGAATCCACCATCGTCGACTGTTCGCGAGACGTTCCTGCTCTGCTGCGTCCAGGTCAGATCCCACGCGAGCGCATCGAGGCGGTACTCGGCCGCCCGCTCGCGGCTGCAGGAGGCGATTCGCCGCGTGCCCCGGGCACCCTCGAGTCGCACTACGCGCCGCGTGCCCGCCTTCGCCTGATGCCGGCGGAGATGCTGAACACGGCGTTGCAGATGCTCGGCGACAGCCCGCTGAAGCTGGCGGTATATTCCCGCACCGTGGCACTGCCCTCCGGCTCGCTCCTGTCCAGGCGTGCGATGCCCGACGATCCCGACCGTGCCGCGCACGAACTCTTCGCCACCTTGCGCGAACTCGACGAGCTGGGCCTGGATCTGATCTGGGTCGAGGAGCCGCCGAGCGATACAGCCTGGGAGGGTGTCCGCGACCGGCTCACCCGCGCCGCCGCAGCCTGAGATAGCGACTGCACACCGAACACTTTCTGGAGCTTCGATGAATTCCCCTCTCCACGCCCTCCGCCGAGTCGCGCTCGCAGCCGCCGTGGGTCTGACGGCGCTGATCGCGTCCTGTGGCGGTGGCACGCCGGTGGTGGCGTTCCAGCCGACCCGCGTCCTGGCTTTCGGCGACGAGAACAGCGTCATCACGGCCGACGCCCGAAAGTACACCGTCAATGCGCTGGTGGCCGATACCAATGGCGTGAAATCGATCGCTTGCGCGTCCAACCCGTTGTGGGTGCAACGTCTGGCCAGCAGCTATGGCCTGGTCTTTCCGGAGTGCAATCCGGACGCGGTCGCGAACCCGGCCAGCCGCATCTACGCGGCCAACGGCGCCAAGGTGGCCGACCTCGTCGCGCAGGTCGACCAGCACCTGGCCGCCGACACCTTCTCCGAGAAGGACCTGGTCACGCTGTTCGTGGGCCAGAACGATGTCCTCGAGCAGTACGCGCTCTACCCGAACACCCCCAGCGACCAATTGCTCGCCGCGGCCTACACCGCGGGTGCTGTGCTGGCCGGACAGGTCAGCCGCATCGCCGATGCCGGCGGCAAGGTGCTGGTCTCGACCGCGCCAGAACTCGCGCTCACGCCCTATGCGCGAGCCGAAGACACGGCTGCGGGTGACACCTCGCGCTCGACGCTGCTGAGTGCTCTGGTCGCGAAGTTCAACGAGGGCCTGCGGGTCGGCATCTCAAAGCTCAACGGCTCTCAGGTCGCCATCATGCTCACGAACGAACTGATGCAGACCATGTACAAGTTCCCGGCTTCGTATGGCGGCATGAGCAACGTGCTCGACAAGGCCTGCGACGCGACACTCGCGCCAGCGGTGCTGCAATGCACCAGCGACACGCTGGTGACCGGTGCCACGTCGACCACGCACCTGTGGGCCGACGCCATCCATCTGAGCCCGAACGGCCACAACTACGTGGGCGCTCTCGCTGCCAACCGTACGCGTACCAACCCCTTCTGATCCGGGGAAGTCCCGAGGCGCCGAACCGGGTTTCCCCCGCGATGGGCCGTCGACCCGCGCACCTATAGTGACCGTCATCAAAAGCGAACGGTCGTTCGCTTTTCTTGACCACGACGAGGTGCGCATGAAGTTGTTCCGATCCCTGGCGCCGATGGCGCTGGCTGCCGCGTTGCTCGCGGCCTGTGGCGGGGGAGACCCCGACGTTCCCGGCAGTGGCTCGCCCTCCGGCGCGCCGACGGCCAAGGGCAACTTCGCCGCGTTCATCACCTTCGGTGACAGCCTCAGCGACGTCGGCACCTACTCGCCAGCGCCGGCGGCCTTCGGCATCCAGGCCGGCAAGTTCACCACCAACGGACCCTCCGGCACGATCTGGGTCGAGAACGTCGCCGCCTCGCTCGGCCTGCTCGTCACGCCAGGCGAAGTCGGCTTCAACGGGCAGTCGGTGAAGTGCCCGGCGGCGCTGCAGAGCACCGTGCCGGCGGTCCAGCGTTCGTGCACGGCCTACGGCCAGGGTGGCTCCCGCGTCACCGACCCGAACGGCATCGGCCATGACCCGGCCACGGGTGCGGGCGCACTGACGGTACCGGTGGTGACGCAGATCGCCAACCACCTGGCCAACCCGGCCTTCGGCGGCCGCTTCGCCGACACCGACCTGATCGCGGTCTTCGCCGGCAACAACGACGTGTTCACGCAGTTCGGCATCTTCGCGGCCAAGGCCGGGCAGATCCAGGCGCAGGCGCTGGCCGGGCAGATCACCGCCGACCAGGCCAGTGCCGCGTTGTTCCAGGCGCAGACCGAAGCGCAGGCGGGAATGAAGCAGGCCGCGATCGAGCTGGCCACGCTGGTGAAGACGCAGATCCTCGCCAAGGGCGGCAAGTACGTCGCCGTGATGACGCTCCCCGACATTGCCGGCACGCCGTTCGGCAGCTCGTCGCAGGTGGCGCCGGCGCGCACGGTGCTCACCGACCTCTCCCGCATCTTCAACCTCTGGCTGCGCGATCAGCTGACGGGCCAGCCGGTGCGCATCATCGACACCTTCGCGCTGTTCAATGACACGATCGCCAACGCGACACAGCTTGGCTTCACGAATGTCACGGTGCCCGCCTGCGACATCGGCAAGATCGCCACGGCCACCGGCGGTGCCGAAGCCAACGGATCCTCGCTGTTCTGCGACCCCAATTCGCTGATGACCACGCCGCTGCAGGCCAGCGCCACGACCTGGCTCTTCGCCGACTCCGTGCATCCGACCACCGGCGGCCACAAAGTGCTCAGCGACGCCTTCCTCGCCCAGCTGCGCGCCTTCGGCTGGATCTGAACCGCAAGCACCCGGAGAACCATCCATGAAGTTCACCCTCCAGGCGCTGGCCGTCGCCGTGCTCGCCAGCGGCACCGTGTCCGCCGCGCAGGCCCAGCAGAACGTCTTCAAGGGCGGCGTGATCGAGTACACCACGCACTCCAAGACCAATGGCATCCAGGGCATCGGCGTGCCGCCGGGCGCGGATGCCGAGACCGGCAATGCCGCCACGCTGCTGCTCACCTACGAGCGCCTCTTCACGCCCAACATCGGCGTCGAGCTGGTGATCGGCGTGCCGCCGAAGATCAAGGCCAAGGCCACGGGCACGGTGGCCTTCCTCGGCGACGACGTGCTCTCGGCGCGCAACGTCGCGCCGACGCTGATCGTCAACTACCACTTCGGCGCCGACGGCGACCGCTTCCGGCCCTACCTGGGTGCAGGCATCAACTACACCAAGTTCACCGACGTGAAGTCCAAGCTCGCGCCGGACGTCAAGCTCGGCGACTCGACCGGCCTCGTGGTACAGGCAGGCCTGGACTACGCCTTCGACAAGAACTGGGGCCTGTTCGCGAGCATCGCGCGCGTCGACACGAAGTCGAAGCTGGTGGCTGCCGGCACCACGGTGCTGACCACCGAGATCGATTTCCGGCCGGTCACCTACTCGTTCGGTCTTTCGTACCGCTACTGAGCCATCGAGTCGACCGGGGATGTGCGGGCGCTCAGCGCCCGCCGTCCGGCGGTTCGCGTCCGAGCACCAGCTTCATCGCCAGGATGCAGGCCGCCAGTGCGAGCGTGATCGCGTTGGCCACGATCACCGGCCAGGCGCCGAGCAGCACGCCGTAGACCAGCCACAGCAGCACGCCCAGCGTGAAGGCGCTGTACATGCCCAGCGAAATGCCGCGCACGTCGCGTGTCTGGAAGGTGTGCCAGGCCTGCGGCACGAAGGACAGCGTGGTCAGCGACGCGGCGGCGTAGCCGATCCATTCCATCAGGTTCGATTCGGCGGACATGGGAAAGGGCAAGGTCAGTTCTGCGGCTGATCGGTGCTGGCCAGGCCGGTGTTCGCGTCCTGCACCACCCACTGCACCAGGGTGTCGATGGCGGGGCGCGCTGCGTTCGCGTTCGGGTGGTTGACGATCGCCACCAGCACGTAGCGCCGTCCGCTCGATGAGAGCACGACGCCGGCCACGCCGGCCACGTCGCGCAGCGAACCGGTCTTGAGGTGCGCGCGGCCCGGCGGCGCCTTCGAGCGCGTCAGCGTGCCGTCCACCCCAGAGACCGGCAGCGAAGCCAGCAGCTCGGGCATCACCGGGCTGGCCCAGGCCGCCTGCAGCAACCGCGCGAGCTGCTGCGCCGTCAACCGCGTCTGGCGCGACAGGCCCGATCCGTTGTCCAGCACCACGCCCTCGGCCGCCGTGCGACCCAAGCGCTCGCCCAGCCAGCGCTGCACCACCTCGCGCGAAGCCTCCGGCGTGCCCTTGCCGGCGCGCACCAGGCCGAGCGTCAGGAAGAGCTGCTGCGCCATCGCGTTGTTGCTGTACTTGTTGATCTCGCGGATCACTTCGGCCAGCGCCGGAGAGGCACTGGTGAAGGTCGGTGGCGTCGGCGGCGCAGAGCCATCGCGCACGTTGCCGCCGAGCCTGCCGCCCATCTCGCGCCAGAGGCCCACCAGAAGACGCTCGTCGTAGCGGCGCGGGTCGGCGTAGGCCACCGGCCATGTCTTCTCGCCGCAGGAGGCCGGGAAGGTGCCTGCGAGCTGCAGGCGCGCGGGATCGCTGAAGTCTGCTCTCAGCTCGGCGCGCCAGTCGTTGCAGGGGCCGCTGCCGAGCGGCACGCTGGGCTCGGACGACACGCCGGCCAACGGCGGATCCACGCTCACCAGCGCGACACCGCGTGCCGCATCGGGGGTGAAGCCGATCAGCACCGAGCGGTAGCCGAGCAGCAGCGCGTCGGCGCGCACGTTGTAGGGCCGCAGCGGCTCGCCGTCGAAATCGGCCGGGTTCTGCTCGGGCACGACGAAGGCGCTGCGGTCGAGCACGATGTCGCCGCGAATCTCGCGCACGCCCAGTTGCTGCACACGCCGCAGCATCAGCCAGAGTCGCTCGGGCACCAGCTTCGGGTCGCCGCTGCCCTTGATCACGAGGTTGCCGTCGAGCACGCCGTCGCTCACCGTGCCCTGCAGCCACACCGGCGTGCTCCAGCCCCATGCGGGGCCGAGCAGGTCGAGGGCCGCATAGGTCGTGACCAGCTTGGTCAGCGAGGCCGGATTGACCGGCACGCCGTCGCGCCACGCGAGGCGAGGTCGCGCACCGCCGATTTCCTGCACGACGATGGCGACGGCCTCCGGCGGCACCTTCGCGCGGTCGAGCGCGGCATACACCTCTCCGGGCAGGCGAGCCAGCGCCACGGCTGGCAAGGAGACGAGCAGCGCCAGGAACGCCAATCGCCGCGACTTCAGGGCGGTCATGGAGCCAGATGATCGCACGCGCCCGATGTCGGCCGCGGGCCTTGGCCTAAACTCGCCGGCATGACCTGCCTGCTGGCCATCGATTGCTCCACCGAAGCGATGTGCCTCGCACTGAGCCATGCCGAGGAGACCGTCGTGGTCGAGGGCGATGGCGGCGCGCAGGCCTCGGCCACGCTGCTGCCCGCCCTGCTCGCGCTGCTGGAACGCGCCGGCGTCGGCCTCGGTGAACTCGACGCCATAGGCTTCGGCCGCGGCCCCGGCGCCTTCACCGGCCTGCGCACGGCCTGCTCGGTGGCGCAGGGCCTCGCGCTCGGTGTCGGCAAGCCGGTGCTGCCTCTCGACAGCCTGCTCGTGGTGGCACAGGACGCGCGGGACGAACTCGGCGATGTCGCCAGCGATTGCTGGGTTGCGATGGACGCGCGCATGGAGGAGGTCTACGCGGCGCACTTCCGGTTCGACGGTGGCGCGTGGCAGGTACTCGAGGCGCCGATGCTGTGCCGTCCCGACGAACTGAACGAGCGATGGGCGCGCGTGCAGCCGCGATGCGTGGCCGGTTCCGCGCTGGCCGCCTTCGGTGAGCGCCTGGCCACTGGCGCCGCGCTCCTTCGCCCCGCCACGCGCTCGCGTGCCACGGCGCTGTCGCGCGTGGCCGAGGCGGCCTGGCGCGAGGGCCGGGCGGTCGATGCCGCGCTCGCGCTGCCGGTGTACCTGCGCGACAAGGTCGCGCAGACAACGGCCGAGCGCGAGGCGGCGCAGCGCGCCAAGGCGGCCGTGTGAGCGCGGTGCCGCAAGCCCGGCAGCCGGTGTTGCTGCCGATGACCACGCTGCACCTCGAGGCGGTGATGGCCATCGAGACGCGTGCGTATGCCTTCCCGTGGAGCCGCGGCAACTTCGTCGATTCGCTGGCGGCCGGCTACGACGCGCGCGTGCTCTACGGCGAGGACGGCGACATCCTCGGCTACTTCGTCGCGATGGCGGGCGTCGAGGAAATGCACCTGCTCAACATCACGGTGGCGCCGCAGGCCTGGCACCAGGGTTTCGCGCTGCTCATGCTCGACGCGCTCGAGGCTTCCTGCCGCGAGCGCGGCGCGCGCCAGCTGTGGCTCGAGGTGCGCGTCAGCAACGAACGTGCGCGCACAATCTACCGGCGCCGCGGCTTCGCCGAGCTCGGCCGCCGCAAGGGCTACTACCCCGATGCACACGGCCGGCGCGAGGATGCGGTCGTGATGAGCCTGGCGCTCGACGAGGCGAAGCATGGGTTGGAGTGAACGCCAGGCGGCCATGCTCGCGGAGATGGGTGTCCGTCTCTGGCTGCCGCCAGAGACGGCTCACCTCAAGGGTGAGCCCGACGGCACCCCCCGGCCCCCCGCGGGGCGGGGGGAGGGCGCGGCAGCCGCCGCGCCGCAGCCTGCGGCGCCCGTCGTGCGCGACCGAGCGGTCGGCGTCGAGGGCATGGGCTGGGAGGCACTGCGCGAGGCGGTGACGGCCTGCCGCGCCTGCAGGCTGTGCGAGGGCCGGCGCCAGACGGTGTTCGGCGTCGGCCACCCGAGGGCTCACTGGATGATCGTGGGTGAGGCGCCGGGCGAGCAGGAAGACCGGCAGGGCGAGCCCTTCGTCGGCAAGTCGGGCCAACTGCTCGACAACATGCTGCGCGCCATCGGCCTGACGCGCACCGAGGCCGAGGCCGCGCAGCAGGTCTACATCGCCAACACGCTGAAGTGTCGCCCGCCGGGCAACCGCAACCCGGAGCCCGAGGAACTCGCGCAGTGCGAGCCGTTCCTGATCCGCCAGGTCGAGCTGGTGAAGCCGCGCATCATCCTCGCGATGGGGCGTTTCGCGGTGCAAAGTCTCTTGCGTAGCCACGAGCCCATCGGCAAGCTGCGCGGGCGCGTCCACCACTACCAGGGCGTGCCGCTGATCGTGACCTACCACCCTGCCTACCTGCTGCGCAACCTCGAAGACAAGGCCAAGGCCTGGGACGACCTCTGCCTGGCGGTGCAGACGCTGAGAGCGACCGCGGGCTGACATGGCACCGCGCCGCACCGCTACGCCCGCGACGCCCTGGGATGCGTTGCCCGGCCCGGTGCTCCTGCTCGACGCCCACGGCGGCGCCACGCACGCCAATGCGGCGTTCTGCGCACTGGCTCGCCGCGAGTCCTCGCACCTGCTCGGCCGCGCCTGGCAGGAATTGCTCGACGCCGACAGCCGCCGCGAGCTGATGGCGCGGTTCGATCGCCGCGACGACTTCGTCACCGAACTGTTCGTCTCCGGGAGCGCGGCGGGCGATGGCGCGGCGTGGGTCGAGTGGGCCGCGCACTGGCAGCCCGATGCGGGCCGTTGGCTGTGCCTGCTGCACGATGCCAGTTCTGCCAAGCGCTCGGAGGCCGAGGCCCGCGCGCAGGCGCGGCTGTTTCGCCTGCTGGCCGACAACGTGCCGGTGCTGATTGCCTACTACCGTGCCAGCGACTTCCAGTGCCAGTTCGCCAACAAGGCGTATGCGCGCACCTTCGGCTCCGACGAGTACGCCATCGTCGGCAAGACCTTTGCCGAGGTGATCGGAACGGAGGCCGCCGCGCAGATCGAGCCGCGCGTGCAGCAGGTGCTGCGCCACCAGCAGGCCGCGGCCTACGAACGCGAGCTGCCGCAGCGTGACGGCAGCTCGCGTTTCATCGAGGTCCACCTGCTGCCGCACCTCGGCGAGGGCGGTGACACGGTCGGCTGCTTCGTGCTCATCTCCGACATCACCAAGCACCGCCTGGCAGAGCGGGCGGTGCGCGAATCGGAGGAGCGGCTCGCGAAGTTCATGCAGGCCAGCGCCGAAGGCATCGTCTTCCACAAGGACGGCATCATCACCGACGCCAACCCGCCGCTGTGCGCCATGATCGGCTACACGCTCGAGGAACTGCGCGGCCGCCCGGCGCTGGACTTCGTGGCGCCCGACCAGGAGCCGCGCGTGGCCACCGTGATGCAGGCCGGGCAGGAGATCACCTACGAGACGGCCGTCGTCGACAAGTCGGGCCGGCGCATCGCGGTCGAGTTCATCGTGCGCACCATGCTGCGCAACGGCGAGCGGCTGCGCATGACCATCGTGCGCGACATCCGGGACCGCCAGGCCGCGCAGGCGCGCATCCACCACCTCGCCCACCACGACGCGCTGACCGGCCTGCCCAACCGCATGTCCTTCATGGAGCAGCTGCAGCACCACATGGTCGCGGCCGAGGCCGAGGGCACGCGGTTGGCGCTGCTGTTCATCGACCTCGATCACTTCAAGCGCGTCAACGATTCGCTCGGCCACCTGGTCGGCGACACGCTGCTGCGCACCGTGGCCGCGCGCATCCTCGCGAGCCTGCGCGCCACCGACCTGGTGGCGCGCTTCGGCGGCGACGAGTTCATGGTGCTGCTGCACGGCGGGCCGTCTCTGGAGCAGCAGCACGACGACGTCGACGAGGTGGCGCGCAAGCTGCTCGCGGCCATCGAGGTGCCGGTCAACGCCGAGGGCCGGCCGATCTCGGTGACGCCGTCCATCGGCGTGGCCTTCTTCCCCGGCGATGCCGCCACGCCCGACGAACTGATCAAGAACGCCGACAGCGCGATGTACCTCGCCAAGTCGCGCGGGCGCGCCAACCACCAGTTCTTCGACCGTGGCATGGCCGACAGCGCCTACGCGGCACTGGTGCTCGAGGGCCAGCTCGCCCATGCGCTGGAGCGCGGCGAGTTCGAGCTCTACTTCCAGCCGCAGGTGCGGCTGCGCGACGGTGTGCTGGTCAGCTGCGAGGCGCTGCTGCGCTGGAACCACCCCGAGCGGGGCCTGCTGCTGCCCGACCAGTTCATCCCGGTGGCCGAGCGCCAGCGCCTGATGCTCCCGATCGGCCAATGGGCGCTCACCGAAGCCGCGCGCTGCGCACTGCGCTGGGACGCGCAGGGCCTGGCGGTCGCGCCGGTGGCGGTGAACCTCTCGACGGTGCAGTTCCAGTCGGTCGGTTTCGTCGAGGCGGTCGCGCAGGTGCTCTCCGACGACCAGGGCGCCGCTCCGGCGGCGCGCCTGCTCGAGCTCGAGCTGACCGAGCGCATGCTGATGGACGACCTCGGCGAGGTGAAGCACCGGCTGCTGCGGCTGAAGTCCATCGGGCTGGGCATCTCGGTCGACGACTTCGGTACCGGCTACTCGTCGCTCGGCCACCTGAAGGAGCTGCCGATCGACAAGATCAAGATCGACCGCTCGTTCATCCACGACCTGCCTGGCAACCGCGATTCGGCGGCGATCACGCGCGCCATCGTGCAGCTCGGTCTCAGCCTGGGCATGACCGTCACGGCGGAAGGCGTCGAGACCGAGGCGCAGCGCGCCTTCCTCGTGCGCCAGGGCTGCGAGCAGATCCAGGGCCTGCTGGTCGGGCCGCCGATGCCGGTGGACGCCTTCGAGGCCTGGGTGCGCCAGCGCCGCGAGGCCGAGCGGCGCCAGGACCCGGCGCCGACGTCCTCTACTTCTTCGCCTTGACCGGCCGCGTCCAGCCCGGCAGCGATGCCGCACGGGCGCGCGCCACCGTCAGCTGGCCTGCGGGCGCGTCTTTCGAGATCGTCGAGCCGGCGCCGATGGTCGCGCCGTCCCCCACCGTGACGGGCGCCACCAGCACGCAGTTGCTGCCGACGTGCACGTCGTTGCCGAGCACGGTGCGGTGCTTGTTCGCGCCGTCGTAGTTGGCGGTGATGCTGCCGGCGCCGTAGTTGACGCGCTCGCCCACCGTGGCGTCGCCGAGGTACGCGAGGTGGTTGGCCTTGGCGCCCTTCGCGAGGGTCGAGTTCTTCACCTCGACGAAGTTGCCGATGTGCACCTCCTCGCCGAGCTGCGCGCCCGGGCGCAGCCGTGCGAACGGTCCCACCAGCGCACCGGAACCGACCTGCGCACCCTGCGCCTCGCCGTCGATGTGCGTGAAGGAGTGGATCACCGCGTGGTCGGCGATGCGGCAGTTGCGGATGACGCAGTGCGAGGCGATGCGCACGTTGTCGCCGAGCACGACCTCGCCCTCGAACACGCAGCCGACGTCGATCTCGACGTCCTGGCCGCAGCGCAGCGTGCCGCGCACGTCGAGCCTCGCCGGGTCGGCCAGGCGCACGCCGGATTCCATCAGCGCATCGGCGATGCGGCGCTGGTAGCGGCGTTCCAGATCGGCGAGCTGGGCCGGGCTGTTGATGCCCAGCACCTCGGTCTCGTCGTGGGCGTGCGTGGCCACCACCCGCACGCGATCGGCCACCGCCATCGCCACCACGTCGGTGAGGTAGTACTCCTTCTGCGCGTTGTCGTTCTTCAGGTTGGCCAGCCAGCGCCGCAGCAGCGCCGTCGGCGCGGCCATCACGCCGGTGTAGACCTCCTGGATTCGGCGCTGCGCCGGGTTGGCGTCCTTGTGCTCGACGATCGCCTCCACCAGCCCGCCCACCGAGTCGCCGCTGCGCACGATGCGGCCGTAGCCGGTCGGGTCGTCGAGCACCACCGTCAGCAGCGCGAGGGACTTGCCGTCGCAGGCCTGCACCAGGCGCGCCAGCGTCTCGGCCTCGATCAGCGGCACGTCGCCGTTGAGGATCAGCGTGGTGCCTTCGTCGTGCAGCTTCGGCACGGCCTGCTGCACGGCGTGGCCGGTGCCCAGCTGCGGCTCCTGGCGCACGAACGCCAGGCCCTGGCCGGCGAACGCCGCCTCGACCTGGTCGGCGCCGTGACCGGTGATCACCACGGTGCGATCGGCCTTCAGCCCTGCTGCGGTGTCGACGACGTGCTGAAGTAGACTGCGCCCGGCCAGTCGGTGCAGCACCTTCGGGCGAGCGGACTTCATGCGGGTTCCCTTGCCCGCGGCCATGATCACGATGTCCAGAGCCATGACGCTGTTGTTCTTGCGGAACGTGGTGACGAGACTGCGCATTATCGTGGCGCTGCTGCTGGCCGCCGCCCTCATGGCGGGCTGCAGTGCGGTACGTTTTGGCTACAACCAGGGCCCCGAGCTGCTCTACTGGTGGCTGGACGGCTACGCCGACTTCGACGACGCCCAGACGCGACTGGTGCGAGAGCGTCTCGTCCAGTGGTTCGCCTGGCACCGCCGCACCCAGCTGCCCGACTACGCCGCGCTGCTGGCGCGCATGCAGGCCGACGTGCTGGCCGACACCACCCCCGACCGGGCCTGCCGCTTCTGGGTCGAGATCCGCCAGCGCGGCGAACTGGCTGCCGAGCAGGCGCTGCCGGCGGCCGCCGAGCTGATCGTGACGCTCAAGCCGGCGCAGCTGCAGCACATCGAGCGCCGCTATGCGCGCGTCAACGACGAGTTCCGCAGCGACTTCCTCGACAAGGATCCGGCACGCCGGCTCGAACGTGCGGTCGAGCGCACCGTTGAACGGGCCGAATTCGTCTACGGCACGCTCGACGAGCGCCAGCGCGCGCTGGTGGCGCGCATGGTGGCTGCCTCGCCGTTCGATGCCGATGGCTGGTATGCCGAGCGCCTGGTGCGGCAGCAGGAGGCGCTGCAGATGATGCGGCGCCTCAGCAACCCGCCGGCCGACCGCGACACGGCCGTGGCCACGCTGAGGGTCTACGGCGAGCGCATGGCACGTTCGCCGCGCGAGGCCTACCGGCGCTACCAGGAGAAGCTGGAGAACTACAACTGCGCGTTCGCGGCCACGCTCCACAACACCACCACGCCAGCCCAACGACAGGCCGCAGCCGCGAAGTTCAAGGGCTGGGAGGCCGACCTGCGCATCCTCTCCGCCTCGCCCGACTGACAGCCCGGCGCTTCGCGATCAGGGCGGCGTGAGCGGCGTCGTCACGCGCCGCGGCGTCGGGCTCGCGGCCGGGAAATCCTTCATGGCGGCCTCGAACATCGCCGGCAGCAGCGAGGCCATCGCTGCCGAGCCGCCGTCGTTGCTGGCGCGCGTCTCGTACAACGGCTGGCCGCTCTTGCGGTCGCGGATCAGCAGCGCCACCTCGCGCTCGTAGGTCACGGTGGGCAGGCTCAGGCCGAAGCCGTAGCTCGGCCAGGGCCGCGCGAAGCGGTGCGCGTACAGGCCGCCGCGCCACCAGAACGGATCGTCGTAGTACGCCTCGGTGGCGCTGACGCGCGCGCCGAGCTGCACCACGTACTCGCTCGGCTCGCCCTCGGCCACCGGCACGAAGCCCGCGCCCTCGAGCGCGCGGCGCGCGCTGTCCTCGATGATCCGGCTGCGGTCGGCGCGCAGCTGCTGCGATGGCAGCCGCTCGAAGGCATACGTGCCCGGCTTGCGGTCGGCCGGCCAGGCGCTGTAGCTCGACACGTCGCTGGTCAGGTTGTTCATCGCGGCGCAGCCGGTGAGGGCGGCCGCGGCCACCAGCAGGCCGGCGTGGCGGAAAGCGTGACGGATCATGACGTGCTCCTCGGGCGTGCGCGGCTTCAGGCGTCGCGCTGGATCCGGATCGGCTGCGCGGCGGGCGGCCCGCAGTCCTCGTCCTCGTCGAACGCGCGGTCGCCGCCGGGATCGGCGACGCCCGTCGTTTGGAGCGAGGCAAACGGATAGAGTTTCCGGTCCATCATGTGCGAGGGCACGATGTTGCCCATCGCGGTGAAGATGTTGTCGAGCCGGCCGGGGAACTGGCGCTCCCATTCGCGCAGCATCTTCTTCATCTGCACGCGCTGCAGGTTCTCCTGGTTGCCGCACAGCGAGCACGGGATGATGGGGAACTGCCGGTGCGTGGCCCAGCGCTCGAGGTCGGTCTCGGCCACGTAGGCGAGCGGGCGGATCACGATGTTCCTGCCGTCGTCGCTCACCAGCTTGGGCGGCATGCCCTTCATGCGGCTGCCGAAGAACATGTTCATGAACAGCGTCTGCAGCATGTCGTCGCGGTGGTGGCCGAGCGCGATCTTGGTCGCGCCGAGCTCGCCGGCCACGCGGTAGAGGATGCCGCGGCGCAGCCGCGAGCACAGGCTGCACATCGTCTGGCCCTCGGGGATCAGGCGCTTGACGATCGAGTAGGTGTCCTGGTTCTCGATGTGGAAGGGCACGCCGCGGCTCGCCAGGTACTCCGGCAGCACGTGCTCCGGGAAGCCGGGCTGCTTCTGGTCGAGGTTGACGGCCACCAGCTCGAACTTCACCGGTGCGCGCTGCTGCAGGTTGATCAGGATGTCCAGCAGCGCGTAGCTGTCCTTGCCGCCGGACACGCACACCATCACCTTGTCGCCGTCCTCGATCATGTTGAAGTCGGCGATCGCCTGGCCGACCTGGCGGTGCAGCCGCTTGGACAGCTTGTTGGTCTCGTGCGCGGCCTTCATGTCCGCCCCTCGGCCGCGGGTTACCGCAGCCGATCCCCCGAGGGGATCTCGCCCGGCTTCGGGCGGCCGGGCGCCGGGCTCGCCGGCGGCCTTGTCGTTGTCGAGCACGGCGCTCATGGCGTTTCCTTCATTGCAAACACTTCGCAGCCGACGGCATCGCAGTCGGGGTAGACGTCGGGCTTCTCGGTGGACACGCGCGCGGCGCGCACCTTGGGGTGGGCCAGCATCATCGCCAGCACGTCGTCGCACAGCGTCTCCTGCAGCTGCACGTGGCCGCGCGCGATGCGTGCGACGATGCTGCGGCGGATGAAGTCGTAGTCGACCACCTCGTCGAGCTCGTCCTGCCGCGGGGTCGAATCGGCCAGCGGCACGTACAGGTCGACGTTGATCAGCACGCGTTGCTCGCCGCGCTTCTCGAAGTCGTGCACGCCGATGTTCATGCGCACCTCGTAGTCGCGCAGGAAGAGGCGGCGGCAGTCGCGCAGGCGGGGTTCGTT
>WBZM01000168.1_pt1 | contig 107443 bp, 84 predicted proteins | sample 5204271 | NCBI WGS metagenome assembly WBZM01 (sample SAMN12344346, study PRJNA552823) | activated sludge metagenome | biome: Activated sludge suspended growth; feature: Nitrification reactor; material: Wastewater; isolation source: activated sludge from nitrification reactor of wastewater...
TCCAGACCCACCTTCGCCTTGAACTCCGGGGTGTGCACCTTGCGCGTCTTCACTTCGCTCATCGCTTCTCGCTCCCTATGCCAGCGCCTAGCTTAAACCACTGTCTCAAATCCGGGGACCACTATAGACTGCGCCAAGATAAAAATTTCTTATTTGGAAAAGGTCGATAGATGCCGCAAGCTCGCTCTCGAGCCGGCTGGGGTCGCTTTTCCTCTGCCGACGACATGTCGTAGTCTGGATCGAGGAGCACGATGAGCATGAGGATCCCCGCACCCGCAGCCCAGCTGGTTGAAGTCCGGCTGGCCAACGTTCTCGACCGGGACCGCTTTGGCGAGCGCTGGATGACCTGGCCGCTGGCCGTCAGCCCCGGCGGTTTCTGGGAACTTGACGTTGACATGCTCGGCCTCGATGATGGGACCTACGAGTACGAGTTCATCGTCGACGGCGACACGTCCTCACCGATCGCCGATCCCTTTGCGCGCGAGATTACTCGTTTTGGTGGCTATCGCGGCGTGCTGCACGTGGTTGACGGCGAGGAGGCGTGGCCCGAGTTCGACTGGAGCGACGAGCTGCCGGCCGATGTGACGCTGCCAGCGAACAACCGGATGGTCATCTACGAGATGCCGTTGCGCTGGATGGATGGCGACCTCTCGCGCCAAGTGGGCCTGGGGACATTCGACAAGGCTATCTTTGAGCATCTTGATCGCCTGGCAAAGTCGGGCATCAATTGCATTGAGCTGTTGCCGATCCAGGATTCGCCAGACACGCTGAACTGGGGCTACGGGACGCGCTTCTTCTTCGCGCCGGATTTCGACATGGGCGCACCGGTCGATCTGAAGTTGTTCATCAAGCGTTGCCATCAACGGGGTATCCGCGTCATTCTCGATGTTGTCATGAATCACGCACGCGATTGCCCGCTCGCCCGACTCGCCGGCCAGCGCCATTTCATCACGAAGAACGACGGCGAGTCTGGCGAGCGTGGGGAGGACTACGGTGGAACGATGTTCCGCTACCGTGACCGTGTCGACGGGCAGCACTGGGCACGTCTGTTCCATTTCGACATGGCGAGCTTCTGGATCGAGGAATACCATGTCGATGGTTTCCGCATTGATGAATTCAAAGGAATCAACAACTGGGAGTTCATTCAAGAATTTCGTGATAACGCCTGGGAAACCTTTTCCAGCGTTTTCCCGGAAAGGCCATTCATCGTCATTGCCGAGGATTCCTGGTCACGCACGGTAGCGGTGCGCGACGACCAGGCAAATCCTGGCGGTCGTAAGGTGGTCGATGCAATCTGGAATTTCAGCTATCGTGATGAGCTTCGTCGCTTGCTCCTCAACGAGATGCATACGATCTATGGCCAGCCGGCACGGCGCGAGCGCATCGCCGGGATGATTTCTGGTCAGCGACGCTGGGACGACTGGTCGAAGCGTTTCGACGGCGGATTCGGCGATCTGGCGCAGTCGATCATCTACATCACTTCGCACGATGTCGAAAAAGACGGCGAGCGCCGGTTCATGAACCACGTCCTGTCGTCGCTGCTGCTCTACCATGGCCTGGGCGACGGCGGCTTCGCGCAGGTACGCGAGATTGCGGAAAGCTTGCAGCGCAACTCGGCGCCGGTTCCCGAATTGGTGCGCAACCTGTATCGGAACGCACTGGCGCGCGTGCGCAGCGCCTACGCACTACTCACGACCTCGGTCGGTGTGCCGATGTTGCTGGCCGGCGAGGAGTTCGCCGACATTCATGATACGAACCATTACGACTGGCAACTCAAAATGTCCGACCCGGTCGACTGGAACCGGCGCGAACACACCGGGCATCGCCAGACGGCCGCCGCCGTCTCGGACCTCTTCTGGCTGCGCGGCGGTCACCCGGCTTTGCAGCGCAATGAGGTCGAATTCCTGCATTTTCACCCGACGATAGACGACAACGACGGAACGCGGGTCTTTGTCTACTGCCGCACGGCTGGCAAGACGCCGGGGTCGGGCGGCCAAGTCGTAGTGGTCGCCAACTGCGGTGGACAGGACTTTCCCGTCTATGAAATCCCCTGGCCGTGGGTCGGTGGCTGCGTCGAGCGTGGCCGCGCGGCGACCGACGCGGCCGGCTGGCAGCGCTCCGCTGCCGGACGCGTCGCACTCGCTCTGCCGGCCTTCGCGGTGCGTGTCTTCGAGACGTTCTGAAAGACAGACGGGCGCGCCAGCGGCCGCATCCGGCTTGCTGTTTCGTCGCCCGCCAGTAGCGGGTTCAGGTCTTCGGGCGAGTGTAAGGCGCCAGCAGCTCGCTACGCATCTGGTAGCCCGCAACGCCCATGCCCGTATCGGCCCGATGCACCTTGAGCCTGCCGCTCACCCACATGGCGTCCATCGTCCGCATTCCGTCGACCGGTTTGTCGGCAATCACGTGAATGATCTGGTTGGCCGGCGGCGGTGGCACATGAATGCAGGCGCCGAAGTAGGGAACGAGGAGGAACTCGACGACCTGTTCGCCTTTTCGCTCGAGCGGCACGACAAAGCCGGCGATACGCACTTTCTGCCCATCAAGCGAAGAATTGACCGGTGCCTGATTCCAGGCCGACTTCATCCGGTCGAGCGCTTCCATCGCCTTCGGGTCGCTATCCTGCAGACGTGCCAAGTCGATTCCCTTGAAAGCCGCCATCGGGTCCCAGCCCTTCGGCGTGAGATCCTCCCATTCGATCTGACGGAAACTCGTCGCAGCGGCTTTATCGCTCGCCAGACGCTCGCCGACGCGGTACCTCGCGCCGGCCGCTTCCTTGCTTTCGGCGTGCGTGAGCAGTGGCGCCAGCGCGAGTACGAGCAGTGTGGCGGCGATGCGCAATACGGACATCGGTAAGCCCTGGACGGGAGGATCGATCAGAGACGCGTAGACCTGAAACCGAGGGCTTGCGCCACTCGGCGTACCGCGCACCAGCGGCGAATCCGCGTAGCGCGCCGTCTAGACTGAGAACGACGATCCGCAGCCGCAGGTCGACGACGCGTTCGGGTTCTTGATAACAAACTGTGAGCCCTCGATGCCTTCGGTGTAGTCGATTTCAGCACCAACCAGATACTGGTAACTCATCGGATCGATGAGCAGGGTGACACCGTTCTTCTGCAACGCAGTGTCGTCCTCGCTAGCGACTTCGTCGAAGGTAAAGCCGTACTGAAAGCCAGAACATCCTCCTCCGGTGACGAAAACGCGCAGCTTGAGATCGGGATTGCCTTCCTCCTCGATCAGTTCCTTTACCTTGTTGGCCGCACTATCGGTGAAGACGAACGGCATCGGAATTTCATTTGCTACATTCATTGCGTAACCCTCCTGCAACTTGCTGAAGTTGAGTAGTCGATAACACCAACTCGGCTCGAAGCAGCCTGGTTCGAGGCAAGAAGCGTGTTCGCCAACAGTTTGTCACTGCCGATTCACCCCATCTGACCCATGGCCGCGAGGTGAGTTCCAGCACGCAGAGCACGCGGCTCTCATCGTCAGGCGTCGGCCCGCAGCAAACCGCTCACGGCAGTACGGCAGCCTGCCACAGACCCTCGGTTTCGCGCAAGCCGAACATGATGTTCATGTTCTGTATCGCCTGCCCAGCAGCGCCCTTGACGAGGTTATCGATTACTGCGAGAACGACCAGCACGCTTCCCTGCTGTGGCTGGTGTACTGCAATCCGACAGACATTGGCAGCGCGCACCGAGCGCGTGTCCGGATGCGAACCCGCTGGCATGACATCAATGAACGGCTCGTCAGCGTAGCGCTTCTCGTAAAGTTCCTGAAAGTCGGCCGTGTGGCGAATACGTGCGTAAAGCGTCGCGTGAATGCCACGAATCATCGGGGTCAGATGCGGGACGAAGGTGAGACCGACCGGCTGGCCCGCCATACTCGCCAAGCCCTGCCGAATCTCGGGCAGGTGCCGGTGGCCGGGCACCGCGTACGCCTTGAAGTTATCGGCGGCTTCCGAGAACAGTGTGTGAACCTCCGCTTTTCGCCCGGCTCCGGAGACGCCCGATTTGGCGTCGGCGATCAGACTGTCGGAGTCAACCAGCCCAGCTTCCAGCAACGGCATCAGGCCGAGCTGCACGGCTGTCGGGTAGCAGCCGGGGTTGGCGACCAAAAGCGCATTGCGAATCGCCGAGCGATTGCACTCGGGGAGTCCATAAACCGCCTGCTCGACCCACTGCGGACTGGCGTGCGGCTGGCCGTACCAGTGCTCCCATTCAGCGACATCCTTGAGCCGAAAGTCTGCCGCCAGATCGATGACGCGCACACCGGAGGCAAGCAGGGCGGGTGCCTGCTCCATCGCGACCCCGTTCGGCGTGGCGAAAAAGACCACATCGCACACACGCAGGTTGGCGTTCCGGGGATCCTCGAACTTCAGTCTGACGCGCCGCCGCAAGCTCGGGAACATGCTGGCAACCGGCGTTCCCGCGTCTGCCCGCGAAGTGATGACGGCAATCTGTGCTTCCGGATGCTGCGCCAGCAGACGCAGGAGCTCGACCCCGGTGTAGCCGGTGCCACCGACGATTCCGACCTTGATCATATCATCCCTTCGCGTATGCCAGAATTGCTGGTCTGCCCACCCAGGAAACGCAAGAGCCGCCCGCAGGCGGCCCTTGCATGGCGCAGAAAGGCCGCGCTCAGCGCTTCGAGAACTGCTTGCGCCGACGTGCCTTGTGGAAACCGACTTTCTTGCGCTCGACTTCGCGTGCATCACGCGTCACGAAACCCGCCTTTGACAGCGCGGGTTTGAGCGCCGCATCGTACTCGATCAGCGCTCGCGTGATACCGTGGCGCACCGCGCCGGCTTGGCCGGACTCGCCGCCACCGCCGACGTTGACCATGATGTCGAAGGTGTTCAACTGGTCGAGCAGTTGCAGGGGCTGGCGGACCACCATTCGCCCGGTAACGCGCGTGAAGAATTCATCGACTGGCTTGCCATTGACGACGAAGTTGCCACTGCCGCGCTTCATGAAGACGCGGGCGACGGCACTCTTGCGTCTGCCCGTGCCATAGAAGAAATTGTCAGCCATGGTGATCCCTTAGAGTTCCAGAACTTTCGGCTGCTGCGCAGCGTGCGGATGCGCGCTGCCGGCATAGCATTTCAACTTCTTGAGCATGGCGTAGCCCAACGGGCCTTTCGGCAGCATACCCTTGACTGCAAGCTCAAGAATACGGGCCGGAAAACGCTGTTGCATCTTGGTGAAGTTGCTTTCGTAGATTCCCCCCGGATATCCCGAGTGGCGGTAGTATTTCTTGTCTTGTGCCTTGTTACCCGTTACGCGCAGACGTTCGACATTGGTGACGACGATGTAGTCGCCGGTGTCGACATGCGGCGTGAACTCGGGCTTGTGCTTACCACGCAGGCGGCGAGCGATTTCGCTCGCCAGACGACCCAGCACCTTGTCCGTGGCATCGACCACGAGCCACTCGCGCTGAACCTCGTGCGGCTTGGCAGAGAAAGTCTTCATTGGAAACGCTGTCCTTTTATGGCCTGATCACGGAAAGCCCAGCATGATATTGGATCGGGGCAATCCATGTCAATCCTCGCGTCGCCGAAAACTGGCCCGCGACTGCCTTGCGGACGGCGGTGACCGGTCGTCCGCGGCATTGTTGCAGCGCTTCCGGTGGGTTGGTCCATGGCCGGAGCGTGCGCACATGCTCAGCTCGATCGACCGAGCGGCAGGGCTGCTGGGGCGGCGTTGCGCGGTTGGCAGATTTCCGGGCGTCCGCCGCAGCAGTTGTCGGTGAGGAAGCCGACGAGTGCGTTGATTCGCGCCATTTCGGCATGGCAGCGAACGAAGCGTCCTTCCTGGACGGTACTGACCAGTCCCGCGTGCGTCAGCGTCTTCAGATGAAACGAGAGCGTTGGTGCCGGCAGTTCGAGCTGTTCGCCGATGAGCCCGACGGTCAGGCCAGCGGGAGCATGTTGCACAAGCAGGCGAAAGATGGCTAGACGACTGTCTTGCGCCAGCGCAGCCAGGGCAGTCACGGCATCGGTCTTGTTCATCCTTCCAACAATACCGAAATAGCGCCAAGCTGCAAAGCGTTTCAAGTCATCAAAGCGGATTACACGGACTTTCGCTGGATGCGCGCAACGGAGGAAACACGCACGTTGCGCCAGCAAGGCAGCGCTTGCGCCGCTCCGTATCCTGGCCAACACAGAGGCACTGCGCGAGCAGCGCCTCTTTTGCCACCTTGCCGCGGAAAGTGGGCCCAGGGGCCTAGAAGCCGGCGCCCTTGATCGATTTCAGCCCTTTGTATACGGCTTTCTTGCCCAGTTGCTCTTCGATCCTCAGCAGCTGATTGTATTTGCAAATCCGATCGGTACGCGAGAGCGAACCGGTCTTGATTTGCCCAGCGCCGGTGCCAACCGCCAGATCGGCAATGAACGAGTCCTCGGTTTCCCCGGAGCGGTGCGACGAGATCACGCCATAGCCCGCCTTCTGCGCCATCTTGATCGCGTCGAGGGTTTCGGTCACCGTGCCGATCTGATTGACCTTGATCAGAATGGCGTTTGCTGCCTTCATCTCGATACCCTGCTTCAGGCGCGTCGGGTTGGTTACGAAGAAGTCGTCGCCGACGATCTGCACCTTTGCACCGAGCGCCTTGGTAAGCTTCACGTAGCCTTCCCAATCGCTCTGGTCGAGACCATCCTCAATCGAGACGATCGGGTACTTGGCGCACCATTCGGTGTACTTGGCAATCATCTCGTCGTCGGTGAAGAGCTTGTCGGGATTCGACTTCCAGAACTTGTAGCCCTTCCGGCCACCCTCGTCGAAGAGTTCGGATGACGCGCAGTCGAGCGCAATGGCAATCTGTTTGCCCGGCTTGTAACCGGCGGCAGCGATCGCCTGCATGACAACATCAAGCGATTCGTCGTTGGTCAGATTGGGGGCAAAACCGCCTTCGTCGCCCACCGCCGTGACATGTCCGCCCTTCTTGAGGATTGCTTTCAGCGCGTGGAACACCTCGGTGATCCAGCGCAGACCCTCGGAGAAGGACGCTGCGCCAACCGGCATGATCATGAACTCCTGGAAGTCGATCAGGTTGTCCGCGTGCTTGCCGCCGTTGATGATGTTCGCCATCGGCGTCGGCAGCGAGAAATTGCGATTCTGGTGGATCTTGCCGATGTACTTCCAGAGCGGCATCTTGCTGACGTTGGCGCCCGCCATCGTGATCGCCATCGACGCGCCGAGGATGGCGTTGGCGCCCAGGGCGGATTTGTTTGGGGTGCCGTCGAGCGCAATCATCGCTTCGTCGAGGGCACGTTGGTCAAGCGGATTCTTACCCTTGAGCAGTTTGGCAATCTTGGTATTGACCGCTTCGACAGCCTTCAGAACACCCTTGCCCAAGTAAGTCTTCTTGTCACCGTCGCGCAGTTCGCAAGCCTCGAACTCGCCGGTGGAGGCGCCTGACGGAACGGCCGCGCGGGCCATGTAGCCGTTGTCAAGCAAGATATCGACTTCAACCGTCGGATTACCACGCGAATCGAGGATCTGCCGACCGACCACCTTGGTGATCGCGACGAATTCGGCCGGCGCAGCGGGCGCTGCCTCCTCTGTTGTTGCTGCCTTTTGCGACTTCTTGACTTTCTCGGGTTTTGCCATGATGGGGCTCCGTGGGAGTGGTTTGGAGGAAACGTCGGCGGTAAGGTCTCAGCCCGATCATACCGAATTCGGATGAGCCGGTGCAATGTTTGCGGGCAGGGAAAGCAAGCATTTCTGAGGGCAAAAAAAAGGGCTCCTGCTGAAGCCCGTCTTCCTGCTGCTCTGACCAGATCGATCAGTAGATGATCGCCTGGGTGCGGTTTGTCGCGTTGCCTTCGAGTTGCGGATTCTGGCTGAAGCCACTCTTCATCTGTGCCCGCATCTTGCTGATGACCTGCTTGCGCGACAGCTTGTTTTGCGTCTCGCGCATGACCTTGACCAGGTAGTAGGTGAAGGCTCCGTTGTAACGTCCGTTGAAATAGGCATCCGCACTCGTTTCATTGGCTTTACAGCCGGTCCACAAGACATGATTGGCGCCGGCAACAGCCGCCTTTTCGGCGCTTGCCGCGCCCTTCTTGCCGCCCGCACCGAGCGTGAACCCACGCATCTTGGCGCTCTTCTTGGTGAACTCGTGGTCGGGTGGCGCCACGTAGCGCGGGCGAGGCGCGTGCAAACCGAACTCTGCACCGCGCAGTCCGCTGCCGCTGTGGCAGGTATCGAGATAGACCTCGAGCAGGACGTTGGCCGGCAACTGGACGAAAAGGTCGTGCAGCTCGTCGTCGCTGATGATATGCGCCGGGTCCCAGGCGCCGGCTTTCTCGGCGATATCGTACGGAACGAAAGCTTCGTCCTTGCCGTCGGGCTCATCGCCACTTGTGTCGTTCATCTGCGTCCCGTGCGAAGAAAGGCTGAAGACCAGATAGTTGAGCTTGCCCGCCTTGGCCTCGGCAACCATCGCATTGAGCCTGTCCATGATGTTCGCCTTGGTGGCCTGAGAATCGGTCAGGGTGCTCATTTCGGTTGCCTTGAAACCGAGCAGATCCTTGTATAGCGCTGCCATGTCCTTGGCATCATTGACGCAGCCATTGAGTGCAAACTGCGGATAGTTGGCAAACTTGTTGATGCCTACGAACAGTGCCTTCTTGTTAGCCATATTCTGTCTCCTTCCAGGGCCGCAAGAAAAAAAATCAGCGATGGTGCGGCATCCATCGTCCATGCATTATGCGGCGATCATCAGGCCGTCGCAATGGGCACCGCTGATCCAGAAAAGCGAAGCTGGCTCGGGCAAAAGCACCGCGCGAGGCCGCGCACCGCGCGCTCGTCGCGCCTGCCGCGGCGCGTGATCAGCCGTCAGAGGCGAATCATTCGTTCAGTTTGGCGCGCCTGCGGGCAGCGTCTGCCGGGTCGCCGGAGGCTGCTCACCAGCCTCGCGCAGCGTGTGACCAGACTGCCCGGAGAAAACGCTGAAACGGTGCTTACCGGCCAGCTTTGCCTGGTACATGGCCTGGTCGGCCTGGCGCAACAATTGGTTGCCGTCAACCTCGTCGTCCTGCGGGTAGAACGTCGCGCCGACGCTGGCTGATATCTGCAGACGCAGCCCATCGACCTGTACCGGCTGCGCGCCGGCGAGTATCAGGCGGTCGAGAATGGGAGCGCTGGCAGCCATGTCGGGCAAGTCAAGGAGAACCGCAACGAATTCGTCGCCACCCAGACGGGCCAAGGTATCACCTTCGCGCAAGGTGCTCTTCATGCGCGTGGCCAGTGCGACCAACAATTGGTCGCCGATCTCGTGGCCGTGATTGTCGTTGATCGCCTTGAACCCGTCGAGGTCGACGAAAGCCACCGTCAGCCCCTCGCCGCGCCGAAGCACCTGACTCATTGCCTGGTGCAGACGGTCGCCGAGCAAACTGCGGTTTGGCAGACCGGTCAGCGCGTCGTAGTGAGCGCGGACCTCAAGCTCCTGCTCATACTCCTTCAAGCCGGTAATGTCCGAGAACATGCCCACATACTGCCGCGTGATGCCCTGCTCGTCGCGTACCGCACTGATCGTCAGCCGCGCTGCGAACGGCCGCCCATCCTTGCGACGATTCCAGATCTCGCCGCACCACTGCCCGCGTTCGAGCAACCCCCGCCACATCGCGCTGTAGAACTCTGCGCCTTGTCGACCGGAAGAGAGAAAGCGCGGATTGCGGCCGATGGACTCCTCGCGCGAGAAACCCGTCATGGCGGCGAACGCTTCGTTCACGTCGATGATTGTCGCCTCGGCGGAAGTGATCATGATTCCTTCGCGCGCGTTGGTGAATACGCTTGCCGCGTTGATCCGCTGCAGGCGCTCCGACTGAGCGCGCTCCTCGGCCAACTGCAACTGCCGGCGATAGTAGGCCAGGGCGAGCAGCGTGATCACCAATAAGGCCGGGACAAGCACGCCCAACAAGGATTGTGCGCTGCTCCGCCAGGGCTGCAGAACGTGCTCGCGGTCAAGATATGTGAGAACGATAAAGGGGTAAAGGCGCGAAGCGCGAAAGGTGGTCAGCAAGTCTCGAGCTTCCCCAGGTTCGCTGACGAACTGGCCGAACTCCCTCTCTTCCAAGCGCAGGGTGGCGAGCATTCGGTCGTTGGCCATTCCCGGCTGCCCACCGGGATTGCTGTGCATGAGCAACGTTCCGTCGTAACGCAAGACCTCGACCCATCCTTCCTCCTGTTGTAGCTTCTGCAGGACGTGGCCGACGAAGTGGTCCGGGTTCAACGCGACGAGCACCGTCGCCGCCTGCCCGCCACCAAGCTCGACGCTGCGCATCACCGGAACGAAATACGCTTCAGCGACGGCAACCGGGTGATCGGGGGTCGACGGGCGACCATCGGCGAAGTCGCGCCCGGCCCAGGGTGCTCCAACGCGCAGAGTGCCGATCTCGCGGCTGGATACGGGCAAGTAGTTCTGTGTTGCCACGCGCAGACCGATGTTGCCCAGATTCGAACTGACCGCAATACGGCCGTCGTCATCGAGAAGCGACAGCGAACGTACGAAAGGCGCGTGTTGCAGCGTAGTCACCAGGCGGCCAGCGAGCTCCCGACGCTGCGCTGCGTTCGGTGCGCTGGCCAGCGTACTCACCGCCACCAGGTCAATCAGGTGCAGGCTTTGCGTCAGGAGATCTTCGAAACCGCGCGAATGCATTGCCGACATGCTCAAACCGTTGGCGATTGCATCGCTGCGCAAGCGGACGAGCGTGAACGCGGCCAATGCGCTCATCCCACCGACCAAGAGCGCCAGGGCGAGCAGATACGCTCGCTGCAGCTGCCACGTACGGGGGCTCATTGCGCCACAATGGCTTCGAGCTTGTGTCGCCGCGCGGCCGCCAGCAGGCGTCCGTCGCGCTTGATGTCGGCAACGAAACGTTCCAGCCGGGTGTGCCAGGGATCGTCTCCGGGCTTCACCGCGTAGGCATAAGATGTCACATGATAGGTCGCCGGCGGCGCAATCAGGCGCGCCCACTCGGCGCTAGCCAGGAAGCGCTGACTGTACGGATAGTCGGTCATGAAGACGTCGGCTCGCCCCGACTGCACCTCCTGCTCACGCGCAAACGGCGTATCGAGTACGACAAGCTGCGCCGACCTGAGCTTGCCCTTCATTACCTGCTCGTGCAAGGTGCCTTTCGCCACTGCGACAATCGAACCGGCCTGATCAATCTGCTGCCAGTCGGTGATCCGTCGGTTTGTCCGACTGGTAATGGCGTAGATGTCGCTCGCCAGATACGGACTCGTGAAGCGCAAGTATGCTGCGCGTGACGGCGTGATGCCGACAGCGAACATGGCGACATCACAATGCTCCTTGACGACATCATCGATCAAGCGAGCAAACGAGCTATCGACGAACTCGACGCTTACGCCAAGTTCCTTGCCCAACTCGCCAGCCAGATCGATGTCGATGCCAGCGAGGATCTGGGTTTTCGGGTTGCGATAGGTAATGCTGTAGTAATCGGGCCAGATGCAGACGCGCATGCGTCCGGCTGCCTTGATCCGCTCAAGGCGGCTGGCGGCTGGCTGGGCGAGCAGCACGCGGTCAGGCAGTATGCTGCTGGCAACCATTGTCATGAGCAACATGAGCAGTCTGAGAGCACGCATCGGAACCTCCTGGGAACGGGCCAATGGCTTTCCTGCGAACTTCCGGCCGCGCGGTAAAGCGCGGCTGCCGGTCAGCGCGCCGGCAAGCGATGGGCACCCCGAGCGGCCAACGTCGTTCGCCGTTCTCGGGGGCGAATTGTAGGGCAATCGCTACGCTGGCCGCAAAGGTCGCGCGCCCTCGCCGCAATGTGTATATAATCTCAGTTCTCGGTGATTTCTGGGCGCTCGTCTGCAGTATCGCCGAAAATGGGATAATTCGCGCCCATCCAACAAGAGGACAGGAAATGGAAGACAACAAGGCGAAAGCGCTGGCCGCAGCGTTGGCTCAGATCGAAAAGCAGTTCGGCAAGGGCTCGATCATGAAAATGGGCGAAGGCAGCGTGGTGAACGATGTGCCGGTCGTGTCTACCGGTTCGCTCGGACTCGACATTGCGCTTGGCATCGGTGGTTTGCCGCGCGGACGCGTGGTCGAGATCTACGGGCCGGAATCGTCAGGCAAGACCACATTAACCTTGCAGGTGATTGCCGAGATGCAGAAGCTCGGCGGAACGGCGGCGTTCATCGACGCCGAGCATGCTTTGGATCCGGCATACGCGCAGAAGCTCGGGGTAAACCTGGACGAACTTCTCATCTCGCAGCCGGATACCGGCGAACAGGCACTGGAAATCGCTGACATGCTGGTCCGCTCGGCAAGCGTCGACGTTGTCGTCATCGATTCGGTCGCCGCGCTCGTACCGAAAGCGGAGATCGAAGGCGAGATGGGCGATTCGCTACCCGGCCTGCAAGCCCGCCTGATGAGCCAGGCGTTGCGCAAGCTGACTGCCAACATCAACCGTACGAACACGCTGGTCGTATTCATCAATCAGATTCGGATGAAGATTGGCGTCATGTTCGGCAGCCCGGAAACCACGACCGGCGGCAACGCCTTGAAGTTCTACGCCTCGGTTCGTCTGGACATTCGACGCATCGGCAGCATCAAGAAGGGTGACGAAGTCATCGGTAGCGAAACCCGCGTCAAGGTGGTCAAGAACAAAGTCGCCCCCCCGTTTCGCGAGGCGATCTTCGACATTCTCTACGGCGAAGGAACCTCGCGCGAAGGCGAGATCGTCGAACTTGGCGTGCAGCACAAGCTGATCGACAAATCGGGCTCCTGGTACGCTTACAATGGCGAGAAGATCGGCCAGGGCAAGGACAACGCGCGCGAATACCTGAAAGGCAAGCCACAGATTGCCCAGGAAATCGAAGCGCGAATTCGCGCCGCGGTGAAGGTGCCGGCGCCCTCGGCAGCGCCGACGGCCTGAACCTTACAGGAAGATGCCCAACACTTTGCGCGAGCGTGCCCTGCGTTTGCTGGCGCGGCGCGAATACGCGCGCAGTGAATTGGCCCGCAAGCTCCTCGCGACCAGTGGCGAGGCGGCACCAGTGCTGAATGCGCTGCTCGACGAGCTGAGTGCCGAGGGCCTCTTGTCGGACCAACGTTACTGTGAGACCCGCGTCGCTCTGCGCGGCCGAAAGTTTGGTGATGCGCGGTTGGCTGGGGAACTGCGCGCCCAGGGCTTGGCCGGTGATCTGGTGGAGGCTGCGTTGGCCGCCGGCGAAGACGAAGTCAGCCGGGCGCGCCGCCTCTGGCAGCGACGATTTGCTGGGCAATCACCGACAACCGCCGATCCGGCCGATAATGCACGGCAAGTTCGCTTTCTGGCCGCGCGCGGATTCTCCAGCGAAACGATTCGGCGCGTACTGCGCGGCAACCGGGAAGACGACTGAGACATGTCCGATACGCAGAGCAAGTTATTCACACAGCATCTAAAGAAGCGGTACAAGTCGCGCACGGTGGTGCACGACGTCTCCTTCGAGGTGGTCAGCGGCGAGGTCGTCGGCCTGCTCGGCCCGAACGGAGCCGGCAAGACCACCTGCTTCTACATGGTCGTCGGCCTGGCGGCATGTGACGGTGGCGACGTGTATCTCGACGCAACGCAACTGACGCACCTGCCGATCCACAAGCGCGCTCGCTTGGGGGTGTCGTACCTGCCGCAGGAGGCTTCGGTCTTTCGCAAGCTGACCGTTGGCGAGAACATCAAGGCGGTGCTCGAACTGCAAAACCTGTCGGCCAGCGATGTCGAGTCGCGCAGTGAAGACCTCCTCGATGAGTTGCACATCGGCCACCTGCGCAACAGTCCTGCCACCTCGCTGTCGGGCGGCGAACGTCGGCGGGTCGAGATCGCGCGCGCCCTGGCAACTTCACCGCGCTTCATACTGCTTGACGAACCCTTCGCTGGCGTCGATCCGATTGCCGTGCTCGATATCCAAAAAATCATCCGCTTTCTCAAGGATCGCGGCATCGGCGTCCTGATCACCGACCACAATGTGCGTGAAACGCTGGGCATCTGCGACCACGCATACATCATAAACGAAGGCTGCGTGCTTGCGGCTGGCCGGCCCGAGGAAATCATTTATAATGAAAACGTCCGGAAAGTTTATCTGGGCGAGAACTTCCGCCTCTGAAACTGACGGCCCCGCAGCCACGATGCGCGAACCACATGGGCAGTTCCCCAGGCCAATGCCGCGGCTTTCCTGGTTCCGTTAATGAAACCATCCCTTCAGCTCAAGCTTTCTCAGCATCTCGCACTGACGCCCCAGTTGCAGCAGTCCATTCGGCTGCTTCAGTTGTCGACGGTCGAGCTTGAACATGAACTCGAGCGTTACCTGCTCGACAATCCGCTGCTCGAACGCGCCGAGGACTACGCGCTCGCCGCCAACGCGCCGACGACCGGCGACGGCGAGATCGCACCGCGCAGCGACGCACCCGCCGAGCCAAGCGAGAGCGCATCGCCCGACGAGGAAAGCTGGCTGGGGGAAGAAGCTGCTTACCTGAGACAACCAGGCTCGTTCGATGAAGACGACGACGACTATCACGATGTGCAAGCGGCAAGCATATCGCTGCGCGAACATCTCTTGTCTCAGCTTGGACTGATGACTCTTTCGGGGCGCGACCAGGTACTGGTCGGCTGCCTGATCGATGCGCTCGACGACGACGGCTATCTTACCCAAGCCCTTGACGAACTCGCCGAAAGCATGCCGGCGGAGCTCGATATTGCGGCCGAGGAACTGCAGATTGCGCTCATTCATCTGCAACACCTCGATCCGACCGGCATTGGCGCGCGTGGTTTGCAGGAGTGCCTGGCTTTGCAGCTCCAGGCGCTGGTGCCCGACGCGACGCGCAATCTGGCGCTGGAAATCGTGCATAAGCACCTGGAGCTCCTGGGCAACCACGATTTCCAGAAACTCAAACGGCTCACCGGTTGCGACGACGAAGCCTTACGAGCGGCGCACCTGCTGATCTGCAGCCTCAACCCGCGGCCAGGAGCGCAGTACTCGACGGCCGACATCCGGTACATCATGCCTGACGTGGTAGTCCGCAAGCTGCGCGGGCAATGGACCGTGAACATCAACTCGGATGCCTTTCCGCGGTTGAAAATCAACAGCCTGTACGCGCAAATCCTGGCCCGCCAACGCGGCTCCGGTCTTGCTGGGCAGTTGCAGGAAGCGCGTTGGCTGATCCGCAACGTGCAGCAGCGGTTTGACACCATCCTGCGCGTGGCGCAGGCTATCGTCGACCGGCAGCGTCAGTTCCTCGATCACGGCGATGTCGCCATGCGTCCGCTGGTTCTCCGGGAGATCGCGGAAACGCTCGGTCTGCACGAATCCACCATCTCGCGCGTGACGACCCAGAAGTACATGGCGACGCCGCGAGGCATCTTCGAGTTGAAGTATTTTTTTGGCAGTCACGTCAGCACCGAGACCGGTGGGGCGTGTTCGGCGACGGCGATTCGAGCGCTGATCAAGCGAGGAACCGACGAAACCCCTTTCGGATAGTCAAATATCCGAGGTTCTTGGCCAGCAGGGCATTGTGGTTGCTCGCCGCACGATCGCCAAGTATCGTGAGGCACTCAATATCCCGCCGGTCAACTTACGCAAGTCCATTTAAGAAGAAGGAGCTGCATCATGAACCTGCAAGTCAGTGGACACCATCTCGAGATCACCCCGGCGCTGCGCGACTATGTTGCGAACAAGCTCGAGCGGATCACACGCCACTTCGACAACGTGATCGATGTGAACGTGATCTTGTCGGTGGACAAACTGAAGCAGAAGGCCGAAGTTACGGTTCACCTGGCGGGCAAGGACGTCTATGTCGAAACCGACGACGAGGACCTGTACGCGGCAGTCGACGCCCTCGCAGACAAGCTCGAACGTCAGGTCCAGAAGTACAAGCAGAAGCTGCAGGATCACCATCGCGGCAACAAGATTACCGATCATATCGTTGCCGAGTAGCGACGCTTCGTCACGCCCGCGAGGTCGCCCAGAGGCGGCTTCGCGCACGCTTGAGCTTCAACTTATCCACGTCTGTTCTTTTCGGGTCTTTGTCGCATGAGCCAAATTACCCAGCTACTACCCCTCGAAAACATTCTTCTCGACCTGGACGCGAGCAGCAAGAAGCGCGTCTTCGAGCACGTCGGGCTCTTGTTCGAAAACTATCTCGGTATTGCACGCAGCAGCGTTTTCGACAGCCTTTTCGCGCGCGAAAGACTGGGCTCCACCGGTCTTGGGCAAGGAGTAGCGATCCCGCACGGACGAATCAGGGGCCTCAACGAGGCGACCGCCGCCTTCATCCGCCTGGCCAATCCGGTTCCCTTCGATTCGCCGGACGGCAAACCGGTTTCATTGCTTTTCGTTCTTCTCGTCCCCGAAGTGGCAACCGAGCAGCACTTGCAGATTCTTTCTGAACTGGCACAGCATTTCTCCGACCGTGCGTGCCGCGAGGCACTGACCAAGGCGCCTGACGGCGAAACCGTCCGCCGACTATTCGCCGGATAGAAATGAACGCACCGCGGCAGTTCAGCGTGGCCCAGATGTATGAGGACCACCGGGACAAACTGAAGCTCTCGTGGGTCATCGCGATTGGTGTCGATCGCAAGATTGAACTCAAGGAACAGGGACATTACGGTGCTGATGTCGTCGGTCACCTGAACCTGATCCACCCGGAACGCTTGCAGGTCATCGGGCGGGCTGAGCATGCTTGGGCCGCACGCGTTACCGCCGAGCGCCTGCGCAGTCAGGTCAAGGAACTGATGGCAGCCCGGCCGCCAGCGCTGATGGTGGCCGACGGCCTCGACATCCTGCCGGAAATCCGTGAGGCCTGCGAGTCCACCCAGACGCCGCTCTTTGCCAGTCCAAAGCCCTGCTCGGCAGTGATCGAACTACTGCGCATCTATCTTTCGCGTCGGCTGGCCGGCTCGACCTCGGTTCACGGCGTGTTGATGGACGTCTTCGGAATGGGCGTCCTGATCACGGGCGACTCCGGCGTAGGGAAGAGCGAGCTGGCGCTGGAGCTCATCTCGCGTGGGCACGGCCTGGTTGCCGATGATGTCGTCGAACTGGCCTGCATCGCGCCGACGACAATTGAAGGACGTTGCCCAAGCATGCTGCGTGACTTCCTGGAAGTGCGCGGGCTCGGCTTGCTCAACATCCGGACGATCTTTGGCGAAACGGCCTCGCGCCGGAAAATGAAACTGAAGCTGATTGCCCATCTGCAGCGACCGATCGTCGGCGCCGACGGGCCCCGACTGCCGCTCGATGCGCAGACGCAGGAAATTCTCGGGGTTCCGGTACGTAAAGTCGTTATTCCGGTCGCTGCAGGCAGGAATATCGCCGTGCTACTGGAAGCCGCCGTAAGAAACAGCATTCTCCAGTTGCGCGGCATCGACAGCATGGGTGATTTCATCACCCGCCAGCAGCAGGCCTTGTTTGACGAAGATCTCTAATCGATACCCCGCCCGGCGCAGTCGTCACTCCCGCCCAGCTTCCCGAGCCGAACATGCACGCTTCGCGTTTTGACGTAGTCATCCTGGGTGGCGGACTGGCCGGTCTAGCACTGGCCTGCGCGTTGCGCGAGACGCGCCTGAAGATCGGCCTGGTCGAGCAGCAAGCCCCGACGCGCCCAAGTGGCTGGGATGCGCGCGTTTACGCGGTGTCACCGGCGAACGCCACGTTTCTGCAGGAAATCGGCGTCTGGAAGCACCTGCCGGCCGAACGCCTGGCATCTGTGCAGACAATGAGGATCACCGGCGACGCCGGTGCTCACCTGGTCTTCTCGGCGTATGAGTCCGGGGTATCGGAGCTCGCCTGGATCGCCGAATCGTCGCTGATGGCGTGCGAGCTATGGGAAAACGTCAAGCGACAAGCCAACCTGACGCTGTTCTCTCCGGCCCAGGCCAAGGCCGTCGAGATTGGCGATGCGCACGCGCATCTTCTCCTGAGCGACGGCGGCAGCGTCACGACACGGCTCGTCGTCGGTGCCGACGGGCGCGATTCGTGGCTGCGCCAGGCGGTCGGCCTGCCGGCCATCGACTTTCATTACGGCGACATGGGCGTCGTGGCGAATTTTTCCTGCGAGTTGCCACACCGCTCGATCGCTCGGCAGTGGTTTCTTGGCGATAGTGTCCTCGCCTGGTTGCCATTGGCCGGCGACCGGATTTCGCTGGTCTGGTCGCTCCCGGATGAGCACGCAAGGGAGTTGCTGACTCTCGGCGCGGAAGAATTCTGCCGCCGGGTCGCTGCGGCGGGAGGCAATGAACTTGGCAGATTCACCCTGTTGACGCCGGCTGCTGCTTTCTCCTTGCGGCTTATGCAGGTACCGCAGACGGTCGCGTTTCGCGTCGCCCTGCTCGGTGACGCCGCGCACGCTATTCATCCGCTATCTGGACATGGAATCAACCTCGGCTTTCAGGACGCGCGCGCGCTTGCCCACCTACTCGCGACGACGCCCGAATGGCAGGACATCGGCAGCCAGCGCCTGCTCCGCCGCTACCAGCGCGCGCGCCGCGAAGAGACCTTGCTCATGCAGGGTGCTACGCATGCGCTGCAGCAGCTTTTCCGCCGCGCAATGCCGGGTTTGCGACAGTTGCGCAACGCCGGGATGAACCTGACGAACGCCCTGCCGGTCATAAAGAATTTGCTCGTGCGCTACGCTAGCGGCCATTTTTGAAGATCCGCTACCTCACTCCGGAGAATACCGATGTACAAGACCGTCTTGCCGCTCGTCGTTGCGGTGTCCTTCAGCCTGTCGACCTTGGCAGACGAGGCTTCTGTCAAGAAGATCGTCGAAGGCAAGCTCGGCGGTTCTGTGAGCAGCGTCAGTCGCACACCGTATCTCGGACTCTATGAGTTGTACGTCGACGGCCAGATCGTTTATACCGACGAGAAGGTCTCGGCGCTGGTCGTCGGTTCGCTGATCGACGGCAAGACCATGAAGAACGTCACCGCCGAGCGAATGCAAAAACTGAGCGCAATCAAGTTCTCCGAATTGCCGCTGGCACTTGCCGTGAAGCAGGTGCGCGGCGATGGAAAGCGCGTCTTCGCCACCTTCGAGGATCCCAACTGCGGCTACTGCAAGCGGCTGGCCAAAGACCTCGCCAAGCTTGACAACGTCACTATCTATACCTTTCTCTACCCGATTCTCTCGCCGGACTCGCTTGAAAAATCCAATCAGATCTGGTGCGCACCGGATCGGGTCAGGGCCTGGAACGAATGGATGATCGAAGGCAAGGCGCCGAGCGGACGTAGCGATTGCGACACGACGGCAGTCAGGAAGACGATCGAAACCGGCCGCAAGCTGGCGATCAATGGCACCCCGACGATTTTCTTTGCCGACGGCGAGCGTGTGCCTGGCGCGATGCCCTTGGCGAAAATCGAGCAGAAGCTCTCCCAGAACGCTGGACGCTAGCCAGGAGCAGCGCCCAGGCACCATCGCCTTCCTGCCCCGCCCGGGACGGGCAACCCTTTTCTGCTGCGGCCGGGCGAAAGCGTGTATAGTTTTGCCGTTCGTAGCCCGCGGGCGCTTCCTCCCCGATCAGCCGCTTGCTCGTTGGCCGCTGGTGTCGGTCGGGTGAGCGCAGCCGCCGCGGCAACTCGGCATCATTTGAGTCGGTGAGCAGCCTGTCTGTCGTGCACGATGGCCTCTCGGTTCGGGAACTGGCAATGAATGTGTTTGTAAGCAAGCGCTCGCGGCTCACCGCAGTAGCGGATCAAAGCCATCTCTTCAAGGTGTTCGCTCAGACCAGGTCGGGTCGGACCAGGCTCGCGCTCTGTCCGCGTGAGCAGGCGGCGCGCTGCGCCGCAGTTCGACCGCACGGCAGGCCGCCGCTACGTGCTAATCGTCGGTAGGCAGGAGGCACGCATGCCGTCACCCCCGCGATCTTCTACACAGCGGCGCTGGTCGATGCGCCCGCTCATTTCTCCCTTGGCGGCCTGCGTGGCAGTGCTCGCCTTGCTCGCCGGCTGCGCGAGCAGCCAGCAAGCGGCCAAGGACGTCCGCCCGACAGTGGCTCCCGTGACCGATCCGCCGGCGCGCAACACGGCACTCACCGTCGGGCGTGGCTCGCCCAAGCCGACGCCTTATGCCGCTGAACCTGAGAAGCGGACCGTATATTTCGCTTTTGGCGAGGCGGCAATCGACGAGGACGGCGGCGAGGTGCTGCGCCAGAATGCGCAGAAGCTGAAGGAGGATTCCCAGTTGGTCGTCACGCTCGTCGGACACACCGACAATCTGGGCAGCCCGGCCTACAATCTGGCGGTTGCCGACAAACGTGTCGAGGCGGTCAGCGAGCGGCTGCGCTCACTCGGCGTGGCGCGAACGCAGATTCGCCGCCTGCCGGTTGGCAGCGAACACAGCAGCAAGATCCGCTGTGATGGCGAAACATGCCGGCGAGCGATGCGGCGGGTCGAACTCGTTTACGAACGACGTTGACCGACTGCCGATCGCGACGGACGATTCATCCTGGCTGCCAGATGTTCCGGCACCCGGTTTCCCGCGTCCTCCATGCTGCCAAGGCGCCGAAAACCGCGGTCCCGGCCAGGAGCAGCAGACCCGCGCGATAATCCTCCACGCTATAGAGGCGTGCGCCGTTGCCAGTTAGCGCACCACGCCACGTCTGATCCATCACCCAGCCGACCAGCGGTTGCAGGATGGCCGCCGCGAGAAAGCCACCCATGTTGGTGACACTGGTGGACATGCCGGAAAGCAATGGTGGGTTGACTTCCTTGGCGCACGCCCAAGTCAGCGTGAAGCTGGCGGTGAGCACGCCCATCAAGGCAAACAGCGCATAACTTGCAACCAGCGGGACGCGCTCGCCGCTCAACCAGAAAAGCCAAAGCAAGGCGTACAGATGGCTGCCGACAATGAGCAATGGTTTGCGCCGGCGCAGACGATCGGACAGCGCGCCGATGAACAGACAGCCGAGCGCAAAGCCGCCAAAATAAAGGCTTGCATGTTGCGCCGCCGTGCTACGTTCCATTGCGTGCACCTGGGTCAGATAGGGCGTGGCCCACACCCCGGCAAACGCGAAAAAGCTTCCGCAGATGCCGAAATTGGCGCAGACCACCGGCCAGGTGTCGCGGTTTCGCAAGACCGTCAGCAAACCGGAAACGACTACCGTACGGTCGAATCGCGGCCGCCTGGGCAGGCCGTCGGTGGCCGGGCGCTCGCGCAGCAGGATCCAGCAGGCGAGACCCAGCACAACCGAGACGCCGGCGAGCCCGACGAAGACGCTGCGCCAGCCCGTGGTCTGAGCCAGCCACGACAGCGGCGCACCAGCGAGAACCGAACCCAGGTTACCGACCAGCATGCTGACCCCGACCAGGCTGGCAAAACGCCGCTCCTCAAACGACAGGGCAATGATCTTGAGCATGGCGATGAAGGTCACCGAAACGCCGAGCCCGATCAGCGTTCGGCCCAGGAAAGCGACCTCCAGGCTTGCTGCGAGACCGAAGAGCAGGCTGCCGGCGCCGCCGACCAGCCCACCCAGCAGCAGAATAAGGCGTGGTCCAAGCGTATCGACAAGAATTCCGGTCGGCACCTGCATCACCGTATAGACATAAAAGTAGGTCGCTGCCAAAACGCCCAACGAGGCTGCGCTCGTGTTGAAGGCGGCAATCAGGTCCTGCGCGATGCCGACCGGGGCAAAACGCTGGAAGAACGACAAGACGTAGGCGGCGACGACGACACATAGAGCGAGCACGGCCGGTCGTCGCATGCTGGGTTCGCTGACCGGCACGGGCGCTGCCTGCCCGACACGGTTACCGCTCTCGCTGACACCGCCAGCGCCCACTTCGCCAGCCGCGCTGGCGCTGGCGGCGCGGCCGCCACTACTGCTCACGACAAGCCTCGCCGCGCAAGATCGTTGGCCAGTGCCCGATCGACCTTCAGAATATGATTGACCAGCCAGTCACGGATGAAGCCCAGCAATTCAACGGAAACGGCGGCGCCGCCTTCGTACTGCTCTTTGAAACGGGAGACCCGTTCGATCAGCTTGCGATGCTCAGCCATGTGCGCCGGGCGCTGCGCGTACTGGTGCTTTTCCATCAGTTTCTCTTCGAAGGAAAAATGCGTCAGCGTATAGTTCACCAATTCATCGAGAATCGCGCCGCAGGTCGCGCGGCCTGCTCCCGAGCGCATCGCGCCGTTCAGACGGTTGGCAATTTCGATCAGCACCTGATGCTGCTGATCAATCTCGGGATGCCCGACGGCCAGTGCCGCCGACCAGTCCATCAGTGGCTTGACCGAAGTGCTGGCCTCGCTGACCGCTGCCCCTTCGACCTTACCGTCGAGCTTGAAGCGCTGGGCCATGGCAAACATCTGGCTGGATGCCAGTTCAAGGTCGGCTGCCGTCTGCAAGGACTGCTTGATGACGTTCTCGGTCTGCGCGGAAGCGTTCATCACTTCGTCGACATCGCCGACAATCTCTTCGATTCGCTGCGTCTGGTCGCGGGTCGCTTGCGACAAGGCGGTCATTTTTTCCAGCGTATCCTGCGCCTGCACCTCGATCGCCCGCAAGGTTTCCGCTGCACCATTGGCGGCCGTAACGCCTTTGGCAATCACCGGTGCGGCGTCATTCATTCCATCAACCGCCGTTTCCGTATCCGTGCGGATGTCCTGCAGCACTTTGCCGATCTCGTTCGTCGCCTTGCCCGTCCGTTCGGCAAGCTTGCGCACTTCGTCGGCAACAACTGCGAAGCCGCGGCCCTGTTCTCCGGCGCGCGCGGCTTCAATCGCTGCGTTCAGCGCGAGCAGATTGGTCTGGTCAGCGATTTCCTTGATGACGCGCGCCATCTGGCCGATCTCGGCGGTGCTGGTCAGCAAATGCGCAACCCTTTCCGAGGAGGCAGCAACCGTCGCTGCGATCGTCTGCATTTCGCTCGCCACCTCGCTCGCGGAAAGCGCACCATCCCGCGCACGTTGGGCGACCTCGTGCGCACCATCCTCGGTCTCACGGACGAGCGTCTTGATCCCGTCGACACTCGCCGAAACACCGTCGATCGCCGACCGGGTATGCTGGACAGCCGCCGCCTGGACTTGCGTCGCAAGGTTGATCTCTCCTGACTCGGCGGAAAGCCGCTCGATACTCGAATGAACCTTGCCAGCGTTGTCGAAGAGCGCTCGCAGCATCTCCTGCAAGCGACTCTGCATCTGCGCGAGCACGAAAAGCAGGCTGTCGCGATCGCCGGACTGCAGGCGGATATGCTGGGTGAGGTCGCCGTCGGCGATCTTGCTCGTTACGCTGCGCGCGAAGCGTGGCTCTCCACCGAAATCGCTGACGATACTTCGGCGTACGATCCAGGTGCCGATCAGCATCAAAACGGTCGCCGCAGCGACCAGGAGCAGGCTGTTCGTCGCCTCTCTGCGAAAGACTGCATCGACATCGTCTATATAGATGCCGGATCCGACGACCCAGCCCCAGGGCTCGAACTTCTTGACGTAGGACAGCTTGCGAAACAACTCGGTGCTGGCACCGCCACCTGGCAGGGGTTTTGGCCAAAGGTACTCGACGTAGCCCTCGCCGGCCTGTTCGACGACATCGTTGAAAGACAGAAAGAGGTTCTTGTTGTCGAGCTTGATCTTGTCGCCGTTGGCCCCCGCCTGCTGCTGGACGGCTTTGTTGAAACGCGTTTCGTCGAGCACCTTGCCGTCAAGCGCCGGAACCGTCGGGTGCATCACCATCTTTGGCACCGGCTTGCCGAGATCATTGATCCAGAAATACTCGGTGTTCTCGTAGCGCAGTTGCCGAATGGCAGCAATGGCCTGCTGGCGGGCGTCCGCATCGTTCAGAGCGCCAGTCTTCTGCAGGCCGTGAAAGTGGCCTAACACACCAATCGCCACCTCGACCAGGTGGCGCGTCTTGATCTGGCGGTCTTCATAAAGTTTGCCATGCAGTGACCACAATGCCTCCCACAACATCAGGAGCATCACGAGCCATGCGAGTAAAGGCATCAGAGCAAGCCGCGTCATCAGGCGGCGGCGGCGCAGGAAGGCGGCAAGCATCTCGATCTCCCTTTCGAATGTCAGCGGCAAGATGCCATGCTGGACCAACACGGCGAAAGATGCAACGCCTGCGACGGCTCCATCATGGTGAATTAATGCACGCTCGCGCCACCGCAGCGGAGCGCCCTGCGGCGCAGACCGGTGGCTCCGAACGGGAGACCTCGTTCGGAGCCTGGCCAGAGGATCTTTTCTACATGCTACGTCGATACTGTCCGCCAACGGCGTACAAGGCGTTCGTAATCTGCCCGAGCGAGCAGACACGAACGGCGTCGATGAGCACGGCAAAAACGTTGCCGTTGTCGATCACCGTTTGCTGCAGACGTTCCAGCATGGCGGCGCAGGCGGCCTCATTGCGTTGCTGGAACTCCTGCAGGCGGGTCAGTTGCGATTGCTTCTCCTCTTCGGTCGAGCGCGCGAGTTCGATCTCGAGCTGCGCGTCGCCGTGTGGGTTGCGGAATGTGTTGACGCCGACGATGGGATAGGAGCCGTCGTGCTTCTTGTGTTCGTAGTAGAGCGATTCCTCCTGAATCTTGCCGCGCTGATAGCCGGTTTCCATGGCGCCGAGGACGCCACCGCGCGCGGCGATCGCTTCGAATTCCTTGAGCACGGCTTCTTCGACCAGATCGGTCAGTTCGTCAATGATGAACGCGCCCTGATTCGGGTTTTCGTTCATCGCCAGGCCCCATTCGCGGTTGATGATCAACTGGATGGCCATTGCCCGGCGGACCGATTCCTCGGTCGGCGTGGTGATTGCCTCGTCATACGCGTTGGTGTGCAGAGAGTTGCAGTTATCGTAAATCGCGATCAGGGCCTGGAGCGTCGTGCGGATGTCATTGAACGCCATCTCCTGCGCGTGCAGCGAACGTCCGGACGTCTGGATGTGGTACTTCAGCTTCTGGCTGCGCTCGTTGCCGCCGTATTTGTTCTTCATCGCGATCGCCCAGATGCGCCGCGCAACGCGCCCGATGACCGAGTATTCGGGGTCCATGCCGTTGCTGAAGAAGAACGAAAGGTTCGGTGCAAAGTCGTCGATATGCATGCCGCGCGCCAGGTACGCTTCGACATACGTGAAGCCGTTGGCCAAGGTGAAGGCCAGTTGCGAAATCGGATTGGCTCCGGCTTCGGCGATGTGGTAGCCGGAAATCGAGACCGAGTAGAAATTGCTGATGTGGTTGTGGACGAAGAATTCCTGGATGTCACCCATCATCTTGAGCGCGAACTCGGTCGAGAAGATGCAGGTGTTTTGCCCCTGGTCTTCCTTCAGGATGTCGGCCTGCACCGTGCCGCGCAGGTTGCTGAGCACCCAGGCGCGAATCTTCTGAGTCTCGTCCTCGGTCGGCTCGCGCTCGTTATCGGTGCGAAACTTCTGTATCTGCTGATCGATCGCCGTATTGAAAAACATCGACAGGATGATTGGCGCCGGACCATTGATCGTCAGCGAGACCGATGTGGTCGGCGCGCAAAGTTCGAAGCCGCTGAACAAGACCTTCATGTCGTCGAGCGTGGCGATCGAAACGCCGGAGTTGCCGACTTTGCCGTAGATGTCCGGACGCGCGTCCGGGTCGCAACCGTAGAGCGTTACCGAATCGAAGGCGGTCGACAAGCGCTTGGCCGGCATGCCTTCGGAAACTCGCTTGAAGCGGCGGTTGGTCCGGAAGGCATCGCCTTCGCCAGCAAACATGCGCGTCGGATCCTCGTTTTCGCGCTTGAAAGCGAAAACGCCGGCGGTGAAGGGGAACGAGCCGGGGACGTTTTCCTTCATCAGGAAGCGCAGAACTTCGCCGTCGTCCTGGTAAGTCGGCAGCGCGACCTTGCGGATGCGTGAACCGGAGAGCGAGGTATTGGTCAGCCGGGTGCGAATCTCCTTGTCGCGAATCTTCACGACATACTCGTCCTGCGCGTAGAGCTCGACGGTCTTCGGCCACATGTCGAGCAGCTTTCTGGCCCGGGGGTCGAGCTGGCTGTCCTTCCAGGTGATCAGCTCGTCGAAGTCGCCCGCTGCTTTGCCGCAGCCGACGAAGAGCGCTTTTGCCGTACGCAGGGCCTGCCGCTGGTGAGCGATCTGGGCTTGTTCCCCCGTATGCGCATGATAGCTGCGCACGGCCTCGGCGATTTCGGCCAGGTAGCGCACCCGCTGCGGGGGGACGATGGCGCGCTGGTTCGAAGACTTGCGTACGCCGACCAAAGGCAGCTTGCCGCGCTTGAGCTTGAGACCACAGGCACTGAGTTTGGCGACGATCGCCTGGTACAGACCGGTGATTCCGTCGTCATTGAAACGGGCGGCGATCGTGCCGAAAACCGGCATTTCCTCGAGACCCTGGGAGAACGCTTCGTGATTGCGCTGATACTGCTTGCGGACATCGCGCAGGGCATCCTCGGCGCCCTTGCGGTCGAACTTGTTGATCGCCACAAAATCGGCGAAATCAAGCATGTCGATCTTCTCGAGTTGCGACGCCGCACCAAACTCGGGCGTCATGACATACAGCGAGGCGTCGACCAGCGGCACGATTGCCGCATTGCCCTGCCCGATGCCGGAGGTTTCGACGATCACCAGATCGAAGCCGGCCAGCTTGCAGGCGGCAATGACTTCCGGAAGAGCGGCCGAGACTTCCGACCCGGTCTCGCGTGTCGCCAGTGAACGCATGTAGATATTCGGATGCTCGATGGCATTCATCCGGATGCGGTCGCCGAGCAGCGCGCCGCCGGTGCGCTTGCGCGAGGGGTCGATCGAGATGATCGCCAGACGCAGGGTGTCCGCCTGATCGATGCGGAAACGACGCACCACCTCGTCGGTGAGTGATGACTTGCCGGCACCGCCGGTTCCGGTGATGCCCAGCGTTGGCACCTTCACCGATGCCGCTGCCTGGACGATCTTCTTGCGCAGTGCGTCGGGGTAAACGCCGTTTTCCAGCGCCGTGATGATTTGCGCCAGCTTGCGCCGATCGCCCGCCTTCAAGGCAGCCAGAACGGCGTCCGGGTCTTTCGGCGCAAGGCCGGAAACATCGACATCGGCCCGGCTGACGACTTCGTTGATCATCCCCTGCAAGCCCATCGTCTGGCCGTCTTCCGGCGAGTAGATACGGGCGACGCCGTAGGCGTGCAACTCGGCGATCTCGCTCGGCACGATGACGCCGCCGCCGCCGCCAAAAACCTGGATGTTCTCCCCGCCGCCCGCCTTGAGCAGGTCGATCATGTACTTGAAGAACTCGACGTGGCCTCCCTGGTAGGAGGTGATGGCGATTCCCTGCACGTCCTCCTGCAAGGCCGCGTTGACGATTTCCTGAACCGAGCGGTTGTGTCCGAGATGGATCACCTCGGCGCCTGTGGATTGCAGAATCCGACGCATGATGTTGATCGATGCGTCGTGCCCGTCGAACAGCGAAGCGGCGGTGACGAACCGTACCTTGTGCTTGGGTTTGTAGGGCGAGAGCTTCTTGGCGATGGAAAGATCGGTCATGGGGTTCGGCTCCAAGAGAATCAGTCGGGTCGTTCCGGTGACCAGGAACGATGCGCGGACGCACATGGTAGGAAGTTGACGGCAAGAAAGCCATTACCCGATGCGCCGTGCACAATGTAATTTCTGCCAACTTGAATTATTCTGTCAATACACCATGTTGCGAGGAGACGATGAACGACCCTGAGAAGACCGCCAACGGCGATCAGCCGACCCGCGCGCGGCACGCCAGTCGGCATGGCCCTGCCCGGGCGACAGTAGCGATCGCCTTCGTGCACGGTATGCTGGCCGGCCTGCGACAGGCTGGTCGTGACCCGGCAGCCCTGCTGGCACGGGCGCAGTTGGCGCCCGAACTGCTCGGTGAGGCGACGGCACGCGTTCCCGTTGACCGTTATGCCGAGCTCTACAATCTGACCAACCAGGAGCTCGATGACGAGGGCTTCGCTCTGTTCTCCTTGCCGATGCGTGTCGGCACCTTTGAATTCCTTTGTCGCAGCGTCATTACTGCGCCGACGCTGGCGGAAGCGATCGCGCGCAGCATACGCTTTCTGCGCCTGCTCCTGCCCGATCTGACGGTGGGTCTGGTCAGCGACGCAGAGCAGGCCCGACTGATCATCGAAGAGGCGCGGCCGCTGTCGGTCGGACGCATTTTTGCTTTCGAATGGTTGCTGCGCCTCCTGCATGGGCTCTTTTCCTGGCTCGTCGGGCGCAATCTGGTGCTTGACTCGGTAAGTTTCCCCTACCCACGCCCGCCGCATGCCGACGACTATGCGTTGATCTATACGGCGCAATCGAGATTTGATGCGCCAAGACTGGCCGCCAGCTTCGCCGCCAGCCTTCTCGACCTCCCTGTACGGCGCGACGAAGCAGCCTTGCAGGCTTTCCTCGACGGGGCTCCCGGCAAGCTGACGACGCTCTATCGACGCGACCGTGAAATGGTCCAGCGCGTCCGCAACGTCTTGCGCGAGAGTCTGCCCGGCGCTCCTTCGCAGGCGGCAGTGGCGCATTCCCTGCATTTGTCGCCACGTACGCTGCATCGCCGTCTGGAGGAAGAGGGATCGTGCTTTCAGGCGGTCAAGGATGCCCTGCTGCGCGATCTCGCGATCGATCGACTGGAAAAAAGCAGTCTAGCGATTGCGCGCATCGCCGCCGAGCTCGGCTTTGCCGATACCGCAGCTTTCTATCGCGCCTTTCGGCGCTGGACGGGAATGGGGCCAGCCGGCTATCGCAGGCGACTGCAGAGCGTAGCCCAGCGGCAGTCGACCTTGCCGAATGGCTTGGCGAAAACGGACGGTACAGCGGTATAGCAGCAAGTTACAGATGGTCTTCCGACGTACCACCGCGCTCCCCGCACGCGGGTCGGCAGGCCGCCGCCGCTCACTTTTCGGTCATGAAGCGGGTGGCGTTCTCGAGGTCGGCGTGCGTGCTTCCGCCGTAAAGCGCATTGACGAACTTGCGCCAGTTGAGATCCGGTTCTCCCATCTGGAAGCCATAGACACCGCCATCCGATTCGCGCGAGGCACAGACCTGGATGCGCGAGACCTCGGCGGGCCCCAGCTGTATCGTGACTTCACCCCATACGTTGATCGGTACATTCCTCACGGCGTGCGCAAGAAATCCGTAGCGCGAAAGCTGGAAAATCTCGAGTCCCGCGGTGTTTTCCGTTCCGTCGGGCGAGATTACGGTGAATCTGGCTGGGCATCTGACCGAAAAGCGGCGGTGGCGGCGGCGCGTCTTGTCGTCCTGGTTTCCCTCCGGGACGACTGGCAGAACGTCACGATACGCCGGCAGGTCATAGATCGTATGCAGAAGACATTTCTTGCGGTCACTCAACTGGGCGAAGACGTTTGTCCTGACGTTGAAGAAGTAGTTGAGCAGTTCCGGCGTGAGCACCGGATCGTTGGTCGTATAGAAGCGCCGCGGGGGCAGCTTGATATTGGGCAGTTGTACTTCGGTGAAGAAGGCGTGCAGGTTCTTCTTCGGCGGCCGCGACCCATAGTTTTTCTTGAAGATGGCCGGTGCCGAGCGCAGGTCCAGCGTTGCGCCGACGGCGGGTGCGCCGTTGACGAAATCGTAGTTTTCCACGACGTTCTGGGTCAGCCGTTCAAAGAACAGCAGCGACTCGTACATTTCGATATGCGCCGGGTTGACCGCAATGACCAGGTGCCGGGTGTCGAAAAACGTCGTGCAATACTCGTACATGAACTTCATCAGCGGAAAGAGGATGCTGCCGCCCGTCCGCCGGAATCGCTTGTGAATGGCCAGGGCCGACACTTCGGCGATCTTGCCCTTCTTTTCCCGAATTGCCGTCAGATCAAAAATTCGCTGGAGCGGAAAGCCGAGTACGCTCTCGCGGATCAGCGAAAGCGTACCGACAACCTCACCATCGTACTTCGCGCAGAGCGTGGTCGTCGTTGGCAGCGCGTGGTAAATCGTCACGCGCATGCCGGAAGGATCAGGTTTCATAAAGCCACTGCCGACATAGGCATCATGCAGCAAGGTGAAACAGGCTTCGAGTTCCTCCTGGGTTTCGGCGATCTTCAGGACCAGTCGGTCGCTGGGCGCGGGATCGCAGTCGACGAAGTTGCGATAGACGGCAAACCGCCGCTTTCTGGGAAGGAAATTGAATGCCCTCCGCAGCATCCCGTGCATCAGCTTTCGTACCGGCAAGGCAATTTTCTTGATCATTCACATCCCCTCAGCAAGGAGCAAGATCCGCCGAGAACATTTTTCAGTGCTGGTAAGAACTCCCGTGCTGCTTTCAATGGCCAAACGACCCAGAGCAACCGTGTACTGTACCGAAATCCGCGCGCAAGGTGCAGCGCGTCGGTGCGCTGCCGGACGCCACCTGGCCGACATCTTACCAAACACCGACGCACCGGTTTCTCCATCTGACAGCGAGTGACGCGCGATCGTGCGGCGAGGTGCGTGCAGCCCTCGTCCACACATCAGGCGGGCAGACGGGCTGGTGAACGCCCCCCCAGGCGATCAGTCAGACGTTCGAGCAAGACATAGATCACCGGAGTGAGGAAAAGGGTCAGAAACTGTGAAACGAGCAGGCCGCCGACAACTGCCAAGCCCAGCGGTTGGCGCACCTCGCCGCCCGCCCCCAAGCCGAGGGCAATCGGCAGCGTGCCGGCGAATGCGGCCATCGTCGTCATCATGATCGGACGAAAGCGGACGATGCTCGCCTCGAAGATCGCCATCGTTGCCGGCCGGCCATCCAGCCGTTGGCGCACCAGGGCGAAATCGATCATCATGATTGCGTTCTTCTTGACGATGCCGATCAGCATGATGATTCCGACGAAGGCGTAGAGGCTCAGATCGACGCGGCAGACGAGCAGGGTAAGCAAGGCGCCGAGGCCGGCCGACGGCAGGCCGGAAAGGATGGTCAGCGGATGCACGAAGCTCTCGTAGAGAATCCCCAGCACGAGATAGACCACCAGAACGGCGATCAGGAGGAGAATTCCCAGCCCCTGCAGCGAGGACGCGAAGGCTTGCGCCGTCCCCTGCAGGCTCGTGGTGAGTGAAACCGGCAAGTTGAGATCCTTTTCCAGCGCCTTGATGCGGCTTACCGCCTCGCCAAGTGAAACGCCCGGCAAGAGATTGAAGGAAATCGTCACCGAGGGCAGTTGTCCCTGGTGGTTGACGGTCAGTGCCTGTGTCTTGCGGCTCACCCGGGCAACCGTGTCGAGCGGTATCAGGCGACCACCGGCGGCGCGCACGTAAAGGCGCGACAACATCGAGGGATCAGCCTGAAACTCGCGAGCCACCTCGAGAATCACCTGGTACTGGTTGGTGGAACCATAGATGGTCGAAATCTGGCGCGCGCTGAAAGCGCTTTGCAGGGCATCCTCAACCTGCGCAAAGCTCAGACCGACCGTCGACAGTTTGTCACGATCGACCTCGATCGCCACGACCGGGCTGAGGTTGTTCAGATTGCTCGTCACGTCGACAAACCCGGGCAGCGCACGAATCCGCCCGAGCAGCGTATTCGTCCACTGATAAAGCTCATCGAGATCGGTGTCCTGCAGAGTGTATTGGTACTGCGCAGCGGTGATCTGCCCGCCAATGCGAATCACTGGCGGATTCTGCAGATACACTTTCAGACCGGGGACGGCGGCAAGCTTCGGTCTGAGTTCCTGGATGATCTCGTCCGGTGTCAGGCGGCGCTCACCGGCCGGTTTCAGCAACATGAAGATCGTTCCCGTATTGGCGGTGGGCCGGATGCCGCCGGCACCAACGGACGACATGAACGAGCGGATATTCGGGTCGCGCGCAACGATCGCGGCAGCCGCCCGCTGATGCTCGACCATCGACGCGAAGGACGCGTCCTGCGCGGCCTCGGTGAAGGCAATCAGCCGTCCGCTGTCGCCGCTCGGGATGAAGTCCTTCGGAACGATTGCAAACAAGGCGCCGGTCGCCACCAGGCTGCCGACAAACGTGCTCAGAATCAGCCTTGGCCGCGCCATTGCCCAGGCCAGGCTGCGTTCGTAGGCGGCGAGCAGTGCAGCGAAGAAGGCTTCGAAGAGAGCGAACAGTCGGCCATGCTGCACATGCCTTGTGGACTGCAGATAGCGGCTGCAGAGCATTGGCGTGAGGGTCAGCGAGACGAAGCCGGAGACCAGAATCGCAATGCAGATGGTTACGGCGAACTCGTGCAGGAGACGGCCGACGATGCCGCCCATGAAGAGAACCGGAATGAACACGGCAATCAGCGACAAGGTCATCGAGACGATCGTGAAGCCGATTTCCCGCGCTCCTTTGATTGCCGCAGAAAACGGCGGCTCACCAGCTTCGAGATGACGGACAATGTTCTCGAGCATGACGATCGCGTCGTCGACGACGAAGCCGACGGCCAGCGTCAGGGCAAGCAGCGAGAGGTTGTCCAGGCTGTAGTCGAGCAGATGCATCGCCGCAAACGTGCCGATCAGCGAAATCGGCAGCGCCAGGCTCGGGATCAGCGTCGCCGAGGCGTTGCGTAGAAAGAGCAGAATGACCAGGACGACGAGAAAACCGGCGAGCAGCAGCGTGAATTGGACATCCTCGATCGCTTCCCGGATCGAAATGCTGCGATCATAGAGGATGTTCATCTCGATCGCCGCTGGCAGCTTGGCCTGAAAGCCTGGCAGGATCTTGCGGATGGCGTCCACCGTCGCGATCGTGTTGGCTCCCGGCTGGCGTTGAATCGCCAGGACGATGGCGCGCTTATCGACGTTCCAACTGGCTATCCGGTCGTTCTCGACGCCATCGACCGGCGTCGCCACCTCTTCCAGGCGAACCGGCGCGCCGTTGCGCCAGGCGACGATCAGCGGCCGATAAGCCGCTGCGTTCGACAATTGTCCATTGTCCTTCAGGGCAAAGGTCTGGCGGGTGCCGTCGAGGCTGCCGATCGGCTGGTTGACGTTGGCTTGCGCGATCGCCTGCTGCAGTTCATCGATTCCCAGGCCGCGCGCGCTGAGTCGATCGAGGTCGGCGCGAATCCGGACTGCATATTTCTGCGCGCCAAGTACCTGGACCTGAGCCACTCCCGGAAGCGTAGACAGGCGCTGCGCCAACTGCGTCTGGGCATACTCGTCGACCAGCGGCAACGGCAGCGTGGTCGACGACAGCGCAACGTAGAAAATCGGCGAGTCGGCCGGATTGACTTTCCGGAACGATGGCGGCGCCGGCAGATTCGGCGGCAGCTTGCGCAGTGCGCCGGAAATTGCCGACTGCACGTCCTGCGCGGCTGCATCGATGTTGCGTTCGAGCGCAAACTGCAGGGTGATCGAGGTCGATCCCTGGGCACTCGTCGAACTCATCGAATCGAGCCCGGCGATCGTCGAGAACTGGCTTTCCAGCGGCGTCGCGACCGCCGCCGCCATTGTTTCCGGCGACGCCCCGGGCAGGTTGGCGGTGACCGAGAGGGTCGGGAAGTCGACGCTCGGCAGTTCAGCCACCGGCAGCGCGCGGTAGGCGATGATCCCGAAGATGACCAGCGCGACGACGAGCAGCGTGGTCATCACCGGGCGGCGAATGCAGAGTTCGGAAAGCTGCATTGGCCGAGGCTTTCTACGACGAGTTCGCGGCGGGCGGAACGCCGGGCGCCTCTGGCGCGATCTGCACTTTGCTGCCTGGAGCCAACCTGAGCTGTCCGTCGGTGACCACCTGCTCTCCCGACTGGATCGTTCCGCTGACTGCAGTCACCCCGGCAAAGCTTGCACCAACGCCGATCCGCCGCACCTCGGCGACGCCTTCGCCGTTGACGGCAAAGAGAAACGGACCTTCTGGTCCCTGCTGGATCGCCTGGCTTGGCACGACGACGGCTTGCTTCAGCGTCTCGAGAGTCAAAGCAACGTTCAGAAACTGGCCAGGTGTCAAGGCTTCGTCATCATTGGCGACGACGGCCTTCACCTGAATCGTGCCGGTGGTCGTGTCCACCGCGTTGTCGATGAAGCGCACCGCCCCGACGAAACGCCGCGATGCTTCGCCCGGCACGGTCACCTCGACCTGCAGACAGGCAGCCGGTTGGCAGCTCGCACCGCCCCGAGCCAGCGCCTGGCGCAGGCGCGGCAGATGCCTTTCCGGCACGGAGAAACTGACGTACAGCGGGCGAACGCGATTGACGACGGCGAGCACCGTGTCGTTGAGCTTGACCGCCGCCCCGGGGAAAACCAGGTGCGCGCCAACGACACCGGCGAAAGGCGCGCGGAGTGTCGTGTACGAAAGCTGCGCGCGCGCCAGATCCACCGCCGCGCGATCGGCACGCAGCGTCGCATCGATCACCGCTTCCGCCGTGCGTGTTTCGTTGACCTTCTCGTCCGATATGAACCCGCGCTCACGCAAAGCGATCTGCCGCCCGCTATCCCTCTGCGCCTTGCTCAGTTGAGCGGCACTTCGCCCGAGATTGGCTTCGGCCTGACGCAGGCGCAAGGCAAAATCCGTTCCGTCGAGCCGAACCAGCTCGTCGCCCGCGCGCACGTGCTGGCCGGGGGAAAAGACGACGGCCGCCACCTGTCCATCGACCCGTGCCTTCAGACTGACCGTTGCGTAGGCCTCGCCCCGCCCGACGACCTCGAGCAGCACGGGCAGGTCGCGCGTCGTCGCCCGCGCGACGCTCACCGGAACCGGCGGCTGTCCCTTGGCCGGCTTGCTCGCGTCGGGAGTGCGCGACGCGCCGTACCAGTATGCGCTAAAGGCGACCAGCGTGACGAGCGGCGCTGCGCTCAGCCAGAAACGCCGGCTCATCGCTTCCGATCGCCTTCCGCGCCAGCGATCGCCGCCTCAGAGGGGATGATCGATGCGCAGCAGCGCGCGTTCAATTGCCTCGCTGCCGGCCGGCCGGACCAAGCGTTCGGCCTCGCGACCGTCGCTGAGAAAGATCAGCGTCGGCCAAAGCTTGACGCCGAACGACCGCCCAAGACGCCGCCCCCGCCCGTCTTCGATGCGCAAGTGGCGGACTTCCCGATGCGTGGCGAGGGCTTCCCGGATCAGTGGCTGAGCGGCCTGGCAGTGTTCGCACCAGGGTGCACCAAACTCGACCAGCGTGGGTCCGGCAAGCGCATCGATCTCGGCGCGCGCCGGTTCGATTTCAAGAAAAGGGGTATTCACTTCAGAGGTCTCTCAGCGAAGGAAGAAAGCAGAAGCTGGCCAGGCAGCCATCAGCCCAGCGACCGGCTGGCCGACACGATCAGCGACCAGCGGAGGATGCTGCCGGCGGCCTGCCCGGATGATCGGGCGCTTGGACCCGGAGCCGCTAGGCATAGTCGACACACACATTGTCGCTGCTCAACCATTCGCGCAAGGCGGTGAGTAGCTCGTCCTCCAGGCGCACCCGACTGGCGTCGCCAAAAAGCAGTTCACAAGCCGCTTCGCGATTGCAGTAGGCCAGGCGAACCGGGCAATCGCCCGGGATATACGGAGCGAGGAGTGCACGCAGGCGCTGCACGGCGACGGCCGGGTTGCTGCTCGCCTGACCGTTCAGCGACAAACGCAGGTGACGAGCGAATCGGCTGCGCGCTTCGGCAAGCGTCAACAACCGATCGGCGACCACCTTGACGCGGCCCTCGCCGGCAAAATCGTCGCGCTGAACCTTTCCTTCGACGATCAGAACCTCGTCTTCCCTGATCTTGCTCCGCTCCGCTACGAGCAGTTCGTTGAAAACCGAGACCTCCAGCGAGGTGGTGCTGTCGTCGAGCTGGACGAAAGCCATCTTGCCGCGCGCGGTCAGCTTGCTGCGCACGCCGACGACCAGCCCGGCGAGGTACTGGCTTTCCTTGCGCGCTTCGAGCGCCACCAACGGCCGCGCGACGAAACGCGAGACCTCGGCCTGCACGGCATGAAAGGGGTGCCCGGAGAAGTAGAAACCGAGGGCCAGCTTCTCTTCGTTGAGCTTCTGGCGCTCGCTCCAGGCGGGAGCTTCGACGTAGCGCGCGCCGTGCCCGGCCTGGATGTCCTGGTCGCTGGGCAGGAGGTCGAAGAGGCTCGCCTGCAACGCATTGCGATCGGCCTGTTCGGCCGCTTCCATGGCGATCCCGACCGACGCGAGCAGGCGCGCACGCTGGCTGTCGAGCGAATCGAAAGCACCAGCGCGGATCAGGGCTTCGATCGTCCGCCGGTTGACCAGACGCTTGTCGGCACGCCGGCAAAAATCGAACAGATCCGTGAACGGACCCTTCGCCTGGCGCGCCTGAATGATGTTGTTGACCGCCAGCTCGCCAGTCCCCTTGACTGCCCCGAGACCGTAACGGATCGTTGCGCGGTCAACGGGAGTAAAGCGATACTCGGAAGCGTTGATATCCGGGCCGAGAATACGCAGGCCGTTGTCGACGGCGTCGTCGTGGAAGGTCTTGACGGCGTCGGTGTTGTCCATGTCCGACGACAGCGTCGCCGCCATGAACGCAGCACAATGGTGCGCCTTGAGCCAAGCGGTATGGTAGGTGACTACGGCATACGCCGCCGTATGCGACTTGTTGAAACCGTACTCGGCGAACTTTTCCATCAGGTCGAAAAGCTGCATGGCCAGCCTCTCGTCATAACCCCGATTCTTCGCGCCGACGCGCATCAGGTCGCGATGCAGCGCCATCTCCTCGGCCTTCTTCTTGCCCATTGCCCGGCGCAGCAGGTCGGCCGCACCGAGCGTGTAGCCGCCGATGATCTGCGCGATCTGCATCACCTGTTCCTGATAGACGATGACGCCATAGGTCGGTTCAAGACAGGTCTTCAGATCATCGATGAAGTAGTCGATCTTCTGCTGGCCTTTCTTGCGCAGGATGAAGTCATCGACCATTCCCGAACCGAGTGGCCCCGGCCGGTACAGGGCAAGGACCGCGATGATGTCCTCGAAGCGGTCAGGGGCGAGTTTACGGATGAGCTTCTTCATGCCCTCCGATTCGACCTGGAAGATCGCCGTCGTGTTGCCGTCTCTGAGGATCTGGTAAGCCTGAGCATCGTCGAAGGGCAGCGCATGCAGATCGGGACGCTCGCCAGTCAAACGTTCGACGTAGTTCAGCGCGAGCTCGATAATCGTCAGGTTGCGCAGACCGAGGAAGTCGAACTTGACCAGACCGATCTTCTCGACATCGTCCTTGTCGAACTGCGAAACGACCGAGCCACCGCCATCTGCCGAGTAGACCGGACAGAAATCGGTCAACTTGCCCGGCGCGATCAGCACGCCGCCGGCGTGCATCCCGACGTTTCGGGTCAGATCTTCCAGGCGGGCGGCGAGGTCGAACAGCTCACGGACTTCCTCCTCCTCGTCGATCCTTGCCTTCAATTGCGGTTCGGCGGCGATCGCCTTGGCCAGCGAAAGCGGTCTGTTCGCCTCGACCGGAATCAACTTGGAAATCTGGTCGCAAAAGTTGTACGGCAGATCGAGCACCCGGCCCACATCGCGGAGGACTGCCCTTGACGACATCGTGCCGAAGGTGACGATCTGCGATACCGCGGCCGCGCCATACTTCTGGCGAACGTACTCGATCACCCGCCAGCGGTTGTCCTGGCAGAAGTCGATGTCGAAGTCGGGCATCGAAACACGCTCGGGATTCAGGAAGCGTTCAAAGAGCAGTGCGTAGCGAAGAGGATCGAGATCGGTGATTCCGAGCGCGTAGGCGACCACCGAACCGGCGCCCGAGCCCCGCCCGGGTCCGACCGGGCAGCCATTGCGCTTGGCCCAGTTGATGAAGTCGGCAACGATCAGGAAATAGCCGGGAAAACCCATCTGAATGATGGTGTCGGTTTCGAGCTGCAGGCGTTCGTCGTATGGCGCGCGTTGCCGGGCGCGCGCCAGCTCGTCCGGAAAGAGTTGCTGCAGTCGACGCTCGAGGCCGACGCGCGCTTCCTGGCGCAGGAAGTCGGCCAGCGTGACGCCTGCCGGCGTCGGGAAATCCGGCAGGTAACTCTTGCCGAGGGTGATCTGCAGATTGCAGCGACGGGCAATCTCGACCGAGTTCTCGAGCGCAGCCGGCAGGTCGGCAAAAAGCTCGGCCATTTCCTCGCCCGACTTGAAATACTGTTCCTCGGTGTAGGGTCGAGGGCGTCGCGGGTCGCCCAGCATATAGCCCTCGGCGATGCACACGCGTGCTTCGTGCGCTTTGAAGTCACCGCGTTCAAGGAACTGCACCGGATGCGTGGCGACCAGCGGCAAGTCCATTTCCGCTGCCAGCGCGGCCGTTTCGCTAACCAGCAGCTCCTGCTGCGCCTGACCATAGCGCTGCACCTCGAGGTAGAAGGCGCCCGCAAAGAGGGCTTCCCAGAAGCGCGCCCGGCTCGCCGCCTGGACCCGATTTCCCTGCAGCAAGGCCTCGCCGATATCGCCGGCGCCAGCGCCGGACAGTGCGATCAAGCCGTCGACGCCGACCTCGCGCAGCATTCGCCGGGTAATCTCGGCGCGGCCGCGCACGCGCGGCGCGAGATAGGCGCGCGAGAGGAGATCACAGAGTTGTCGGTAACCCTGCAGCGAACGACAGAGCAGGACAAGGCGATACGGGCGATCGGGGTCGGCCTCGTTGGCGATGGTCACGTCGCTGCCGAGCAGCGGCTTGATCCCGTTGTTCCGGGCATACGAATAGAACTTGACCAGCCCGAACAGATTGCTCAGGTCGGTCAAGGCCAGCGCCGGCATGCGGTAACTCACCGCCCGCGTTACAGCGTCTTGCAAGCGAACGATGCCCTCGGTGACCGAATACTCGCTATGCAGCCGAAGATGAATGAACGGGGGGGCAGACATGCGGCCATTTTACCGCGTGCCGCGCGCCGAACGACGCCGATCGCTCAGGCGGGCGCGGCGTGTGTGGCGCTCAGCCGGCGGTCAGCCGGCGCGCACGCGAGCAAAGTGCGCTTGCCGGCCGGGCGAAGTCCCGGCACGCCGAGCGCGCTTGCGCCGCCGCGTTGGCTTGCCCCGCCGGTTCCCGCTTGCTGGCGACGACCTCATGCCTGCCACGGCGCAGGCGGGCGGCTGCGTTCTACGCAGCCACCAGCGGAGCCAGGCTGAGACGCATCTTCTGCAGCGCCTTGGCTTCGATCTGGCGAATCCGCTCCGCTGAAACGCCGAATTCAGCGGCGAGTTCGTGCAGAGTCGCCGGGCTGTCATCGCTCAGCCAGCGCGCTTCGATGATTCGCCGACTGCGTGCGTCCAGGCTGGCCAGCGCGCTCTGCAGCCCCGCGTCGTGCAGCGCGTCGCGCGCGCGCGCTTCGAGCACGCGCGTCGGCTCACTCGAATGATCGGCCAGATAGGCAATCGGGGCAAAAGCGTCTTCGTCGTCGCTGTCGCCTTCCAGGGCCACGTCGTGTCCGGCCAGGCGAGTATCCATTTCGACGACATCGTCCGTCTTGACGCTCAGGCGCTGCGCGATGTCGGCCACCTGCAACGGGTTGAGCGCCTCGCTGCCTTCGCGCATGCTGCGCAGGTTGAAGAAAAGCTTGCGTTGCGCCTTGGTCGTCGCCAGCTTGACCATGCGCCAGTTCTTCAGCACATACTCGTGGATTTCCGCCTTGATCCAGTGGATGGCAAACGAGACCAGGCGAACGCCGCGCCGCGGATCGAATCGCTTGACGGCTTTCATCAGGCCAACGTTGCCCTCCTGGATCAAATCCGCGTGCGGCAGACCGTAACCGAGATAGCCGCGCGAGATGGCGATGACCAGACGCAGGTGCGAGAGGACGAGTTGACGCGCCGCGTCCAGGTCGTTCTCCTCGCGAAAGCGCGTCGCCAGACTGAACTCCTCGTCTTCGCTGAGCACCGGAAAACGCCTCGCCGCTTGGATGTAAGCGTCGATGGTACCGACCGCAGAGAGCGTGGGCAGACTGATTGTTTGGGTCATTTGGCTTGATTCCTCCTCGGGAATGACTTTTCGGCTTCATTTTAGCACTCGCGCGATGAGAGTGCTAATATCGCCCAAAGTTCAATCCCCGCGGTGGAATGCGTTTCCCTCTCAGCCCTTTACCTTGGTGGTCGCGCCGGTGAAATGCAGCACGCGACGGACATACTGCATCGTTTCCGGATACGGCGGGACACCACCATAGCGATCAACCGCGCCTTCCCCGGAGTTGTAGGCAGCAACGATCAGGCGCCAGTCGCCGGCAAAGCGCTTCTGCAGCCAGTTCAAGTAAGCCAGTGCTCCCCGCACGTTGTGTTCTGGATCGAAGGGCCGGCGAACGCCGAAGCGCTCCTGTGTCGCCGGAATCAGTTGCATGACCCCCTGAGCATTTTTCGGCGAAACGGCGGCCGCCTCGAGGTTCGACTCAGCCAGGGCGATGGCCAGCGCCAGACGCGCGTCGACCTTGTACTGCGGTGCGACGTCGCGGATCAACTGCGCAATTCTCTGCTTGGCCGCCGGCTGGCGTGCGAGGTAGGCGTCGAGATCAAAGGATGAACCTTCCCATGGGCCACCCACCGCCTGACTCTTGGCAATGGTACCGCTCGCAACACCGACACAGTCTTCACCGATCTCGTCATTGCCGATACTCGGGATATGGTATTTGAGTGCTTCGACGTTCCCCAGGCGCGCGGCGAGCGCCAGATACGCATTGGCCAAGCGCCGCTGGCCAGTACTTGCCGATCCGCTGGCGAGCAGTCGGCCGACGCGGAAGAAACCTTCCGGACTGCCCATTGCCCCGGCATCGCAGTAAAGTGCAATGGCAAGTCCGAGGTTCTTGCGGATGCCTATTCCCAGCTCCGCGGCACGGCCTTGCGCCAGCGCAGCAGTGACGCGCGGCGCTTCGAGGTAGGGATCGGCGGTAACCGGCGGCTCCGTCGTTGCTTCTACCAGGCTGCTGAGGAGCATGAGAAGCAGGAGGATCGGGCGAATCATCAGGCGTGGCTCGAAATCGGCGGAAGAAAGTTGCCCGCGGCGACGATCAACAAGTCGAACTGGCAACAGAAGGATGCATCAAGCATGAGCAAGTGACAGGGTAGCGAGGAGGATTATGCACGCAAGCTCGTTGGTCGCGCGGTGCACTCTTTCACACTCCGATGGTCTTGATTGAACCGCTGGCCGTCGGCGCAGGCATTTTCGATCAATTCCCGGGCGGATCCATGCGCTCGTCCGGGATTACAATGCGACGTGCACCGAGGAACTCACTGGCGACCGGAAATCCGCGGCGGCGAAGCACCATCGGCTGCCCAGCGTCCTTCGTCCTTGGTCCTTGTCTCCGTGTCTCTTTGCTCACCTTCCGCCAAACCCCTTCTTGCGAAAGCCACACCATGCGTTCCCTTCCTCTCGCCGGCTTGCGCGTGCTCGATCTGACGCGCCTTCTGCCCGGGCCCCTGGCCACCATGCATCTCGCCGACCTCGGCGCCGACGTGATCAAGATTGAAGACACCGGTGCCGGCGATTACGCGCGCACGGCCGGCGCCGTGCACGGGGGGATCAGCTATTTCCAGCTGGTTAACCGCAACAAGCGCAGTCTCTGCCTGGACCTCAAACAGGCGAGCGCAGTCGCCGTCTTCCTGCGTCTCGCGGCGACCGCGGATGTCATCGTCGAAGGCTTTCGGCCGGGCATCGTCGACAAGCTGGGCATTGGCTACTCGAGCGTTTCGGCGATCAACCCGCGCATCGTCTACTGCGCGATTACCGGCTACGGGCAGGACGGACCCTATCGCGATCGCGCCGGCCACGACCTGAACTATCTCGCCTATTGCGGACTGCTCGATCAGATCGGCTTGCCCGGCGGTCCGCCGACGCTGCCCAACTTCCAGATCGGTGACCTTTTCGGCGGCTCGCTGACCGCCCTCGTCGGCGTCCTTGCCGGCATCGTCGACGCGCGGGCGAGTGGGCGCGGTCGCTACATCGACGTAGCCATGACCGACAGCGTCTTCGCGCACAGCTTCTTTCCCTTGCTCGCCGTGCTTGCTTTCGGTCAGGCTCTGCCGCGCGGCGAAGATCTGCTCGCCGGGGGCATGCCGAGTTACGCGGTCTATGCGACCCGTGATGGCCGTCATCTGGCGGTCAGCGCAATGGAACCCAAGTTCTGGCAGACCCTGTGCCAGGTACTCGACCGCCCCGACCTGCAAGCTTTCGCTTTCGCCACGGGGAGCGAAGGCCAGCGCGTGCGCGATGAACTCGCGCAGATCTTTGCCGCGCGCAGCTTTGCCGAATGGAGCGAAGTCTTCGCTCGCGTCGACTGCTGCGTGAGCCCGGTATTGCGCTTCGAAGAAAGCCTGGCCAACGAGCAACTGCTGGCGCGCGGGATGATCGTCGAAGTCGATGGGGTAAAACAGTTTGCTCCGCCGTACAAGATCAGCGAGTTTTCCTTTGCCGCACGGCGGACGGCGCCAGCGGCAGGCGAGCATAGTACGGAAATTCTGCACGAGCTTGGCTGCGAGCTCGACGAGATCGCCCGCTTGCGCGCGACCGGCGCCATTTGAGCGCGCGCTGCCGATGGTCGCCTCAGGTGGAGTGCGCGGCTGACGGCGCTTCGGCGCGCACCGCGACAACGCCGACCGAGATGTTGTCGCTCCCATCGCGCTCGCACGCCAGGTCGATCAGCCGGCGACAGGCTGCTTCGGCACTTGGCAAATCGACAGCCGCGGCAATGTCCTTCATTCCGACGCCGTCGTGCAAACCGTCGGAACAGAGAACAAAGGTCTCGCCGCCGTGTAAGCGAACGCCACGTTGGGCACGGATATCCAGATCTTCCGATGTGCCGAGCGAACGCAGGAGGACGCTCCGGAAAGGGTGACGGTGCGTCTCGCAGGCGGTGATGATGCCGTTCCTGACCATCTGTTCAACCAGCGAGTCATCCTCCGTGAGCTGCGCGCAGCGACCTTGCACGCAGCGATACAGGCGGCTGTCGCCAACATGCGCATAAATCGCTTCGCCATTCACCAGGACAAGCGCTGTGGCCGTCGTCCCCATGCCATCGAGCGCTGGATTGCCCTGCGCGGCCGCATGAATCACCCGATTGGCTTCTCGCATGGCGAGTTCGAGCGCACGCGCCGGTTCGTCGTCGGTCTCGGCAAAGTAGCGCTGGCAGACCGTCTCGACCGCCAGCGCACTGGCCACCGCACCGCCCTTGTGCCCGCCCATGCCATCGGCGACGATGGCCAACAGGCCACGACGTTTCGTCTCCGCGCCACTTGCCGGCTGAACGAGGGCGACCGCATCCTGGTTCGTCTCGCGCACACAGCCGATGTCGGTTGCCACGTGCGCGTCGATCATGTACTCCATCGTCGGCTTGTCCGGATCATCTTCGCCCATCCGACGCCGAGCCGAACTGCCACGCCGAAGACGCCTTAGGGCTCTGGCCAGAGCCGAAATCCAGTTGCCCATCCGGTATTTCCTTGTCATCAAGCTGGGGGATGAGTCGCATCCGCATCTGAAGCTCCTGATCGAGTGCAGCAGTGGCATTGTGCCACGCCGACGCGGATTGTCGCCAGCTTCCGGTTCCCCCCACCCGGCCAGTCGTTCAGAGTCGCTCGCTGCCGGCAGGGTTCCCGCGCGCGGGCTGGTCGGCGCGGCGAAGCTCTGATTTCATGCTGCTGCACGACCGACTATACTTGCCGTGATCGGTCGAATCGGCCGAGTCCGCAGCCTCATACGAAAGGAGATCAAGCATGGGCAAGAACGAAGCGCTTCGTGGCTGGCGAGCCGCATTGGTCGTTGTCGGCAGCGCTTTCGCGCTGGCGGCCTGCTATGTCGTGCCGGCAACCGCGCCCGACGGAACAGTAAATTACGGCTATTACCCGCTGCCGCCGCCAGGCACACCCTTACCAGTTCCTCCGGCAGGAACAGCCTCGCCAGGAATACCGGCTAGCGCTTCACCGGCGACCTTGACCGTGCGCTTGTACCCGGCCAACGAGCGCGCGACGAAGACCGGCGTCGTCAGCGGGTCGGTAGCCAACATGATGAGCGGCAAGGGTCGTTTTGTCGTCAACTACGAAGGCGAAGTCCTCAGTGGCGAGGCGACGCGCTTGGCGAGTGAGGACAAGCGCGGCGTTGCCAGCGCATTCAGCCCGGGCGGCATGTACATGTCGTGCGAGTACCAGATGGGCACGCCCTACCAGGGAACCGGAACGTGCTCCTTTGCCAGCGGGGCGAAGTACCAGATGCATATCGGCAACTGAAACTAGGCGCGAGCTCTGCGCCGTTTGCGCCAGGCGCTGATCAGGTAGATGCGCCAGGCGGCCTTCGTCGTCAGGTAGCCGAAGAGCGCAAGGCTGCTGGCCAGCGCCAGCAGCCCGGCCGCCAGCGGCTTCACCGCCTGCGCCATCCAGGCCTGGAAGGCGGCGCTCCAGGCGCCGAAAGCAGTCAGGCTGAACTCGGGCGGCGCAATGAAAGCGGCTCCGTCGCCAATCAGCAGGCGGCCGATCTGGTACGCCAGGAGATAGAGGGGAACGATCGTCAGCGGATTGGTATACAAGGTCACGAGCAATGCCAAGGGAAGATTGGCGCGGCAAGCGAGGACTCCCAGAGCGGCGCCGATCATTTGGAAGGGTCCTGGAATCAAACCGCAAAACAGTCCCACGGCAACCGCGGAAGCGGCCGAATGGCGATTGAGGTGCCAGAGCCGTGGATGCAGCAGGGCCGATACGAACGGCCTCAGCCAGCGGTTGTTGCGGACGGCTTCGCGGCCGGGAAGGAGTTTCTTGAGATAAGCGCGCATCGACAGGCATGTCGCGAGGTGGCTGGGCGGGGCAAGTCGGCGTCTGCCATCGTCCGCTCAGAGCGCCCGCTTTTCCCGGTACAATCGCCGAATTATCGCGCTTTCTCGCAGCGACGCACAGTTCGTTCCCTTTCATCCGCGATCAAGGTCTGGAGAAACTGATGGACTACCACTTCTTCCGTCGACTCGCTGCCGGCTGCCGCCTCCAGTTGCACGCTGTGCGCGCTGCACTGGCTCTGCTGGTGGTCGCTTCCGCGACGGCATCGGCGCAAGGCAGCCGACCCGAGCTGCTGCTCTACTGCGGGATCACGATGGTACGTCCGATGTCAGAGATCGCGCAGGCTTTCGAGAAGCGGGAGAACGTCCGCATCACGCTGACGCAAGGGGGTTCCGAGGACCTGTATCAGGCGGCCAAGAAGGCCGGCATCGGCGACCTCTACCTGCCGGGAGAGCCAAGCTATCGCGATAAGTATCTGCACGAGGGACTGCTCGGCGAGTTCGAACTCGTCGGCTACAACCAGTTGGCAATCCTCGTGGCGAAAGGCAACCCGAAAAACGTCAAGGGTGACCCGCGCGAACTACTGCGCAAGGACCTGGTGGTGAGCATCGGCAACGCCAACTCGGGTAGCGTGGGCAAGGAGAGCAAGGATGTCCTTGACGAAATCCGCATCTACCAGAAGGTGGTTGCCGCCGCCGCTTTCCTTGCACCCGACTCGCGCGGTCTGAACAACGCGCTCAAGAAGGGTGAGGTCGATGCCGTCCTCAACTGGCGGGCAACCGGCTTTTTCGCCGACAACATTGGCGCGCTCGATGTCGTCGACCTCGACGCCAAGCTGGCCAAGCCGCAGGCACTACTGCTCAATCTGCTCACCTTCTCGCGCAACAAGGAGATCGCACGGCGCTTCATTGCTTTCTCGGCGGGTGAAGAAGGGCAGGCGATCTTCCGCAAGCACGGTTTTCTCGACAAACGGAACAAGCGCTGAACGGCGAGCTGACGAGGATCGCTCATGCGCCTGGGGGGCATGCTGCGCTGGCGCTCAACATTGCTGGCCAATCAATTGCCAGGCAGCGACCTGCAGGTGTTTTCGGCCGGCCGCCTGCTTTGGCTCTTGGGTGGATTCTTCGCTGGTCTGCTGGTCGTCGTCGGTCTCAAAGTGTTCTTCGCCGATCTGTACGGCAAGCTCGAACAGAGCGGCACCAACGAGCGCGCGCGGCTGTTCATTGGCGATGAGATCGTGCGCATCATCGGCAGCGTCGAAACTGCCGTCTATCGCCTGGCCGCGGCCGACAACCCGGCGGCCTTGAAACGCAGCCAGCACGAGATCAGGACGCAACTCGACAAGCTTGCGCATGCCCTGCACGTGCTCGAGCGCGGGGGGGTCGTCCGCCGCGAAATGTTCCTCAACATCGAGGGGCGCGACGAGTCGGTACGCGAAGTGTCGTATTCGCCCAGCGGCAGCGATTCATCGTTCGTCATGGAAATGATCGAGATCGCGCCCTTGGTCGATGTCATCCGCAAACGGTCGGATGAACTCGAACAACTCCTGGTCCGCCAGTGGGGAAACCGCGATCGCGCCGATCGCGAGCGCTTCTTCGCCGTACAACAGGAGATTGGCCTGTTCATGAAGGGCATTCCGCCGCTCTTCTTCCGCGTCAACGAGAACGCCAATCGGCTGTTCGTGGACAGCAGCGAGCATCTGCGGCGAATCGAGGTGCGTCAGGCCGAACAGCGAGAGAACTTCCGGCGCACGGAATGGGCACTGGTTGCACTGGTCGTCGCTCTCGTCGTCCTGGCCGGCTGGCTCTTCGTGCGCCAGACCAACGAGGCGAATCGCAAACTGCGCCTGGCCTGGGCAGCCATGCTGACCGCCAAGGAAGAGGCTGAACGCGCCAGCCGCGCCAAATCCGAGTTCGTTTCGCGCATGAGCCACGAGTTGCGCACGCCACTGAATGCCATTCTCGGCTTTGCTCAGGTGCTCGATGGCGAAGCCTTGCGCCCGACGCACAAGAACTACGTCCATCTGATCAACCGCTCGGGCCAGCACCTGCTCGAACTGATCAACCAGGTGCTGGACCTCGCCAAGATCGAGGCCGGGCGCCTGACGCTCGAGGAGATCGGCTTCGATCTGCGTCAGCTCATCGGCGAAGTCGGCACGATTGTCGCCGAGCGGGCAAGCGCCAAGGGTTTGCGCTTCTCGGCCGTCAGCGCACCCGACTTGCCGGCGCGCCTGGTCGGAGATCCAACGCGCTTGCGCCAGGTTCTCATCAACCTGGCGGCAAATGCAATCAAGTTCACCGAGAGCGGTACGGTCGATCTGCATACCGAAATCGATCAGGGTCGCCTGCTGTTCAGCATCCGTGACAGCGGGATCGGCATGGACGCGGCCGCGTTAAGCCGTCTCTTCCAGCCTTTCGGGCAAGCTGACGAGTCGATTACGCGCCGCTATGGTGGTAGCGGCCTGGGCCTGATGATCTCGCGCGAACTGGTGCAGGCGATGGGCGGCGACATCGAGGTCGAGAGTACGCCGGGGCAGGGCAGTTGTTTCCGTTTTTCGCTCCCGATCCGCCTGGCCGAAGAGCTTCCTGCGACGCTGGTGCAGACGACGATGGCCGAACAAGCGGTGCCGTCCACGTCGTTTACCGTCAGCGAGCTGGTTGCCGGACCGATCCTGCTGGTCGACGACAACGAGGTCAACCAGGTGGTCGGAGCCGCGATGATCGAACAGTTGGGCTTGTCGTACGACACCGCCGCCACCGGTCTCGAGGCGCTGCAGCGCAGTGCTGAGAAGAGGTACGCGCTGATCCTGATGGACGTGGAAATGCCGGAGATGGACGGGCTGACTGCGACCCTTCGGATTCGCCAGCGCGAAGCGCTTGCCGGCGGCTATGTACCGATCATCGCGATGACCGCGAATGCGCTGCAGGGCGATCGCGAGCGCTGTTTCGCCGCCGGCATGGACGGCTATGTCGCCAAGCCAATCAACCAGGCGGCGCTGGTTGATGAAATACGACGAGTCATGACGCTGAACAAGGCAGGGCCATCGGCAGTCGATGTCGAGTAGAATCGCGCCGGCAACATCATCCGACTGGCGAGTGGAGCACATGGAACTTGCAGCAAGAAGGATCGTTCTGGGGATCAGCGGCGGCATCGCCGCTTACAAGAGTGCCGAGCTCGTTCGCCTGTTGGTCGGTGCGGGCGCTTCGGTTCAGGTGGTGATGAGCGAGGCGGCGACGCACTTCGTCACCCCGGTCACCTTCCAGGCGCTGTCCGGCAGGCCCGTGTTCACTGATCAATGGGACACGCGCGTAGCCAACAACATGGCGCACATCGACCTGTCGCGCGGCGCCGATGTGCTGCTCATTGCACCGGCCTCGGCCGATTGTCTGGCCAAACTGGCGCATGGACTGGCAGACGATCTGTTGAGCACGCTCGCCTTGGCGCGCGAGTGTCCGCTGCTTGTCGCTCCGGCGATGAACCGGCAAATGTGGGAAAACCCGGCGACCCAGCGCAACGCCGCCCTGCTGCGTTCCGACGGTGTCGAAATCATTGGGCCGGCCGTGGGCGAGCAGGCTTGCGGTGAGAACGGGCCAGGCCGAATGCTTGAAGCGGACGAAATTCTGGCCGCGCTGCTGGCTCATTTTCAGCCGAAGCTGCTGCGCGGCAAGCGTGTACTGCTCACCGCCGGGCCAACTTTTGAGGCAATCGACCCGGTACGCGGGATCAGCAACCTGTCGTCGGGGCGCATGGGTTACGCGATTGCTCGCGCGGCCAGCGATGCCGGGGCGCGGGTGACGCTCGTTTCAGGCCCGGTCGCACTGCCCTGCCCATACAGTGTGCGACGCATCGCCGTAACCAGCGCGCTCGAAATGCACGCGGTCGTCCATCGGGAGGTTGCTGACAACGACGTCTTCATCGCCGTCGCGGCAGTCGCCGATTATCGTCCGGCCAAACCCCTGGCGGAAAAGATCAAGAAGGGGATGCAGACCTCGGCACCGACGATCGCCTTGGTCGAGAATCCGGACATTCTCGGCGAAGTCGCCGCCCTCCCCCAGCCGCCGCTGTGCGTAGGCTTTGCCGCGGAGAGCGAGAAGCTGCACGAGTACGCTGAACGCAAGCGGCGCAGCAAGCGAATTCCGCTCATCGTCGGCAACCTGATTGGCGACGGGTTCGGCGGCGACGAGAATACGCTGGTCCTGTTCGACGACCAGGGCCAGCACCCCTTGCCCAAGGCAGCGAAGATCGTCCTCGCACGGCAGCTCGTCGCGCGCATTGCAGCTCTACTCGAAAGCGCAGCGTGGAAAGAGAAGTCACTCGGCGCGTAGACCTCCGCCTGCTTGACGAGCGGCTGCGCGATCAACTGCCGCACTATGCAACAGCCGGCGCAGCCGGTCTCGATCTACGCGCGTGTATTGCGGCCCCACTCGAGATTCAGCCGGGAGAAACGGTTCTGATTCCAGCCGGAATCGCCATTCACCTCGACGACCCCGGCCTCGCTGCACTCATCCTGCCGCGCTCTGGTCTCGCCCACAAGCACGGCATCGTTCTCGGCAACCTGGTCGGTCTGATCGATTCGGACTACCAGGGCGAAATCATGATCTCTGCCTGGAACCGGAGTTTCGCCAGCTTCTTGCTGCAACCGCTCGACCGCCTGGCGCAACTGGTCGTCGTACCAGTGGTGCAGGTCGGCTTCCAGATCGTCGATGAGTTCCCGGCCAGCGACCGCGGCAGCGGTGGTTTTGGCAGCACCGGTCACGCGTAAACCTGCGGGCAGAAACGACGAGCAGTCGGCTGGGCTTGCTTTTGTGGACGAATCGCAGGCAAAAAAAAGGAGCGCGCAGCGCCCCTTTTTCCTCCCCCGTTCAGCCTACAGGATAGGCTTGTGGGCCACCTCCGGATGGGTGGATCCGCTCGGTTCATAAACCACGTGCGGACGACCGACGAGCAGTGGATCGATCGGACCAATGGCTTCGATGTCCTTGCCCGTGTAGTTCAGCTTGTGCAGCACGTAACGCATGGCATTCAAACGCGCACGCTTCTTGCAGTCGGACTTGATCACCGTCCATGGCGTCTCGGCCGTGTCGGTATGGAAGAACATCGACTCCTTCGCCTTCGTGTAGTCGTCCCACTTGTCGAGCGACGCGAGGTCGATCGGCGACAGCTTCCACTGCTTCAACGGATGAACCTCGCGTTCCTTGAAGCGCCGCCGCTGCTCCTTGCGACTGACCGAGAACCAGAACTTGATCAGATGGATGCCACTACGCACCAGGGTACGCTCGACTTCCGGCGTCTGCCGCATGAACTCGTTGTACTCTTCGTCGGTGCAGAAGCCCATGACCCGTTCGACGCCGGCCCGGTTGTACCATGAGCGGTCGCAGAAGACGATTTCGCCAGCCGTCGGCAGATGCTTCACGTAACGCTGGAAATACCATTGCCCACGCTCGAGTTCGCTGGGCTTTTCGAGCGCGACGACGCGCCCGCCACGTGGGTTGAGATGCTCGGTGAAGCGCTTGATCGCACCGCCCTTGCCCGCAGCATCGCGCCCCTCGAAGATGATCACGACGCGCTGGCCGGTTTCCTTGATCCAGTTCTGCAGCTTGAGCAGTTCGACCTGCAGGCGGTATTTCTGCTTTTCGTAGGCCTTGCGCGACATCAGGTTGCGGTACGGATACGAATTGGTGTCGCGCCAGCTCGTTGCGAGTTCGTCATCGGGACTGGTCGCCTGCTTGGCTGGCGGAGGTTCGTCCTTGCCGAGCAAAGCCTTGCGCAGCGCCACGGCATCGTCGGGCGACGATCCGGTCATGATCGCTTCCAGCGTTTTCGCCAGGGAAGCCGAATCGCCGACTGTGGCGTGCGCAATGATGTCGCGCAGGGCGACCTTCTTGTGCTCGATCGCCGAGCTGGTGGCTTCGGCAACATCGTAGGCTTCCATCGCGGCTGGCGTCCGCGCCGGAGCCACGTCTCCGGCGGACGCCTTGCGCGGTTGGGCGGCGCGCTGCGCCGGTGACGCTGCGCGGGTTCTGGCGGTTCGCCGGGCGGGCGCCGGCGCGGGTGAATCGCTGTTTTCGGCGGGTGTGTTGACTGCCGCCGTGCTGCCCTCAGCATTTGCGTTGGCCGGCGGAGCTTTCTTGTCCATCAATTTTTCTCCCGATGTGGATGTACGTGTGACCAAAAACTGAAGCCATCGCCGTGCTTGACGGCATACGTGATGATAGCGCCAAGATGTCCGGCGCTTCAATGGCTTGTTGGCCTTTCGTTGGCTCTTTTGGTGCTTTTCCGGCGATCCGTCGGCGCCACCTGCAGAAATGTCAGGCAGAGGGAGAAGACGGAGACCCGCCGACAGCCGGGCCAGCCCGCTTTCGGTTAGACTCCCGTCGATGTTCAAGCGGAGATGCGGCATGGAGCACACAGCAATTGGCCACGACAACGCGGACTTCGCGGCTGAGACGGACTCGGCGCGTCGCTTTGCTGGCGTGGCGCGCCTGTACGGCGCATCGGCGCTGGCCGCGTTTCGCCAGTCGCACGTCACCATCGTCGGCATCGGCGGAGTCGGTTCCTGGGCGGTCGAGGCGCTGGCGCGCTCGGCGGTGGGCCAACTCACGCTGATCGACCTCGACATGATCGCCGAATCGAACGTCAACCGGCAGGTGCACGCGCTTGACGGTGAGTTCGGCCGAGCCAAGGTCAGTGCCATGGCGCAGCGTATCGGCCTGATCAATCCGGCCTGTGAAGTGCACGAGATCGAGGATTTCATCACGCCCGAGAATGTCACGCAGTTGCTCTGCGCAAGCAGCGACTACGTGATCGACGCGACTGACCAGGTGTGGACGAAGGCGGCAATGATCGCCTGGGCGAAGCCGCGGGCGGTTCCCCTGATCAGCGCCGGCAGCGCCGGCGGACAGCTCGATCCAGCACGCATCGCGATCACTGACTTGGCACGGACGATACAGGACCCGCTACTCGCCAGGGTGCGCGCGCGCTTGCGCCGAGAACACGGCTTTCCACGCGAACCGGGGCGGAAGTTTGGTATCCCCGCCGTCTTTTCGAGCGAAGCCGTCCGCCCGCCGCTCGTCGAAGGTGCTTGCGGCGGGCGCCCGGTCGCCAGCGGACTGAGCTGCGCCGGCTTCGGCTCGACGGTCTGCGTGACCGCGACCTTTGGTTTCATCGCTGCAGGTGAGGTGCTCAGACATCTGGCGAGTCGAAGCGCAGCAAGCGGCTAAGACGGGCGGCTGCATGCCGCGACTTCGGCGCCGGCTGTCGCGAGCGCCGAGCACCGCCCTTGCAAGGGTTTCCTCAGGCGATCAATACGCGGTTCTTGCCAGCCTGTTTGGCGGCGTACATGGCTTCATCGGCCCGCTTGGTGACGATTGCCAGCGTGTCATCAGGACGCAGCTCGCTGACTCCGGCGCTGAAGGTGATCAGTTGCCGCGTGTTGTCGTGCAGAAAAATGCGCCGGGTCAGTTCGCGCTGCAGACGAACGAGCGCGGTCTGCGCGTCGGCTATCGGTGTCTCCGGCAGCAGGATGATGAACTCCTCGCCGCCATAGCGCGCTACCGTATCATGTGGTCTCAGCGTTTCGCGAATCACCGTACTCAAGTGGATCAAAGCTTGATCGCCCGCCTGGTGACCGAGCGAGTCGTTGAGCTTCTTGAAGTTGTCGATGTCGAGCAGCGCGACGCACATCGTCGCGTGACGACGCCGGGAACGCGCGACTTCCTTGTTGAAGGCTTCTTCGAGTCCACGTCGATTGAGCACGCCGGTCAACTGGTCGTGGCGAACCAGCGTACTCGCTTTGTCGAGTTCGGCCTGCAACTGGCTGATACGTTGGTCGGCTTCCTCGACGCGTCGGCGCGCGGCGCGCAACTCGTCGCGCGAGCGCTGGGCATTGAGCTGAATGATCTGCGTTTCGCGAATCACTTCGGCAAGAACGTCTTCGAGTTGCCCAATGTCTTCCGCTTGGCTGATCCGTTCAGCACAGACTTCGATCTTGTCGTGATACTCCGAGGTCGAATCGGCGAACTCGGCCAAGTGGTCGACGAAACCGGCCAACATCTGCTTGAGCGATTCCTTGGCCTCGTTAAGGCTGTGCTTGAGCTGACTCTGCTTGAATATGACCTCCTTCAAACGGCTCTCGGCGTCGCTCAGCGAGCGTATGCTCAGCGGCCGGGCAACGATGTCGCGCACGATGTCGATTTGACCTTTCAACCAGTGGTCCTCGACAACCAGTTCGCCAACATTCTCGATCAGCAGACGCAACAGGTTGAGCAGACCGGCATGCACCTCGCCGCGGTCCTCGGTCAGGAGTTCCAGGCGAAAAGCGAAGTTCTGTAGTCGGGTCTGCAGTCCTTGCACCGCCGCCGGCGAGTTGGCCGTGCGCGCGCTGTCAGCCAACATCCGGGTATCGGCGAGCAGTTCGGGCTCATCCGCCAACACCGTCGGAATGATCACTGCCAACGTATGGACGAACAGGTCGCGCAGTTCGTCGGTGGCAGCGGCTACTCCGGTCGCCTCGGAAGACGGCACGGCAGCACCAGCTGCGGCTTCAACCGCCAGGCCGAGCGGAGTTGCGCCAGCGACCAGCGGAATTTCCTCGCTCCCCGGCTCGCTCGATGCCCACGACCTGACCAGTCCTTGCAAGCGAGTGAAGAAGACTTCGTTATTGCCGCCCGCACCGCTCGCCAGGACGCGCTCGAGCGCCTCACGTTTGCGCGCGACGGTGAGACCCGTCTGCTTGGCGTCCCATTGGCGGACGAAGTCGGCGAGCACCTCACTCCATGGCAGATCGCTTTCCTTGCCGAGCTGCAGCACCAGGTCGGCCAAGCCGGCACGCAATTCCGGCCAGTTCCTGGCCTTGAAAGCGCTCTCGAAGCTCCTGGCCAGCCTTTGCTGGACGACTGTTTGCCGAGGCAAAGCGGCGAGCAGCGCTCTGAGTTCCCGCTCTGGAAATGGTTCGCCTGCGTCGCTGGCCGTACCGGCAATCTCGTGATACAGGGCCCGGTAGTTTTCCGGGGACGGCGCCAAGCGGCGCACCGCGAGCAGGCGCAAGGCTTCGCGGGCAATTTCAGAGGGATTCGACAGGTTCGCCATGGGTCTTCCGTGATCGCTTGATGGACGAATTCTACCAGTGGAACAAGGCGATCCGGCTCTGCGAATGGCCTTTTTACAGTGTGGTCGCGCAGGGGATAATCCAGCCAGGCGCGGCAGGCGTCGACTTCCGCTATAATCGGCCGCTTGCTTCAGTTCGCCTCCGTAGCATGAAGGTCGTGCAGTTGATTTGTAATCATCTGGCGTTGGTTCGATTCCGACCGGAGGCACCACCCAAAACACTCGGTTGGAGCCTATGCAGCACGTCATCTGGATACTCTGGCCGGCGTTCATCGCTGCCGGCGTGGCCGAAGGCCTGTTCTTCACGCTGATCGATCCTCGACAACTGTACCTGTTCGGCCAACTTGTCGAGTGGCCGCCGATCGCGACCTACTCGACCGGTTTCTTCCTGTTCTGGCTGGTTTGCCTGTGCGCCAGCCTGATGACCTACTTCATGATGCCGAGCGCGGCCAAGGAAGCCCTCAGGAAAGCCGCTGCCGAGCGCGAGGATCTGGCGCGCCCGCGTCGGCGCGAACCGAAAGGCGTAGACCGCTAGGCTGCGGTGAGGCCGCGCTCGAGGTCGTTCTGCAAGTCGGCGACGGCTTCGAGACCGACGGCAATGCGCAGCAAGTCGTCACCGATTCCGGCGGCGGCGCGCTGCTCAGGCGTCAGACGCCCGTGCGTGGTCGATGCCGGGTGCGTTAGCGTGGTCTTGGTGTCACCCAGGTTGGCGGTAATCGACAGCAGTCGACAGCAGTCGATCACTTTCCAGGCTTCGGCGCGCGTACCCTTGACGGTAAAGGAGACAATCGCGCCGCCTCCTTTCTGCTGCCGCCGGACGAGATCGAATTGTCCATGCGAGGGCAGACCGGGGTAGTAGACGCGCGCGACGCGCGGATGCGTCTCGAGCCATTGGGCCAACTCAAGCGCCTTGGCTGACTGCGCCAACATCCGTATCTGAAGCGTCTCGAGTCCCTTCAGCAAGATCCACGCATTAAACGCGGAGAGCGTCGGACCTGCCGTGCGCAGGAAGCGGAAGACCTCCTCGGTCAGCCTGCGTGGCCCGACGACCGCGCCACCGAGAACTCGCCCTTGTCCGTCGAGGTACTTGGTTGCCGAGTGCACGACCAGATCAGCGCCCAGGTCGAGCGGCCGCTGCAGGATCGGCGTGCAGAAGCAGTTGTCGACCGCGAGCAGGATGTTGTGTCGCTGGGCAATCGCCGCCAGGGCGGAAATGTCGGCCACCTCGGTGAGCGGATTTGACGGTGTCTCGAGGAAGAACAGTTTGGTTTGCGGTCGGATTGCCGCTTGCCAGGCATCAAGATCGGTCTGGCCGACAAAGCTTGTCTGCAGGCCGAAGCGTGGCATGATCGTTCCGAGCAACTGTTGTGTCGCACCGAATAGTCCGGTCGACGCAACCAGATGATCGCCAGCGCTGCACAAGGCCATCAGCAGGGCGAGAATGGACGACATTCCGGATGCGGTGGCAACGCAATCTTCGGCGCCTTCGAGCGTCGCCAAGCGATCCTGGAAGGTCTTTACGGTCGGATTGGTGAAGCGCGAGTAGACATTCCCTTCCTCTTCGCCGGAAAAGCGGGCGGCGGCTTGCGCAGCGTTGTCAAAGACGAAGCTCGAAGTCAGATACAAGGCTTCGCTGTGCTCGTTGAACTGGCTGCGTTCCTGACCGGCGCGCACGGCCAGCGTTTCGAGCGAAAGCGGGGCCTCAGTCTTGCGCATCGGGGTCAGCCGACCGACAGGAGATTGAGCTGAAGCTGCTTCGAGGTCCAGCGCTCGTCCTTGCTCAAATGGTGGTGGCCTTCACGTGCCTGTTCGATGGCCGTCAGATACTCGGGGCTGACGTCACCGGTAACATAGGATCCGTTGAAGCACGAGGTGTCGAAGCGCGATAGCGTCGGCTTCAGGTCGCGGATCGAGGCTTCGAGCGCTTGCAGATCCTGATAGACGAGTGCGTCGGCGCCAATTTCGCGAGCAATCTCTTCGCCCGTGCGACCGGTGGCAATCAGTTCGGCGCGCGTCGGCATGTCGATGCCATAGACATTGGGATAACGCACAGGCGGTGAAGCCGAGGCAAAGTAGACCTTGAGCGCACCGGCCGCGCGTGCCATTTCGACGATCTCACGACTCGTCGTGCCGCGCACGATCGAATCGTCGACGAGCAGGACGCGCTTGCCCTTGAATTCCTGGGCGACGGTGTTCAGCTTCTGGCGAACCGACCGGCGCCGCGTCGCCTGACCCGGCATGATGAACGTCCGGCCGATATAGCGATTCTTGACGAAGCCTTCGCGGTAGGGAACGCCGATTCGCTGCGCCAACTGCATGGCCGACGGGCGGCTCGAATCCGGTATCGGAATCACCACGTCGATCTGGTCGACCGGAATGTACTGGACCAGCTTGTCGGCCAGATGTTCGCCCATCCGCAGGCGTGCTTCGTAAACCGATACACCATCGATCACCGAATCTGGACGCGCGAGGTAAACGAACTCGAAGATGCACGGTGACAGCGACGCGTTCGGCGCACATTGACGCTGGTGCAGCCGATGCTCGAGATCGACGAAGATCGCTTCGCCGGGCTCGACATCGCGCAGAACCTGAAAGTTGAGCGTGTCGAGCGCGACGCTTTCCGAAGCAAAGAGGTACTCGGTTCCCTCACGCGTCTCGTTGAAGCCGAAGACGAGCGGACGAATTCCGTGCGGGTCACGAAAGGCCAGCATGCCGTAGCCGGCGATCATCGCAACGACGGCGTAAGCCCCCCGACAGCGCCGATGGACGCCGCTGACAGCGGCAAAGATGGTATCCAGGTCGAGCCGACACCCCTTGGCCGTCGCTTGCAGTTCATGCGCCAGCGCGTTGAGCAGCACTTCCGAGTCCGAGGTCGTATTGATGTGCCGCAGATCCTGGCGGAACATCTCCTCCTTCAGTTGCTGCGTATTGGTCAGGTTGCCGTTGTGTCCGAGGACGATGCCGAACGGCGAGTTGACGTAGAACGGCTGCGAGAGGGCGGAATCGAAGGCTGAGCCAGCGGTCGGATAGCGGCAATGGGCAATTCCCATGTTGCCCGGTAGCGCGCGCATGTTGCGCGTGCGAAAGACGTCGCGCACCAGGCCTGAGCCTTTATGCATGTGGAACGTATCGTCTTCGGTCGTGGCGATTCCCGCCGCGTCCTGTCCGCGGTGCTGCAGGACCATCAGACCATCGTAGAGCAACTGGTTGACTGGTGTGGTCGCAACAACTCCAAGAATCCCGCACATCGTCTTTCCCTACCCGAACCTGATTCGTTTGGCCACCTCTGCCGGCAACCATGGCTTGCTGGCGAGCACAGCCGTTTGCAAGGGTGGCGACAGATAGGCTTCGCTCCACCACTTCTCACGCGGCAAGGAAGTCATGCCGCCGAGTGCGACGAGCACCAGGACAATCGCCAGACCTCGCGCAACGCCGAAAATGACGCCCAGAAGGCGATCGGTCAGGGTCAGACCGAGCGCCTTGAGCATGCCTTGAACCGCCAGACGGAGCAAGGCCATGACGACTAGCACGCCAACAAAAACCGTCAGCCAGCCGGCGAGCACGCGCAGCGACGGCTCGGCGATCGTGGCAAATCCTTCGCCGACCGCTGGCCCCCACCACTTGGCGGCCAGGAAAGCGCCTATCCAGGCGGTCAAGGCGATGACTTCACCCACCACGCCTCGCCACAAGCCGAGCATCAGTGATGCGGCAACGACGAAAACCACAACGTAATCGAAGACCGTCATTGCTTGCCGACAACGGCTCCACTAACGCCAAGCTGCTTGAGCTTCTCGAGCGCCTTGTCGGCAGCTTCACGGTTGGGAAATGGACCAGCGCGTACGCGCGTCCGCGATCCATCCGGCGCATTGTACGACTCGGTGTAGGTGTCGACACCAGCGCCGCCGACCTTCCCCTGCAACTGCTTGGCCTTTTCGGCTTCGGTGAAGGCGCCAAGCTGTATGAAGTGCTGCGTGCGCGGTTTGCTCGCCTTCGCCTCGCCCGTCTTTCCGCTCAGGATCGCCTTCGCACGCTGCTGTTCCTGGCTTGAACGCTTGTCGTCAGCCGCCGGTTTGGCGGCAGGCTTGGCTGCTTTCTGCGCGGTGGTCTTGTCGGCCGGTTTTTGCGCCGGGCGGACGGTCTGCTTGCTCGCCGACGGAAGCACCGGCGAAGTCGCCTTCCTGGTTTCTGGAGTCTTGTCGGCTGCTTTCGGGGTTAGCGCGCTGTTCTCGGCATCGCCCCGCCGGCCGCCTGGCGAGCTCACGGCACCAGCTTTGGCGCCGGCCGCATCGACCGCATCGCCGGGCACCGCCGAAACGGCCGGCTGCTCAACGCCGGTTGCCTTGGCCGGCGAGCCCGGCGCCGCTGCGCCTGGTTTGAACGGCAGTTGATCCTGTCCCGGTATGCGAATCTGAACGTTCTGTACCAGCGGCTTCGGTTCCTCGTCCATGACCATCGGCAATACGACGGCGGCCAGTCCCGCGAAAGCAACCGCTCCAACCAGACGGCGACGTGCCCGCTTTTTCAGTTGCAGTTGGGGGTCACTGGTTTCAGTCATCGATAGCGTGGATATGCACTGGCGTACCGGCGTCGCGTACTGGCGTCGCTGTAGTCAGCGACCAAGGTTCAATGCCTGCATGACGGCTGCGACCGTTTGGAAAGATCCGAAGACGACGATTCTATCATCTTCCTTGGCCATCTTGGCGGCGCAGTCGAACGCTGCGCCGGGCGAAGCAAAGCACCGGTAAGCGCCGCCCAGCCCGTCACCGACGAAGCTAGCCAGATGCGCTGCCGTCGCCGCTCGCGGGCCAGCCAGGTCGGTCAGCATCCACTGGTCTACCTTGCCCGCCAGGGGCGCCAGCGAAGCGGCAATATCCTTGTCGGCCAACATGCCGACCACCGCGAAGGTTCGCGCGCAATAGCCCAGGTCGGCAAGATTGCTTGCCAGTTCGCCCACCGCTTGCGGATTGTGCGCCACATCCAGAACGATCGTCGGCCTTCCCGGCAGAACCTGAAAGCGACCAGGAAGCTGCAGCTCGATCAAACCGCGCCGGACAGCCTGCATCGACAAGGGCAGGCGGGCGCGCAACAATTCGCCGGCGGCGAGCGCGACGCTGGCATTGCGCAGCTGGCAGCGGCCACGCAGCGCCGGGTTCGCCAGGCCACCGCGACGTAGTCCGTCGCGACCCCAGAAGGTCCACTGGGTGCGGTCGCCGAAGTAGCCGAAGTCACGCCCGAGCAGGTGCAGATCGGCCCCGATCGCCAGCGCATGCTCGACCAGCGACGCCGGTGGCTCGGGGTCGGCGCACAGCGCCGGTCGACCAGGTCGAAAGATGCCGGCTTTCTCGACGCCGATTGCCGCGCGGGTATTGCCCAGCCATTCGGTATGATCCAGCGCGATACTGGTAACGATCGCACAGTCCGCATCGTAGGCATTCACCGCATCGAGTCGGCCGCCGAGCCCGACTTCGAGGATGACCACTTCTGCCTGGCAGGCGCGGAATACTTCGACGGCGGCCAGCGTCGCGAATTCGAAGTAGGTCAGCAAAGTTGCGCCGGCGGCCTGGCGGGCGCTTTCGACACAGGCAAATGCGCGGGCCAGGGTGGCGTCGTCCACCGCCTGGCGATCGATGCGTGTGCGCTCGTTGAAATCGATCAGGTGGGGCGACGTGTAGCAGCCGACGCGGTAGCCAGCGAAGCTGTAGATGGCTTCCAGATAGGCGCAGGTGGACCCTTTGCCGTTCGTTCCGCCGACGGTGATCAGTGGGCACGACACGTCTTGCCCGAGAATCTGTTTGACCCGAACGACGCGTTCCAGGCCGAGTTCGATCCCGCTCTGACCCTTGGGGTGCAAGGCCTCGAGGTGGGCCAGCCAGAGTGCCAGAGGAGAATCGGCGGCAGGAGTGGCCGCCTCTCCGCCCGCAGCGCTGCTGGCAGCGGTCACGCGTCAGGCCCGCGCAATCCAACGCACGCGCAAGGTCGGCTGGCGCGCGGCGCTGTCGATGGCTGAGCTTCATCGCGCGAGCGACGAACGGCTTCGCTGCGCTGGGCAACAGCGCGCCAAGCCCAGCGCGCCGCACCGCCGTACGGCGGTTCGCTGCTCACGCTGCAGCCGGCCTCTTCTGCAACATCGCGAGCAGGCCGGCGAGACGTTCGCGCATTTCTCGACGGTCGACGATGAGGTCGATGGCGCCTTTGTCGAGCAGGAATTCGGAGCGCTGGAAGCCCTCGGGCAGCGTTTCACGTACGGTCTGTTCGATCACTCGCGGGCCGGCAAAACCGATCAGCGCGCCCGGCTCGGCAATCACGATGTCGCCGATGAAAGCGAAGGATGCCGAAACACCGCCCATCGTCGGATCGGTAAGGATCGAAATGAAAGGCAAGCGGGCCTGCCCAAGACGCGTCAGGGTAGCCGTCGTTTTCGCCATCTGCATCAGCGAAAACAGGCCTTCCTGCATGCGCGCACCACCGGAAGCGCTGACGCAGATGAACGCCAGCCGTTGGTCGATCGCCGCCTGTACGCCGCGCACGAAACGTTCGCCCAGCACTGACCCCATCGAGCCGCCCATGAAATCGAACTCGAAAGCGGCAAGCACGACGGGAAAGGTCCGGATCGAACCGCGCACGACGACCAGCGCATCGCTTTCGCCGGTCGCCGCGCTGGCGTCACGCAGACGCTCGGGATAGGGGCGGCTGTCCTTGAACAGCAGCGAATCGACCGGCAACACTTCAGAGCCGATCTCCGAACGGCCCTCGGCGTCGAGCAGCAGGTCGATCCGTGCGCGCGCATCAAGCCGGTTGTGGTAACCGCATTTCGGGCAGACATTACAGTTCTTGGCCAGATCGCTCGCGTAGAGCACAGCGTCACAGCCTGGGCACTTGCTCCAGAGTCCCTCTGGCAGGGCCGATCGCCGCTCGACGCCGGGCTCGTTGCGTTTGATCTTGGGCGGCAACAGCTTGTTCAACCAGCTCATGGTCTTCCTCGTGAGTCGGACGCCACGCCGTCGATTCCGCGGCGGAGGTCGGCGACCAATGCAGCAACGCGCTGGCAGGCCTGCTCCGGTGCCGAGCGCTCGATTTCTTCGATGATCCGACTGCCGACGACCACTGCGTCGGCCACCGCCGCGACCGCTGCGGCGGTCGCGGCGTCGCGGATGCCAAAACCGACGCCGATGGGGACGCCAGTGCGCGCGCGGATATCCGGAACGCGCGCGGCGACGGCAGCGATGTCGAGCGCGCTGGAGCCGGTTACCCCCTTCAGCGAAACATAATAGATGTAGCCGCGAGCCAGTTTGCCAACCTCAGCGATGCGCGCAGGATTCGAGGTGGGTGCCAGCAGGAAAATCGGCGCCAGTGCATGACGGCCGAGGATCGCGGCAAAATCGGCGCTTTCTTCAGGCGGGTAGTCAACGACCAGAACGCCATCCACACCGGCCGATGCGGCTGCTTCGGCAAAGGCCTCGGCCCCCATCGCTTCGATCGGGTTGGCATAGCCCATCAGGACGAGCGGGGTCGTCTGGTCATCCGCCCGGAAGGCGCGCACCATCGCCAGCACCTGGCGCAGGCTGACGCCGTTCGCCAGCGCGCGCTCCGAGGCGCGCTGAATCGTCGGCCCATCGGCCATCGGGTCGGAAAAGGGAACGCCCACTTCAATGAGGTCGGCGCCAGCGCTCACCAGCGTATGCAGCAAGGGAACCGTCAACGCTGGTGCAGGATCGCCGGCGGTGATGAAGGGGATCAGTGCCTTGCGCCCCTGCTCGCGCAGGCGGGCAAATGCAGTTTCAATTCGCGCCATGGTCAGAAGGTAATCGCCGATTTCTCGGCCACGGTATGCATGTCCTTGTCACCACGCCCGGACAGGTTGACTAGAAGAATGTCGTCCTTGGCCAGCGTCGGCGCGAGCCGGGCCGCGTAAGCCAGCGCGTGACTCGATTCGAGCGCAGGGATGATTCCCTCCATGTGGCAGAGATCGTGAAAGGCCTGCAGCGCCTCGGCGTCGCTGATCGTGACGTACTCTGCCCGGCCGCTATCTTTCAGCCACGCGTGTTCGGGGCCAACGCCCGGATAGTCGAGCCCGGCCGAGATCGAGTGGGTCGCGATGATCTGGCCATTTTCGTCCTGCAGGAGGTAGGTGCGGTTGCCATGCAGCACTCCGGGCCGGCCGGCCGTCAGCGAAGCCGCGTGGCGCCCAGTGGACATGCCGTCACCGGCCGCCTCGACGCCGATCAGGCGAACGCCGGCCACCGGGATGTACGGGTGGAAGATGCCCATCGCGTTCGATCCGCCGCCGACGCAGGCAATCACTGCGCTCGGCTGGCGGCCGCATTGCTCCTGCATCTGGGCGATCGATTCGCGCCCGATCACCGATTGAAAGTCGCGCACCATCATCGGATAGGGGTGCGGGCCGGCAACCGTGCCAATGATGTAGAACGTATCGGAAACGTTCGTCACCCAGTCGCGCATCGCCTCATTCAAGGCATCCTTGAGCGTCTGTGAACCGCTGTTCACCGGAACCACCTCGGCGCCCAGCAACTTCATGCGGTATACGTTGGCGGCTTGCCGCCGCATGTCCTCCGACCCCATGTAAACGACGCACTGCATGCCGTAGCGCGCGGCGACTGTCGCCGTCGCAACACCGTGCTGGCCGGCACCGGTCTCGGCAATGACGCGCCGCTTGCGCATGCGGCGGGCCAGCAGCGCCTGCCCGATGCAGTTGTTTATCTTGTGTGCGCCGGTGTGGTTCAGGTCTTCGCGCTTCAGGAAAATCTGCCCGCCAGCGAGCGCGTCCGACCAACGCCGAGCGTGATACAGCGGGCTGGGCCGGCCGACGTAGTGCCTCAGGTCGCTTTCAAACTCGGCCATGAACTGCGCATCGTGCATGGCGGCCGCATAGGCCTCGCGCAGATCTTCGAGCGCCGGAATCAGGGTTTCGGCCACGAAGACACCTCCGTAGTGGCCGAAATGGCCTTTTGCATCAGGTAGATCGTACTCGGAAACCACTATCCACAAACTCCTTGCCGGGGGCCACGAGCTAACGCCCGTGCGGCCCGCCGTCGACTGAACACTGAGCGGCGATGGACTGCCCGAGCGCCGGCCCGGCCGTTCCAACGGGTAGCGCAGGCCGCCTACTCGCCGCGTTGGTCGGCTGCCCGCACGGCCTTGACGAAAGCGCGGATCTTCTTCGCATCCTTGATTCCCTTGTCGGCCTCGACGCCAGAGGAAACGTCGACGGCCGCCGGCTTGAGGCGGCGCACGGCGTCGCCGACATTGCCGGCATCCAGTCCCCCGGAGAGAATCAGCGGCTTGCCCAGCGTCGGCGGCACCAGAGACCAGTCGAAGACCTTGCCGCCGCCGCCGTAACCCTCCACGAAGGCATCGAGAAGAAGCGCCTGCGCCGAGGGAAAGCCCGCCGCGTATTGTAGCAAATCCATGCCCGCCCGCACGCGCGCCGCCTTGACGTACGGGCGATCGAACTGGCGGCAATACGCTTCATCCTCGTCGCCGTGCATTTGCAGCAAATGGATGGGGACTGCGGCGAGCGTCGCGCGCACCCGAGCCGGGTCGGCATTGACGAATAGTCCAACGATCGTCACCAGCGGCGGCACGCGACTGGCCAGGGACGCCGCCGTCGCCAGATCGACGTAACGCGGGCTAGGCGGGTAAAAGACCAGGCCCAATGCATCGACGCCCGCGTCGACGGCATCCTGCAGATCGCTGGCACGCGTCAGGCCACAGATCTTGATTCGCGTCTTCATCTTTCAAACGGATCGGTGATGGCGCGCGCGTTCACCGCGAGAGGCAGCAGCGGAACATCGTCGGCAACCGGCAGGCCCCAGCGCGCCGGATAGTGGACGGCCACGAGATAAAGCCCATCGGCCGTAAAGGTTGGCGCAGCCAAGCGGCGGTCGCGGCTGGCCAGCAGGCTGCTGATCCAGTCGGGTGCTTGCTTGCCCTGGCCGACATGCACCAGACTGCCGACCAGATTGCGCACCATATGGTGGAGAAAAGCCGAGGCAATGAAATCGAAGACGAGCAGATCGCCGTTTCTCTCGACGCGCGCCTGGTACATGAACTTCACCGGCGACACGGCCTGGCACTCGGCGGCGCGAAAAGCTGAGAAGTCGTGTTCGCCAAGGAGCAAACCGGCGGCCGCCTGCATCGCGTGCACGTCCAGAGGGTGGTGATACCAGCCTAGCCGGCCGTGCCAGACGCCAGGCCGATGCGCACGATTGAGCAGGAGATAGCGGTAGTGTCGGGCAAGCGCCGAAGCGCGCGCATGAAAATCCGCTTCAACGGCATGTGCCCAGCGAACGGCAACGCTCGTCGGTAGAAAGGTATTGCTCCCGCGCACCCAGGCGTACAGCGAACGGTCTAGCATGGTATCGAAATGAACGACCTGGCCCAGCGCGTGCACTCCGGCGTCGGTCCGACCGGCGCAAACAACCTTTAGCTCGGCCCCGGAAAACTGTCTGAGCGCTCCCTGCAGGGCATCTTGTACACTATTCCCGGTCGGCTGCTGCTGCCATCCGCAGAAACGGCTACCATCGTACTCGAGCGCGAGAGCGATCCGCACGCGCTACATCCGCTGCAGGCAAAGAGCCACTAGCAAACCACATGCCAGCAGGATGGCCAGATAGTCAAGGCAGGACAGCGGCGAGTCTGCCAGTTCGATCACCTCGCCCCCGGCATGTCCCCCGACACGCTCTTGCTGCGTAAGCAGGCTACGCCAATCACGCAAATTTGCGGGCATCTGATCAACCTGGCGCAGCACGAGGAGCAGGCGCACGAGGAAACGATCGCTGTCGACACGGCAGCGGCGAAACGGCTGCAGCAAGCGGTGCAGACCCCTTAGCAAGTCGGGCAAAGGCATCCAGCGACGCAGAACGGCAACTGCCATCAGCACCAGCAGCAGACGAGCGACATGCGTCATTGCCGTCGCCAGCCCTTCTCGGGTAGGCGCCAGTGCGCCTTGCCAGGCGGGCTCGCCAGCTTCTCCCCAGGCGAAAACGACAAACAGGGAAACGATCAGCCAGCGCGTGCTCCACGCCAAGCGTTTCCAATCTTGCCGAACGCTCTCGCCGAAAACGGCCAATAACAGAAGGGTCAGCAGAATATGCCAAGCGACAAGCGACTGCCCGGCAAGAACGAACGAGAACCAGATGAACAGCAACGTCGTTGGATGCAAGACCGGCCACTTGCCGTTCGCTCGTCGGCGGCTGCTCGTCTGCCCCTTGCCAGACTCCAATGCTTCTGCGTCCCGCACGCCAACATCAACCAGGGCCGATGGCGTCAGGCGAGCTGACGCGACCGGCGTTATCTAGGGCACCGCAAACCCTACTCGCGCAATCCGGCAAGGAGCGCTTGGGCTGCCGTTCGCTGCGTCGCATCGCCATCTCTGAGGACCTCCTGCAACAGCTCGCGAGCGCCTTCGAGGTCGCCCATCTCCTCGTATGCCTTGGCGAGTTCAATCTTGGTGGACACCTCTTCGTTGGAGCTTATTTCGAGGTCGGAAACCATGTCCATCGCGGACGAGAAATCCGAGTTCACCAGGGTATCTTCCTGTGTTCCAGAAAACCCTGGGTTGACCAGTGTGTCTTCCTGCTCCATGTCGAACGCTGTCGTCTGGGCGCCGCTCTCGGGTCGGCTACTCGGTCCAAAAACGTCAACCTCTGTCAGGTCCAGACTAATTGACGACATGTCGACCGCCGACGGCGCCTGCATGGCGTGCCCAAGAACGGTCGAATCGGTCAGCTTCACGTCGAAATCGAGCGCCCCGTCATCCGCCGACCCGATGTCGACGACCTCTTCAATCTCGCGTGCCGGTGCCAGTGGCGGCGGCGGCGATGTCTTCCCGATCGCCGTCTCGGCTCCGCGGCTCGCGAGCGGTGCGGCAAGCTCGGGCGACTCGCTCGCCAGATCAAACTGAAAGCCGAGGTCTGTGTCGTCTGAGGCGCTTCCGGCCGGAGGCCGCGGGGCCACCAGCATGGTGATCTCGGGCGGATAAATCTCGTCGGACACCGGGACAGCCCGGCTGTCGTCATCAAAATCGTCGTTGGCAAGCAGAGCGGCGTTCGGCAACGAGGCGGTCAGATCGAAATCGAGCGCCTCGCGCTGTTCGGTGTGTCGATAGGCGATCGTCTTTTCGGCGATGGGCGTGTCGCCGCCAGCCGACTTCGACGGGCTTGCTCCAGTCGTATCACTGGTGGTACCGAAGTCGAAGTCGAGATCTGCCAGTTCTGCGGTTTGCAGACGGGTTTCCACCTCGGCCGGCCGGGGTGGCATCACGTGCGTAGGTGCGTCCGTGCCGACCGCGGCCTGCGCCATCTGGGCGAGTTGTCCCGGCTTGGCGACCGTGCTCTTCAAGGCGTCGGGACGGACGATCAGCGTCGTCTCCGAATCCCGCACTGGCGCCACGGCATTGGCCACCGCACCAGCGAACAGGGGGTTGTCCGGATCGACCTGCAGGCCCATCGCGGCGGCCTTTTCCCAGTCCGGCCCGACTCCACCCGTCGCTTTGTATAGCTCGCTGACCAACAGATCGAAAGGCTTGCTGTCTTTCCGCGCGAGATAGATCTCGAGCAGCTTCAGGTGGATGGCGTGCCGTCCGGGGTCCTTCTGTTTCGCCTCGAGCAGGATTTCTTCCGCCTGTGCGTCGCGACCGTAAGCCATGTAGACATCGGCTTCGGCTACCGGGTCGACTTCATCGGTGTCAATGCTCCCCGGGCCTGCCTGGCTGAAGTCGGTTTGCGCCATCGAATGCGAGGTATCGACGCTCTGCCCGCCGGTGCTATGGAAGACCGAGTTGACCATCAGGCTGTCTCCCGCCGGGGTCAACGTGCTGCTCGCTTCGAATGGTCGACTGTTCTCCGCATCGCGCCGCCGCTTGAGCACCCAATAGGCGGCCAGCAGGGCAACCACGCCGCCACTACCGGCGAGAAATGGCGTGCTGGTGACCAGTTCTTCCAGAAAGCCGGGTTCTTCCGGCGGTGGAACTACGGCTTTCGGTTTGGGCGTTTCGGCTGGCTTGGGCGCTTCGACCGGCTTTGGTGCTTCGACCGGTCTGGCTTGCTCGACCGGCCGGACGGCCTCGGGTTTCGCTTCGCTGACCGGCGGCGCGCTGCCCGCTTCAGTTCTTGGCGGAGTCTCCGGCTTCACCTCGGCCGGCTTGTCCGGCGGTCTCGCGGTTGCTTCAGATGGCGAGGGCGACGGTGCGGGCTCGCTGCGGCTACTCGGCGCTGCCGGCGGGGCCGCTGGGGTGGCGACTGGCGGCGCAACGGCCGTGCTTGCGGGTGCGGCAGCGCTGGCCGGCTTGCCGGCCTCGGCGGCGGGTGCCGTCTTGCCGGTAGACTGCCTTTCCAGTTCGGCCAGCGTCTTGCTCTTCAGTTCAAGCAAGCGCTGCAATTCGGCCACGCTGCGCTCGAGGCTCGCCAAGCGTTCGTTGGCCTCGCGCAACGCCTTCTCTTTGGCGATCAGATCCTCGTCGGGGCGCTTGCCGGCCGCTGCCGGCAGTCTGCTGGCCGCCTCGGTCCGCGACACGCGCAATTGATCCTTGGGCTCCTGGCCGCTGGTTGCCCTATCCTCCACCCGGGTCGTGACTTTCCCGCTCGCCTGCGGCCGCGCGCCCTCGGCTGCGATTGGCGCTTCGCTGGCGGCCGTCGCCAGTCTGCGCCGGTAGCCGGCCCAATCGGCCGATTGCGCGATGACCGTCCGCCTGGCCTCTTCACGCGGAATTGCTTGCAGCGCAGCCTTGTCGGGAACCGCGAGGACTCTCCCCGCTTGCAGGCGGTTCATGTTGCCGCGGTCAAAGGCGTCGGGGTTGGCGCGATACAGGCCCGCCAGCATCTGGTCGAGCGACACTCCGTCCGGGCGCAATTCGTTGGCAATCTGGCCGAGCGTTTCACCGCGGCGCACCTCGCGCGCCGTCGCACCGTCCGTGGCCGGAACCGGCGGCTCGCTCGGCCGTGGTCGCGGACTCGCCACGCGCACAGGTGGTCGCTCTGCGCGCAGCGGTGCGTCGGCGAACGGCGGCGGCAAAGCCACCGGTTTGCTGACCGCCGTAGCGGCATTTCTCGCCGCGTACTCCGGCGGATCAAGCAGGAAGGTGTACTCGCGGATCAGGCGGCCACTCGACCAGTTCAATTCAAGCAGCACATCCATGAACGGTTCGTTGATCGGCCGCTCCGAACTCAGCCGGATGGCTGGTTGCCCATTGGCGCGCCTGATCAACGAAAAGGTGATGCCATGCAGAGCCGGAGCGTAGTCAACGCCTGCCTGCTTGAAAGCGTCCGCCGCAGCAAGCTGCGCTTTCATTCCGGCAAGCTCCTCGCGCGTGGCGAAGACCTCAACTTCGGCTCGCAGAGGCTGACCCAGGGCGGACAGGACCGTCACCTTGCCCAGACCGGCAGCGCCGCTCAGTTGCGGAAAAGCGGCGAGAGCCAGAGACGAAGCGACTACCCAGGCCGAAGTCCTTAGTCTGAAAGCCCTTGGTGTGTAATGTTTGTTCTTGGCCACGCCGCCACCCTGAGCGTCGAAATCGGGATTCTTAAAATAACATCATGAAGTTAGCCGTGCAAGCCATACTTTCTGCCGACCTGCCACCGGTGAATTTCCGAGCATCCTTGCCCAAAAAATACTTATTACATTTTTTCAACTAGTTATCAATCAGTATCCGAAGCATGCGACGGAGCGGTTCGGCCGCCCCCCACAAGAGCTGGTCACCGACTGTGAACGCCGCCAAATACTCCGGTCCCATGGCCAACTTGTGCAGCCGGCCCACCGGTATGCTGAGTGTTCCGGTAACTGCTGCTGGGGTCAGTTCGCGCTCACTAAGCTCGCGTTCGTTGGCGACAACTTTCACCCAGGCATTGCCTTGCGCAACGATCTCCTCAACCTCGTCCAACGGAACGTCGCGGCGTAACTTGATGGTCAAACCTTGCGCATGGCAACGCATCGCCCCAATGCGGACACACAGGCCGTCCACGGGTATGCTGCCAGCGGTGCGAAAAGCAGGGCGCCCGAGGATCTTGTTGCACTCGGCACCGCCTTTCCATTCCTCTTTCGACTGGCCACCGTCGGCCGGCACGTCGACCCATGGAATAAGGCTGCCGGCGAGCGGCACGTGACGGAAATTCTTCGTCGGAAAAGCCGGCGAGCGCATCGTTTCGGCCACCTTGCGGTCGATCTCGAGAATTGCCGAAGCGGGTTGCGCCAGCTCGGCTTCGACCGCGGCGTGCAAGGCGCCCATCTGGAGCAGCAACTCGCGCATGTTTTGCGCCCCGGCACCGGACGCCGCCTGGTAAGTCATCGCACTGACCCATTCGACGAGGTCGTGGCGAAACAGGCCGCTCAGGCCCATCAGCATCAAGGAGACCGTGCAGTTTCCGCCGATCCAGTTGCGCCCGCCGTTGGCCAACGCGGCGTCGATCACGTGGCGATTGACCGGGTCAAGGATGATCACCGCGTCGTCCTGCATGCGCAGTGTGGACGCCGCATCGATCCAGTGGCCCTGCCATCCGGCGGCGCGCAAACGGGGAAAGATCTCGCGTGTGTAGTCGCCGCCCTGACAGGTCACGATGATGTCCATCGGCGCGAGGTCGGCCAGCGACAGCGCATCATGCAGCTTGCCCGCGTCCTTGCCGGCGATCACCGGGGCAGCTTCGCCCACCGCCGAGGTCGAGAAATACCGCGGCTCGATATGTTGAAAATCACCCTCTTCAAGCATGCGCTGCACGAGCACCGATCCCACCATGCCACGCCAGCCCACCAGACCCACTCTATTCACCGACTTGCTCCTCTGCCATTCCATTCTTGTCCGATTCACAGGGCGGCGAGAACCGCATCGCCCATCTCCCGCGTGCCCACCTTGCGCATGCCTGGCTCATGGATATCCGCCGTGCGGTAACCTTGCGCCAGAACGGTTTTCACGGCCTGCTCGACGCGCTGGGCCGACGACTCCAGCGCAAACGTATAACGCAGCATCATCGCAGCCGAGAGAATCGTCGCCAGCGGATTCGCCACGCCCTGGCCAGCAATATCGGGCGCCGAGCCGTGGCAGGGTTCGTAGAGCCCCTTCCGATTGGCGTCGAGCGACGCGGAAGGCAGCATGCCGATCGAGCCGGTGAGCATCGAAGCCTCGTCCGACAGGATGTCACCGAACATGTTGCCAGTGACGATAACATCGAATTGCTTCGGGTTTCTGACCAGTTGCATCGCGGCGTTGTCGACCAGCATGTGACTCAGCTCGACATCGGGGTATTCATTCGCCGTTTCTTCGGCAACGTCGCGCCACAACTGGGTGGTTTCGAGCACGTTCATCTTATCGACCGAACACAACTTTCTCCGACGTTGGCGCGCCGCCTCGAAGGCGACGCGGACGATGCGGCGAATCTCGCTCTCGCTGTAGTGCATCGTGTTGAAGCCGACCCTCTCTTGCCGGCCAGCCAGTTCGCGCACCTCGATGCCACGCGGTTGGCCGAAATAGATGTCGCCGGTCAGCTCACGCACGATCAGGATATCCAGTCCGGCGACGACTTCGCTTTTCAGCGTCGAGGCATTCGCCAACTCGGGATAGAGAATTGCCGGGCGCAGGTTGGCGAACAGGCCGAGATGCTTGCGGATCCCCAACAACCCTCTTTCCGGGCGCAGCTCGCGCGCCAATCGGTCCCATTGCGGACCGCCAACCGCGCCGAGCAGGACCGCATCGGCGTCTTGCGCAAGCTGTTGCGTGGCCAGCGGGTAAGGATCGCCGGTCGCATCGACCGCGCAACCGCCGAGCAGGCCCTCTTCCATTTCGAAACCCAGGTCAAGCGTGCGCAGCACTCGCACCGCTTCGGCCATGATTTCCGGCCCAATGCCGTCACCAGGAAGAATACAGATTTTCATTCGCATTTCCTCAAATCACGCGATTATGTCACAGCACTGGCGTCTCGTCAGATGCCGCCGGCGCCTCGCCAGCCTCGCTCGCGCCTAACGCGCACGCCGCGCACCGGCATACAGGGGATATACGCGCTCGGCATAAACCCGCAGGTCGGCGATGCGCGACTCGTGCGACGGATGCGTAGACAACCACTGCGGCGGCTGGCCGCGGACGGTGCGGCCCATCTTTTCCCATAGGGCAATCGCGGCAAATGGATCGTAGCCGGCGCGTGCGGCGAGTTCGACACCGATGCGATCCGCTTCCTGTTCCATCTCGCGCGAGTTCGGTCGCATATACGCCAGATCGCCCAAGGTCCCGATGACGCTTTGGCCGAGCCCGGAGTCGATGCCGAAGTAAGCCCCGATCAAGGCCCCGCCAATGCTGGCCGCCGCACCTACGCCAGCCGCCCGGCTCGCCTTCTCACGCCCATGCTCGCGCAAGGCGTGCGCGATCTCGTGTCCCATCACGCCGGCAAGTTCATCGTCGGTCAGCTGCAGTTGTTCGAGCAGGCCAGTGTAGACGGCCATTTTGCCGCCCGGCATGCACCACGCGTTCAACTCGGAAGAAGTGATCACATTGACCTCCCAGGGCCAGGCTGTCGCGTCGCCGCGGAAAGCCGCGGTCATCGGAATCAGCCGCTGGGCAACCTGGCGCACGCGCTCGAACTGTTGGGGGTTGCGATTGAGGCGATTCTTGGCATGCGCCTCGCGCATGGCCTCCTGGTAGGCTTTGGCGGCCGAGCGATTGATCTCGCCCGATGAGACGAGCATGGTTTGTCCGCGTTGGACACCGACTGTTCCGGCGGACGTCGTTCGGGTCGTCGCACAGCCGGCCGTCAGGCCGACGAGCAGCGCGGCCAGGCAGCAGGCGCGCAAGAGACCAATCTTCATGGCGTTTTCCTCCCAATCAGTGTCAACTTCTGGCGACGCGCCGAGTGTGCCCGGCGTCGACCTCGACCAGATCGCTGGGCGGGATCCAGCGTGCGACGAAAAGCAGACCGACCAGGGCAAAGCTCGCGCTGAGTGTATAGGTCGGCCCCGCGCCGAGGCGTTCCCACGACCACCCGCTGAGCAGCCCGCCGAGCAGGCCACCGGCGCCAAAAGAAACGCTCGAGTACAAAGCCTGCCCGCGCGCCTGGCAGTTTCCTGGAAACCAGCGATTCACCGCGGCAATGGCGGCTGCGTGGTAGGCACCAAAGGTCAGCCCGTGCAACAGTTGGGCGAGGAGAATCAAAGGCCAGTGGTCGACGCACCAGCCGATGACCAGGAAGCGGATGGCGGCTGCGGCGAAGCAGACGAGAAGAATGGTACGCAAGCCATAGCGGCGTAGCAAGTCGATCATGAAGAAGAAAACAGCAATCTCGGCGAGTACGCCGAGCGACCACAGACTGCCAACCGACAGTGTGCTGTACTGATGGCTGGCGAGGTGTATGGAGTAGAAAACGTAAAGCGCGCCGTGTGCCGCCGACATGGCAAAGCAGGCAGCAAACAGGGCGCGCACGCGCGGCTGGCGGAGAATGTCTACGATGGCCTGCGCCTGAGCTGCACCGGCAGCAAGCTCGACCGGCTCGGGTACCAGGACCGCGCACAGCAGGGTGCTGCTGAGTAGCGCAAAGATCACCCAGAGCAGGCGCGGCAGACCGCTTCCATCGAGCAACGCTCCGGTTGCCATGACCGCAACAATGAAGCCGATCGATCCCCACACACGGATCCGGCTGTAGCGCCCCGGATTGTCGCGCAGATGGGCAAAGGTCACGGTCTCCACCAAGGGGAGAGCGGCGCTCCAGAAGAAAGCAAACAGCGCCATCGCCATCAGCATGGCGGCGAAGGAGCGCGCGAGGAAAAACGCCGAGAAGCTTATCAGACCGAGCGCTGCGGCCAGGCGCACGGCCGGTAGTCGGTGTACCAGTCGATCGGCCAGCGCCCCCCACAGGTACGGTGCAAGCAGGCGCATCAACGGGAGCTGCGACATCAACAGGCCGATGTCCCAGGCGGAAAAGGCAAGCGACTCCAGGTACAGCCCGAAATACGGTGAGAAAGCACCGATGCAGGCAAAGTGAAAAAAGTAGTAGCCCGACAGCCGCCAATAGGGCAAAGGTTGCATCAGGCGCTTCTAGCGGACGCCTGCCCGCGTGCCGACACGCGCCGGCTCAGTCGCCGCTCTTGTGGGCAACGAGCATGCGGTACATCTGGTCCTTGAGCCGGACGCGCTGCTTCTTCAGATTCTCGAACGCGAAATCGTCCACCGGGACATCATCCTCCTCGAGCCGTTCGACTTCCCTGGTCACCTGATGGTATTCGTCGTACAAGTTGCCGAATTTCTCGCTTGATGCCTTGAGCGCGTGGATCGAGTCAACATACTCGGGGAAGTCAAGATGAAGGTCGTGGTGCTCAACTTGCATGATCATAGCCTCAGGAGACTCCGGCCGGCCCGATGCGCGACCAGACGGCGCGATTATACTGGCTACAGCCGCCGGTCGTCACTTGCCCGGGGTGGCCGGAACGCGTCCGGCAAGCTGTGGGGTAAGGCAGCGGACGTCACCACACTGGGCGCGATGGCGCAGGGCGAGATCGATCAGGACGAGCGCCAGCATCGCCTCGGCAACCGGGGTCGCGCGCAGGCCGACGCAGGGATCGTGTCGACCGTGCGTTTCGACGATCGTCGGCTGTCCGTCGATGTCTATCGACCGACGTGGCAAGCGAATGCTCGAGGTTGGCTTGACCGCCAGCTTGACGAGGATCTCCTGTCCGCTCGATATGCCGCCGAGCACGCCGCCCGCATGATTGGACAGAAAACCCTGCGGTGTCATCTCGTCGCCGTGCTCGCTGCCTTTTTGCTGCACGCTGGCGAAACCGGCGCCGATCTCGACTCCCTTTACTGCATTGATGCTCATCATCGCGTAGGCGATCTGTGCATCGAGCCGATCATAAACAGGTTGTCCCCAACCAGGTGGGACGCCGCTGGCGCTCACCGTGACCAGTGCTCCGACCGAATCACCCGCCTTGCGCAACTGATCCATATAGTCTGCAAGTTGCGGGACGATCTCGGCGTTCGGCGCGAAGAAGGGATTGCTGGCAATCTCTTCGCGTGCGACGAACGGGATTTCGATCGGCCCCAGGCGACTCAGCCAACCGCAGATCTCCACCCCATGGCGCACGGCCAACCACTTGCGGGCAATCGCTCCGGCGGCCACGCGTACGGCGGTTTCGCGCGCCGAAGAACGTCCGCCGCCACGGGGATCGCGCAGGCCGTACTTCTGCAGGTAAACGTAGTCCGCATGACCGGGCCGGAAAGTCGTCGCGATCTCGGCATAATCTTTGCTGCGTTGGTCCTGGTTGCGAATCAGCAGGGCGATCGGCGTTCCCGTTGTCTTGCCGGCGAATACACCGGAAAGGATCTCGACCTGATCCGGCTCGCGCCGCTGCGTCACATGGCGCGAAGTTCCAGGCCGACGCCGGTCGAGATCGGCCTGGATGTCCGCCGCACTGATCGGCAGACCAGGCGGACACCCGTCCACAACGCAGCCGATCGCCGGTCCGTGCGACTCACCAAACGATGTCACGCAAAACAGGGTGCCGATCGTGTTGCCGGACATAACTGCCTCATCGAAGTTGTAACTGCCGGGTTGCGCATGCCGGCGGGCAGTCTACCACAGGGGTGGCGAGCAGACGCTCGCCACCCGTCATCGCCAGCCGGGTCGGCCTCGGGGGAACGATCCGTAGACGCGCGGCGCCAGCGTTCAGCGTCCGCCTAGCCCTCGCCAGCAAGACCTTGCTGGTTCTCCGCTTCGTGCTTTGCCGTAAGCCCGAAGTAAGTATTGCTGATTATGATCGGGCGCCAGTCATGGCAAGTGACTCGACAACAGTCCCTTTTGGAGGAGGAAAAACAAAGTGAACGACGACATCGTTGCGCGGATTGAGTCCAATCCGAAGTTTCACCAGTTCGTGCAGAAGCGCAATTCGTACGGCATCATCATGTCCATCCTGATGATCTTCGCCTACTACGGCTATATTCTGCTGATTGCTTTCAACAAGGAATGGCTGGCCACCAAGCTCGCACCCGGAATGGTGACTTCCATCGGGATTCCGCTCGGGGTTGGGGTCATCGTGTTCACCATCATCCTGACCAACATCTACATTCGGCGCGCCAACACGGAATTCGACGATCTCAATGCCCAAATTCTCAAGGAGGCGAACAAGAAATGATCAGCCAATCGACCCGCAAAATCCTCTTCGCTACGGCTGGTCTGCTCGCCACGGGTGGCGTCCTGGCGGCTGGCGCCGACCTCGGCAACACCACCAAGCAAGCCACCAACTGGGTGGCGATTGCCATGTTCGTCGTCTTCGTTGCGATTACGCTCGGCATCACCAAGTGGGCGGCGGCGCGCACCAAGACGGCAGCCGACTTCTACACGGCCGGTGGCGGAATCACCGGTTTCCAGAACGGCTTGGCGATTGCCGGCGACTACATGTCGGCCGCATCGTTCCTTGGAATTTCCGGCTTGGTTTTCGCCAACGGCTTTGACGGCCTGATCTTCTCGATCGGCTGGCTGGTCGGCTGGCCGGTGATCACCTTCCTGATGGCCGAACGCCTGCGCAACCTCGGAAAGTTCACCTTTGCCGACGTCGCCGCGTACCGCTTTGCGCAAACCCCGATGCGCACCTTCGCAGCGACCGGTTCGCTGGTCGTCGTCGCGTTCTACATGATTGCCCAGATGGTCGGCGCCGGTCAGTTGATCAAAGTCCTCTTTGGTCTGGAGTATACGGTGGCGGTGATCATCGTCGGCGTGCTGATGATGTGCTACGTGCTCTTCGGTGGTATGACCGCGACGACCTGGGTGCAGATCATCAAAGCAATCATGCTGCTCACCGGTGCGACGTTCATGGCCCTCGCCGTGCTCTGGAAGTTCGGCTTCAACCCCGAGGCGCTGTTTGCCAAGGCGGTCGAGATCCATTCCAAACACGATGCCATCATGTCGCCTGGCGTGCTGATCAAGGACCCCGTATCGGCCATTTCCGTGGGAATGGCGCTGATGTTCGGTACCGCCGGCCTGCCACACATCCTGATGCGCTTCTTCACCGTGCCGAGCGCCAAAGAGGCGCGCAAGTCGGTTGGCTGGGCGACGACCTGGATCGGCTACTTCTACATTCTTACCTTCATCATCGGCTTCGGCGCCATCGTCATGCTCACCCAATCGCCCGAGCTGTACTACGTTGATGGCGATCTCGCCAAGGGTCTGAAGGGCGGCGGCAACATGGCCGCTGTACACCTGTCGAACGCCGTCGGTGGCAACTTGTTCCTCGGCTTCATCTCGGCCGTCGCCTTCGCGACGATTCTCGCCGTCGTTGCCGGCCTGACGCTCTCGGGTGCCTCAGCCGTCTCGCACGACCTCTATGCAACGGTGCTCAAGCACGGCAACGCCGATTCCGCTTCGGAACTGCGCGTGTCGCGGATCACCACCATCTGCCTAGGCATCGTCGCGGTCTTCCTCGGCATCGCTTTCGAGAAGGAAAACGTCGCCTACATGGTGATGCTGGCCTTCGTCATCGCGTGTTCGGCGAACTTCCCGATTCTGTTCATGTCGGTCTTGTGGAAAGACTGCACGACCAAGGGCGCGGTCGCCGGCGGCATCGTCGGGCTGGTCAGCTCGGTCGTTCTGACCATTCTCTCGGCGTCGGTGTGGGAAGCGGTCCTGAAGAATCCGAAAGGAAGTGCGTGGTTCCCGTATTCGTCACCCGCAATCTTCTCGATGACCGCTGCCTTCGTGGTCATCTACATCGTCTCGAAGATGGATAACAGCAAGCAGGCGCAGCTCGAACGGTCGCTTTATCCAGCTCAGCGGGTTCGCTCGGAAACCGGCGTCGGTGCGGCTTCTGCCTCGGGTCACTGAGCGAAGCGGAGAGATCTTGCTGTTGGACGGCGTGCGCAATGGTTGCGGCATCCCACCCGATGAGCGTCGACTGGCCCAAGTGACTCACACCGGGGATACGTAGCCGCTATCGGCACGCTGGACAACACAACGGCTCGGGGTATAACCCCCGAGCCGTTTCTTTGTGCAGTCCGTCTATTGAAGGGAAGGCTTGTCGGCGGGCGGTCCTCGCCGCGCGGATCAGCAGAACCCGCTTGGCGCTACTCGACGGTCACCGACTTGGCCAGGTTACGCGGTTTGTCAACGTCAGTCCCGCGCACCAGCGCAACGTGATAGGCCAGCAACTGCAGTGGCACCACGTGCAGCAGCGGCGACAGGGCGCCGTAGTGCTCGGGCAGATGCAGGACATGCACGCCGTCGGATTCCTTCATCTCGCTGTCGGCATCGGCAAAGACATACAGTTCGCCACCACGCGCGCGGACTTCCTGCAGGTTCGACTTCAGCTTTTCGAGCAAGACATCGTTTGGTGCGACGGCGATCACCGGCATCTCACGATCGACCAGGGCGAGTGGTCCATGCTTCAGTTCGCCGGCTGGATACGCCTCGGCGTGAATGTAGGAGATCTCCTTCAGCTTCAGCGCGCCCTCGAGCGCAATCGGATAATGCCGGCCACGGCCAAGGAAGAGCGCGTGTTGCTTCATCGAAAAGCGTTCCGACCAAACGCGAATCTCCGGCTCAAGTTCGAGCGCGCTGGCGACCGCCATTGGCAGGTGGCGAACGGCGTGCAACTCGGCGGCTTCGGCTTCCGGCCCAAGACGCGAGCGTAGCTTGGCCAGCACCAGCGTCAGCAGGTAGAGCGCGGCAAGCTGCGTGGTAAAAGCTTTGGTCGAGGCCACGCCGATCTCCGGGCCGGCACGGGTGATGAAGCGCAGGGCGTTTTCCCGCACCAGCGAGGACTCGGGAACATTGCAGATGCACAGCGTGCGCGACATGCCGAGCGCTTTGGCATGCTGCAGGGCAGCCAGCGTGTCGGCGGTTTCGCCGGACTGCGAAATGGTCACGACCAGGGTGCGCGGGTCGGGAACCGATTCGCGATAGCGGTACTCACTCGCCACTTCCACCGCACACGGTATTCCGGCAATCGCTTCAAGCCAGTAGCGTGCGACCAGACCGGCGTGATAGCTCGTGCCACAGGCGATGATCAGCACCTGTCCGACATCCTTGAGCAGGGCTTCGCTCTCGGCACCGAATAGCCCCGCTTGAATGCTGCGCGCGGCGCCAAGCATTTCGAGTGTATTCGCCAGGGCCACCGGCTGCTCGAAGATCTCCTTCTGCATGAAATGCCGGTAATGCCCCAGCTCGATCGCGTCGGCCGACAGGTGCGATTCGGTTTCCGGCCGGTCAACCGGCGTGCCATCGACTCGTGCGATCGTGTAGTGACTACGCAACAACTCGGCACAGTCGCCGTTTTCCAGGTACACCATGCGCCGCGTGACCTGCACCAGCGCCGAAGCGTCAGACGCTGCGTAGCACGCGTCGTCGGTCAGACCAAGCAAGAGCGGCGCACCCTCGCGCGCCACGACGACACGCTCGGGATCACTTTCGCGCAGAACTGCGATGGCATACGCTCCCTGGAGTTGGGCGACCGCCTGACGAACGGCAGTCAGCAAGTCGGGCGCGGTCTTGAGTTCGTGCGACACCAGATGCGCGACGACCTCGGTATCGGTATCAGAGTCAAAGGTGTAGCCTTCGCCCTTCAGATACGCTCGCAAGGGCTCGTGGTTTTCGATGATGCCATTGTGGACGACGGCCAGCCCATGCGAAACATGCGGGTGAGCGTTGCGCTCGCAGGGAACGCCATGCGTCGCCCAGCGTGTGTGGGCAATGCCGGTGTTACCGGCAGCCTGCGACGCTTCAACCTGGGCAGTCAGCTCGGCAACGCGTCCAACCGAGCGCAAACGATGCAGACCACCTTCGTTGATCAGGGCCAGGCCAGCCGAATCGTAGCCGCGATACTCCAGCTTGCGCAGGCCTTCGAGAAGGATGGGGACAACATTGCGGTCGGCAACCGCGGCGACGATACCACACATGGTCAGGTCACTTTTTAGCTTTTTTGGGCCGTTGCCAGCCCGGGAGGGAAACCTGCCGAACACGCGAGAGCGTTAGCGTATCCGGCGGAGCGTCCTTGGTCAGGGTCGTACCCGCACCGAGGGTCGCGCCGCGGCCAACGGTTACGGGAGCGACCAGTTGCGTATCGGAACCAATGAAAGCGTCGTCCTCGATCAGCGTCTTGAACTTGTTGGCGCCGTCATAATTACAGGTGATCGTTCCGGCGCCAATGTTGACCCGGCTGCCGACGACCGCGTCGCCGACGTAAGCCAGGTGATTGGCCTTCGATTGTGCGCCGAGTTTCGTATTCTTCAGTTCGACGAAATTGCCGACATGCGCGCCGACAGCCAGCTCGGTTCCCGGCCGCAGCCGGGCATACGGACCGACCACGGCGTCCGGTCCGATGAGCGCATCCTCGATGTGACTGAAAGCGGCCACCCGCGCACCGGCGCCGACCTGTGCATTCTTGAGAACGCAGGCCGGGCCCACCTCGACGGCTTCGTCAAGGACCACTCGGCCTTCGAAGACGCAGTTGACATCGATGAAAACGTCGCGCCCACAGATCAGTTCCCCGCGCACATCGATGCGCGCCGGGTCGGCCAGGCGAACACCACGTTCCATCAGGCTCTCGGCATTCCGGCGCTGAGCGATGCGCTCGAGTTGGGCGAGCTGCACCTTGCTGTTGACCCCAATGACTTCCCACTCGCCTTGTGGCTGCGTGGTGGTGATCGGCAACGCTGCCGCTAATGCCATACCGACGATGTCGGTGAGATAGTATTCCCGCTGCGCATTGTCGTTCGACAGCCGGGCGAGCCAGCCAACCAGGCGTTCGGTCGGGAGCGCGATGATTCCCGTGTTTACCTCGTGAATCGCGCGCTCCACGACGCTGGCATCCTTGTCTTCGACGATTCGCTGAACGGCGCCCGCGGCGTCGCGGACGATGCGCCCATAGCCGGTAGGGTCAGGCAGTTCGACGGCCAAAATGGCCAGGGCGTTGCGTGCTGCGTGTACGAGTCGCTGCAGCGTGTCGACCTGAGTCAGCGGTACGTCGCCGTAGAGAATCAGTGTTGTTCCACCCGGTGCCAGATGCGGTGCTGCTTGCATCACTGCGTGTCCAGTACCGAGCTGTGGGTCCTGCAGGACCCAGGTCAAGTCAGGCGCATCCAGCGCCGCGCGCACGACATCGCCCCCGTGTCCATAGACGAGACATAGCGTCTCCGGCGCCAGCCGGCGTGCCGTTTCGATGACGTGCTGGACCAAAGGCTTGCCGGCCAGCGGATGCAGCACCTTGGGCAGATTCGAATGCATGCGCTTGCCCTGGCCGGCAGCGAGGATGACGATATTCATGGGCTGGTCGTAGTTGCTCAGGAAGTTATTTCGACGTCTACCCGCACGCGTGGAGCGCGACTCCCGGCCGGGCTGGTGGCAGCGCGGGTTCCGCCGGAGCGGGTCCGCAGCACCAAGGTAGACAGGACATCCGTTCGCATGCAGGAATTGTTCCACAACGCCGTGCCGACATCAGGAACAATATCACGATCGCCATTGTATCAAGTGTGCACCTGGTGCATCGCCGGCGTGCTCACCGTGGCAAGGTCGAACTGCCCATCAGGAAAGCATCGACTTCACGTGCGCATTGCCGGCCTTCCCGAATCGCCCAAACCACCAAGGATTGTCCACGTCGCATGTCGCCGGCAGTAAAAACCTTGGCGATGTTCGTCGCGTAACAACCGACTCCCTCGCTTGTCGCCTTGACGTTGCCGCGCGTATCGAGCTCGACTCCGATTTGTTCGAGCAAGCCGTGGTGGACCGGCGAGACAAAGCCCATGGCGAGTAACACCAGGTCAGCCGCGAGCTCGAACTGGCTGCCGGCGACCTCGCTCATTCTGCCGTCACGCCAATCGACGCGCACGACACGCACACCGGTGAGCTTGCCTTCCTTGCCGATGAATTCCCGCGTCGCAACCGCGAAGTCGCGCACGCAGCCCTCTTCGTGCGAAGACGAGGTGCGCAGCTTCAACGGCCAATACGGCCAGGTCAGGCTCTTGTCTTCCTGCTCCGGGGGCTGCGGCATCAGCTCGAACTGGACGACCGAAGCGGCTCCCTGGCGGTTGCTCGTGCCGACACAATCCGAACCGGTATCGCCACCGCCGATGACCACGACCCGCTTGCCGGTCGCCCGGATCTGTCCACTGAGGCGGTCGCCGGCATTCACCTTGTTCTGTTGCGGCAGGAAGTCCATCGCGAAATGCACTCCGGCGAGGTCGCGCCCGGGTACGGGCAGGTCGCGTGGTGCCTCGGCGCCGCCAGCGAGGACCAGCGCATCGAATTCGGCGAGCAGCGTGGCGACCGGCAGCGCACCGGGTCCACTCCCACCCACTGTCTGGTTGACACGGAACGCGACGCCTTCCGCCTCCATCTGCCGTATGCGCAGGTCGATCAGCGACTTCTCGAGCTTGAAATCGGGAATCCCGTAGCGCAGCAGGCCGCCAATGCGATCGTTCTTTTCGAAGACCACCACCGTATGGCCGACGCGCGCCAGTTGCTGGGCTGCCGCCAAGCCAGCCGGTCCGGAGCCGACGATTGCCACCTTCTTGCCAGTTTTCGACTTTGCCAACTGCGGGCGGATCCAGCCTTTTTCCCAGCCCTTGTCGATAATCGCGTGCTCGATCGACTTGATGCCAACAGCGTCGGTGTTGATGTTCAGCGTGCAGGCTGCTTCACACGGTGCTGGACAAATGCGGCCGGTGAAGTCGGGAAAGTTGTTGGTCGAGTGCAGAACCGCCAGTGCCTGCTCCCAATTGCCGCGATAAACCAGATCGTTCCAGTCTGGAATGATGTTGTTGACCGGGCAGGAGTTACTACAGAAGGGGATTCCGCAGTCCATGCAACGCGCACCCTGCATGCGCGCCTGTTCATCGTTCAGTACGTGCACGAACTCCCGGTAGTGCTTCAGTCGCGATTGACTCGGCTCGGCAGCTTCCGCCAAACGTTGGTACTCGATGAATCCGGTGGGCTTTCCCATGACTATGCTGCCTCCAGTTGCTTTTTCGCTGCCATTTCCTTGAGCACGCGTCTGTACTCGTGCGGCATGACCTTGACGAAGCGCGCGCGGTAGCGCTCCCACTCGGACAGCAAACGCCTGGCCTGGCGACTGCCGGTAAGGCCGTAGTGCCGTTCAATCAATCCCTTGAGCAGCGCCTCGTCGCTCAGGCCAAGATGGCGCAGATCGACCCGGCCGAGCCCCTCGAGATCTTCACCAGCGTCGCTGTCCTTACGCGCCGCGAATTCTTCGGCAATCGGTTCGAGCGAGACCTGTGCCATGTTGCAGCGCGAGGCGAAGCTTCCCTCCTCGTCGAGGACATAGGCCACGCCGCCCGACATCCCGGCCGCAAAGTTGCGACCAGTCTGCCCGATGACGACAACCGTGCCGCCCGTCATGTACTCGCAGCCGTGATCGCCGACGCCCTCGACAACCGCCGTCGCACCCGAGTTGCGCACGGCAAAGCGCTCGCCGGCGACCCCTGCGAAGAAGGCCTCACCCTCGATTGCGCCGTAAAGAACGGTGTTGCCGATGATGATGTTGCTCGGTGTCTCGCCACGAAAACCATGGTTCGGGCGGACGATGATCTGCCCGCCAGACAGGCCTTTGCCAACGTAGTCATTTGCCTCGCCAATCAGGTCGAAGCTGATTCCGTGCGCGAGAAAGGCGCCGAAAGCCTGCCCAGCCGTACCCTTGAAACGAACCTCGATGGTTCCATCGGGCAGTCCGGCGTGCCCGTAGCGCTTTGCCACCTGGCCGGAAAGCATTGCGCCAACGGTGCGGTTGACGTTGCGCAGCGGCAGTTCCAGGCTGACCTTCTCGCCTTGTTCGAGCGCGACCTGGGCAGCCGCGATCAGTTGCCGATCAAGCGCACCGGCCAGGCCGTGCTCCTGCTCTTCGCAGTGAAAAACCGGGACATCGGCGGCGTTTGGCGGACGCCGGAAGATTCGGCTGTAATCCAGGCCGCGCGCTTTCCAATGCGCGATTCCCTTCTTCATTTCCAGCAGATCGAAACGGCCGACCAGGTCGTCGAAGCGCCTGATCCCGATCTGCGCCATCGCTTCGCGCAGTTCCTCGGCAACGAAGAAGAAGTAATTCACGACATGCTCGGGCTGGCCGGAAAAGCGCCGACGCAGAACAGGATCCTGCGTCGCCACACCGACCGGACACGTGTTCAGGTGGCACTTGCGCATCATGATGCAACCTTCGACGACCAGCGGGGCGGTGGCGAAGCCGAACTCGTCAGCGCCGAGCAGGGCGCCGACCAGAACGTCGCGGCCCGTCTTGATCTGGCCATCGACCTGCACGCGAACGCGCCCACGTAGCCGGTTGAGCACCAGCGTCTGCTGCGTTTCGGCCAGACCCAGTTCCCATGGCGACCCGGCATGCTTGATCGAGGACAGCGGACTGGCCCCGGTTCCCCCATCGTGGCCGGCGATCACCAGATGATCGGCCTTGGCTTTCGTCACGCCGGCGGCCACCGTGCCAACGCCGACTTCAGAGACCAGCTTGACGCTGATCGACGCGCCCGGGTTGACGTTCTTCAGGTCATGAATGAGCTGCGCCAGGTCTTCGATCGAGTAGATGTCGTGGTGCGGCGGTGGCGAAATCAGCCCGACGCCGGGCACCGAGTGGCGCAGGAAGCCGATGTACTCGGACACCTTGTGGCCCGGCAACTGGCCGCCCTCGCCGGGCTTCGCGCCCTGCGCCATCTTGATCTGGATCTGGTCCGCGTTGATCAGGTACTCGGCGGTTACGCCGAAGCGCCCGGACGCCACCTGCTTGATCGCCGAGCGCAAACTGTCTCCGGGTTGCAGTTGGTAGTCGCGCTCGATGCGCGACTTGCCGACCACATCCGAGAGCAGTTCGCCACCCTGCAGCACCTTGAAGCGCGCCGGGTCTTCGCCGCCTTCGCCGGTGTTCGATTTGCCGCCCAGGCGATTCATTGCGATCGCCAGCGTCGAGTGCGCCTCGGTCGAGATCGAGCCGAGCGACATCGCGCCAGTGGTGAAGCGCTTGACGATTTCCTTGGCCGGCTCGACTTCTTCGAGCGGCACCGGCGGGCCGGCCGGCTTGATCTCGAACAGGCCGCGCAGGGTCATGTGACGCGCCGTCTGATCGTTGATGATCTGGGCGTACTCCTTATACGTTGCGAACTGGCCGCTGCGTGTCGCATGCTGCAGTTTGGCAATCGCCTCGGGCGTCCACATGTGCTCCTCGCCGCGCACGCGGTAAGCATATTCGCCGCCGGCGTCGAGCATGCCGGCGAGCACCGGGTCGTCGCTGAAAGCCTGCTTGTGCAGACGAATGGCCTCTTCCATGATCTCGAAGACGCCAATTCCTTCGACCTGCGTCGAGGTTCCGGTGAAGTACTTGTCGACGACGCGCTGTTGCAAACCGACGGCTTCGAAGATCTGCGCTCCGGTGTACGACATGTAGGTCGAAATGCCCATCTTGGACATGACCTTGAGCAGCCCTTTGCCGACCCCTTTGATGAAATGTTTGATCGCCTTGTCGCCCTTCTCGGCGCCGCCGCCAACCATTTGCTGGATCGTTTCGAGCACCAGGTAAGGATGCACGGCTTCTGCACCGTAGCCGGCGAGGACCGCGAAGTGATGCGTCTCACGTGCGGCGCCGGTTTCGACGACGAGACCGACGCGCGTACGCAAGCCCTTCATCACCAGGTGCTGGTGGACTGCCGAGGTCGCCAGCAAGACGGGGATGGCCACATGTTCGCGGTCGATCCGACGATCGGAAATGATCAGAATGCTCGAACCTCGGAGCAGAACGTGGTCCTCGGCCTCGTGGCAGAGCGAGGCCAGGCGCGCCTCGACGCCTTCGTTGCCCCAGGCGATCGGGTAGCAGATGTCGAGTTCGGCCGAGTGGAACTTGTTTCCCGTGTAGCTCGCGATGCGGCGAAGCTTGGCCATCTGGTCGAAATCGAGGACGGGCTGCGCGACCTCCAGACGATACGGCGGGTTGATATCGTTGATTCCGAGCAGGTTCGGTTTCGGGCCGATGAACGAGACGAGCGACATGACGATCTGCTCGCGGATCGGATCGATCGGCGGATTGGTTACCTGCGCGAAAAGCTGGCGGAAATAGTTGAACAGCGGTTTGTTCCGCTGCGAAAGGACGGCGAGAGGCGAATCGTTGCCCATCGAGCCGGTCGCCTCCTCACCCGAGGTGGCCATCGGATCAAGAATGAACTTGAGATCCTCCTGGCTATAGCCGAAGGCCTGTTGCCGATCGAGCAGCAAGCTGGGGTCGGCACGCATCGGCGCGGTTCTCGGCGCCGGCAGGTCGTCAAGCTTGATGTTGATGCGACTCAGCCAATCCCGATAGGGCTTGCTGCGCGCCAGCGTGTCCTTCAATTCGGCGTCTTCGATGATGCGACCCTGGTCGAGATCGATCAGAAACATCTTGCCCGGCTGCAAGCGCCACTTCTTGACGATTCGCTCCTCGGGAATCGGCAGGACACCGGCTTCCGACGCCATGACCACCAGATCATCGTCGGTGATCAGATAGCGCGCCGGGCGCAGACCGTTACGGTCGAGCGTCGCACCGATCTGCCGCCCATCGGTGAAAGCGACGGCCGCCGGCCCATCCCAAGGCTCGATCATCGCGGCGTGGTACTTGTAGAAGGCGCTGCGCCCCTCGTCCATCAAGGTGTGCGACTCCCAGGCTTCCGGAATCAGCATCATCATCGCGTGCGCCAGCGAGTAGCCGCCCATGACGAGCAGTTCGAGTGCATTGTCGAAACATGCCGAGTCCGACTGTCCCGGATAGATCAACGGCCAGATCTTTTCGAGATCGCGTCCGAGCAAGGGCGAAGAGGTTCCTTTTTCGCGCGCGCGCATCCAATTGTAGTTGCCGCGCAGGGTGTTGATTTCGCCATTGTGGGCGATCATCCTGTAGGGATGCGCCAGGCGCCAGGTCGGGAAGGTGTTGGTCGAAAAGCGCTGGTGTACCAGCGCGATCGCAGAAACGCACTGCGCCTGCTGCAGGTCGGTGTAGTACGCGCCCACCTGGTCAGCCAGGAGCAGACCCTTGTAGACGACGGTTCTCGCCGACATCGACGGTTGATAGAAGTCCTTGCCGTGCTTCAGGCCCAGCGCCAGGATGGCATTCGCGGCACGCCGCCGAATGACATACAGTTTGCGCTCGAGTGCGTCGGTAACCATGACGTCGGCGCCGCGCCCGACGAAGATCTGCCGAATCACCGGTTCGCGCGCACGCACGGTGGGCGACATCGGCAGGCCATGGTCGACCGGTACGTCGCGCCAACCGAGAACCACCTGGCCTTCGGAGCGTACCGCACGCTCGATTTCTTCCTGGCAGGCAAGGCGCGAAGCCGACTCCTTTGGCAGGAAAACCATGCCCACGCCGTAATCGCCGGCCGGCGGCAGATGGACCCCTTTGGCAAGCATTTCCGCGCGATAAAGTTCGTCCGGAATCTGGATGAGAATTCCTGCGCCGTCGCCCATCAAGGGGTCGGCGCCAACCGCGCCGCGATGATCCAGGTTCTTCAGGATGAGCAGTCCCTGCTCGATGATCGAGCGACTCTTCTTGCCTCGGATTTGCGCTACAAAACCGACACCGCAGGCGTCGTGTTCGTTGGCCGGGTCGTAAAGCCCCTGCCGCTCGGGTATGGCTGAATCGATCACACTCAAATCCTCACAAGACAAAGACGTTTGCCCGGCAAGCGCTTTCGGGCAAGGCGCGCGCGACGCCCGCGAGCCTGCCCCCCAAGCCTGTTCGCGGGACTGGCGACTATACTCGGAATAGGCACGGCGTTCAAGATGGTGCACCGCACCAAAAAAGTGCGTCTATTCAGGTCCAGTGCTCCGAGAAGGGGCGAATTCGCGTCCGGAAACCAAGATTACCCGAATCCTGCTGCCTGACCAACACTGCAAGCAAAATATATGCCGCCCTTTTACTCGGTACTCGTCGCCTGGTCGCTGCCCGGGCGAGCATGCTCTCCTTCTGCTAAGTGCCTTTGCCGTGCTAAAGTGCGCCTCCAGCCTGTGCCGGTCTGTCCGGGGCTGAACGGCTCCGGCGCGCAGCGGGAAGCGTATCAAGCAAGAAGCGTAGGGGACCGAGAGCGCAGCAGCTCGGACGAGGGGACCGCCCTGCGCACGTACCGGAATCAGCAAAATGTAGTCTACGCCTCGCGTTCTGTGCGTCGTCTCTGCCTGTAGTCTGCACGTGATCGAGGTGTACCGAGGGTGGCCGCTGTTTGGCAGAGCAGTTTCAGAAGAGTAGAGACAAGAAATCAATGATGGAGGACCAAATGCCGCTGACAATTGGAGTTCCAAGAGAGATTGCGCCTGGGGAAAAGCGCGTTGCGACCGTTCCCGAAGTCGTCGAGAAACTGATCAAGCTGGGCTTCGCAGTACGCGTCGAAACGGGAGCGGGGGACGCCGCGAACGTTGCCGACGACGTGTTTCGCGCCGCCGGAGCAGAAGTGGTGGACAACGCCGCCGAGCTGTGGTCGTCATCGGACATCATCTTCAAGGTGCGCGGGCCAAGCGCCGAGGAAGTCAAGCTGCTGCGCCCAGGAAGCACGCTGGTCAGCTTCATCTGGCCGGCGCAAAACCCCGAACTGTTGCAGCAGCTGGCGGCTCGCCAGGTCACTGTGCTGGCGATGGACAGCGTACCGCGCATTTCTCGGGCGCAGAAGCTCGATGCGCTCAGTTCGATGGCCAATATTGCTGGCTACCGGGCAGTCATTGAGGCCGCGCATCACTTCGGTCGCTTCTTTACCGGTCAGATCACCGCCGCGGGCAAGGTTCCGCCCGCCAAGGTCTTCGTCATCGGCGCCGGGGTTGCCGGCTTGGCAGCAATTGGCGCGGCCTCGGGGCTGGGCGCCATCGTGCGTGCCAACGACACCCGCCCGGAGGTGGGCGATCAGGTCAAGTCGATGGGCGGCGAGTTCGTTACGGTCGATTACCAGGAGGAAGGCTCAGGCGTTGGTGGCTACGCGAAAGTCATGAGCGATGGCTTCCAGAAGGCGCAGCGCGAGGTTTTCGCCAAGCAGGCAAAGGAAGTCGACATCATCATCACGACCGCCCTGATTCCAGGTAAGCCGGCGCCGCGCCTGATTACCAGCGAAATGGTTCAGTCGATGAAACCGGGCAGCGTCATCGTCGATATGGCCGCCGAGCAGGGCGGCAACTGCGAACTGACCGAGCCGGGAACGGTAACCGTCAAGCACGGCGTGACGATCATCGGTTATGCCGACCTGCCGAGCCGTCTGGCCAAGCAGTCGAGCACGCTCTACGCGACCAACCTGCTACGCCTGACCGAGGAACTGTGCAAGAACAAGGACGGCACGATCAACGTCAACATGGACGACGAAGTGATCCGCGGAACGACCGTCATCAAGGACGGGACGATCACTTGGCCGCCACCGGCACCGAAGCTTTCAGCGGCGCCGCCGGCTGCCCCGGCGGCCGCCAAACCACCGGTTGCCGCGAAGTCGCACGGGCACGGCAAGGGCGGATCGCCGATGTCGGGCACGGCATTGGCGATCATCTTCGCCGTCGCCGCCGTCGTCTTCTGGTTCATCGGGGCGAGCGCACCGGCCGCCTTCCTCGGTCACTTCACGGTCTTTGTACTCGCCTGTTTCGTTGGCTACATGGTGGTCTGGAACGTCACGCCGGCGCTGCACACGCCGCTGATGAGCGTCACCAACGCGATTAGCAGCATCATCGCGATTGGCGCCCTGGTTCAGATTGCGCCACCCGTGGACCCCGGCCTCAGCCGGCCCGACGACTGGATTCGCTGGCTGGCGATCGGTGGCATCGTTCTCGCAACGATCAACATGTTCGGTGGTTTCGCCGTCACCCAGCGCATGCTGGCCATGTTCCGCAAGTAGGGGGAGTGCAAGATGTCTGAAAGCCTGGCAACCGTCTCCTACCTTGGAGCAACGATTCTCTTCATTCTCTGCCTGGGCGGCCTGAGCAATCAGGAGACCGCCCGCCGCGGCAATCTCTATGGCGTCATCGGCATGACGATTGCGGTGCTGGCAACGGTCCTTGGACCACACGTCGGCAGCGCCGGGTACGCCTGGTTGATCGGTGCCATGGTGGTCGGCGCCTCGATCGGTCTGTACGCGGCGCGTACCGTGCAGATGACCCAGATGCCCGAACTGGTCGCCCTGATGCACAGCATGGTCGGTTTGGCGGCAATGCTCGTCGGCTTTGCCAATTACATCGACCCGGTGGCCTCGGCACACATGAGTGGCGCCGAGAAGGCGATTCACGAGGTCGAGATCTACGTCGGTATCCTGATCGGCGCGGTCACCTTCTCCGGGTCGGTGATCGCGTTCGGCAAGCTGTCCGGCAAGATCTCCGGCAACCCGCTCCTCCTGCCCGCCCGGCACTGGATCAACCTGGCTGGACTGCTGGTGGTCATTTACTTTGGACGTGAATTCCTGCGTGCTGGCTCGGTCGGCGAGGGGATGACGCCGCTCATCGTGATGACCGTGATCGCACTGCTCTTCGGTATTCACATGGTGATGGCGATCGGCGGCGCCGACATGCCGGTGGTCGTCTCGATGCTCAACAGCTACTCCGGCTGGGCGGCGGCGGCAACCGGCTTCATGTTGTCGAACGACCTGCTGATCGTCACCGGCGCACTCGTCGGCTCAAGCGGCGCAATCCTTTCGTACATCATGTGCGCGGCGATGAACCGCCACTTCATCAGCGTCATCGCCGGAGGCTTCGGTACCGGCGGCGGAACGCCAGCGGCCGCCGGAGCAGCGCAACCGGCCGGCGAAGTGGTTGCGATCAGCGCCCCGGACACAGCTGAACTGCTGCGTGAGGCGAAGAATGTCATCATCGTTCCGGGTTACGGTATGGCGGTCGCGCAGGCGCAGCACACGGTGTACGAGATTACCCGCCTGCTGCGCGAGAAAGGCGTCAATGTGCGGTTCGGCATCCATCCAGTCGCCGGTCGGATGCCAGGTCACATGAACGTCCTGCTCGCGGAAGCCAAGGTGCCTTACGATATCGTGCAGGAAATGGACGAACTGAACGACGATTTCCCGCAGACCGACGTCGCGATGGTCATCGGCGCCAACGACATCGTCAACCCTGGCGCGCAAGACGATCCGACGAGCCCGATCGCTGGCATGCCAGTGCTCGAAGTGTGGAAAGCTAAGACCTCGATCGTCATGAAGAGAAGCATGGCCTCGGGCTACGCCGGCGTAGACAACCCATTGTTCTACAAGGAGAACAACCGCATGCTGTTTGGTGATGCGAAGAAGATGCTGGACGAGGTTCTGGTCGCGCTGAAGGCCTGACAGGCGGGAATCGCTGGCGGCCGCTGACGGGCGCACCTCCGCGGCGCCATGTCGGCCGGCCGGCGACATCTATCTGATAGAATCTTGCTCGCCGAGCGCAGACAAGTCGCTGGCGAGCAAACCAATTTCTAGGGGGTGACATGGAGGTCAAAGAAGTTCTGCAAGTCAAAGATGCCAGGCTGTTCACGGTGCGTCCAGAAACGCCGCTGTCAGAAGCGGTGATCATGATGGCGGACAACGATATCGGTTCGGCCATTGTCATGGACGACGGAAAACTCGCCGGCATGCTGACCTTCCGTGAGGTATTGGTGATCCTGGCCAAGAGGCAAACCGAGCGGCGGGTTGGGCCGACGCCACCGATCGCCGAGATCCTGGTTCTCGAGGCGATGGACCGCGATCCACCAACGGCAACTCCCGACATGGACGTCGACGAGTTGCGCCGTATGATGGTGGACTCGCACACGCGCTATGTGCCGGTAATGGAGGACGACGCGGTCGTCGGAATCGTCTCGTTCCACGATGTCGCCAAGGCCGTGCTCGAGGAGCGCAACATGGAAAACAAGCTGCTCAAAGCCTACATCAAGGACTGGCCTGCCCCATAAGCCAGCCCACTGGCGGGCGCGGGCTAGGCTCTTGTGAACCCGTGACGCCGGTGCGGCAAGCTTAGCGCTCGACCGCGTCGACCGCGAACAGGCGGCGGTGCTCCTTGATCGCGTAGCGATCGGTCATTCCGGCGATGTAGTCGGCGACCCGGCGCGGGGCGTCATCGGCCGCGGTCTGATACTGTGGCGGCAACAAGCGTTGATCGCTGAGGAACGCCGAAAAGAGATCGGTGACGATGCGAGCCGCCTTGTTAGCTGTGCGTAACACGTGGTAATGGTGGTAAAGGTGAGTACGCAGGAAGCGCTTCATCGCCTGCTGCTGCGCCGACAACTCGTCGGAAAAAGCAACCAACGGCGCGGCAAGGCGCACATCGGCGAGTTCGCGCGGCGCGTGGCAAGCGATATTGGCGCTGGTCGTTTCGATCAGATCGCAGACCAGCGTATTGATCACGCGCCTGCTCGTCTCGTGGATTAGCCGACGCCCGGTCAGTCCGGGGTACCGTTCCCGGACTTGGCCAACATGCCGAGCAAAGAGGGCGACCTCTTCCAACTGTTCAAGGCTGATCAACCCGGCGCGTAACCCGTCATCGATGTCGTGGCTGTTGTAGGCAACCTCATCTGCCAGGTTGCAGATCTGGGCTTCCAGCGATGGCTGCCGCCGGTTCAGGAAGCGCTCGCCAAGATCACCGAGCTGGCGGGCGTTTTCCGGCGAGCAGTGCTTGATGATTCCCTCGCGCGTCTCAAAGCACAGATTGAGCCCGGGAAAGGTCGCGTAACGCTCCTCGAGCAGGTCCACCGTGCGCAGGCTCTGCAGGTTATGCTCGAAGCCTCCGTACTCGCGCATGCATTCATTCAGCGCTTCCTGTCCGGCGTGACCAAACGGGGTATGCCCCAGGTCATGCGCCAACGAGACCGCTTCCGCCAGGTCTTCATTGACCCGCAGCGCACGAGCGATCGCCCGGGCGATCTGCGCCACCTCGAGACTGTGGGTCAGGCGCGTACGGAACAGGTCCCCTTCGTGGTTGACGAAAACCTGCGTCTTGTACTCCAGACGACGGAAAGCGGTCGAATGAACGATGCGGTCCCGGTCGCGCTGAAATTCGCCACGGTAGATCGGTTCGCTGTCCGGGTGCAGGCGACCGCGCGAATTGGTCGAAGCGACCGCGTACGAGGCGAGTTCAGGCATTCGTGCAGCGCCGACGGATCGCCTGTTCGATCATGGCCCGGCGAATGCCGCTCACCAAGCGAGCTGTCCCGAGCTTTGGCACGAGGACGAGCCGAAGCTGCCCGTCCTCGACCTTCTTGTCATGCTGCATCAGCTCCAGGTAGCGGTCGACCGTCAGCGGAGCGCCATGCACGGGCAACTCGGCGCGCAGCAGGAGTCGTTCAACGCGCTCGACATCTTCGCTGGCCAGCCAGCCGAGCAGTGCCGACAGCTCGACGGCCATCATGATACCGGCAGCGACAGCTTCCCCGTGCAGCCACTGGCCGTAGCCAACACCAGTTTCGATGGCGTGACCAAAGGTGTGTCCGAGGTTGAGCAAGGCGCGCTCGCCGCTCTCCCGCTCATCAGCCGCAACCACCTCGGCCTTGTTCGCACAAGAGCGGCAGATGGCTTCGGCCAGCGCCGACGCATCACGGGCGAGCAGCCGCTCGACGTTGCGCTCGATCCATTCGAGAAAGGGCAGGTCGCGAATCAGGCCGTATTTGATCACCTCCGCCAGACCGGCCGATAATTGGCGATCGGGGAGCGTGGCGAGCGTATCGGTGTCGGCGAGCACCATCACCGGTTGATGGAAGGCGCCCAACATGTTCTTGCCCAGCGGGTGATTGATCGCGGTCTTGCCGCCGACTGACGAATCAACCTGCGCCAGCAGGCTGGTTGGCACCTGGAGGAAGGGAACGCCGCGCTGGTAGCAGGCTGCGGCAAAGCCCGTGATGTCGCCGACAACCCCGCCGCCAAGTGCAATCAGCGTCGTCGAGCGCTCGCAGCGGCGTTGCAACAGTGCGTCGAAGATCAGGTTGAGGGTTGGCCAGTCCTTGAACTCTTCACCATCGGGCAGAATGATCTCGATGACCTCTACTCCTGCGCCCCGCAGCGGTTCGGCTACACTTTGCAGATAGAAGTCGGCGACGGTCGAATTCGTTACAATCGCAGCCTTCGCCTGCCGCAGGTGTGGGGTGATCAGGTCGGCATTCCTCAGCAACCCGCGGCCGACATGGATCGGGTAGGAGCGTTCTCCCAAGGCAACAGTCAAGGTTTCCACGATCTACTTACCCATTTCCTTCCTGAGCACACTGCAGATCGACTGCAGTGTGATTCGACTCCCGCTGATTACCACATTAGCGACCTCGCGATAGAGCTGGTCACGCTCCAGGTGCAACTGCTGCAATCTGAGCAGCGGGTCGGCGACCTGCAGCAGCGGCCGGCTTCGGTCGCGCCGCGTTCGCTCCCAGAGCGTCGATAGCGGCACGTCCAGGTAGATCACGAAACCGCTGCTGCGCAGATGGTCGCGATTTTCCTGCCGCAGGACCGCACCACCGCCAGTGGCCACGACGCGCCGCTTGTAGGTCGCCAACTCGGCGATGACCTGCGCTTCGCGCTTACGAAAGCCTTCCTCGCCTTCGATTTCGAAGATCGTCGTCAGGCGGACCCCGGTTCGCGCCTCGATTTCGTGGTCCGAGTCCACGAACTGGTAGTCCAAGCGCTTCGCCAGCGCCCGCCCTAAAGTCGTCTTCCCGGCTCCCATCAGTCCAACCAGGTAGATGTTGTATTGCTCGTCGATCGTGTTCACGTTTGCTGCGGCGCACCCCAAGGCTTACGCGTCTGGCTTCGGCAGCGGGTCAGGAGACAACAAAAAGCCGGCTGTTCGCCGGCTTCCTGCTGAGTACACCGGGAGTGCTCAACGCACCGACAGATTCTCGGAAATGATCCGCGGGGTGACGAAAACCAGCAGTTCCGTCTTGTCGTCAATGACTTCGCGGTTCTTGAATAGCCAGCCAATATACGGCAGATCGCCAAAAAATGGAATCCGCTGCGTGTTGTTGCGGGTCGTCTGCGTGTAGATACCGCCGATGACTACCGTTCCGCCGTTGTCGACCAGAACCTCTGTCTTTACGTGTCGCGTATCGATGGCAATTCCCGCGCCAGTCGTGAAGCTCGCACTCGGGGTATCCTTGTTGATGTCGAGTGCCATCGCAATCTTTCCATCGGGCGTGATCTGAGGCTTGACTTTGAGCGACAGATTCGCCTTGCGGAAGGCGATCGATGTTGCGCCGGAAGCGGTCGCCACCTGGTAAGGAAGCTCGAAGCCCTGTTCGATCAGCGCTTCAACCTGATTCGCCGTCATCACGCGCGGACTTGATACGACTTTGCCGCGCCCATCGGCTTCCAGCGCCGATATCTCGGCCGACAGGAATTGCGTGAAGCGCTGGTTATACAGCGTGAAGGAGAGCAGGCCGGCACTTCCCGCACGCGGTGTGGCGGGCAGATTGACCGAGGCGGCGCTATTCAGGCTGCCGCTCAAATCTCTGGCGTTTCCGATGCGCGCCGTGTCCAGTCGATTGGCCTGATTCCACGACAAGCGGATGCCCAGGTTCTTGGCGAAACTGTCACCCGCTTCAACAATCCGCGCTTCGATCATCACCTGCCGGGCGGGCACGTCGACCTTGGCAATCATCGCGCGCACGTCGTCCAGCCGGCTTGGCGTGTCCTTGACGAACATCATGTTGGAGCGGTCATCGAGCAGCGCGCTGCCCCGCTTCGAAAGCAGCGTCTGTTTCGGATCGACCAGAAGCTTCTGCACCGCTTCCGCCCGAATGTAGTTCATCTGGAAACTTTCGGTGAGCAGCGGCTCGAGGTCGCTGATTTGCGCTTTCGCTTCAAACTCCAGCTTCTCCTTCGTAGCGAGTTCCTCACGCGGCGCGATCAGAATCACGTTGCCATTCTTGCGCATGTCCAGGCCCTTCTGCTGCATGATGATGTCAAGCGCCTGGTCCCAAGGAACATCTTTCAGAATCAGCGTTATCGATCCGCCAACCGAGTCACTGACGACCATGTTCATGCCGGTAAACTCGCCGATCACCTGGAGCAGGCGGCGGACATCGACGTTCTGGAAGTTGAGCGACAGCTTCTCGCCCTGATAGCCGCCGCGCGTTCCCTGTACCAGCTTGTTCGGATTCTCGATGATCGGCTTGACTTCGATGACGAACTGGCTGTCAGTCTGGTAGGCGTTGTGCTCCCACAGTCCGCGCGGAGTGATCGTCATGCGTGCGCCGGATCCTTTGCTGACCGTGTTCACGGTCAGCACGGGAGTCGCGAAGTCGGTGACGTCAAGCCGCTTGCGCAAGTGTTCAGGAAGCGACACCTTGACGAAATCGACGATCAGGCTGGCTCCCTGCTGGCGAATGTCGATTCCAGCGTTAGCGTCAGTCAGGTCGACGGTGATCCGTCCCTCGCCGTCCTTGCCGCGCCGGAAGCTGATGTCGCGGATGGCATTTGGAACCTCCGACTGACGGCCCTTGGCGAAATGCTCGACCGGCCCGGCACTTTCCGCCGTAGCGCGCGGCGCAAGCGTGAGAAGCAGGCTGCGTCCGTCGATGCTTGCTTCATAATTCATCGTTTTCATCAGATTGAGCACGACGCGCGTACGGTCTTCCACCTGGACGATATTGGCGCTACGCAAGTCGCCCTCGTTATACGTCTCGCTCGCCTTGCCGAGGCCATTCGTCGTGTTGGCGAAATCGAAGGCGATACGCGGCGGCGTCGTCACGCTGAATGCCGGCGGCAGGGACTTGAGGGGCTCCTTGAACGTGATCCTGACGTTGACCAAGGAACCCTGTTGAGCGACGCTCATCGCCTCGATGGTATTCGTACCGCTTTCCTGTGCGTTCACCAAGCCGAGCGCCAGCAGCACTACTAAACCAACAAGACCGAGCAGGTATTGCCTGATCTGTTTCATTCACTTCGCTCCCTTTTCCTGCAGCAGCAAGCTGCTCGTTCTCTCCACCCAATCGCCGGCCGAATCCTGAACCAGCTCGCGCAGGGTCACTTCGGATTCGGATACGCCGACGATGACGCCGAAGTTCTGTCCCATGTAGTTGCCGATCCGGACCTGGTACAAGGAGCCGTCAACCTGGATGAGCGCATGCGAAGTCTTGTTCCGGGTCATCACGCCAACGTAGCGCAAAGTCTCGAGCGGATAAGCCTCCAGCGGTTCTTTCGGGCGATCCAGATCGGGCCGGAAACCGCCACCGCCGCTCTTTCTCTCCTCGGGTGCCATTTTGCCCGGCCGGAACGGATCGATCAGGTTGCTTGCATCATAAGGAACCGGTTCGTAGGGCTCGACCACTGGAAGCGGCGGAATCTTGCCTTTGGCATCGAGGGCGGCGGTCTTCATCCACTCCTGCAAGTCCTCGTGATCGCTCGTCGAACAGGCAGCCAGCAAGATTGCGCAGAAAACGATCGGCAGCCGCCTCATTTCTTCGCTCCCTTGGCGGCTTGCGCCGCTTTCCTCTTGGCAGCCAATTCCTCCTCGTCGAGGTAGCGGAAAGTCTTCGTTACAGCATCGAGCGACAAGGTGCCGTCCTTGCTCTGCTGGCCAGCAACAATCGAGATGTTGTTCAAGGTGACGATTCTCGACAGCTTGCCAATATCGCCAGCGAAGGCGCCGAAGTCGTGGTAGGTGCCGGTCAGCCGAACGCTGATCGGCAGCTCGGCATAGAAGTCCTTGACCTGCTCGACGCCAGGCTTGAAGAGCTCGAACTGCAGACCGCGCCCCATGCCGGCCTGGTTGATCTCGACCAGCAGCGCCTCGACCTCCGACTTGTTGGGCAGCTGTTTGAGCAGGGCCCCGAACGAGCGATCGATGTCATTCAACTGTTGGACATGGAGGTCAAGGTTGACTGCCTGCTTCTTCTTGTTGACGAACTCGTCACGCAGTTTCAGCTCGGCTTGTTGGCTGGTTTCCAGCGCCGCCATCTGGTCCAGCCAGACGAACCACCAGCCACCAAGCACGATTACCAGGAGCAAACCGGCGAGGACGGCAATGCGCGGCGCCAAGGGCCACGCGCCGACATCCCGCGGATTAAGATTCTGGAAATCGCGCAGAATCAACTGGTAATCAATTGTCGGCAGCGTGGGCGCCTTGAGTGTCGGCGCCTTCAGTGTGGGCACCTTCATTTTTGCTCTCCCTTGCCAGCCACCGGAGCTCGCTTGATCGACGCATTCATGCTGAACTCGTTCACCCGACGCTTGTCGACCGTCACCGCCTTGATCTCGATCAACTGCGGCTTTTCCAGCCACGGCGATGCCTCGATGTTGCGCATCAGCGTCGAGACGCGTGCGCTCGACTGCGCCAGGCCACCCAGGCTGATCCTCTGGCCGTCCTGTTTGAGCGAGCGGATATAAACACCTTCCGGCATCTGCTTGGCCAGCTCGCTGAGCAGACGAACCGCTTCGGCCCGGTCGCGCTGCAGCGATTCGATGATCTTCTTGCGCTCCATCAGCGCGTCGGTTTGTTCCTTCAGTCGCTTGATCTGGTCGATCTGCTTGTCGAGGACGGCGATTTCCTTCTTGAGGAACTCATTTCTGGCTTCCTGCGCGGCGATTTCGCGGGCGATCAGCAGATAGACCAGGAAAACGGCCAGTCCCGAGATGATCGTGACTAGACCGAAAAAGGCCCAGAACTGCTGGCGTCTGGCCCGGCGCTTTTCTTCGCGGTGCGGAAGCAGGTTGATGCGGATCATGTGTCGAATCTCCGCAACGCCAAGCCGCAGGCAACCATCAATGACGATGCGTCAGCCAGCAGGCTCTTGCTCCGGACGCGGTCGGCGAGCACCATATCGACGAAGGGATTGGCGATGATCGTATCGATCTGCGTGCGCGAGGCAACGACTTCGTCGACCCGCGGGATGACCGCGCAGCCACCAGCCAGGACGATATGATTGATCCGGCTGAACTGCGTCGAGGTGAAAAAGAACTGCAGGGCGCGCGAAATTTCCAGCGCCATCGCCTCGCGAAACGGCTGCACCAGTTCGGTTTCGCACCGTTCGGGCAAGTTGTTGCGACGCTTCTCGGCCTCTGCTTCCTCAAAACTGATGCCGAGCGAACGCGCAACGTCCTGGGTCAACTGATTTCCGCCGAACGCCTGCTCGCGCGCGTAGATTTGCTGCCCGTTGCGCAACACCGTCAGGTTCATCACGTTCGCACCGACATCGACGAGCGCGATGATGTTGCCCTTGCCTTCATCGGGCAAGCGTTTCTCGATCAGTTCGAAGGCGGAAAGCACCGCGTACGACTCGACATCGAGGATCACCGGCTTGAGCCCGGCTGACTCCGCCACGGCCACGCGGTCCTCGACTTTCTCCTTGCGGGAAGCAGCGATCAGAACTTCGATCTCGTCCGGTGAAGACGGAGCCGGGCCGATCACCTGGAAATCCAGATTGACCTCATCGAGGGGGAAGGGGATGTACTGGTTTGCCTCGGACTCGACGACGACTTCCAGTTCCTCTTCCCTTTGTCCACCGGCAACAATGATCTTCTTGGTGATCACGTGCGAGGCCGGAAGGGCGATGGCCACTTGCCGCGTCGCGGTGGCAAGCTTTTTCCATGTCCGCCGAACGGATTCGGCTGCCGCTTCGAGGTTCACCACGTTGCCGTCGGAAACGACATCCCTGGGCAGCACTTCGATCGCGTAGCGTTCAACACGATATCCCCCTTTGCCGTCGCTACCCAACTCGACCATCTTGACCGATGATGAGCTGATATCGAGACCGATCAGCGAGCGAGCCTTGGGGTTGAAGATCGAAAAATCAATCTGCAAATTGCTACCTCTTGCCAAAAAACCCTTCAATAATTTGCAGTTAGCGCCACAATAAATATTCCACTTTAGATGCTAGCAACAAGCTCAGAGAGTGTAAAGTCATTTCTGCTGCAGCGCTATATAATATTGCAGATCTGCTTTCGCTGCCGGACACCGTCTTGCCTACTTTGCTGCGCTGGTTTCTTTACCCGATTGTCTTCGTTCTTGGTCTGGCCGGTATCGTGCTTGCCCTGGCGGTGGTCGTCCTCAGCCTGGCCTACCCGAACCTGCCGTCGCTCGACATCCTGACCGACTACCACCCGAAGATGCCGATGCGCATCTATACGGCCGATGGCTATCTTATCGGCGAATTCGGCGAGGAGCGCAGAGCCTTCGTGAGCATCCAGGAGGTTCCCGAGATCATGAAGCAGGCCATCCTGGCCGCCGAGGATGAACGTTTCTACCAGCACCGCGGGATCGACACGCTCGGCGTCCTGCGCGCGCTGCACGCCAACCTGATCGGTGGCGGCAAACGCCAGGGCGCTTCGACGATCACACAACAAGTAGCCAAAAACTTCTTTCTATCGTCCGAGAAGACCTACACGCGCAAACTGTACGAAGCGCTGCTCTCCTTCAAGATCGAACATAACCTGAGCAAGGACCAGATTCTCGAGCTCTATGTCAATCAGATCTTTCTTGGCCAACGCGCCTACGGTTTCGCTACCGCCGCGCAGACCTACTTCGGCAAACCTCTCGCCGATCTGACGATCGCCGAGGTCGCCATGCTCGCCGGTTTGCCGAAAGCGCCATCGGCCTATAACCCGGTGATCAACCCGACGCGCGCACGTCTGCGGCAGCAGTACGTCCTGCGTCGCATGAACGAACTGGGGTTCATCAGCGCCGCGCAACAGGAAGCTGCCTTGGCGCAGGCGCTGGTGATCAAGCGCGAAGTCAACGAGAGCGTGGTGCACGCCGAGTACGTCACCGAGATGGCGCGGCAGATCGCCGCCGAACGTTTTCCGGATGACGTCTATACCCGCGGTTTGCGAGTCTACACGACGATCCTGAAGAAGGACCAGGAAGCGGCCTACAACAGCCTGCGACGCGGCGTCCTCGAGTATGACCGACGGCACGGTTACCGCGGTGCGGAAGCCTACGTTGACCTGAGCGAGATCAAGTCGGAACAGGACGAGGCGCTCGACGAACTGCTACAGGATTTTCAGGATGCTGAAGACCTGCATCCGGCGATCATCCTGCACATCGATGCGCGCAAGGTCCGTGCCTACCGCCGCGGCGGCGAGGTGGTGACGATCAACGGCGACGGACTGCGCTTCGCCGCCCGCATGCTCGACGACAAAGCGCCGCCGACCAAGCGTCTACGGCGTGGCGCAGTGATCCGCGTGCAAACCGACGAAAAGAACAATTGGCGGATCGTCCAGATGCCCGAGGCTGAAGCGGCTTTCCTCGCCGCCGATCCGCGCGACGGAGCCGTACGCGCGCTGGTTGGCGGCTTCGACTTCAACCGCTCGCAGTTCAACCATGCGACGCAGGCGTGGCGGCAACCCGGTTCGAGCTTCAAGCCTTTCATCTATTCGGGCGCGCTGGAGAAGGGCTTCACGCCGGCCTCGGTAATCAATGACGAACCGATCAGCTTCCCGGCGTCGGTGACCGGCAGCCAGTCGTGGGAGCCGAAGAACTACGACGGGCGATACGAGGGACCGATGCGCATGCGCACCGCGCTCGCCAAGTCGAAGAACATGGTCTCGATACGCCTGCTGCAGGCGAGCGGCGTGCGCTTCGTGCAGGACTACGTGACGCGTTTCGGCTTCGACGCCGACAAGCATCCGCCCTACCTGACGATGGCGCTGGGCGCCGGTTCGGTGACGCCCTGGCAGATGGTTACTGCCTACGCCGTTTTCGCCAACGGCGGCTACCGCATTCGGCCCTACATCGTGAGCGAAATCCAGGACGACAAGAAACAGGTGCTGGCGCGAGCCGAGCCGATCACCGCTGGCGACGACAGCCTGCGCGCCATCGACGCGCGCAATGCCTACCTGATGGACAGCATGCTGCGCGACGTAACCATCTATGGCACTGCCGCGCGCGCCTCGGCGACGCTCAAGCGCAAGGACCTGGCCGGCAAGACGGGCACGACCAACGAGCACGTCGACGCCTGGTTCTGCGGCTATCAGCAAACCGTCGTTGGCTGCTCATGGATCGGCTTCGATCAGCCGCGCAATCTGGGCAGCGGCGAAACCGGCGGCACCGCCGCCTTGCCAACCTGGATCGGCTATATGGCAAACGTTCTGAAGGACGTTCCCGAGTCCTTCATGTCACCACCGGAAGGCGTCGTCGCGCGGGCTTCGCCCGGCCGCAAGAAGGGTCCGGCCGAGGAGTTGTTCTACGAGGAGAATGCGCCCGATGAGCTCGAACCGGAGCCCGCCACTGACGAAGCGGCCAAACCCGAGGACTAGGAGCACGCCAGAATGAAGGAAAGACTGGCCATGGCAGTGCACGACGAAATCGCTTCCCTCGTGCGCAGGGCGGCGGAAATCGTCGTCTTTTCCGGCGCCGGCCTGTCGGCCGATAGCGGCATTCCGACCTTCCGCGATGGCGCAACCGGCTTGTGGAACAATGTCGATCCGGACGAGGTTGCCAGCATCGACGGTTTCATGCGTAATCCGCGCGTGGTCTGGAACTGGCTGCGCGAGTTGAAGAACCTGGTCGACGACCGCCAGCCCAATCCTGGGCACCGAGCAATCGCCCGACTGGAAAGGATAGTCGCCGACAAGCGGCTGACGGTGGTTACGCAGAACATCGACGGTTACCACTCACGCGCCGGAAATGCCGATGTGCTCGAGGTGCATGGAACGATTCACCGATTGCGCTGCCACGCGCGCTGCGGTTTCGCCGAGGAGTGGGGAGAGGATCTGCGCGAACCCTTTCGCTGTCCGCAATGTGGTGCGCCAGCGCGGCCTGACCTGGTGCTCTTTGGCGAGGCGCTCGACCCGGAGGTGTTCACCGCCGCCGGGCGGCGCAGCGCGAGGGCAGACGTCTTCTTCTGCGTCGGCACATCGTTCACCGTCCAACCGGCGGCCCACTTGCCGGTCTGGGCGAAAGCTTCGGGCGCCACGGTGGTCGAAATCAATCCGCACCGAACGCCGCTCTCGGAGGTTGCCGACTACTCGATTCGAGCGGGCGCCTCGCAATTCTTCGCCGCTCTCTGCCAGACGTTGGCGCCAGACGCGGTGGACGCAACGGACGCCTGAGCACGCCCGGCGGCGAATGCCGGCTAGGCTATAATGCGCGCCTTTCGCCGTGCCCGCCGCGCCCGTCTGCGGCGGCCACATCCCCGCCAAGCCAGACCAGCGAGTCGTCCTTTTTGTCGCTATCGCTTCCCCGAATGTCGCTGCCCGAGCCTGGCGAAAGGCGACAACTACCCCCTTTCGTCGGCTCGGCTGATGCGCTGCTGATTGCCGAACTGGCGAATCAGGCGAAAAGCAGCGGCGAACCGCGCCTGCTTGCCGTGCTGACCGCGAGTGCCGGCGACGCGCAGCGCTTGCTGCACGAGATCGCGTGGTTTGCGGCGGACTTGCGCGTGCGCTTGCTGCCCGACTGGGAAACCCTGCCCTACGACGCTTTTTCGCCGCACCACGACCTGATTTCAGAGCGGCTGGCTACGCTTTATGCGGTTACCCAGGGCGATTGCGATGTCCTGTTGGTGCCGGTCAGCACCGCCGTCTGCCGTTTGCCGCCGCCCGCCTATCTGGCGGCGTATACCTTTTTCCTCAAGCAGGGCGACCGGCTGGACGCGGAACGCTTCCGAGCGCAGATGACCGTGGCCGGCTACGCGCATGTGACGCAGGTCGTCGCACCGGGCGAATACGCGATTCGCGGAGGTCTGGTCGACCTGTTTCCGATGGGATCGCCTTTGCCCTACCGCCTTGATCTATTCGACGAGCAGATCGAGACGATCAAGACTTTCGACGCCGACAGCCAGCGCACGCTGTATCCGGTCGCCGAGGTTCGCCTCTTGCCGGCGCGCGAGTTTCCGCTCGACGAAGCCGGACGAACGCGCTTTCGCCGCAACTTCCGAACGGCTTTCGAGGGCGATCCACTACGTGCCGGAATCTACAAGGACGTATCCAGCGGCATTCCGGTCGCTGGTCTCGAGTACTGGTTGCCGCTATTTTTCGACGACACGGCGACACTCTTCGACTATCTGCCGAAACGCAGCCTGGTCTGCCTGCACGCGGATGTTCCGGCTGCCATCCGCGCTTTCTGGCATGAGGCGCAGGGCCGCCATCGTCTACTCGCGGGCGACCGCAGCCGCCCGCTGCTGGCGCCGGAAGAACTGTTCCTCGCCGAGGAGCCCTTCTTCGTCGCCGCCAAACCCTACGCCAGGATCAGTCTGGAACGCGGCGACGGGGGCCCGAGCGGGCGCCTGCCATCACTCGCCATCGACCGGCGCGCCGACGATCCGCTGGGTCGACTGAAGACCTTCGTCGAAGGCTACGCGGGACGGGTCCTGCTGCTCGCGGAGACCGCGGGACGACGCGAAACGCTCGCCAGCCTGTGCGCCGAGTTCGCCATGCCGCTCGCCGCGTGCCCGGACCTGGCCAGCTTTCTCGCCGCCGATACCCGCCTTGCGCTGGCCGTTGGGCCGCTCCAGGATGGTTTTCAGATTGGCCAGCTCGCCTTGGTCACGGAAACCGAGCTTTATGCCGACAGCCCGTCGCGCCGCGGACGCCAGAGCAGCCAGCGCCGCGCCTCGGTCGACAACTGGCTGCGTGACCTGACCGAGCTCAAGGTGGGCGCACCGGTCGTGCATGAGCAGCACGGTGTCGCGCGCTATCAGGGCCTCGTGCACCTCGACCTGGGCGAGGGCGCGATGGAGTTCCTCGAACTGCACTACGCCGACAACGCCAAGCTCTACGTCCCGGTGGCGCAACTGCACGTCATCTCGCGCTATTCGGGCGCCGATCCCGACGCCGCACCGCTGCACACGCTCGGTTCGCCACACTGGGAAAAGGCTAAGCGCCGGGCCGCCCAGCAGGCGCGCGACACGGCCGCGGAACTGCTCGCACTGTACGCGCTGCGCGCTGCGCGCCAGGGGCATGCCTGCCAGTACAAGGCGCTCGACTACGATGCCTTCGCCGACGGCTTCGGTTTCGAGGAAACGCAGGACCAGGCGGCGGCCATTGCTGCCGTGCTCGACGATATGAAGTCCGGCCGACCGATGGATCGTCTGGTCTGCGGCGATGTCGGTTTCGGCAAGACCGAGGTGGCGCTGCGCGCCGCCTTTTGTGCAGTTGCCGGCGGCCGCCAAGTGGCCGTTCTCTGTCCGACGACGCTGCTCTGCGAACAGCATTTCCAGACCTTTCAGGACCGCTTTGCCGACTGGCCGGTCAACATCGCCGAACTGTCGCGTTTTCGCACGCCGCGTGAGGTGGCGCAAGTGGTCGACCGGCTGGCTGCCGGCAAGCTCGACATCATCATCGGGACGCATCGGCTGCTGCAGAAGGACATCCGCTTCAGCCGGCTGGGCTTGGTCATCATCGACGAGGAGCACCGCTTCGGCGTTCGCCAGAAAGAGGCGCTGAAGGCCTTGCGCGCCGAGGTCGACGTCCTGACGCTGACGGCGACGCCAATTCCGCGCACTTTGGCGATGTCGCTCGAGGGCCTGCGTGACTTCTCGGTCATTGCGACAGCGCCACAGAAGCGGCTGTCGATCAAGACCTTCGTCACCCGCTACTCGGAGGGCATCATTCGGGAAGCGCTGTTGCGCGAGTTCAAGCGCGGCGGCCAGGTCTATTTTCTGCACAACGAGGTCGCCAGCATCGAGCGTATGCACGAGCACTTGCGCAGGGTTCTGCCGGAAGCGCGCATCGTCGTCGGACATGGCCAGATGAGCGAACGCGAGCTCGAACGCGTCATGCGCGACTTCACGCAGCAGCGCGCCAACGTTCTCCTGTGCACGACGATCATCGAAACCGGCATCGACAACCCGCACGCCAACACGATGATCATCAACCGGGCTGAGAAATTCGGCCTCGCCCAGCTTCATCAGTTGCGCGGACGCGTCGGGCGTTCACACCATCAGGCGTATGCCTATCTGTTGACCCACGACGAAGGCGCGCTCAACAAGCAGGCTCGCCAGCGGCTGGAAGCCATCCAGATGATGGATCAGCTCGGCGCCGGCTTCTATCTGGCGATGCACGACCTTGAAATCCGCGGCGCCGGCGAGGTTCTCGGCGATAACCAGTCGGGCGAAATGCAGGAAGTCGGCTTCACCATGTTCAGCGAGATGCTGACGCGCGCCGTCGCCGCTCTGAAGCAGGGCAAGGAAGTCGATCCGGCAGCACCGCTGGCGCTTACCTCGGAGATCAACCTGCATATGCCGGCGCTGCTGCCGGCCGATTACGCCTCCGACGTCAATGAACGTCTGACGCTGTACAAGCGGCTGGCCGATTGCAGCAGCGCTGACGAGCTGACTGCGCTGCACGAGGAACTCGTCGACCGTTTCGGCGAATTGCCGGAGCCAGCGCGCGCACTGCTCGACGGCCACCGTCTACGTCTCCTCTGCAAGCCGTTGGGGATAAGCAAGCTGGACGTCACGGCCGGGCAAGTCGTACTTCAGTTTTCGCCCGAAACGCCGATCGAGCCGGTACGGATCATCAATCTTGTTCAGAAGGACCGCAACTGCCGGCTTGCCGGTCCGGACAAACTGATCCTCAAGCGGCAAAGCACGACGCTCGCCGAGCGCGTCGCGGCCGTGCGGGACCTCGTTAAACGCCTAGCCAACTGAATCTGCCCCATGACGACCCTAGACCTCGACAATATCAACGTTACCGCCTTCGACCCGATGCCTTCTCCGGAAGAGATTCTCGAGCATCTGCCGCTGACGCCGAGCGCCGCCGGCGCTGTCCGGCGCGGCCGGACAGTGTTGAGCCAAATTCTCGATCGGCAGGATCATCGCCTGTTCGTCATCGTCGGACCTTGCTCGATCCACGATCCGATTGCCGGGCTGGACTACGCCCATCGTCTGCTCGAACTGGCGCACGAGGTCGAGGACACGCTCTACCTCGTCATGCGCGTCTATTTCGAGAAGCCGCGCACGACGACCGGCTGGAAAGGTTACATCAACGATCCCGACATGGACGACTCGTTCCGCGTCGACGAAGGAATGCGCAAGGCACGCAGCTTTCTTCTCCAGCTGGCCGAACTCGGACTGCCGGCAGGCACCGAAGCGCTCGATCCGATCTCGCCGCAATATCTGGGCGACCTCATTTCGTGGACAGCGATCGGCGCGCGCACCAGCGAGTCGCAGACGCATCGCGAGATTTCGTCCGGCCTGTCGACCCCGGTAGGGTTCAAGAACGGCACCAATGGCGACATTGGAATCGCCGTGAACGCCATCCTTTCCGCGGCGCGCCCGCACAGCTTCCTCGGCATCAACGGGCAGGGCAGGACGGCAATCGTCCGTACGCGCGGCAACCGCTATGGCCACCTGGTTCTGCGTGGCGGCGGCGATCGGCCGAACTACGACACCGTGAGCGTCCAGATGGCCGAAATCGCCTTGCGTAAGGCAGGTTTGTCGAGCAATATCGTGATCGACTGCTCGCACGCCAACAGCTACAAGAAATACGAACTGCAGCCTCTGGTGCTCGCCGATGTGGTCAATCAGGTTCGTCTCGGCAACCGCTCGATCGTCGGCATGATGATCGAATCGAACATCGTGGCCGGCAACCAGCCGATTCCCGAGGATCTGTCGCAGTTGATCTACGGCTGTTCGGTCACCGACTCGTGCGTCGATTGGGCCACCACCGAACGGATGATTCGCGACGCGGCCGGTTTGTTGCGCGAGGTGCTGCCCGCCCGCCTCGACCGGGCGTAGCGCCGGTCGCTTCTGGCCGCTGCCGCAAGCGGACGAGGCGGCTGGCGCCTTGCGCTCGGCTTGCGGTGCACCAGCGAGCGCGCCCGCAGCGCCTGGCAAATGGCGCATAATCGCCGTCGGTGCGATGGTCGGCAAGCACCGCTGAACGCTGGGGCAGGAGGATACGGATGGATGTCATGCTCGGTATGCTGGTCGGCCTGCTCGCCTGGTTGGCGGTGCGCTACGGGCTTAGCTGTTTGTACACGGTGGACCAGAACGAACGTGCCGTGAAGACCGTCTTCGGTCGCGTACAGCGCGTGGGTGAGGCAATGACCGCGCAGTCGGCACTCGGCGAAAGCCTGAGCGATGACGACAAACCGCGCTACAACTATCCGCAAGTGCGCGTCATTCCGCCCGGCGGGCCTTACTTCAAATGGCCCTGGGAAAGGATCTACAAGGTCTCGATCGCCACGCAGACGATGAACATGGCGCATGACCCGGAAGATCCGACGGCCAACGCGCACGGGACAGTACTCGAGGCGGTGACCAAGGACCAGCTCGACACCGGCCTGACGGGCCAGATTCGCTATCGCGTTGCCGAGAGTAATCTTTACGCCTACCTTTTTGGCGTCAAGCATCCGATTTCGCACGTCATGGGCTACTTTGTCTCGGTGCTGCGCGAGCGCATCGCCGGTTTTGCCGCACCGATTGGCGCTGACGCCGCTCGCGGCGGCGAAATGAGCGCTGTCACCGGCGTCTCGATCAACGATCTGCGCAAGAATCTGCGCGACCTGAACGAACACATGGAACGTGAATGTGCCTCGTCGGCTGCGCGCTACGGGATCATCCTCGATGCCTCGCTGATTACCGGGATCGACCCGCCGGGAGAGGTGGAAACCGCGCTGGCGGCAATCAATACGGCTTATAACCAGGTCTCTTCCGACATCAGCCTGGCGCAGGCGCTGGCCGATCAGAAGATCGTCCAGTCGAAGCGAGCGGTTGAAATCCAGACGCTCAATGCGCAAGCCGAGGTCGAACCGCTGGTTGCCCTGGCCAGAGAACTCGGCGTCCTGCGCGAGAGCGGTCCGGATACGCTGCGCGCGTACTTGCGCAATGTCCGCGTGCCGCTCTTTGCGCATGCGCGGAGTGTGGTGCGCGAGGTAAAGGAATGAGCGCCTGGATCGGTTTCTCGACCGCTGCCGCAGCGACCTTCATTGTCTTGTGGGCAGCCGTCCCGCTGACCCTGTTGCTGCTCCAGCGTCTCGGCTTGTACACCATCGTCCAGGAGGGAACGTGTCAGGTCT